>Ga0179593_1758470_pt1 | contig 10894 bp, 13 predicted proteins | sample CZODoug2_1_08_16_FD_185931 | JGI IMG/M metagenome (GOLD analysis project Ga0179593, IMG submission 185931) | Vadose zone soil fungal communities from Angelo Coast Range Reserve, California, USA - CZODoug2_1_08_16fungal (PacBio error correction) | ecosystem: Environmental > Terrestrial > Soil >...
ACCTTGAACGGGAAGACCGGGGGTATAGCAGCATTGGGGCAGTCGCCGATATTCTAAAGGGGGGGTGGGGCGGTAGACTGAAAAAACAAGAGAGCCAGCCAGCATCGGAAAAAATCGTCGGGATGGCATGCGGATCGCGAGGAAGGGGACCGTATTTGTTTAAAAAGGGGGGGGGGGCAGGCCCCGGCCCTGTAGCCGAAGAGTTGTCCCAGCCACGGTCGTGCAAAAAAAAAAAAGAAGTTTCCTAAGGATCCTCAGCCCAACCTTGAAGGCCACTTCGCTAGACGGGAGGAGGGGGGTATCAAGATGTTCTGGTCAATGGAAAGTGGGGGGGGTTTGGGGAAGTTTATGAATGACATCAAAAATCGCCACTGTGCGAGTCTAGAAAAAAAACCTCGGGGGTAAGGATCGATTGGGAAAGAGGAGAAAACGTTAGCTTTCTCTCAAATTCTCCAGATTGCCGGCCGGGACGAAGGGGCTGGGGAGGGGGTGGGAATAAAAAAGGTGTGCGGAAGGGAGGACTTGAGGTCTCCGAAGGATTATCTTAGAAGTTCATCCTGAGGGCCAGGACTTCGAGGAAGGGCATGGGAGTTGCCTGAGGGCGGGATCAGGGCCTTCGGGAGGGGGGAGGGGACAAAGCCGATCGCAAGAAGGGATGACCAGAAAATTCCGAGAACGGGTCTTTCAGAGGATCGCCTTGGGCCGAGTTCGAAGGCACGCGGTGTTCCGCGAAAAATCAGGCATTTGGGGAAAAAAAGATGACGAGCACTGACCGTCTTTGGGGAGAAAGAAAAGACATGCGGGAGGGAGCCGGTAAAAAAGAAGATGGTGGAAGAAGGGCTGCCTAAAGGCTAATCCTACAGAACCAAGGCCGCCATTTGGACGAGGCAAGGGTCCGCGTAAGCTTTGGGAAAGGGGACGGCAAGATCAGAAAAAAAGTGGAACGATGCCAAGAAAAAGAGGTCCGAACCGGCCCCAGAACGCCTGCTCAGCAAGGAGGGACAAAAGAAAATCATCGTAGGCCCAGAGGTTCTGGAAAAACATTTTGATAAAAAAGTTTCGCGCCGCGAAAAGGCGGCAACCATGGGGGGGGGGTTCGACTGCAAAAAGGAACATGGGGAAAGGAGAAAAATCATATTCGGGGGGCCTTTGGACGCCAAAAGCCAGTCCCGGGCAAAAGTCCTCGCGAACTAACCACGGGGGGGCAAAGCCAGCGACTCGTATACTTTTTGGAGGTAGGCGAGGATCACGATTTCAATGGGAACAGATGGACAGTCGTAAAAGAAAAACTACAGGGGAAATTAAATGTGTCTTCGAATTTATCGAAAAAAGTTTCAAGGCCAAAGCGAAAGAATAGCAGAAACAACAAACATATATTATCTACGCTCGGAGCTTATCCTCTCCCGTGGTCAGGGAAGGCGGACCGGAGGGCAGGATGTAGTGGGAGGAATCTTCCTAAGCCTCAGGGGACCTCGCGACAGTGGCTAAATTCTACAAGGAACTCACCTGAAAAAACACTCTAGAAAATGGAGCGCAGCGGCACAGAGGCGTGCCCTTAGAGGATCTACTCAAGCGCGAGATGCAATTCGTGGTTGCGGCAAAAGAAGAGAATACATCATTAAAGATCAAAAACACGCTACGGCAATGGACTCGTCGGGGGGCGTGAGAACAACCGCATGGGACGGGCACATCTGTAAGGGAGAGGTCCAGGGGGTGCCAAAGGACTACTGTCTAGTCTCGGGGAAAAAAAAAAACTTCTGAGCAGGGAAGCGTGTACAACAGGGCGAGAGATCGGCATCAAGGGAACATGGAAAAGCCAATGGCTGCAAGCATACGCGATCCGTGGTAGCAAAGAAATGCGGCGTCCTTTGGGAGAAGGGAAGTGTCGTGAAGGGGGATTTAAAAAAAAAGCTTCCGTAGGAAGGGGAGCTCGACCCATGCAACGGTAAGGCGCAAAAGAACGAAAATGATTGAAAAAATGGGAAAAGGGACCATAAAAAAAGGAGATCGCGCACGGGAAAAAGAGGATCTCTTTCGGTCGGCAATGAAAGGAGAAGACGATGTCGTCCAGGCTCGTAGAAACTTCGAAAGGGGAAGTCTCAGGGGTCGCAAGGAGAAAAAAGCCACTCCTCTAATTGCAGAAGACCCTTTCTATGAAGGCAGAGGGCAGGGCTGATCTACGAAGTAAGAGGGGGAGAGGGGATCTGAGCCCCGGAGGAACTACCCTATACCTTCCGCAAAGTGGAGCGAAAAAGACCAGAAAAAAAAAAAAAAAAAAAGCAAAAAAAAAAAGTGCCCATCCGGCCGTCAATCTGAAGATGAAACCAGGAAGAAAGGGTTCCACATTAACTCAGAAAAAACAACGCTTCGGTTTTTAGGTTCTGAAAACCCGATCTCTATCAGGTCAGTTAGAGGGGTATAAAGAAAAGATGTAGCCCCAAAAAAAGTCCCAACTTTCAGGTACATATCGAAAAAGGCTCCTGCAGAATATAGGAAACTCTAAGGATGAATAAGAGGAATAAAGCCGGGAAACACCGACAGAAGAAAAGGTCTCATACTCCAGTGGCTACCTTTCTTTGGGTTTAGAACGCCCAATAGCACAATCGAGAGGACCGAAAGAAGCTGCGGAAGGGAGGGTGTGATTTCTAAATCCTCAAGCCAACCCCCGCGCGGAGATCGGCGAAAACCCATGCAGTCAGTTCGAGAGAGAGAAAAAAAAAAGGATGAGGAAGGGGGGGTCCTGCGGAGAAAAATTTACCTGCTCCTCACGGAGAGAATTGATTTTTCGCCGACGATGCAGCGCGAAACGTGGAAAGCCACACAGGAAAGCCAGCAAAGACTCTGGGAGGGGAACGAACCTATATGCGTGACAGCGGGGAAAGATCGTCGACAGGAATTGGGGGGAAAAAACAAGGCCTGCCAGATAGTGGGTGAAAAAAAAATCCAAAAAGGGGAGAGCCACGGGAAAGGGAAATCAGAAAAAACTCCCTGCTTTAGCTTCAGCCCAAGAGGCCAATGCGGAAAGAAAGGGAAAGAAGAATTTCGCAAAACCATTTGGGCAGGGGGGGGGGGTTTTTTCACATCACGGAATTCTGAGTCAAAGATCGCCATGAAGAAAAAAGAAGCCGGGGGATCGGAGGCGATAAAACTTTCACCGAGCACTGGCAAGAGTACGGTCGATTGATAAAGCTGGGGGGGGGGAACTGGGGGGAAGTTGCGGAAGAAAAAGTCGTAGCCCAGTTGAAAGAGCCCGGGGCCCGCCAAGATGAGCGGAGATCCTTCGGGTTGAAGGAAAAAAAAAAACCAAGGAGATAAGGCAGAAGAAACTTATAGAACAGGGAGGGGGCATGCCTTCGAGGAGGGAAAGCCGGATCGCCTCCTGAAGCACGGCTACGTAACGCCAAGAAGCCAGGGGGGGGGGAGTCGTCCTTCAGCGATCGCCGAGAGTTCGACCGAGCTTGCCTCGGTGTGGAGCACTGAGCGGCCGGGAGAGAAATCCCAATCAAGTTCTTTGGGGGAGAGGGGGAAAAATGCCGGCATGGGGAAGGTAACCTTTCCTAGGGGGGAGAAGGCAAAACGTGACCGAGAAAAACGAGGAAGAAAAAAGGCCGCGGGGGCTTAAAGAAAGGAGGGGGGGAAAGCTTTCCGCCCTTGCCTTGAGGCGGCGATCGCCTGGGAACTTTGGCCGGAGGAACAATCTAGAAAAAAAACAAAAGAAAAAAGAGCCGAGTATGTTAGCTCTATGAGCACGTCCCTCGTAGGGCACCCAACAGCCGCATTCAGGAAAAACGGGAGGGGAAGGGAGGGAGGGAGTGCACAAATTTTTGGTTAAGGAAAACCCCCTATCGATACCAGCGGGCCAGTTTAGGCTAGTAGGGAAGGATGGAGCATTTTTGAAGGAAAAAATCCAAGGAGCAGTCGCTCGGAGGGATAGCTCGACTTGCAGCCCAGATTGTGTGAGAGATAAATCCTTCTGTGGGCAGAATTGAAAAGCGTGGGGTGAGAAAAAAATTCTAGTTCGTTCCGAAACGGACAACGAACATTGTCAGTCAGAGGATCTCGATTTGGACAGGGTGCGCGAAAATATGTAAGAAGGAAGAAACACAAAAAGCGAAGGAAAAGAGGGAACGATATCGCGCGACGCTCAACTTGGCAGGGCGAGAGAAAAGTAGGGGGGCAGAAGGAAGAAGATGACCGAGGAGAGTCCCTTCGAAAGACGCTCACCGCGGACCTATCCAAATGGAAAGAAACATCCAAGGGGATACGCCAAGCTAGGGAAGGCAATGAGGGGCGTGTTTGGAGTTAGGAACTCGAGAAATGGGGGGGAGGGAAGCCGAGGGGCTGTTAGAGGGGAAGAGGGGGGGGGGGTGCAGTCTGACACACCGGGGTGCCGCCGTCGCGCCAGAGGAGAAGGACGGCTCGTAAGAAGCCGCACGGAAGAGGGTGATCGCGTCTGCCACAGGAAGCCGGATCATGGGCACAGCAAGGGCCACGACGAGGGGCGAACCAAGGGGGAAAAGAAGGAGGCCAAGGCGGAAGAGTCCCGGAGGGGGAAGAAGAGGCAACTAAATCCTTCGGCCTTGGTTAGTCGTCTTCGCCGATTAGAAGAAGAGGACATGACCCTTGACGAAGGTCGAGGGGAAGGGCGGCATTCCCGGAAGGGGGGAGGGGGGAGTCGCCACCAGATTCCGCTCGCAAGTGGGGGGATCGACGAAGAATCCAGAAAAAAGAAGGGAAAGAAAAAACCCTCGGGGAAAGAGGAGCGACGCAATTGATCGCTTAAGAGTCGTCCTGGTCTAGGAGGGGGTACAGGAATGTCGAATGAGGGAAAAGGGGGAGCCCGAAGGCATGAGAAAAAAAAAAAATCCTCTTCAAGTCAACTCCATGGGCATATCGTACCTCGTGAAGGGGGGGGAAGAGTTTCCCCAGTCTACTGAAGAATGGAGAGGGAAAGGGAGGAAAATACGCCTAGAATTCCCGCACAGGGGGGGGAAGCATTCCGCCCAGACAAACAGACAAATTTAAAGACTTCCGCAAGTGGGAAAATGAAGAAGGGGGGTTCGAAGCAGGAATCAACAAAAGGAAAAAGAGGGTTTTTTTCTTGCAACCGCCCTCGCGAGGGGCGATAGGAATAACAAAACAGGGATGGAAAAAAAAAAAACCACGGAAAAAACGAGGAAAGAAAAGGAGAGGCTCGCTAGATCCAAGGAAGCCGAGACCGTCTCTCCGAAGGGGGGAAGGGTGGGTCTGTGCAGACTAAGAGAACGTACCGGGGGGTTGTTTAGCAACAGGAAGGGGGCTACTCTGTCCGGTCCGGCCTTGGGACCCCAATCCTGCGAGAAAATCTTGAAAAAAAAAACGATAGGGAATAGGGAAAATGGATGGGGGATCTATGAGGGGGAAGTCTCCGCAAAAAAAGTCTCTCTCTGCAAAAATCCAATGCTGCTTCAGGAAGTAAAAAGTTCGCCGGCGCATCGCAAAAAGAGGGGAGAAAAGAATGGCCTGCGGCGACCGGGAAAGGGGGGCACCTGATAGCAGCATTGGGCAAGACTATTGCATCCGAGGGGGGGTCGGCGGTCCTCTGCCAAAAAGGAGAAAAAAAAATCTAGAGGATTCGTTAAGCTGTGAATCGCCTCGTAGAGGGGGGGAACAGGTAAGAAAACGGAAACCGGGGGAGAGGCTGCAAGGGGGAAGAGGCAAAAGGGGGTCACCGAGGAATCCCGGCTTTCGCTGACCCTTGCCGGCCACTTGAGGAAGAGGGGAACTGAGGACTTGAGAGATTTTCCACAGGAAATGTTTGGGCCGTTGGGTGGGAACGCGGTAGGGAGAATTCGGCAAAAAGGATCTATGGCGGAAAAAAAAACCTAATCGGTTCTGAAAGAGAAGGTAAAAGGGGAAAAGTACCGGAACATCAAGGAATTTCTTCCTTATGCAGATGGGGTCCTTTTTGGGGGGGAGGGGTTAATGACTCACCAAAGGGAATATAAAAAGGGAAACCTGTTTCAGAAGGAAAAAAGAACTTTGAGAGAAGGAAAATATCCCTTCTTCACGAAAAAAGTCGATCATGAGGGGGGAATTCATAAAAAAGCATGAAAAGGAGGCGGAAAGGGAGGGAAAAGTTCAGAACTCACATAGGAAGGGGAGCATATTCCTCTGGGGGACGAACTTCCAGAGAGAACGGTCTCCGTGGGGAAAGCTAGAAGGGGGAAAGGAGTCTGCTGAGAAAAGAACCAATCACCTTTCTCTGAGGGTCTTTTGCGAATCCGAAAAAACGGGGAGGGGTCGAGAAAACGACGGGGAGTGAGAATTCTCTTGGGGGCCTCCGGAAAAGGGAGTAACCAATGCCCTCCTTATTTATGGAAAGGGATCAGGAGGCCAACGGGGACGTCTGAAACTGGAAGGGCCTGATATCGAATAAACCCTCGTCGACCATGGAAAGACAGGCAAAGAAAATCAAGTGAGGGGGGGGGGAACGGGACTATCAAGAAGCTGACATCTTTCACCGAAACGGCTTTCATTGTGAGTCTACACAACACATGGGGGGGGGGGAGAGAGAAAAAGAGGGGCTGCATTTTCTTCTCTCCGATCGGGACTTCTGGGGAGAGAGGTGTCTAAAGGGGGGGGAAAAGAAAACCTAACCATTGGGAACTCAGACGTAGAAGCCAAGGCCGTCCCGATGTGTGGGATCCCCAGCATTCTTCAGAGACGTCCGAAGGGGGGAAAGGGGGAGGAGAAAACAGGGGATGTCAGAAGGAAACTAAAAAGGAAGGAACAGCAATGTGCTCTACGGAGGGGCCGAGGAAAAGAAAAGAGGGAAGCTCAAGAGGGGATAAAAGGAAAAGGGATACTATCGCCGAGAGACACGCAAGGAATAGAGGAAGGCACCAAACGAGGGAACTGGACAAGGGGGCTCGTGCATAGGGGAAAGATGAGCATCAGGGACATCGAGGGGGGAGAAATTCGGGAGAAAGGGAGAAACATCGGACAAAAAGAACTGGGGGAGGGGGGTAAAAAAAAACCTATGGTCTATCTTCTAGAAAAGCTCCAATTCCTGCAATGGGGGACTTTCTTTGGCGGAAGGAAAGATCGAAGTACGAAAAAAAAAATAGCCGGGAGCTGGTTGGTCGTTCAAAAAACATTTTTGCCTCCTCGAGGAAAAATGTAAATGAAGAAGGGAGCTTCCCGCACAAAGGGACGAGAGTGAAGGAAAGGAGAGGGCCGATCAAGGTTGTCTACGATGGGGGAGGAGAGAGTCCTTCAAATTGTTAACCGAGTTGCAACGAGTAAAGGCCAAAGGGAAAAAGAAGAAAAGCTGGGAGCCAAAAAGAAAAAAGAGGGCTGAACGTTGGGAGGGAGGGCCTAGGAAAAAACGTAACGGGGGAGTCCTTCTACTACCATCGTCTGCACTGGGAGAAGGACAAAAACGGCTGAAAAAACAAAAGATCCAGAAGGGGGGGGTATGACATCCTGACGCAGTTGAGGGGGAAGGGCGCTTACACGCTGAGAAAGCCGGCAAGGATGAGAAAAGGAAAAAGGAAAGGTCTTCCTGGTAATTCCCGCGAAGGCCGGAAGTAGGCGGACCGCCCGAAAAAGGAAAGGATAAGACCCTTTTATGAAGCAAGGCAGGGCATGATGAGAAGGGGCATTGAAACAAGTCTTAGCTGAGGGGCGGGGAGCGAGTACAGAAAGAGAGCTTACAAGGAAAAACCCCAACAAAGGACTCCGGCCGGAAAGGATCGAACTTCATTGAAGGGATACTAACCGAGGAGGTGGTTTTCGCCAGAACAGCGCGATATTCGGAAAGATAGGGGAGTAATAAACTACAAAGGGGATGGAAAAAAAAAAAAAAACTTGAAGGGAAACTATCTCAAACAAGAAAATCGATATATCCAGTCAAACGGATCAAGAAAGGGCCGGAAGTGGAAAAAAAAAATAAGCGTGAAGAAGGGGCTGAAAACCGAAAGTTTTGCGCAAAGGGGGAGAAATGGCTTACCGTGCCGGAACGTGGTTAAAAAAAATCCTGTAAAGACGTGAAAAGAGGTTAGGGAATCTTGGGAGGAGGAGGAGGGAAGCTATGATTTTTGCGAAGCCTTCTCCAAAAGGGGAGAGGCTAAAAAAGGTCCAATGCTCATGGGAAAAGGAAGAAGCCAGCAAGAAGCCACACAACAACGGGGAGGGGGGGGAAAGGAAATATCTATTTTCCTTGCGAGACGCGACCTTGACAAAGAAAAAAAAGGGAGATCGCATTTGGAATGTGCTAAACGGAGGGGTGGAAAGGAGAAAGAAAAAACTCTATCGAAAAAAAGAGGAAATGGCGCTAACCTATTATCGTGACATGAGCACCTCGTCCCTGACAAACAAGGCCCGCCCCTGCAAGAGAGGAAAGAACGAGGGACTCAAAAGTCTTGGGAAGGGAACCGGCTTTATCTTTCTAAAAAAAATTAACGGACCCGTTTCGAGACAGGACGGGATCATATCGAAAAAGTGGGAAATCTACAGGAGCATGGGGGGGTTGTGTCACACAGAAAGTAGTTTATTCCATTGCCACGGTTAGCGGGAAAGGACAAAAAAAAAGGTTCCTGAGAGGATGGAAGAGAAAACTTTCATGCCTAGCAACGGCATTAAAAAGGCAGAAGGGAAGGGGAATTTGTCAAAGTTTGGTTTCAGGGGGGGGAGAACCGTTTCGGAATTTATCGCAGGGGGGGGAGACAGCACATGATCTTAGAGAACTTTCGAGGAGGGAAAAAATAGCCCTTGGAAACGAGCATAGGTTTGCCTGAGGGGAGGGGGTTGAGGGCCGAAAAAATCCTGATAGGAGAAGGTGACTCCTTCGCCTGAAAAGACGTCATCATCAAATAAGAGAAAAAAAAGAAGCGTCGAAAGTGCCGGGCGTAAAGGAAGAACTCAGGACGCTATCACTTTTGGGCCGGGAAGGTAAGTATTCTTTCCCCAAGCCACCGGGGGGGGAGGGAGTCGGCCGTCGACATACGGCATGGAGAAAAAATAGAGAAAACTACGGGGGGGGGGGCAATTTCACATGAGATTGACTCCCCGCCTGGCGGAAAGAAACCAGGGAGAAAAAGAACAGACACTCGCGTAAGGCTTGCCGAAGTTACGTCGGCAAAAAAAAGGGGAAACGGGCAAAAACGGAGGAAAGAACAAACTCTTCTACATCTGGACATCAAAAACAATGATCCGTCGACAAATGGACGGGGACCGGGGGTGACTCCTAGGGAGCCCCAAGAAGACGATCCGTGCATTTCAAAGTAAGGGCCCTCTACGGCGGAAGGTCTTGTTTGGTGAAAGGGCAACCCGAGCCCGGGGAGGAAGGTTCTGAGGAATGATGGTACGAACTTGCTCCGCTGGCCCAAAATCCCGAAAAGGGGACATAAAGAACGTGAACTTTCAATATACCGCTTGCTCAATGGTTTGAGGGAAGACGGAGAAGTTCTCCAGATTCCGAGGGAAAGGCTGTCAGGAAACGAAAGCCAAGGCTAACATGGGAAGGTCTCGAGGAAAAGCTGCCAAGTTGCTCGTTAGCGGAGATAAGATGAACGCTCCAAGGGAAAAAAAAAAAGGGAAAGAAGAGGAAGAGTAGAAGAATCGGAGAAAACTTGGCAGAGAAGGCCGAGCACCTTTCTGACGGGGGGGGTGTTTAAAGGGCCCACGACTGGAAACAATTGTGGGAGGAAAAAGGCGAAAAAATGAGAGAATCTAGAAGAGGGAGCCTCGTCACAACATCGGGAAGGGCAAGGGAGAGAAAAAACCTAGGGACAAGGAAAAGGGGGTGGCGCACAAGGAAGAATACAAGAAGGATATTCGCTCAAGCCAATGCCTATAGAAAGAGGGGGGCGTGCAGAAAAGGGTTGCCGGAAAATGAAGAAATTTTTGACGGCCACAAAAGGTGGCTATTATCTGCTTCGGCAACAAGATGAGCACAGAAGAATGGGTAAGGGGGAGAAAGATGGTTGAGGACAGTTGGTTGGAAGGGCGAAAAAAAAAAAAGACGCAGCATCCATACCTACGGCGCTTGGTTATGTCTTCTTCGCCTGAGGAACAGCAGAACTGAAAGAGAGAGACGTCGGAAGAGGGAAAAGGCTAAGAACCCGGCCGGAGGGATGGCTGAGAAAACCAGTCGCATCTTTGAACAACAGGACGAAAAAGCGCATTTGGCTTTGATATAAAGGGGGACACCAGCGAGAAGAAGGATCGGAGAAGGACCGTTCGGGAATGAAATATTCCGTCGAAAGGACAATTAGTCGTAATGTGGGGCAGAAAACCTCGAAGGAGGAGGGAAGAAGGGAATGAAAAGGTCTACATCGTGAGGGGGGGAGGGCCCCTCAGGGGAACTCATCTTGGGGAATCAACCTGCTACGCAATACCTGAGGTTTAGCTTCAGGACCAGAAAAAAAAAAATACAAGAAAAGAAAATAAGGGCCGAAAAGAAAAACCCAGGAAAAAGGTACCAATTAAAAGTTCACTCCGAAAGAAGCCTATTAGTTTTTTGGCTTCCTCTAAAAAAAGAGAGAGTAGAAAGATTGATCATGGAGGGAAAGCTTGAAAAAGCCAACAGGTGAAACATGGCACGCAACGTCGCGGCATCGATAACCGTCAATCTACCTCAAAAAGGTCAAGGTGTGGGGGGCTTGCAAGCAAAGAAAAAAAAAGCTTGTGACGGGAAAAAATTGTCCAACCAACGTGGTGCCGGACAAGGAGAAAACGGGCCGGAGAGGGGACCCACATCCTGGACCGACAGATAACTCTGTCACGCTAAGTAAAAAGTAGCACCGAAAGATAGATGACGAGGAAGAGACATGATGGGAAGGAGGAGGGAAGCACCCCAAAAGAAAATAGGAATCCATGACAAGTTCAATGCTGAACGCGCGCCAGCAAA
>Ga0179593_1278619_pt1 | contig 10893 bp, 7 predicted proteins | sample CZODoug2_1_08_16_FD_185931 | JGI IMG/M metagenome (GOLD analysis project Ga0179593, IMG submission 185931) | Vadose zone soil fungal communities from Angelo Coast Range Reserve, California, USA - CZODoug2_1_08_16fungal (PacBio error correction) | ecosystem: Environmental > Terrestrial > Soil >...
GGGAAGGGGCACAAAAAGAAGGAAAGGACACAGGTGGCAGGGGAGAGATAGGAAGGATGAATGGATGGGGATGGGATCTAAGGATAGTAACATCGATAGGGAAGGGAAATACAGAGTTAGACCTAGCTAGAAGATATCGACAGTGCGGAAAGAGGAAAGAGCACGCCACAACCGCAGGACTGGGGAGTGAGGGGGGAGAATGGGGGGGTTAGCGTTAGCTGATCGCCGGAGAAGAAAAGGGTGGGGGAAGCAACGTCTACGCCAAATGGGAAGTCCGAATGATCAAGGATAGAATGGAGGGGAGAGGAAATGGCGTCCCAGGACAAGAAAAGAGCAACGCTCGACGCCGAGGAAAACCGCCCAAGGAAGGCGGCACAGGAGAAGATTCTGAATTGGGGAACACACGTTCACGTTATCTCGAGGAAGGGGGAGCAAAGAGAAAGCTTAAGGGAACGTCGGCCGTTGAGAAAGGAAAGAAACGAGCGTCAATAAAAAGTCTGGCCGATTAGAAGGAAAGCGTAGTCCTTCAGGAGGGGAAGAGATCGATAGAGGGGGTATTGTGAAGGGCGAGTGAAAAAACCCCCAATGAGGAGGGGCAGATCTCTTTGCCAAATCGTGCGGGGGGTGGATCAGAGGAAAGGAACCAAGAGAGGAGAAAGTAACATTAATCGCGTTTAGAAAAACAAGTAGGCAACATCATAAAGGGGAGGAGGTACGTTCCAAGATAGGATGTCGAACAAAGTCACAGAAGAGGGGAGGGTTTGAATCGTGGTTCGGGAGTAATTGGGGAAAAAGACCAACAGACTAATAGTCGTGACGCGAAGGCGTCACAGAGAGAAGTAACTACTACGGAGGGAGGGGAACTCCGCGAGGAAAATTGGGTAAAACACTACTTATTATATGGGGGGTGCACTCCAGGGGGATGTAGATAGCGGAAAAGGGAAGATCCAAACCAGTGGGGAGCTGCCGAGGAAGAAGAAGAGCTCTGGGAGGGGGAATCCCCACCAGAAGAGGGACAAGGAAGCGGGACTTTGAAAACTAGGACTTAAAAAAAGGGCTGATGTCGGAACTCCTCCTGTGCATGAACGCAAAGGGGACCTCGGCCATTGGAAGCCAAAGTCTAACAGAGACTAGCTGTTCCCTGACCAGATCGTCATGATAAAGAAAATTGTGAACTGCAAAGAGGCGACAATCACATGATTCTAGATGAAATTGCGGTAGGGAATTGCGTGGAATCTCTCTATCGGCGGCTTCTAAGATGTCGGGGAAGAGAAGACGTGCACGACGAAAGGCAAAGTCGGCGGAGGCCTTCAAAGCGAACCTTGAAAAGGTTAACACCGCGGGACGGAGGACATAAGTGTTTCGCACGGACTAAATCAGCGTGACAAGAGCAGGAGCCTCATAAGAAGTGTTGCCGGCTCAGACGCTGCCGAAAAAAATCACTCAAGAAAGCAGAAGGAGACCAGACGTTCTTCGTCTAAACGCTCTTCTTGAAAAGGAAAGGGGTCGGTGAAAAAAAAAATCCAACAGAAGAAACTGACAGAGGGGAAGAGAAGGGGGAAAGGGGTGCACGAGACCATGTGGGCGCTGTAGTCAGTGAGGGAAAAAGAGAGGGAAGAGCTTAGGCATTATCTATGCACATGGGAAAATGAGGGGATGAGAAAAGGGGAGAACGGGGGAGGAGGGGGGCTGAAAATCGTCAAGGGGGGCCAGAGTTAGAAAAAAAAAGGGGGGAGACACAGGGGAAAAAGGAGGAGGGCCTGAGCCATAAGTAAGATAGTGAGATTGATCCAAAGGGGGCACATTCTAATGGAAATTCAGGGGGTCTTGGGGGCGATAAAGAAGAGTAAAGGATTCTTTAAGGGGAGGGCTGAGTCAGCATCATAACAGTTAACACACAAAAAATTGTGGGGAGGCCGACTAATGAGTGAAAGGTGGCTGACGGGATCGTCCTCCAAAGGAGAGTGAAGGAAGGTGAAGTCTTATAAACCGACAAGGGGTCGCAGGAAAGCAAATGATGGGGGAGAATCAACTGTAGACATAAGGTAGTTTAAACCACCACAAGGCAGGGTCAGATCAGGTACTATCCGCGTAGAAAAACGGGGAAAGAGAGGGTTAGTCGAATTCGGGACAAAGTAAAAAACACCTCTTTCAGGGCTGGATTCGAGAGGAAAAAACGGTGAAGAGAAGGGGAAAACATTACTTTTCTTGAGGCCTGGGGGTCAGGAGACAGGGAACTGTGGTGAGAAAAAGGAGGGTAAGAACGCAGAGAAAAACCACACCGGGAGAGGACGAAGGCTCTGCTTCGCTGGTGTACTAACAATGGGTCGAAAGGGGACACATCCTCACTGATAAAAGAAGGGGAACGGGGAAGGAAAGCCAAGGGGGGATCGCGGAAGAAAGCAAAAGATGGGGGGAAAATACAGAATTATACTGAATCACGCCAAGGTCTCTGAGTTAGGAGAAAAAGGGATCGAAACACTTATTTGGGGCGTGGGAAAGTACTCGAGTTCCTTATTGGGGGGGCTGAAGAACCAATCCGAGGAAAAGGACTCCTTCTCATGAACCTTCGAAAAAGAAAAACATATAAAGTTCGGGCAACACTATCCACTAAAACATGTGCTGTAAAGGCGGAGAGAAGAACCACGGTGTTAAAGTCGAAGGGGATATTGCCTACAACAAAGGTTAAACTAGGGTCAAGGTAAAATCTGCTGATACTAAAAAGCCATATGGAACAAGGGGAAATTAGGAAGAGGGAACACAATTAGAAAAGAAAGAAATGAAGACAACATGCGCAGGCCTAAAAGGGAATCCAGGGGTTAGGAAAAAAAGGAAAATCCTGATCTGACAAAAGGGAAAGAGGAGAAAAAAGCAGAAAGGTCTACCTGTCTAGAAACGAGCATCTAGCAATAGAACGAAGGAGAAGGCAAGGTCAGGAAAAAATAACGGCAGGAAGAGGAAAAAACCAGAGGGATGAGGTCAAAGTAGTCTTAAAAAGACTACTCTTAGTGAGGATGGTGGAGTAGGTGGGGAGGGGCTGACACTAAGCCCAGGAGAACTACGTTGAATAAACCTGGTATTGTAACGGGGTCATCGCGTAGAGCCTGACTTTTGGAAAACGGAAAAGAAAAGGACTAAGGGAACCGGAGATCTTCGGATGGGAGAAGAGGTACCGCGAAGGAACTTCTCGTGACAAAGAATAGAATCTGCACTAATAAACGTGTTGCGCAAGAAGGCCAGAGGGCAGAAAAAGTGGGCGATAAGAAAGAAGACGATGCTTTAGGAGGAGTCAAGATTAACTATGTCACATGCATCTGCCAGACCGGGAGGGAAAAGAGAGCTAACTCAACGGCCAGAGCCGAAAAAAGAGTAAATTCAGACGAAAATAGGAGGGGCCTTGAGGGCCCCAACCTTGAAAAAGGAGAACAGTCAGGGACTATCAAAGAATGAACGAAAGGTAAAAGGCGCCCAATAGGAGTATCCAAATGCCGTGAAAAAAGGGCGGATTCCGGGGGAATCAATTCGTCTCTTCCCGCAAAAAAGAGAAAAAGAACGCAAGAGGGGGGAAAGGCCTCTAATGAGTGTAAAGCGGAATAGAAGACACGAGATAGAGGCGTCAAGGGGAAACAACAAAAAATATAGGGGGGTCATAAAAAAGGGGGGAAAAGATGTTGAGGGAGGGAAAGGGAGTGACAGCAGTCGGGGCCTACAAGAGGCAAAAAAATGAATCATGCTTTCCAACACAACAGGTTCAATCAGCGGGGAAGGCCGAGCACCTTAGGACTTACGGATGAGACGGTGGAAAAAAGAGAAAGTACAATCATCATCCTCGGGAAAAAAAAGAAGAGATCCATGACGACAAGAGAAAAGGACATCCTTGAAGGCGGAGAGAAGGTGTTGAAAGGAAAGATCAGCTACGAAAATATAAGCGTGATGATGCCGAGGGGGGAGAAAAAGCCCACATCTTTTACGTCTAGGGATGAGCTCACGGAAGAAGGAGCAAGAACTCTCAATTTAACGAAGGGATCGAACACGAGGTGGGATGGGGTAACGAAAAAAAGAAAATCAATGGATATCTTCAGGGAAAAGGGAAAATAAAAGGATAAGAGTGACGTCTCCTAATTAAAACTACGTGAAAGCATGTATAGGGGGGGATAAAAGGCCACGATGGGACAAGAAAAATCTAGTATTAGTTGAGCCAACAATTCAAAACTTAATCAAATACTCGTGAAGGAAGGAGTATCGAGAAAAAACCCCAAAATGATCAGGAGCCAGGTTAAAGGCGGGATTCCTCTGGCTCGGATTCGGCCGGGACAGAAAATGGAACATACACTATCTATACTTCGGAAGAATGATAAGCCGGAGCAGACAAAGCATAAAATCTTAACTCGTAAAAAGGCCCGAGGCGCAAAAAAAGAACAGAAACACAAACTTATCGGCTGTAGTCTGAAGACACCGGTCTGTCATACAATCCTGTAACGGAAACACAAACAGACGGCCGGATTTAAAGCCCCGTCTACAAAAAAAAAAAAATGATGCAAGGAGGGTCCGAAAGAGACTGGCAGGGTTGTAATCTAAAACTCTCGTAAAGATAGTGATAGAAAAAAGAAAGAGTCAGAAAACCAGACCGGCAAAAACAGTCTCACCCAGAATTTAAAAAAAAATGTCAGGCGGAGTACATGTCGACCAAAGTACGGTGCGAACCATAAGTTCTCTACAAACCAGAGAGGTAAAGGGGACCGAGCCGGCCAGGGGGAGGCGAAAAGAAATGAAGATATAAAAGCCCACGTAGGCTAAGTATGTGTGGGCAAGGGCATCCACCAGCTTGAAAAGGAGGAAATCAAGACAATTATTCTATTCAGGCTGAGTCCTACAACGAAATGATAGGGGGTGGCAGAGATAACGGTAAACTTAGAACTACAGATGAAACCCCTCAGAGAACTAAAAAATCAGACCACCGAATTTCCAGAAATAGGGAGATCACATATCCTTTAACATCAAGTACCAAAAGAGAAGGGGGGTCAAAGAAAAAGGGAAAAAGGAGAGAAGGGAACGGGGACCATCTTCAAGGTAGCGCGACAATATCGAAAAAGATTTCGGAAGTCTGGGCGGGGAGAAGGAAAGGGGGCGGGGGAAATAGGATTCTTCCTACGCAAATGGAGGGAATGAGCCCAAAATAGTGGCGAAGAGCAAATTCCTGACAAAGAACCGAAGGTTGACCGTACAGGGAGGATAAGAAAAAAAAAAAAAAACAAAGTAGAGAATAAGGAAGGAATCGAAAGAGAAGAGCGGAAATTGTCCGGCAAGACACGCTAAAGAATTTCTCTTGGCCAGACCGGAAAAACAAAAAAGGCGAAGAAGAACGAGAGCCAAGCCCTCATTCTGGAACGAAGAATACAACCATTAGAGCCGATATTGATCAGGAAACGGGACTCAGGTACCTTGAGTCTGGAGATTCACGCGGGGACACAGGAGAACGGGAAATGAAAAGGATACTACTCGATCGTCCACTTTCTAGATGGATGGGGAGCTTGGGTGGTTTCAGACGTTGAAAAAAGGACTACCGCTCAGAGGAAACCGATAATGGTCTTGCCGTAAGCCTATGAGAATGACGAAGGCGGGGCATGGCCAGCGATGAACGAACATCTGGACCGTCTCCAATAGACCGGCGAAAAGAAAAACAGACTGAACCTAAATCGAATCTTGTCAGAAGGATTCGGGGAGAGTGAAAGCTCACCGTAAGAAATGCGGGAGATTCAACAAAGACTGTAGTACAAAAAGGAGAGAAAGAGAAGTTGAAGGCAGTTAACCATCATGGAACGACCGTGAATGGTATAGCCGCTGGCAGTTTTAACCGAGAACCGATAAGGGGAAAAAAGATTGAGCGCGCCACAAAATTCTCAGCTAAACAACCGCAAGCAGTAAGTTCACGGTTGACGTTCCAGTCCGTAGTGATGTTTTCGGTCCCTTGAACTTCGACCCGATAAGTGTCATGGTCCACGTCCCTATAAAATCCGATCAGTGGTTGGGCGCCGGGGGAGCTAAGAGCACTTCTCCGTAAAAAAGAAATAGGGGGGATGGTTCGCTTCAAAACCATTAGGTCCTATGGAGAGGACCGGGGCTTGTATGGTCGTAACAGGGCCTCGAAAAACACTATTCACCCTCTTACCTGAACCCAGGGAAGCGAACCGAGCGTTTTCGGGCCTATAGGGGCGGGAGGCCAATCAAGGAAAGGATCGAATTCTCCTTGTTGGGTTATCACGAATTGCCGCGGAGTCATGATTGAAACGGACTTTCATTGAGGGCAAGCGATCAATCGTCAAAGTGGCTTATTTATTCCGGGAAACAACTCGGGAGGAATTCTCTGGGCGTGACAAAAGCCGCGAGAGGAGCTGGTCGTTTCGTTCTGGCGGGGCCACATAAAGGGTCGAGACCGATAGTGGTACCTTCCAGCAGGCTTGGAATGCCGCTTCACCGGGCGAAGGAACGGCAGGTAACTCCCTTACGGGGCGACACCAAGCACCCCGGCAGTAGAATGCCGAAAAGGGGCTTCTCGAACCGCTCGTGAATCGTCGACACGACAGGGGAAGACAGACGTCCATGATTTGTGGGGACTACGGTTCCGTGACATGTTTCAAAAAAAACGCTCAAGCAGAATGAGTGGACGGGCGAGTTTCGCCCCTCGAGCAGACCAAAGTGGAAGAGGGAGCGAAGCACTGAGGGATGAGCAAGGGGGGGGTTCCCACGGCCCGACGGATTATGTTTTGGTGGGCCTACGTTCGGGGGAAGGCGCGTTCCCAAGCGGGGACCAACGCACAAAATAGGTGGGGGTAAGACGGATCTTACACTAAGAATAGAATCGGTTTGGGAACGAAGCCGGAAGCGAGACGGGTAGTAAGGCAGTGAAGCACGGCTATGAAGTAAACTTAGACTCCTACATGGCGAGGGACGACGCGCAACTTATGTCGTGCCTCGGGGGACCAGGTCACGGAAAAATGAGCAGAAGGGAGGGGCGATCGCTTGTAAGTCGGGAAACGGATTCGACCGGGGATCATCCCTCATGTTGGAAAGGACCCTGAGGGAAGACAAGCCAGAAAATCTTATGAAGACGGAAATGGTAGCGTTGAAGGGCGGCGATAGCGGACACTCGGTCGTGCAGAGTTCTTTTCCCCTCGTCAGAAGTTGCATACAAAAAAATAGGATCTTCTTAAACAAACGGTCGCGAGTGAACCTGATCCTTGTACATCCAGAGGGTCAACTGGGAGAGGTTGTCGCCTGCTGCCGACGTCACTGTACCTGCGAAAAAAACCTCTCCAATTTCCCGGAAAACCCATAAAAGTCCGGGGGGGGGAAACAAAGAGCTACCCTCCGACAAAGCGAAAAAAAAAATACGGGTCTGGAAGGGGTTAGTTCTCACACAGCTGGTCAAAAGAGGGAGAAACAATCAACATAAGACGCCATCGGCAGAGAAGGCTGGCCGAGAGGATTATTTCCCCGCCAGGGTGTGTTGGTAATTGATCTGTACAGCTGGATCAGACGGCAGTCGGCAGGAGAGTAGTCGACCCGTAAGCGGGATGAAAGGCGAACGGCTGACGTCGGGGTAGGTAGCTAATTTATATCGAGAGTTTGCTGGGGTGGGAAAAACACCGAAGGACGAACGCGGATGCTCCCCCCACGAATTCGAGAAAATCGCTACAGTTTGGGCCAAGATGCCAGAATTTCAACGGGCGAGGGCGGTGGTCGTCATCTAATAAAACGGACATGGTTGAAATGGGTTCACGGTCGGCAGATGCACAGAAACGTGAACACCGGGGGGAGCCTAAGAATGTACAGGTCAACAGGAGCGTGATCAATCTCTCAACGAGAATTTAAGGATTTTTGGGGGCGAAAAGGAGCCATTATCCCATCACGGTCCGTAAAAAAAAATTTGAATCATAGGTGATCCATTACTCCCCGTAAAAATGACAGCCGTGAGGGTGGCCCGCCCACCCCTGCGGACGGCCGGTGAAGCAAAAGCTGATCTTGCGAACATCGTAAGAAAGGGAAATCGACCAACCACTGAGGCGTCGCGCGGAAACTGGTGCCGTCCTACAAGAGGATTGGTAGGGGAGAGGACTGTGTTGGAAAAGGCGGAAGAAAGGGTTGAGAAACAGGGAGCGAAGAAAACGAAAACAAAAAAGGGAGGAATGATCAAATATATTAATGTCGCGTGTCTAAAACAACCAGGGTTCTGGCGCAGCCAACCAGTCAGAGAAGAAAAAAACCTTCGCGGTTAACTCAAAGAAGAACAGTGGTGGAAAAAGGAAGGGAAAGAGAAAAATGTGTTAGAACGGACGAACTGAAGAAACGATCGACGAAGAATGAGAGGATGCAAAAGGAGAAGACCCACAAAATTCAACAACGTGCTGCCGGTTTGCGAACAACCTACTCTAACCGGTTGGCGAAGACTTTGAGTACAACTGAACGAAAAAGATATTCGGCTCCGCGGAATCACGCCCGCATGGGTTAAATAACAAGGCGCTCGCAGAAACAAACAGGTGTTCAGCGATACGCTACAACGGCCGATCACGTGAACGGTGGTCCTGTATAGGAGCCGAAACAGCCAGAGAAAAGGAACTTCGAAGATGGAAACACCGGCTCCAAGAAACATCATGATGCCCATGGGGGGGGGGGGATTTTAGCCTCCGTCCGCGTCCTTTCCGCAAGTGCTTCAAAAAAAGGCAACTAAACCTGGTACTCCACCTTGCCGAAAGGCGCACCACGACGAGCCAGTTTCTCCTTGAAAGCATCCACGATCAGGGATCCTGAATATATCAGGCAAGAAGGCAAGCGCGCGTCAATACTGACGCATCGAACCACACCAAAAAATCTGGGCACGATCTCGGGGGGGGAAGCGGCCTCGACAAGGCGGTCTTCGGGGCGTCGGTGTTCGGAACTACGCTGACAAGGAGTCTCTTTAAACGACGCGGGGCTGTCGCGGACACGGGGTCAGGAAAAAGAGGCGGGTGACAAGGAATCAACGAAAGGGCACAGAATCTAGAGTCTTCGGACTAACGATGTCCGCGGACGTACCGCAGCGGCCGAAAGAGGAGAAGCGGCAGAGTCATGACAAGTAATACTCAAAAAAGGGGCGTAGCATCGCAGTCGTTCAGGCGGGGCGGGCAACCTCTACCCGCAATAGCCGCAACGAGGTAACATCGAGCGCTGCCAGAAAGCGAGAAACGACGAACAATCCCGACGGCCTACTGGCGCGGGGACATGTCCCCATTGCACTGCAGAAAGGAGAGACCGAAACCCGTTCAACAAGAGCCTAGGGCCGAGAGGAGAGACGATCGGAAAATTACCGGACTAGAAAATGAGAAGGACCAAGGACAGATCACGAAGGTAACTGGTCACATCGAAGGATTCAAGAAGCGAGACACGCGAGCGGGGCTCAAACCTCGTCGGCGTCAGCGGTAAGGAACCTTTGGGGCTCTGGTCTACGGCGTACGCACTAGAATCCAACCCAACACATATAATCCAGGGGGGGCCAAAAAACCACGGCTTCTCACGCTGGGCGCCGAGGCCGCCAAAACCTGGGAAGGAGCGATGTCGAAACGGACAGCAGCGACCTCATGTCGCAGCGAGGACGCGACCCTGACTCAAAGAAACCGCCTTCCAAAGCTTCGAAATACGAAAGAGCACGATCTTGGACTCGCAAGACCCCGGATGTTCCTATTGTTCGACCCACACCTACGGAGGGACAAAAGGAAAAAGGATCCTTCGAGGACACGAGAACAAGAACTGTAAACATTTCAACGATCCACAATAAGATCTGTTTCCGGAAGAAAGAACGACAAGATCAGCGAGGCTCAGAATCACCGCAATAGGGAACGCGTTAGGCCCTAGGGTAATAATCGCGGTACTTTACTCGGGATACGGACAACGGAACGAAAAGGCATGCAGAAGGCGAGATCGCGTTATCACCAAAAGCAACGTCAAAGTACAGTAAAGTTGGCCAAGTGAAGGGGCGAGCCACAACGGGGCCAAGGAGAAGTGGCGCCGTCCCCTGGGGCGAATCGGCGTCCCAGAGGAGTTCGCACGGCCTCATGAACGACCCGCGATCCGAATTCGGCCTAGCAGAAGTCCGAAGTCAGCGAAACCCAGAAAAATAATGCGCTCGCACAAAACGAAAAAAGAGGATCGAGACCCCAACCCGGCCCTCGAGTAAAAGGGTCAAAGACCTGAATGGCGCCGGCCGACAGGACAACGAACACACAAGACAAAGGTAAAAACGGCCACGTAAACAACAAATTGTCAAGCTTCACACCGACAGGGCGTGGCGACGAAACGGAAATCACTGCAGGTGTCGAAAACGCCGCGCCTAAGAAAGTCCTGGGGTCGTCATTGTTCCAGGCGGCAAACGGCCTACAGGAGCAAAAAAGACATGGGAGGACAAAAGGAACTTGTGGACATAAGCGGGGAGCATACCGTCCCCGGAAGGGAGAGATCAGACGGGCGACAGGATTATCTCCTCGTAGCGGATTGTGGGGATATCCTTCATGGAGACGACCAAGGCAGGTGGCAAAACAGAGCCGCGCGGCTTACTTGAATTCGATTTTCTAAGCAATAAGTTCTTATCCGGGACCTCCACCCAAGCGCACCAATCATCCAGTCCGACAGTGGAGCTCAATCGGAAGGCTATCCTATCAGGGAAATCTAAACGGGAAGGTTGTCAACCGAAAGAGGACACGACCATCGTTTTTCTCCAAGTCGAGAATCTGAGGTGACCAGCGAGCTCGCTAATGATGGCGTGGGAAGAATAGACTTAGCATAGCAAGGTATTTGTCAAGCGAAAAAAAGAAGTGGCGGAACTCAAAGACCACCGCTATGGTTCGCGAGAGTTCCCATCTC
>Ga0179593_1280543_pt1 | contig 10893 bp, 9 predicted proteins | sample CZODoug2_1_08_16_FD_185931 | JGI IMG/M metagenome (GOLD analysis project Ga0179593, IMG submission 185931) | Vadose zone soil fungal communities from Angelo Coast Range Reserve, California, USA - CZODoug2_1_08_16fungal (PacBio error correction) | ecosystem: Environmental > Terrestrial > Soil >...
CAAGAGCCAGAGGGCTTACTCAGACCTGCAAAAAAAAAAATTGCGCAAAACATCCAAACAATACCTTACGACGCTAGGAACCCCCGATGTCCTCGAGCAAGGGGGCGACCAACGTCCGACCGGAAAGCCCTCCTCAAGAGGAGAGGTGGAATGGCTGAAAAAAGGCGGCTGTGAAAGAGCCAAGTGACAGGCACACTCACGATGCCAGGATCGTCCCCGTAATGCGATTTCCGCGTTTATGAAGACATCGTCACACACCGTGCTTTTTTGAAGAAGAAATGGGGGGTGGTCGAAGACCGTCATGTCGTTGGGGGCAGAGGGATGCTTGCTCCGCTAATGCTCGCCGCCGGCGGCCAGCCTCGCGGCAAGGCCTTAAAAGGAAGGAAACGTCGGGCTTTTATCCTCCAAAAAAAAAAGCTGGGATTTGCATCCAGGCCTCCAGTCAACTCACGATCCGGAAGGGGGGCCCCAGTAATCCTCCGAAAGAGGAAAATTTAATGAGAAAAAAAAAGAAGGGAGGGGACCCGCCGTGTCACGTACATTGAAGAAGAGAATACAGAAGACGAACGATAGTGGAACGAACACCATCACTATAATTGATCCTTCCTAAAAATAAGGAAGCCATAGAGGCATAAAATCTCAACAGAAAGGTGGATGGAGACAGGAATGGTTCTGGAGGACATAAAGAAGCACGACAAACGGGCAGTGAAGGAGCATGCTGGGTCGGTAGAAACTTCTACGACAATAATTAAACAAGAAAACGGGGAAAATACCTAAAAAAAAAAAAGCTTGTCAGGAAGAGGGAAAGGGAGAGGCCGGGGCCGTCGAGCGGTCGACCTGGAGTGGGGGCACCGGGGGAGAAAAGGAGGAAAAGAGTGCAATTCAAGAAGGGTTGCGAGCCCTCGTAAGCTGATCGACTCAGGGTCTCTCCGCTAGGTCGGAATCGGCAAAGGCTGATTGTGAGTACCGCGCTTCCGGGCTGGGAAGGATACCGATGCAATAACAGTGTCTTATCCGGTATTCGCTTAAGCGCGGGATGGCGGGGATGCGCGGAAGGGGCGGTCCCGCGTTAAAGAGCAGACTTAATTAGTGCGCCGACGTAATAAAGAAAAGGGGGGAAAACCTGCGAAGGCGAAAGTCGTTCATGGAAAGAGGCGGATCGAAAGACTCGCTCAGACTTGCTACGGCGGGCGCTGGAAGTTCTCTTTTCGAACCTTGCGCGGGCCTAGCTGAAAAAAGGGACCTGGTCTGAAAAAAACTCTGGGAACGCACTCTGACGGAGAGAGAGGGAAGGGCCAAGACTGACCGTAGGCGGAATTGTTTAGGCCGGGCTTTATATGCTTCAGGCGCTGGTAAAATAAGGACGGGAAAGGCCGCTATGTAAGAAGGAAGAAATGCGAGCAGAGAAACGCTTGATGAGAAAAGGAAGAACATGCGTTGCCAGGCATGTCGCGGTGGGAGGAAACTGGGGCGTTCGGGAAAAAAAAAAGGGGAAAGGAAGAAAACTTCCCGATTGAGCGCTCTAGGGGAGGACTCGATCCTAAAGAGAGGGGCTGGACATGTCCTTCGGAAGCACTCCGATCAACTAAATAATGGCTACGGGAACATGGGAAAAGGCTAGAAATAGGTTCAGAAGGAAGAAGTGAACGACCAACTGGGCCGGTTGATTACGCGGGAGTCACGACCTTACGACGAGTGACCTAGCTGATATGTAGGAAAATCCTTGGATAAAAAGTAACCGGAAGGCATCGAAAAGGAGGGGAAAAAAAACTCGAGTAACGTACCTCGTCGGTTACCAGGAGGGATCAGAAGATTGCAGATTGGCCCTCGGATGCAACGAGACCGAATTCCGACCGCTCCTGCCAATCTCACGAGAACAACTCCGGGGTGATAGAGCAAAAGAAAAAGTGTCAAAAAAAAAAGAAAAGGGGGGTTATTGGTAGGAGGCTGCTCCAGTTCGAAAAAAGGAAGAAGGAGAGTAGCCACTCACGGAAGTGAAACCTAGAAACATCCCGCTTTCTTTGCAGAGCCGGCGGAAAACTTTTCGTTCCGGCGGATTATTCTCCATTTGAAGAAGCCATAATAGGAGAGAAAGCTGTCTATAAGTAAGACGCCAAGAGAAAAGACGATGGTTTATACGGGTCAAAGTTACAAGACAACCCCTATTCTCGACTGAAGCCAGGAACGGAAGGATATTAGAAAAAAAAACAAAACATGTATCTCTCACTAAACCGAGAGGAGGGAAATACTAGGGGGACGAATTGAAAACGAAGCACCGTGTCGTAGGAGTCTTAGTCTAATTAGTTTTCGCCGAACCCACTGGGGAACCAGAAAAAAAGAAAAAAAATCTAAAAAATCATGAGAGGAAGGTAGGGAGAGGCTCAGGAACACCCGACCTTCTAAGAGGGGGAACGGGCTGGGAAGAAAAAACCATGCGCGAGGCCAAATGAGTTCGTATACGTCGACGGTTTCAGTTGGGACAAAATCTATACAAAAAAGAGGACGGGATGGGGACCGGGCCCGGCAGCTCAATCCATCACAAGGGAGCAAGCGACGAGACGCGATGGAAAGGATTTTTATGTGCGTGCGATTGGGTCCGATGTGAGGTAAATGCGTCGCGCCTCGCGCCAAAAGAAACAAATTGCTCGACTCCGGAACAAAAGGGGGAGGGAAAGAAAGCCCGACGAGAACTTTTGCCCGGCAAGAGAGGGCCACTACTGATTCATCTCCCTTGTGGCCTCCTCCCTTCTGCCAAAGCTGAACCGAAGAAGGAGAGCCTGGAGAAAAAAAAAAAGAGGAAAAACCTTCTCACATCGCCCATTCGTCTCAGAGATATCAACCGCCTGAGACGGGGGCCTTCTTGGTCACAATTTCTCTAGCGGATCCTATGAGTGATCGATCGCTTCCGCCAGGGGCCAGAAAGGAAGGGACTAAAATAAGAAAAAAGGTCGAAAGCGCACGTCTCTCCACTAAACGAGAGTCCGCCAGTGACCTGCCAGGCTCCGCGACCTCCCTGGCAAGAAATGGTGAACTTGGGAGAAAAAAAGCAATCCATCGCCCTGCTGCGCCAGAAGAGAACGCAGAGCTGTTACAGAGACCTGCGCGAACCGGACTCCTACGCCCTCCCTACAAGCAGCATAGCCTGAGAGCAAACAGAGTCGACTCTCGAAGGGGTTCTCGGCAGGGAAGAGCCCGCGCCAAGTTCGAAGAACCAGCAAGGAGCGAGTCCGCCACGACTGAGCGAGTCGGCATAAAAAGATAGAACACGGGTTAAGAAAAAAAAGCAGGGTCGCGCCTCGGAAGGGAAGGCACCTCGAGAGTACGTCTGGTCTAAGTGCGGCCTCAAAAGAATTCGGAAAAAAGACCGCATCCAGGGAGAAGAGAAAATAAAACTCCGACTCCAGCAAGGGCCTCGTTACAATACACCTCGCCACAGCTCGCAGGTCCTCACCATCACTGCCGATTCAAGGGGGACAGGAGGAAAAAAAAAAGAAAAAGGAGTAAGAAGAAACGTCGGGGCAGGGGTGGGCAAAAAGAACTGTCTGCAAACCGTTTGCCCCACGCCGTCATTTCCACCTAAGGAAAGACTAAAAAAAAAGGCCGCCTGCGGAGGGGCGGTGAAAAAAGTGGCTTTCATAAGGCAAGAAGAGCCTCCCGCCAGAAGCTCCAGCCGTTGTCGTGCTGCGAAGGAGGGAGACCGCAACTTAAAAAGGGGAAACAATTCCGAGCGTTTGAGTGAAGGCCGAGGGAGGATCCTTCTCGCGGGTCGAGGAGTTTCTTCACTTCCTTGTAATGGTCACATCGAACGAAGCAGGATATCCTGAAAGAAAATGTAAAGGGGTAACGCGGACTAGGTAGAGACGGTAAAGGGAAGCGCGGAAGGCGTGGAAAACTACCGGGGCGACCACACCCAGTGTCCGATAGAGTGGCGGCCTGGAGCAATGACAGAAATGAAAAAAAAGTCAGTGGGGGGGGGGGGGGGGGGGGGGTGTTGGGGGGGGGGGGGGGGGGGGGGGGGGGGGGGGGGGGGGGGGGGGGGAAGGGGGGGGTGGGTGTTTGGGGGGGGGTTGGGGACTGGATACCAGACGAAAGTCAGAGGCAAGGATGAATCCTGCGGCCAACCGGCGGAGCCTATCAGCCACTTCTCAGAAACACGCCGCCCGAACAGGAAATCCTCCAAGCAAAAAAAATCCCATTAAAAAAAGAAAAAAGGATAAATGAATCTCAGTAGGTTACACCGCGCAAAGAGACCCTTCCTTCAGTGATAACTGGATCGGATTTGGACGTGACTGGGTAAAAAAAAACACAAAGGACGAGGAATAAGCTCCTAAGCGTCGGGTTTTTCTGAGGAGGTAGACCAGAAGAGGACATCTGGGGAGGCCGTTGGGTCGGGAGGGAAAAGGGGATTGGGACAACTTCTCCTAATTGATTTAATGTCTCCTAGGCAGAAAAAGTTAAAGCTAGGAAAAAAAAAAAAAAAGTAAGTCTTTGCAAAATAAGTTCTGACCTCTCCTGCCTCCCAATCCAGGAAGAAAAAACGGACGACAAATCGCGCCACCCCCTCTCTAGCCTTGGCGACCGACCGACGAGAGGCAAAACCCGACGAACCAGGCAAGGCAGTCTCAAAAGAGGATTAAAATCTAAGCGCCGTAACAGGCAACTATCCGCGCGAAAGTGAGAGACGCGGGGGGGAACCAAGGAATATCGCACCAACACCTCTTTTGCTGTGGTAATTAGGCGCGAATGGACAAAGTCGCCGCCTCATTACTAGAGAGAGGGCCTGGTATGCCTCCGTTGAGGAGAGGCTCGGCAGAGGGTTTGCCTCCGTCGTCTCTCGAAACGGAGCTTTCTTTGATCTGAAGGGAGTGCAGTTTTGGAGAAAGTCAGGAAACAGTCAGGATGGGGCTCGGCACCCGGAGAAAAGGGGATACATAACCTACTATTCCCTTACGGAAAAGATGCGGCCAACCTTCAGGAAGTAGTCCAACAAATCTCACTCGACTTGGGTCTCGACAAGAAACAGGAATTTAATCGTCCGAAAACAACTCGATCAATAACGAGCCTGCACCATACTCAAACAGGAGGAGAGAGAAGACCTTGTCTCAAAAGGGCTTTCATCTCTCACTAATAAAGAAAGGCAGCTGGAAGGATCTTCTGGGACGGGAAAAGGTGCGATTGGGCGACCCTATATTAAAAAACGGGGCACGAAAGGACATCCGCAAACTGGTAAGGAAGGGGAAGGGAGGCTCCTATGATAGAAGGGGGACTCCCTTTCTAGGGCAACTGGAGAAACCGGTTACAAAAACAAGCCCCCTTTGACGCATCGGAAGCGAGAGGATCTGAAAAAAAAACCCGGAAGCGCAATAATGGGCGAGGAACATGCGGGGAGTCCCGTGACGGGGCCTCACGGGGGGGCGGGTCACAAGTTCGCCTGGTATGGTCACGGGGGGCGTCAGGTCGGCTGGCTGCTGCTCCAAAGGGGAAGGGGACCGCGTTCGAAAGGCTTCAAATAGGAGGGTCGCAGAAGACACCGAGCGCCGGAGTTCTAACTATGCTCGACGAAAAAAAAGAGCTTCTCTTTCAAGAAGGAACAGGAGTCCGTACTCTCATGCCTGGGATAGGGTCTAAAAAAGGGGCGAGGTAGGATCTCTCTTCCCTCGAGAAGGACCAACATAAGAAAAAAAGGATATCTACGGGAAAGAAAGGGGAAAATTATAGGAGCGTCGCACCACCTGTGGGTGAGGCAGGGAAAGTCCTATTCGCCTCCTGTCTCGCGAGGTGGCCGAGGAGGAACTGTAAGACTCGGGAAGAAGAAAGCTCGCCAGACAGTGCAGGAGTGGGAGGAGACAAGGGGAGATACCTGGCGGTGTACGAACTATGTCTAGGCTCCTCGAGGTTTGGGAAAGAGGGTTCGCTCAAAAAAAAAGAAGGGGAAACGCTGCAACACAAATCTATCGCTAAGAAGAAAAGGGGGGCAAAAAAGGGAAGGGGGTCAAGTCTGAACGGCTACGAACGAAACCAGGGCTAAGTCGAGACTTTTACTCTGGGAGAAATGTGAGGCGCTTCAAGAATCGGTCTAAGGGAAGGGAGAGAAGATCGGAATGGCGCGCGTTTTCCGAGGGGAAGGGAATAGCGGGGCAAGATCGCTCTTTTCCGTCGGGTTGCGACGATAGGGCAGATTGGAAAAGAGTTCTGACATACGAAAAAAAAACGCAACCATAGACAGAAGGAACGACTCAGAACTGTCTATTGCACGGAGGGCCTCCCCGAGGGTATCTCGCTGCAGGACGGAACGGCCTGCAACCCATCCGCAAGGAGAAAAAGCGCCGAAGGAAAAGCCCGCGGCCTGACCGGTCATCACCAGAAAGAGTTGGCTGTCTTGGCCTCTCCCGAACCGACTGGAAAGAGGGGAACAAGCCCTCACCATTCGAGGTCACCGCCATCCAGACAAAGGGGCCTATCAAGAGCGTACAAAAGGAAAAGAAAGAACTATGGGAGGGCAGCGTTCGGCAAAAAAAAACACCCGAGGAGGAAGTCCGCCTCCGGGAAAAAAGGTGTGGCTTCACTTCAGAGACCGAACGCAGTAGAGCGAGAAAAACTAAATCTCTCGGAAAATGAGGGGGGAAGCTCTTAAGCCCACTCCCGGGTCGGGCGGCGGAAAAGGTCAAAAAGGGGGTTTTCGGGGGGCATAACTAAAGGAAAAGATGATACAAAAAAGAGGAAAAAAAGAAATTGAGGGGAGGGGGAAGAGAAGGAGTAACTGGGTATAACCGGATGCGGAAAAGCGAATACGGTGGGAAACGCGTGGCTCAAGAAAAAAAAAGAGGGGGGGGGGTCCTCGAGGGCACACAGAAAGTATTCCGAGGGTGGCATCAGGTGACGGCCGGGGGAAAAGGGCGAATCAAAGAAATATCAGAGGAAAGGACAGGCCTTCACAGAGCAGCGGCTCCATCACCACTTGGAGAGACCATGGATCCCTGAGATAAATGGAGTTGTGGCATGGTCTATTTTTGGAACCACCAAACAGGGAAATTGTGAGAGGAACTCTTAAAAAAAAGGAATTGTCCAACGCGAGAACCGGGGAAGGAAAAAACATCGAAGACTGCCTCCTATTTTTGCCCTGAGGACAAAGGCCCTGACGGTTACTGACATCGAAAGAAGGGGGGAAAAAAACCTAAGGAAAAGGAAAAAAGGGCTAACGAAGCCGCGAAAAGTACGACCCTAAAACATGTCGTTTCGCCTAGGACAGCTCCGTGGAAAACGCCTTCGAGCACTTTCAAATGTCCTCGTCGGGATCCTGGGGTGGCTCGAGATCTGGAACAGAAAAAGAATCTAGGGAAAAGGACGCGAAAAGCCCGCGAAGCGCTCGCGCATAGGTTTACCGGCGTCAAAACGCCCCGGGAAGTAGGTCACGTTCAAGCCGCACCTACGATGGCCTGGCCCCGCCGTTATGATGCTGCAGACCAGAAAGCAAAGCCTCGCAAGGAAAGAGAACCCCGCCGGGGCGAATCGGAAAGAGAGGTCCGCAGTCTCCCATGACTCCAAAAGCCTCGAAAGCAGGCCTGGATCTCTCCGGAGGGAGGACAAAGTTGCAAGAGAGAAAAAGAAAAACGCTCTTGGCAGCCCGCCTCGCCAAAAGGAGCGAGGAGGGGGAAAGGAGGACCCTCGATCTACATGAAGGAGCCTCGTCTCTCGTAAGAAGAGGAGCCGAGCTCGGACGACGCAACGAGGAGAGGGAAAAAAGGCGGGAACCAGCAATGAAGCCGCCAAGGAAAGAAACTAGGAATCCTACCGGACTTAATCACCGGCGGCTGGAAAGTTACGGGCCCGGGCACCAAAAAACCGCCCGACGAAAAAAAGTGAAAAACATCCATTTTCGCCTTCGGACCGAGGTCAGTTCAGCCTATCGACAGAACTATGTGTAGAGAAAAGCTGTTGAAGGGTGGGTCCGAATGGGGCTTCAACCTTTTTGAACACGAAAAAGGTCACTCTATCTAATACGGAGCGCCGTCAAAAAGCAGGATAAAATTAGGGGGGGAGAGGGGGAGTGCTAACCGTGTCATCGCCGGCTCGTAAGACTGCTTTGCCCAACCACAGAAGCTCCAAGCAAAAGTTGTAGGGTGAGGGACTAATCCATCAAAAAAAAAAGATTCTCCATTCTCTCAGCGGTTGAAGTCAGGGGGTCAAACTCTTTCTGGCAGCTCTCGCTGTCCGTCAGGCTTAAAACGAACTGAAAGGTCTATAAAAAGGGGGACGTGCTGGGGCGGACTGTCAAGAGCGGCCGAAGCGGCAGAGAGGTAAGGACTCTCGGAAGTAGGGAGTAACTCAGGGACGGGGGGAAAATCAAAGAAAACCTGGCGATCCTTAGCAAACCGTTTGCAAAAAGACGTCCACGGAAGAAAAACGCTAGCGCGGGAAGGGAAGGAGACCATCCGGTGCAACAGGAGGAAGGAGCCGACAAGAAAGAGTCAAAAAAACGGAACCATACCTCCTTCCAGACGGAAAGAGCCCGCCACAGGTGCTATGGCAAAAAAAGGGGGGAGGGGGGTTGATTTCCGGAGAGACAATTACCTGTCAGGGTGGAAGAATCCTTTCTCGTTGATTGTCAAGGCTATCTCCTACCACGGGAGGGGCTCTTACATAAGATGAAGCGGGCTTAGGGTAAATCTTAGCAAAAAAAAAAGGAAAAAGTCTGTGGCTTCCTATGCTTCTGGATTGCCGCACGGATCGAAGGGATTGTGGGAAAGGCCAGAGCTAGTCTCCTGATCCGCAAAAAAAAAGGGAGAGATAGTATCAATGGAGCCTATCAGACAGCATCCCTTCGAATCCTGGGAAACCAAGACAATAGGAAAAACAACGATGTCCTCTCGAGCCTTGGCGACGCAAGCCGAGCCGGCCAAACCTACGCAAGCGCAGAGGGAGGAATCGGTGCGTCCGACGTGTCGTCCGCGCGGAGAAGGGAACACCTTCAATAGAAGCACTCTTCGAAAACCGGAAAGGGGGAACATCCTCTCCCCCGACTACGTCCCTCTGGGCTTTGTTCTAACTCGGAGCTATGCACAGGCGGGAGCCGAAGGCAAGGAATGAGGAATGACGGGAGGATTGATTGATGAAAAAAAAGGGGGAGAGAATCGGTCAAGCCTTCGGCTGCAGGGGGCATGGAAGACGGCGGAGGTGCCGGTGGAAACGGGGTGAGGGCAGCCAAAGCGAAAGGACTCAGAGAACTGAAATTAGAGAGAAAAATTAACTCTGAATCGACCGAGGGAACTTCCTCGACAACTGGACGACGCCCTAGCAGTAAAAAGGAGAAAGCGACGTTCGGGGCAGTCCAGTATGAAAAAAAGAAAGAAAACGCGAGCAGGCGACGGCCCTTGCCCACGCAAAACCCCAGCGGAGAGGAAATGGGGTCTAAGGGGTCTTAAGGTCAAGCGCAGAGGGTAAGCAAACGGTTCGGGGGGGGAAGAGATGGGTCGTAGAGTTGGATTTCGCAATGGGTCTATGAACAAGAAAAGGTTCCAACCTCCACGACGACGACTCTGGAAGGAGATGTGGGGGCGAGGGCACGTAGGACCTTCTGGCTCGTTGGGGGAGAAAGAAGAAAAGTGGGGGCAAAAACGTTTGCAGACCCATGAAAAAAGGGAAAAACGCCTTGCACGCCGCAGTAACTTATCGAATCGTTTCATCCTACTACAGGAAATAGGAAAAGAGTAGACCGAACTTAGGGGAGAAAAAAAAAGAGGGAGATATGCGCGTTGATGAAGGTACGGGGTGGCTCTTGGTGCATTCTGGGCGGATGCCCGGAGGATGGTGTATTCTGTTCAAGAGGACTTCATCGAGGGATAAACAAGGGTCAAAAGCCGAGCGGCACGAGGACTAAAGGCGATGGAGAGCGAAGGGGGACGGATGGAAAGATCAGTCGAAATCCATGTCGCTTCTTGGTCCGAACTGGGCAGGTGGAGAAAGAAGCAAAAGGGAAACGAAAGTGATGCTTCGCACTCTCGTCGAATCGAAAGAGAAGACGTCCTGAAGCGGCGAAGCACGTTATATTCGTCAGGAATGGAACAAAGGTCGAAAAAAGTCTCTCATTTTGCGAGGTAGAGAAGGGCGAGATGAACTTTAACAGATCTCCGACGTAGACGGGGAGTGTTCCAAGGAGGCGCGTGATTGGCAGGGGTAAAGTAGGGGAAGGATATCGCCTCGGGTTTGCGTCCGACGCAAGGGAATAAAATCGAAGGATTAAATGTCCCGGACGGAATCCAACCATCTCTCAGAAAACTAAAGCAGATGGGAGAAAGGGCATCCGGGGGGGAAGGAAGGGGGGGTAACTATCTTATCGTCTAACTATTGGCGAGTGAGTAGGGTTAGAGTGTAGGTAAAGATTTCCGGCCTTGACTCCAGGCTGGGGATCTGTTGAAAGGAAGGAGGCAGGAGTACAAATTGTAAGGAGGTCTGCCTCGGCCTTAGGCCGTCCTGAGAGAGGTTTTCCGGGGGTCCAATCCGATAGCACAAGTGGTGGCCCTCTGGAATCGAAGAGGGGAAAAGAACAGAAAATAAACCAAACATCAAGGAAAGGGAACGCCTTCTTTCTCGCGTCCGTAGGGCGCGACGCCAACTCCCCTTTAGGGGGTGCTGCGGAAGCCTCCCCATCTCCGAAAGGCTGTAGCCCCGGCCAGAAACCAGACAAAAAGGAGAAAAAAGGACAGTCTTTTTTGCCATAGCAGGCGCCCAGAGGTACGGTAGGGAGGAAAGAAAACAGTAGGAAAGTAACCAGCCCTGTTCCTGAAGATCCGCCCGGACCTCAACCTCAAAAAGGAGACTGTTTTAATTGGTTCGGCGACAAACCCCTACTTCGAGGAAAAAGCCGGGAACGTACCCTGGGACAGCGCCAGTCGC
>Ga0179593_1317019_pt1 | contig 10893 bp, 13 predicted proteins | sample CZODoug2_1_08_16_FD_185931 | JGI IMG/M metagenome (GOLD analysis project Ga0179593, IMG submission 185931) | Vadose zone soil fungal communities from Angelo Coast Range Reserve, California, USA - CZODoug2_1_08_16fungal (PacBio error correction) | ecosystem: Environmental > Terrestrial > Soil >...
GGGGGACGCTGGTGGCGAGTGTAACCATCGATGTACCGAGACCGGATCGGCCAATGGGGAAAAAATTAAAAGTCCCCGGGTGCTTGGGTCCGAGGATACTTGAAAAGACAACGCATTTACCTAAAAGGAAAAGATTAGTGCAGCTTTGAGTGCAAGGGGGGGGGGGCCGAGTACCGAGGAGAGAGGGGACGGCGGAGAAACCGAAGATGGGGGGGAGAAGGGGTACGTAAGTAAAATCACGAACGAATAGTCCTGGTGGACCATAAGGGAGTCAGAAATGTGGGGGGATAAGAAGATCGAAAGATGCGGGGGAAGTTGGGGAAACTGTTTGGGGCAAACGGTGGGGGGGATTTGGATCGGATCCACTTTCCAAAACGATAAGCCGTGGAAAATGAGGGACGCGACTAGACGAGTCTTGTCCCACAAGGGTCTAAAGGGCATGACATCCAAAAATACAGAAAAGACGCGAGCGGCCGCAGCGTACATCGTGCTCGGGGAGAATCGAGGGGGGAAAATCGGTGACTATCGCCGCGGTGGGCGCAGAAGCAGGGGTGCTGTTACGGGTCAAAGCCGCGAAAAGGGGTGAGGATTGCCTGGGCTAAAAGTGGTCAGGACGAGATGAGCGGCTTGTGTGTTGGGGAGACTATATGGCTTGTAGGAAGTGACCGGCTGAAAACCATTGGTCCAGAACGGATGGGAGGGTGGTTTCGTCAAAAACCTTTGGAAGGGAGGAGTAAATGTGGCGTAGTGTCAATCCTTGCTAAAAGGGGTCGAGTTTCCGTAAGAGGTAGGGAGAGTGGGGTGCTGTAAGTTCACTGGATCGGGAAATTCCGCTGGATCTTTTGGGACAATTTGGGGGCTGTAGGTGTTTCGCTCATCGCAGGGGGAGCGGGAAGGGGGTTTGGTAAGGGGGGGCACGATAGGGGGGATTGAAGGGGGTGAGAGGGACGAAAGGTAAGGGAGGGGGGGACAGGGCACGGTTAGGGCAGTAGGGGTCAAAATCGTGGTGTTTCTGGCCAGAGCCGGAAAGTTTGGTATACAGCATACCTGTTGGGGTGTTTGGACTCAGAGCACAGCCGGGGGGCGGTCGGAGAAAGGGGGGGGAAGGGTTTGCTTAGGTAAGGAGAAAGGTCCCCTTAATCCCGGAGAGGGTGGGCGCAAAAGGAAAAAGGAAAAAGATGGACTCGTTGAAAAATTTGATTTTGGAAATACATTTCGGGGGCGTCTGCAAGCGAGGGAGAGGGGACCCCACTCAGTGGGGGTAAGCGCTGCACAGGGGCAAATTGGGGGTGTGTGTTCAGAGGTGGGATTGGGAAATAGTTCGGGGGGGGTTGGAGCGGTGTTTGATCGTGGGGAATAGAGCTTGGGGGCGACCGAAGGCGCAAGAAAAATCCATCCCTTCTGTCACCAGCACTGAAGTCCTACAGGAGTTAAGGGGACCTAAATACATTGACACAAGGCACGGGTTCAACCCCATTACACCAAAGACGCTTTTTACGGGAAGAGGGTCGCGATGCCGAGGACGGTCTTAAGGCTAAAGGGCTCGGAAAACCCCTACGCCGGAGGACAGGGGGTGGTTGCAGTTGGGGGCGAAGCAACAAACTTGAACGTGAAACACAAACGTGTGTCCGATCGTAGCAAAAACGCGTGCAACATAAACCGCGACATAGAAGACCGGGTTAGACGCATCAAAAAGCAACAGATCGATTGCACTGCCCACGCGACTACAGGAAGAAGAGAAAAACCAGGAAAACTCGGAAGCCTATGACCAACCACCAAACCATACCGAGGGCTGTCAGGGGGGGGGAAGCAGGAGGCGATTTACGGAACCGGTAAGGCTCCAATAAGACAGAGAAGAACCAAACACGGAAGAAGAAAAGAGGGGTGGTCCATTACGGTTACGTTAAAAGACAAACCATGCCCTTGAAAAGAATCGTGTAGCGTGGGCGGGATATAAACGCACGTGGGAATTAAGACGATTCGCGAAAGAAAGCAACAAATATGACTGGGGAACTGATGTTCGTACTAAAAGTCTTCTTTATGTCGACGAGGGCACGGGTCTACGAGCCTACACTCTCATCGGAGAGTGAGTGAGTAGGAGGGAAAATAAACACAAAGAGGGGGCTCCGTAGGGAGAGAAGGGCAGCGCCCACGTGGCCAAGCACGAAAAGGGTATAGTAAAAAAACCTGCGGACGTGGGGTGAGGGCGGGGAGTCAAGCCTTGAGAATTGCTCAATAATGTGACTGTGGCTGGAGACAGCGCGTCGCGAGTGCCTGAAGGGAAGCGCTGGCAGAGTTCAGCTTCGGAAGCCCAGCTCCGAGACATCAAACAAACACTAAGGCAAACGCACTTTCAATGAAAGGACCAAATAGGGAAAACGAGTCACCACCAAACACTTCTGACACCTGTCAGTAAAAAAAACAGGCGGAGGGCACTGCCAAGGAACACTCACAGGAAATTGCGAAATTAATGGTAAAGAAATTTTGTATGAGGGCAGCGGCTGAAAAACGAAAACGTGCGAACGAGATTGTTAGGGGAATTTTAATCAAAAGGGACCTCAAGCAACATAATGTTTAAACAAGCGAATCCGAACCCTCTCCCCTGCGGCATAGTTGGAGAACCCTCCCACAAACGAGATAACTGCCGTGCTCTACGGAAGGACCATAAAAAAGCCAGAAAAAAAAACATCCTACACCCGAAAAACCGGCCTTCGAACCGCAAGTTTGAAAAGTATCACAACAGCTCTAATCTCCCCAGAATACTCGAGGGGGGAAAAGAAGAAGAAAACACTGCCGGCAAGGGAAAAAACGCAAAAAATCAGCGAGAAAAAAAAGAGCAAAATCTCCGTCCACTGGAAGAAAAGAGTAGAATGGTCCATCCGACGGAATATCACAAAGCCCAAGAAAAAAAGAACTCGCCGTTAAATTGCTGAGAGGAAAAAAGGAAGCAATGATAAAAAAAACCCAATCTCCGGAAAAAAAGTGAGAAAACCCTGGACAACTCGACTCTGGAGGGGAATGGCGGTCTCCGGCAAACGACGTCAGCCTTCGTGCATTCCAAAGACAAAAGCTCAGGGAGGGAAACTTCCCGAAACGAAAAAACCAGAGTCAACACATACCAGCGATCTCCTTTACGCGTAACACCGCCGCCAGTTCCGCGCAAAAAGGAGGGAGGGAATAGGGAGTCAAATGACAGACAATTCCCTGCTGAGGCCACGATGAAAACGTTGACCCACGTGCGTCTTACATTCCGTCCTTCGGAAGGGTCGTACGAAAAGAAGAGGGACCGGGCGCGGAATCAGAGAAGCTGCTTACTAGCGCAGGAAGTTGATAAAAATGCAAGCCGGGAAGGGCAAAAGAAAGCAATGCAAAAGGTGAGGGGACAAATGAGAAAACTCATCGTTATCGAACAATGTCACGCCGATGGGAAAGAGCAATATTTCGCCTAGGGGTGTAAAACTGACGGCGGGAAGTGTCTAAAAAAAGACAACGACGTCGAGCCCAGCGGAAAAAGGGCAGCCAAAAGGCTGACAAAGCAGGCACTTGGAGGGAACCTCAATGCTGCTGGCACGCAAGGTATACGTGGACGGCGAAAAAAGGGGGTAATGGCCGACGAAAGAGAGAACTGTATCGTCTATGGTCCAACGCCCTCGCCGCCAGCCCGCAAAAAAACCAAAAAAAAACCAACAAAAAAAAAAAAAAACCCAACGCCCCAAAAACCAAAACCAAAAAAAAAAAAAAAAAACGCCCACGGCGCCCAAAAAAAAAAACAAAAAAAGCAAAAACAACCCACCAAAAAAAACACCCACAAAAACCAAACGTCAAAGGGAAAGAAACTGGAACAACCACTTAAGCGTATATGAGGAGGAGTGTATAGTGGGAACAAAATAGACGGATTTACGAGTGGCCGGTGATCAATCCGAGGGAGGCCAGCAAAGAAGATGTCGGGTCTGAGGCAAATATAATTGCCCTACAAGAGCGAGGGGGAGACATCCATTGGCTAGGCGGGCAGCCTGGCATTGCCAGTGGTGGTTTTCAAGAAAAAAAGGAGAGGGGGCAAAGGAGTCGAGAGAAACGGTTCGACGATGGAAGGGATCAAAAAAAGAAATCGTTAACTAAATGGGCGTTCGCTGGAACCAGGCGCGTCCGACATTTGTAACGATAAATGCACCAGATCAGATTGTGAGGGAAAGGCCTTTTTATTTGCGGTTTTACTAAGGGAAGAGGGGCGTGGGAATTGATCGAAAGGGGAAGTTCGAGTAGTAGCATCGGCAGGAAGGGCGCTACTGCCGTAGTGGAATCGAGTCACAACAGTCTGTGACCCGAGGGAAAAAAGTGACCCCGACTGTGGCGAGGCGCATCGTACGAAGCAGTAAGAGTGGAATGGGGGGAAGAGGAGCAAGTTGAGGCAAGATCACGGGGGGAAGAAGCGTCTTCCCCCCGTTGAGAGGAGAACGTAGATACGGTATGTGAGGACTTGCGGCTTCGTTTCGGTTCCGGGACGAAATTGGCGGCTTGTTTGCTGAGCGAAAGAATCTGCTCAGTGAGCGGTAGGGTGGCCGGCCCCGCAATGGGGGAAAAAAATAAGGATTGGAGGTTGTCAAGTTTGAGGGAAATTTTGGGGGTCCCGTCGAGGGATTTCAAAGGTAAGATAGGTTTCTCGGAGAATGGTTGTTAACGAAGGGGCGGTGGGGGGAGTGGCTTGGGCGGTTATCCAGGGGAGGGTGAAATCTTCCTCTTCGCTTGGAAGATTGTTTGCGGGAGGTTTCGACAGAGAGATGATGTTTGGAAGGCGGGAAAGAGGAGTTTGTCCTGGTGGCACGAAGGATCTCGGGGGTTAGAGTGTAAAAAGCATCTGTGTAGATGGAATCGTAAGGTAAAAGTGCGTTCGGCGGAGGGACGGGGTGAAGGGGCAGTCTGGTTCTCCGTAGGGAGGTGTTGACCTTCCGTAAAAGGAAAAGGTGGGAGCCCCCATCAGCAGGTATGGTTTGCTCCAAAGAGAAGAAAGAGCCGAAGCGGGGCGGATCGAATATGTAAAATTTGTGCTTTGAGGTCAAGTTTGAGAGGATTACCTTCCCCCCGGCTCGGAGGAAAACAGGTACCGGGGAACTTGCCAATGGAAGTTTACAAAGAGGGTGATTTTGAGGAAACACTAGATTCCTTAGTGCGGCGGGGGAAGATTGAAAGAAACAGAACGTTTGGGGTACTCGTGAAAAAGGGGCAAGGGTGTGGGTGGGGAATTCAACGGAAAAAAGGAATGGGAGACTTACTAGGGGCTGTTTTTGCATTTAGTTAAATGACTGTGCTATTCTGGGCGATCCGGGCAAAAACCAAGATAAGCTTCAAAACCGGCTCGAGAGACCGACAATCGCAGAAAGGTCAAAAAGGCTCAGACACACGGAAAAGCAAGTTTTCGCAGCAGTCCCCACGCGGTGGGGGAAAGGGGGAGTAACTCAAAGGGACTGCGCCTCGGGACGTGCATCAAAGGGGGGACGCCTCTCAAGTAAACAAAGAGGGGTGTTGTGGGGTCATGTGGGAGGAACACGAACGCTGAAAACGGCGCAAGGGAGAGCACGTAGAAGTACACCGCTGGCCGCTCGCAAACAGATGACCTTGTAGAGGGCCGCAAAGAAACAGGATTGGGCGACAAAAACCGACAAACGGGCAGACCTTGGCAGAAAACTCTCAACCCGGATGGCTGATAGTACCCCGCAGAACCATACTGATAGATCTTGTCTGGGAAAGGGGGCCAAGGGGACCGCAAGGGTGAACGACCTGGGTAATGAAAATAGGACAATAAAGACAATCCTCTCAAAAAACGGAAAAGATAGATGGAGTTATTGCAAAAAAAGAACGGTTGGGGAACATGCGCCCGCACAACGTCACCGACAGATCGAGTACGTTGGTGGGGGAAATAGGGAAGCCCATCCGGAACGAACGGTTTATGCAAGACCGGCTGGGCAAGAGGCTGGGAAGGCACCTGGATAGGGGCAGGGGGGAAAGTTCTTACTAAAAAGAGCGTCTGGGACTAGGACGCCGGACTTCTACAAAACAACTGGGCGCCGTTCAGCGTAAGTTCTGTGGGGACGTCTCACACAGAGGGGGGGGGTAATCTGGCCGTAGTGAGTCAAGGCAGCGCCACGAGCCAGAGCGCAAGACAGGCCAGTTCGACGTAACACTGATCGTGGGACTTAGCCAGAGGGGGACGCCGTGGGCGCGTACTTTCTAAGTTGGGGGGGTACCTTAACGTCGACTGATGAAAATGGTTCCCTGAAGGGGAAGGCAGCAAGGGGCACCGGAGAAAAAACTCAGCCAACCAGCAATAACGAAAAACGAATTCAGATTCCCCTAATTAACTTTGATGACACACAACTCAACAATCGGCCCCTGGAACGCTTACCCAAAACAGGCCGCGTCTGGGCAAGAATGACCAAACGCAAAAAAGAAAGGTGATAAGGGAAAAAAAACTAAATCACAAGTGTTGTAAAATGATCCCGCTGAAAACGGAACGTTTAAGCCGTATTGGTGAGAAATCGCAAAAGGGGAAACCCAAAGGAAACAATAATACAAAGAGTAGAATCCGCACCCCTCTACCGGCTATGGGGGGGACTCTTCAGACGAAACAGATGCTGAACAACTCGGCCGAAAAAGGCAGCAAAAGAACCGCGAGAGACAAACGTGCCCTACAGGACGCCGCGAACGCCGAACTTTGGAACTTCGTCACCCTCTCACCAAAAGCTTCTTAAATCGCCCATCCTACAAGACAAAGAAGATAGGGTCCCGATCCAAGCAGCGCATACCTACCGAGCCCGGGACGTCCACAGGGAGGATTTCAAAGAAGGGAAAACGAGTGTCAGTGCCCACGCTAAAAAAAAAAATCTCAATGATGGGAAAAAAAAAAAAAAAAAAAACGATAATTTCCGCACTTACGACCAAACCCAATAGAAGAGGGGAAGGGACAAAAAGTGACGAAAAACTGACACAAAAACACAGCCTTGGGATGGGGGGGAGGGTAGACGGAAAAAAAACTCCAGGCCGATCAGCCATCAGCCGGGGGAGACAACAAGAGAATCTTGTCCTGAACCCGAAAAAAGAGCCCATCAAGCAGCCATAACGAATAGCTTACGTTCGCGTAAAAGAAACCGCCCCAATGCCCCTATTTCGGGGGGGGGGGGGGGGGTGGGGGGGGGGGGGGGGGCCTCCAAAGCGGGATCTCGGAAAAAAGGAAATCCATTATTTTCACGTCACGAGACGCTTGCAACGCCTGGTCGTTCAGGATGAGTTATTCGGGGGATGAAAAGGCGAAGCACGGGAGAAAAAAGGGCCAGGCCATCGCGGCCATGGAAGGAATAAAGGCGATACTCAAGATCGGTAAACAAAGTGGCCGTGAAAAAAAAAAAGAAGTCCACGAAAAAAAAAGTTTGGCGATTATCCGCAAACAAATGTATACGGAGGGGGTCAGCGAAAGGTTCGTCGAGATGGGGAAAAGAAACTACAGTGCCAAAGGAAAACGGGAGAGAAAAGAAGGCCCCCGCTCATTCCTATGTACAAGCGCACCAAACTTTGTACCCAAAGGCAGGGAAACGCAAAAGGCCTACAAGACGCTTAGGCGGCTACTATTAAGACTCCTGCTCCAGACCACGAGGGGGCATGCAAACGGGCTGATCACGACCAACGTACATCGTCTAGGGAAACCACTCGCCCTCGCGGAGTCCTCTACTCTGATCTCCACAAACAAAGGGGAGAGGGGGGAAGGGGGAATAAGATTAGTAAGGGTTGCCGAGGCGAGGGAGCAAAGAGAATTGACGAGGGCCGTGGGATCCAGGATTTCTACAGCACCATAGACCTGCGGGAGGAAGCTGATGCCACGCGAAAAAATATTCTGAGGTGAGCCCGCCGTTGAGAGGGGGAAAACGGGGCTTTGCCATTTGAAGTGCTGGTTGCATGAAGGGAAGATCGGGGATGTCGTCTAGAGGGGTACGATTGCCGCGGTGAGGCTGGCAAAAAAAAAATTAAGACTAAAAATATTCATTCTTGAACCCAAAGGACCGCGTTCCGACCTGGTTGAAAGACCAATCAACTGATGTTCGTGCCTCTTCTGAGGGGCAGAGCACGCGTTGCATGAGGAACACGTTCAAATGAGAGGGAATCTGAGAAGCGAATGTCGCGCGTAGCCCGGCCCGCTGAGCCACCTGAAGACGAAGAAATAAGATGAAATCATAAGGAAGGGGACGCAGGGAAATCCTGGCATGGTGACTCGATAGGGGCCGCGGTGAGTCCGCTGTCGGATCATGGCGGCGGGGACGTTTGGAGGAGACGTATAAAGAATGTCTTTGGGAGTGGGCGCTCGGGGGGGGGGAAGGGGAACGAATATGGAGGTGGTTTCTCGAGAGAGAAAAATGACGCAGTTGTAGACATTATTCCAATTTCCAGAAAGAGGGGAAGTGTCGGGTTCGTCGCAATGGGGTTTTGGAAATGTGGATAGGCAAGGTCTAACATTGCGGAAATTGTTCTAAAGTTGTTGGGGAGGAAGTGGTGACTCTGTGAATTCAAGGAGGCGGGAAATGGGTCCTCAAGAAAATTCACGGGGGGGAGGGAGGGTCGGGCGTAGGTGTTCAGAGGGGGTTTGGGAGCGAAGAAAGCGGAGTTTGTTGTCAGAAGGGGCACGAAGATTCGCCGAGTTTAGCAGAGGGGGATGTGAGAAGGGGGAACGCAAGGGAACGGTGCGTAGCGGGGGGGGACGGGGGGGGGAGTTCCAGCTGGGCCCCTCAAAGGTCTGGATGATGTGATCTTCCTAAAAAAAAAAACCGAGCCTGTAATTTGTATACAAAATCCTGTTGAATGGAGTAAAGTTGGGAAAATCCACAGCGCCCGACGGAAATTGTCGCGGAGGCGGATGAGGGGAAGGGAGGAATGAAAATTTAGGGGTCTTGGGTCAATTTGAGAGGAAAAGGAATGGCCTAACGTACAAAAGTACGCTTTCCCGCATACATCTTTTACAAAAGAATGTTGATGGGGGGGACTAGGCCCCTGGGGGAAGTTGCTGGCCGCTGGGAGTCACATCAGGACTGTTGTGGGGGTACGCGGCACAGGGAAAGTTGGGTGGGTGGAGGTTAAAAATAGGGGGACGAAGAGGAATTTGTGGCGTTTGCAAATTAGGCTTTTTATGAGGTGCAAAAGGAGCTGGAGACCTCGCACATCGGCGGCCAAGCTGTGTCCTAGCCATCGGCGGAGTCAAAAAACGCTGCGAATTAAAAAAGAACAAAAATTCTAAAACGAGAAAAGGGCGGCTGTCTCCCACCACATGTCACACAGGAAGGGTTACAGGGGGGGGAAAACGGATTCCTGCTGGCGCGATTGCATCAAGGGGGCGTCACTAAGGCGACCAAGTGTTGGTGGAGGGGGGGGCAGAAAAGACCCACAGAATTTACAAGCGAAAAGCATCCGAGGGGGGGAGGTCACAGGCAAACTCGCGAAAAGTAAAAAAGGGTGTATTGGAAAAAAACATCAATACGCAACAGGGAAAGGATTGGGGCCAACATAGCCTAAAGTAAGGGACATTGCATTCCCTCACACAAGGGGAAAATGGGGAGCTATTAAGACCCCACCAAATATACGTCGAGAGTTAGGGTGAACGGGCGGGTGTCGAAGGGGGTTGAACAGTACCGTTAAGGCTGTGAGAAAAGAAGTAAACGGCGAGAAAACAACGGGAGAGAAAAAAAGAAGATTTGTCTTATTGTGCCATTAACGTCACATTGAAAAGCTGCTGCCCGGAGAAAGAGCGGGGAGCGTGGTTCTTTGGGGTCCGGAATAAGAATCCTTCAACAGGTTGAGAGATGCAAGGTCGGGCGTGTCTCGTCTTAAAAAGCGCTGCCATCTGGAGGGGGAGGGTGGGGGGACAGTAACTACATGGTATTCTTGTGCGAGACAGCTGCTTTGAAATGATACGAACCCTCTTAACTGCGAGGTTTCAGAGGTAAGTTCTGTGGGTGGCGCACAAAGAACAAAACAATTGGCAGAGGAAGGGGGTGTGACTCCGGGCCCAGGGGAGGCCATAAGCAAAAAAGGAAAGACAGTGTAAACCTGCGGAGGGTACTTGTGCGGAGAACTGGTCATCCTGGAGTATGCAAACAATTTGGGGGGTAACCAAGTGAATTAGGGGAGGAAAGCGGGGGGAACCATGGGGAACGCTGGCAGCCGCTTGCGCCCTCCCCGACAACTATCAAACACATAAGGGCAACAACGCAAAAGCCTCCTTCATGAGGACCATTAAAACGCTGAATTCACCAACATGAGGGAGGGGGATCTGGAACAAAAACTGGGGACCTGCGCACGGGCCAAAGGGGGGGAAAAAAGGTAGAGCAAATCGACCCAGGAAATTCAGTTCCTCAAACAGGCTTTAAAAGAGTCCTCTTCGTATCGACGAGCAAGGGGGGGGGTGTGATAAGTTAAAACTTGCACTAAAGGCAACAATAATTTAAGATCTCTCGTTCCAATCCCAACCATCGCGCGGCTTCGATCACCTTCCGATCGGCTAACAACTTGCACACGGGACAGGGAACACGTCCGAACCGAGGACCATCCTGCCCTAACCGCCTGCGAACCCGCCTGGGGACCCGATTCTCAGCCAAAGAAAACGATAAAGAAAACCGGGAGAAAGGGGCCCAAGACGAAAAAACTGCTTCTTCCGCTCACAACATCCGAAAGGAACCTACGAAACAAAAAGGAACATTGGAAAGGAAGAAGGTTTCCATCCGACGAATTCAAAGCCAAGCCCAGATCTCCGGAGTTGAAAAAAAATGCTCTCGAGAAAAATGGGAAACAGATTGCAAAAGACGATGACTGGGAAAAAGGGGGGAAACCTGGACCTCAAAAGCCGACTTTTCGAAATGG
>Ga0179593_1320960_pt1 | contig 10893 bp, 22 predicted proteins | sample CZODoug2_1_08_16_FD_185931 | JGI IMG/M metagenome (GOLD analysis project Ga0179593, IMG submission 185931) | Vadose zone soil fungal communities from Angelo Coast Range Reserve, California, USA - CZODoug2_1_08_16fungal (PacBio error correction) | ecosystem: Environmental > Terrestrial > Soil >...
AAAGGAAGATCTCAAATCTTTCGTGAAAAAAGGGCTGCGATGTGTGAGTACCATCGACTGTAATAGATGGGGGTGACTGCGGCTGCTTAAGTTCGAGGGTAATTTCAGTAAAATTTCTCTCGCACGTGGGGGAATTGTTGGGAAAGACACGGGATTCACTGCGCTAGACTTTCAGCTCGGGACGTAAAAAGTGAGAGTATAAGGTGGCTAAGGTGTGCTTCAAATTGGAGAAGAAGACATCATCAGGGAGTCAAGCAACGCCGCATAGACCGCAAGTTGGGGCTCTGATCTGGTTGGGTAACAAACCTGGTCAGCCACGGGAGGGAGAGGAGTATCATAGTTGCCATCGATGTGAAAAGAGAGGGACAGCGCCAGGAGCGGTTAAAAACGTCATCAGCGAGAGGGAAGAAGGGAGCCATATGAGGTTAAAAAGGGTCGCCGACATGAAATTGATAAAGCGAAGCACGGCGCCACGGAAGGGCATAGGGAAGGGTCGAGAGGCCGCACGGCCCATGGTGAAAAGGGGCAGTTCTTTTGGCGAAACGATCAATGGAGGCGCGGAAATGTATGGGGACAAAGGCTACCTTGAGAGTTGGAAAGGGGGAAGGGAAAAAAAGTAAATACTATGGAAGCCTCTTCAGCGTGAAAAAAGGGGGGATTGGAGGAGGGGGGTTACAACTAATTCGCTGCTTCGTTTGATAAAGGTCGATTTTCTCTAAAAAAAGGGGAAAAAAGGGGGGTGGGGGGAAGGATTCGAGAGAGTGGATATCTGGAACGTTATGCGGTAAATACTGGAAAGGGGGAAAAAGGGGATGGGTGATCGAGAACAAAAAAACGAGGGGAGAGAAAACTCCAATTTGGGGGGGGAAAAGGGGAAAAAAGGAGGGGTATCAAAAGAGAAACGCTGCTCGATAAAAGGGCAAAAAAAAATCTTTTGAAAGGAGGCGCAAGAGCCTATCAAACCGCAGCAGCGAAAGATTAAGTTGGGGGAAACAGATGAGAAACTGGAGACTCAGGGGGAGGATGACAATCTTGAGAAAGGAGGGTACCAATAGGGGGGGCGCGCCAACAGACAAACGCATTTCCGGTCCAAAGGAAGTCAAGGGGCCGTTTCTAAAAGAAGCCGGAGAGGAAAACCAGCATATACGAAGGAACATCCTTGAGGAAGTTAGACGGAAAAGAACAAATGTCAGAAACTGAGAAATCAGGGGATAACGGGGAATAGGGAGTACTAGGACTTGTACTCTCCGGTCTAGGAAGGGGCAGGGAAAACAAAAGGGGGTCAACGGGAAGGAAGCCCTCCTGTAAGAGAGGGCGACAGTGTTAAGTCAAATAAAGGACGTTCTAGGAGATTGCAAGATAATAAAGGGGGAAGCACACATAAAAACTAATACTATGGGGACACATGAGCTTGGAAAACGAAATAATAAAGGAAAAAGGGCGTTGCAGAAAAGAGGAATCAAAAAACGCGCAACAAAAAAATCGATAGTCCTAGTATTGCCATGCACTAGCGCCGCAAAAAGATGGAACTGCGGAATAAGAGAAGGGAAGCAACGGACCCCAGACATTAAAAGCTCTGAGAGTTTTGGGACCACGGGAGGTCGAATCATTGGTGGGGTGGAAGAACCCTGAGCCTCGCAGCCCGCATCAAAAGGGGCTTTGAAATCAGGAAAGTTGCCAGAAGTAAGGGAAAAGCGCTTGCGCAAGCCGGATCGCGGCTCTTCGAATGCGATGACTGGGCAAACTAACCAGAGGGCCTACCTTGGGAAATCCCACTGTGAACGGAGTTCCGGAGTCAAAGGGGAAGGAAGAGTTAAGGAGGAGAAACTCTATTTGTCCGTCCCGGATGGAGGGAGAAGGGAAAGAATGGAAGTGAGTGAGTCTATCGAAAAGGGAACGATCATTTTGGATTCGATAAACACGTGCGCGAAGGGGGTGTGTGACGGAGGTAAGGGAAATCCTGAAGGAAAGCGACTCCCAACAACGGAGGAGAAAGAGATCCGTTGGGGGCCTCGACGGTCCTCGAGAACAAAACGGCGGCGTTCGCGCCGCTGATGACAATTCTTTGAATGGGGCGATGATCCTAATGCCTTAAGCAAGAATACATGGGGTGCCGGGGATGTCCTTAAGCTGCTCCAATTCGCGACTTGTGTATTTGGCAGCAAGGTACGGGCGTTTTAAAAAGGAAAGCCTCTAGAGGGTGCTTGAGGGGCAAAGGCGCGAAATCTCATTAACAATTTGGATTTCGCCAAAGGTGGTTGTGGGGGGTCTAACAAAAGTTAAAGAGACAAAATAGCAGACAGGAGAGAAACTCTTTAAAAGGCAACGAAATATGCATGCGTTTTGACACTGACGCCTGCAACTTTCCAGACAATTGCGGCGGGGAAGGGGCAATTGGAAAGGGGATATCGATGTTGGAAGGAGGATTATTGACGCTTTGGTCAGGCGCAAACTCATGCTTCAGAAGGGGAAGGGAAAGAAAAGGAGCATCCGTAAAATTAATAGACTGTATGAAGGTCCCATTGATACGATCAAGCAAGCCCTCCGAAAGACCGCAGTGCTCTCGAGTTACACCGTCACGAGCGAAGGTATTGACCGTAAAAAAAAACTACTGCAGAGGGGGGAAAGCCTTAAATCAGATATAAAGGATCGTAGAAGAAAAATGGGGGTGAGGGCGCCGACATAGTGGATCGCGGCGCACGTCCACCACGAGGGGCCTGTTAGACAGCCGTAAGGGGGAGATGATGGGCGTTTCGAATCCAAAAGGGGGGCATTTGACAGGGGAGCTCTACGTTTTGCGAAAGGGGTAATTGCCTCACTATTGTGACAAGGAAAGAGTAGAAGTGCTGAGAGCTGGGGACAACTCTTTCAAGGTAGTGCCAGGAGAGGTTCAGAGGAAAAAGATGGGCAAGGCCGGGAAGAGTTGAGTGAGGGAGTATATGGCGAATTAAAATTGGGCAGGGGGAAGGGGGGAACTCTAGAAAAGAAAGTGAGAAAAAAACCATCCAATTGGCAAACAATGGGAACGGGTGTAACAGCTAAAAGAGAGAAAATAGCCGAACAAACCATCTTGACTTCTAAAATCGGAAGACCTAAGCGAACTCTTGGGGGATCATAAAGTTTGAAGGGAAAAGGAGGGACGCGCGGTGAAAGGGTACTGGGATCGAAAACTTCAGCGGAAAAAGTGAAAGAAGGGATGGAGATGAATCAATCCGGTTCAATTTGCGGCGGATTACGTTAACATCTAAGGCTCAGGGCAAGTGCGACACTTGGGAAAAAGGGAGAGGATAAGCTCGATATCTATTAGTTAAGGGAAGACAAATGGCGCTGCAAAATATTGGGGGAACGGGTCGATCCGGAAGGTGGTACAAACAAAGGAGAAAAAGAGCTTAGGCGGGTCTGGAGGGGAATCAATGGAACCCCTCGAAGTTGGAAAGGAAGATGAAAGACTTCACAGCATAGAAGAAAAAAAAAAAAACCCAAACCAAAAAAAGAGATACCCTCCTTCATTGCAAAAACAGGGGGGGGGGAATTTTAGACATAAGTAACACAACTACGCTCCTACACATAAGGATTAGTGTCAAGAAAAAGAAAGACAGAAGACTTGGGGGGGAAATGGGTAGGGGATAGGAGCTCGACATCGCTCAAAACGGAGGAAGTTGGAAAGAGTGACGGTCAAGAGGTATGAGGACAGCATTGGGTCGCTTAGATCAGCAAGCCCTCTGAAAAAAAAAGTCTTTGAAAGGAAAAGGGAGCGTGCAAAATTGCCAAGGGGGGAAAGGGAATGCAGAGGGGAGAAGAAGTAGCAGCTGAGAAAATGGCGGGAATGGTTCAAAAAAAATGCCAGGACCGGTAAACCAACCTTTAAAGGGAGGGCAGTTCACCAGGAGGCATAGAAAGCTTCTCCAACCTAAGATGTTTAAAAACCGTCGATGATTGAGGACAAAGGTTAATTAGCAGAAGTGGAGGAAAGGTCTATCCAATATAAGAGAAGTTTCCGATCATGCCGACGCAAAAACTGCGCCTGGGGGAGAAGATGAGGTCAACGTCAGAAATAGATGCGCAATAAAGGAGCTCAACACCGGGATGAGGAAAAGAGAGATGTCAAGTTGGGGTCATGATCCTCGGAAGTGAAAGACAAAACAGAACCTCTTAAGGAAGCTAAAAATCCATGATCGTGCATCTTTGGCATGATAAGGGAAAAAAAGAGAAGGCATGAAGGATCCATCGGCAATGGGGGGAACACATAACATGAGTTTTGAAACAGAAGGGGGACAACAAATTCTCGAAGACACAGGCGGTAAAGGGGGGGGGGGGGGGGGAGGACACAAGTTGGCATGGTGTCGTGGGGGGGGAAAAGGAATGAAAAAAGAAGGACGCGATATTTTATCGATGCGGACTAGAAGCGGGGAGTGAAAAGGTCAGAACTAGGAAATGGAAGGGGGGAACTAATCATTGGATTAGATTGGGGGAGGGGGAAATGGGCGGCTGATGCTCCGTTATTAAGGAGAAAAGGAAGAGGAGGACGAAAAAAGAAAAATATCAAAGGGCAGTCGAAAAAGGAACAAATGCAAGTCGTGGTGGGGAGGCTTCTTCTGTAAAAGGGGGAGGACAAAGCTTGCTCGCGCCTGGTGCAAATAAAAGAGGGGGAGTCGTGTTTCAGGCGAATTCGGGGAGAAAAGGGAGGGAAGGTCTCGTCGCACAAAAGGCACTGCAGGCTGGATTCCGGGGGAAAAAAGATTGGTCATCGGAGCGTGGAGGGGGGGAGGGGTCGGTGTTGCATTGATACGATCCAAACATCATTGAGGAAAAAAGGACGGGAACAGGAAGAGCTCCTGTGGGGGACATTTGGAAAAAAAATTCGTCGAGTCAGGACTTCAATTAGGATTAGGAAAGAGGCTACCGCTGCCAGAACAGATAGAGAGGAAGGAAAGCAATAATGGGAAGAACGACCTAGAGAAGCAGGGGGGAGAAGATAACCAGAGATGCTTCAGTCCATCTAGGAAGGCCGAGGTTGTAATATCGGGGGGAGGGGGGGAGGGGTCCTGAAAAAACGTGATAATGGGGGAGAAAGGGATTGGCTCGCGGTTTCCTCATTTGGAAGGTGGGAAAAGGGAAAGAAAAGAAAGAGGAGCATAGTCAACTTAAAATTGCTGGATCATATGGGGCCTCATATCGGGAGGGGGTTCACCAGTATTCTAATTGGAAAAGGTAAATGGTGGGGGGAAAGAGGGGAGGGCTAGGTTTCTCCGAGCGGAGAGGAAAACAGACGGGGCCCAGAGGAAGGGAAAAATTTGATGTGGGAGGCTAAAAAAACAAACAAAGAGAAAAAAAAGGAGCACTAAAAAAGAAGGGGGAAACTTGCCGTATGGGAACGGAACAACGACTCTGGAGAGAAAGAAAAAAACAAAGCTTTTACTTGAAGAAAATGAAGAGAAAACCGAGCAAGAATCGAGGGTTTCAAAAATCGGGGAACGGACGACGAGGGAAAAGGACAATGAATTTTGGTTTTAATGGCAATTTCCAAGGAAATTCTCAGGGGGGGGGAAAAGACGATAACAATCAATGATAAAAGAAAGGGGGAAATACTCCAAGCCGGAAAAGCCAACCATGGACAAGAGAGGAGATGAGGCATGACAGAAGAAACGGGACGCGGAAAGAGATCAAACATGTTCGAAGGGAAAATCCCCTATTCTGTCGAATATCTGGAGAGAAAAGGATTTGCGATCCTGCGCCCAAAAAGAAACGAGTGGGGGCAAACGGGTAAGAAGAGCCGTATTCGGCGCTGGCGGACAAAGGGGGTTTACTTCAAAGGAGAAGGGAAAAAGAGGAATGCCGGGAGGGACTGAAAGAAGTTGGGATCGTACAACATACCCTCAAAAAAAGGAGAGGTTTTGAAAAGAAAAACCTTCAGACAGAAAGACAAGAAGGGAAGGTTAACCAGTTGGAATTGCGACAAGGGATTCATCAGTCAAATGAAACGAGAGGAAGAAGGCAAAACCCGCGATCTGAAAAGTTTGTTTAATTGCCGCACTCCGAAACGCTGCACGAGGGGAGCGAGGTTTCGTAAAACGAGTTGCAGCGAAAAAAAAAAAAGAAAAGGCAGGTTGTAACCGAGTGGGGACGGAGAAGGGGACTAAAAAGGAGTTGGGTAATAACCGGATTGCGCAGAAGAACCGGGCCATCTCATGGGGTCGCTTCAAGACCCTGATGAAGCGAAGAACAGAGCAAACCCGTCAAAAAAGGAAGACAATGAGTCTTGAAAGAAAAGGGAAGAAGGAGACGGTCCTAAACGGGGGGCGCTCCTCCGAGAAAAGAGGAGAGAGGGGAAGGAGTCACCCAGGGGGTACTACGATCCAGTAAATTGGGCTCCTCCAAAAAGGGACCGAATGTACGGGGAGGGATTAGAAGGAAATGTGGTGTAGCGTAATATCGGGGGGCAAAGCGAAGCGTTAAGGACAGGAATGGGAAATTCAAAATACGGGAATATCCATCGATTTGATTCCAAAGGGGGCGCAAACGAGAAAGATTCCGGGGATTTCCAAGAAAGCGGCGCGACGCCGGGGGGAGGCAGATTCCTATTCCAAGGGTCGAAAAAAAGAACGGGAGCGAAAAAAGTCAAAAGAAGAAAAAAAAAAACGAGGGAAAAAGGGAAAGGTCCTTTGAGCCATTGAGGGAAGAAGGCCAGGACTTAATAGCAACACCCCGGCGGCAGCGCGCACTATGTCGAAGGGAGCGAACTAAGAAAGTTGAAAGATAGACATGAGGGAAGAAAAAATCGATGGTAGATTGACAAGGGGGGATCAACTCTTACTTTGAAAAAAGTCCCTTCGAAATGGTACAGGGAAATAGGGGGGGGCTGGCCGAATGTCCTTAACGGGACTCCAATTCCCAAATGAAACCGTAAAGAGGGAGGGGTTGGGAGTGATCCAAAGAAAAATCTGTGGTGTGACAATTGAAATCTTGAGACCCGCATTCGAGAGACAGGAGGAAGGGTCAGAGAGTTAGGGAGCTCCGCTGGAGTTAAAGTTCGACCTCGAAGTTTATCATTACAAGAAGAAGGGGGGGCTTCTCAAAAAGGGGAGTGTTTTTTGCATAGGCGGAGGTAGCAACTTGTTATGAAAGCGACAGGAGGGGCGGCGGGGGACGAGAGAAGAAAAAAGGAAAGAGTATAACAAAGCTTTGAAATAGAACACGCTATAATGCTTCGTTTTGCAGGAGAAAAGAGGGAGACAGCGAAAAAATTCCGAGCAAAAATTGCGGCGCGGGGGCGAGGTGAAGGGGGATGCACTAATGGTAGTCAGGGGATTAACAAGGAGGAGTGAGAGGGATCTCCAATACAGGAGGGAGATGTTCACCACGAAAGGAAAGGGGGCCCGAGACGGGGATTCTGCACTGAAGGCGTGGTTAAAGCGGTATAAGGAAAAGGGAGGTCGTCGTGAGGGAGTAGTTTTCTGGAAGATAAGACACTCAGCGTCTTCAGCAAACTCCTCAGAAAAAATAGTTGGAGGTGGGGGGAATAATGTTGGGGGAAAAAACCACCTGGTGAACCCGGCGGAGGGAAGGCATGAAAACGGTCCAAGAGGGCGATGGATCGCTGCATCGGACAGGAGCGAACGTACAGCAAGAATAATCTCGGGGAAAATCCTGAGAAAAAAGGGTTCGAAGTGGTCAGGGGGGGGGGATAAATCAGGAGGAAACGTCCGCACGAAGATGGTAGGTTAGTGTCCTTTCAGAGGGAAAGGGAAGATGGAAAAGGGGTTGGATCGCTTGGGGGAGAACAATCATCCTTAAAGGTGGGAATATTAATGGGGTCTCTAACTTGGCGGGTGGGAGGAGCCCTAGCATTGTAAATGGTGAGTTAAAAGACAGAATCGGAGACTCTTAAAAGAAAAGGTCGGGAATCGATCTGTTTGGAAAAAAAAAACACAAGAGTGAATGCGGACAGTGGTTTGAGACCATCTGGGGGGGCAGGAAAAAGCCAATCTGTTTGGTTGCATCTACTACTCAGAAGTTTCGAGCTGGGAGTTAGAGAGTAATACTTCCCATGGGGGAAAAATTGGGATGTTGGAGCAGAGATAAACAAAAAAAAAGGGAGGAGAGGAAACAGTGGAAAAGGGGAAACATAAGGGGCCGAAATAGAAAACCAAAGAGGAAAAAACTCTGCAAGAAGACTTGCCACCATCTTGGTACTTCTGCGCAAGCGCCTACTGGTAAAAAAAAGCCAAGAATCTTTAGGGAAAACCTATCGATCAAGCACTTTAGACCTTGGAAAGAGGAGTAAAAAGTCAGGATGGGGGTTAAAACTTCAATTGAAAAGCTCGAAAAAAGGACACGCGAAAATTTCCCCGTCAGGGTGAAGGTCAAATCAATCCTATCGTTCCAACCATGGGCAAAGTAAAAGGGAGGTACGAGAGACAGGATAAAAGCGAGTGGCCGTGGAGGAGTGGGATCACTCTGGAGAGAAACGTCGACCTAAGGTGGATCAAAGGATAGATGAATTTATATGATAAGCATCAGTCAGAAGAAGGAATATCGATTGGACTGTCAGGACATACGCCAAGTAGAGAGGCTGAAAAGGGGAAAACGAGCAGAGCCAAACTACGGGAATATTAGGGATTGGGATGGAAGAAGCAGAAAAATTTCGGGCAAGGGAGAACAAGAAGAAACTCAACGGAGACGCGATGGAAAGGAGAAGGGGTAATCCTGTCAGAACATAATCAAAAAGGAAGTCAACCAGGGGACAAGACTTGACGAAGGAGCAAATAAAGTCCGAGAATGCGAGCGCGACAACAACGAGGGATTAATTAAAAGGGTGAAGGGGGTAACCGGCAAAAAGGACCGCTCCGTAAGTGGTTCTAAGAGAAGGACGAAATAGCTCAGAAAATAGGGGACTCTAAAAAGGCATTATGGAAAAGAGTGGAAGAATTCCACTAGGGGGAATCCGTAGCGCTCGGGAAATCCAAGTCCACAAGTGGAGATTTCCTAAACCGCTCAGCCGCCAGATGAAAAAAAAAAAAGGGGGGGAAAAAAAAAGAAATGAGCTTGCAAGCAAAAGACCGAGGACTCTACCCGGGGACGAAGGCAGACTTGCGCGAAGCAGAAGAGAAATATCGATGGGAAACAACTGAGAGAAGGAGGGTCAAAGAAAGTTTGGCAAAGACAAAAAGGATGGACATTCACTTGTGGAAGCGCAACCCGGTACCGGGGGGAAGGTTACATAAAGTCGCCGAATTGGGGGGATCCCGACGTGGAGGGGACTCGGGAGAAAAAACTCGATTGATCCTACCGAAAAGGGAAAATGGAATATCGTGGAATTAGAACGAGTGGGAAGACCATTTAGTAAGAGGGGCACTCATTTGGATTTCCTAAATGAGCGGCACTGGTGGAGAAAGAAGGGAAGGGGGTTGCTCTAGGAGGAAACGGAAAATAATGGAAGGCAAAAAGGAATCTCGATCAACAAAAAAGAAAAGGATAGATTTAGGGGGCCGGGATAGTAATTTCCAGAAGGTCAAGAGGAAAGAAGGAAAAACCGTCTTCGTCTGCACTAGAGGCGAGGCTCTGAAAGCCAAATATGTGTCAAAGGTTTAGGGGGAAGGAAGGGGGGAAGCAAAGAGCGATGGAAAGTCCAAATTGGCCCTCAGGCCCTTGAAAGTACATGACGCGGACAAGAGGTTTGGGAAAAGGGATCATGCCCCGTCAGAAAATAGGGGGGGGAGAAAGGAAAGTGAACCCCTGAAAATTGAGTTGCAAGGGTTTGATTCGCAACACTTGGAGGGGCCAGAGGGTCGGGTTGAAAAATTCCTCTCGAAACAAGGATCAAAGAGGAAAGAATTGTTCTCTTCAGGGGAGAGCGACAACGCGGCTTCGGCCATCCGAAAAGGACAGGAAGGTTGGCTTGGCAACGCATGTTGGGGGGGATTTTGAGAAAAGGCATCGAGTTGTGACAGGGGGGAGGGACAGAAGGAGGAAGCGACAATTATATTTCTTCTAGAGCGTCAAGAACCCGTAGGATCAACTACTTGGGGCACTTTCTCAAAAGAGGAAATAAGGCCTTCGGGGGGGAAAACCTGAACCTCTTCAAGCTCGGAGAAGGGAACAGGTCAAGAGCGCACTGAGACGGGGGAAAGAGGGACCACTAAGGAATAGCGAGGGGGTTAGGAGCTGAGGAGTCTATTTAATGGGTATTACTTTCTCGGGACAACGTTGGGGCAAAATGGGGAAATGGAGGCGGTTATTCTGCTGCTAGGATTTAAATCCGTTCCGGGACAAATTACGTTGTTTAGGAAGTAGGTTTTGGGGGGAGAAATGAGAATCCAAATAAGCAGGAGGGAGCAACGACTAAGATACCGCTAGTTGGCGAAGAAAGTGGTGGGACAAAAAACCTGGAAAACAGAGCTGAAATCGTCTGTAGGAAAGAACAGTGAAAGCGTCGTGAATCTGCTTCACGTCGAAAAAAGGATCGTAAGGAAATACAGGTAATATCTATCTATAGAAGAGAAAGAATTAGGGGTCGAACTGTGAAACGCAGAAAGATGATCAAGCGAGAGCAAGTAGACAAGATATGGTCGCCTGGAGAGAGAAGTACGCAGGGGCGGTTGAAGTGGCTTGTTAGTTTAGACAAGCGACCTGGGGGGGACGCAAGGGAATGTTGCGTCGGACGTTTGGGGCAGAGCCCGGGTGTTGAACGTTTTAAACTCCAATACTGTAATCCAGTCTTAATCTGACTAAAAGGGAGGATCAGGGGATGCTGTTTGTTCCAAAGCAGGGACTGAGAGGGGGAGAAAGATTCTATGGTAGGCATAATAAAGGATGGGGGGTCAGATTTACGAGAAGAGTTTCACGGCGGGCGTGAGGGGAGTGGACTGTTCCAAGGGGGGAATGGGGGAGGGG
>Ga0179593_1365215_pt1 | contig 10893 bp, 15 predicted proteins | sample CZODoug2_1_08_16_FD_185931 | JGI IMG/M metagenome (GOLD analysis project Ga0179593, IMG submission 185931) | Vadose zone soil fungal communities from Angelo Coast Range Reserve, California, USA - CZODoug2_1_08_16fungal (PacBio error correction) | ecosystem: Environmental > Terrestrial > Soil >...
AAACCGGCAGCAAAAAAAGGACGGAATCTCTGCGAGAAGGAGGAGGGGCAGAGAAAGAACAAGAGGGAAAGAATGTCAGACAAAAAAAAGCGAAAGTCACGCAGACAAGAACAAGCAAAACCCGGCTCACACGTTGGGGGGGAGTGAGGGGGGAATCGCATGCCAAAACCAAGGGAAAAAGGTGAAAGGAACGGCATCAGTTTAGCTCGGAAGGGAAGAAAAAACTTGGGTTAACTGCTGGCGCCTGGAAAATAACGGCCGAAAAGGGGACATTTCACGGCACAAAGGTCGAGTCACGGAAAAAAAATTGGAGGGAAAAGGAGGAGAACAGCAAAAAACGGGGAGGGGGTAGAGTTGAAAATAAGGGGGCAGTGAACCGAAGGCAAGTTTGGCTAAACAAAGGGGGGAAGGACTGCCCAGAAAAAAAGACCGGTGCCAGAAAAAAAAATTGGAGAAGGGACGTGCTGTCGGTAACACGGAAGGGGGAAAAACATTTGGACCCGAAGGAATCAAACCGTTCTGATGCGGACAAAAGAGGGGAGGGTCAAAAAAAAAGGGAAAACAAAATGCCCCAGATCAAAAAACATTTAAATCGGGAGGTTCCCCCAGGCCCGAGGGGGGGACAGAGAAAGGTATCATGAGAAAGAAAGGGCGGCAAAAATCGTACTCAAGGGAGAGCCAATTGAAAGGAAAACACCGTGGAAAGCCAAATTTTCTTCCATCGGTCAACGGGAAAAAAGGGAGGGTCAAGAGGTGTCAAGAAAAAACTCAAGAACAATGGCAAGAGAGCTGGCTGCATCGGAAAAAGGCAGAGAAGGCATCAACACCTTCGACGGGGGACGAAAAGAACCCCCCAAAACCAAAAAAACCAAACAAAGAACTAGCGGAGGCGCCCTCCGAAAAAGGGAAGAGCCGGATGTTTGGAGTCACCGCAACTACGGTTGTGTCTGGAGGGTGGGGGAGATTAATCAACGTTGTCCTTGAATCGAAAAAGGGGAGGAGCGTTACAAGTGGAAGCAGAAGGAACGGTCAGCTCAAGATAAGGCAAAGGGAGGGGCTTGGGATTTCCTTGAAAAAAAGAGAAAGACACACGGAAGAAAACAAGGGAAACAGAACGGCAAAAACCAAACCACCCTGAAACTAAAAAGGAAATGTACACAGTAAAAAAAAAAGTGGTAAGCAAAAAGGAAGGGGGAAACCCAATGAGGTTCCTACAGAAAAAGAAAGATCAAGAGACACGAACAACCGTGAAGGCGCGACTGAAAGCTGAGGGGGGGAAAAAGGACGTAAATGCTCTCCGCCACCGAAAAAGAAGAGGTTCCAAGTGCGGGTCATTTCGGAAACAATAAAAAAAAGGGAAAGTCAGCCAACATCGTACGGGTTCCGGTTGGGGGGAGAGGACGACGGGAGTTCTCGAGTCAGAAAACAACAAAGACTTAAATGATAAGGAAGAGAAAAAAGAAAAGGGTCCTAAAAGCTCACAAAACAATCCACAGAAAAACGGAAGGGGACGAAGCGGAGACGGTAGACACTTGGGGAGCCTGATTGGAGAACGAAAACGCGGAGGGAAAAAGACAGGTGGGAGGTGGAGGCGACGGGGAATAACAGCCAACGAACGACGCTCCTTCACGCGACAGGGGGGACCGATAAGTCCAAATTTTCAAAAACGGAGAGGAAACTGCAAATGGGTTGCAAAACAATGGGATTCTGAATTGGTACTCCCTGTTCATGAGACGATATGCCCAACCGGGTCAAACGGGGGGGGCATTTGTGAAAAAGAAAAAAGAACCTTGGTCCCAGGGGCACCCACGGGGGGAGACGTAAAAGGGGGGGGTCGTCAAGAAAGGGAACCACAACCAAGAACAAGAACCCCAAGTAGAGGAGTAGGTGGCCCGGAGGCAAGGACGGACCAAGGCGGTGACAACGGTACGAAAGAATGTGAAAGGGGAAAAAGGGTTCATCGTGGAAAGAAGGAGACAAAGGCAGAACTTGGGGTGCGGGGAGGAAAACCTGGAGGGTACAACCAAATCATGGAGGAAGGGGGGACGAACACGCCCTAGGGTAGAAGGGGAAACAGGGGACACGGGAGCGCAAAGGGGAGGGGGGGCCTCCCACGGAGGGGCGACTCCGACGCGTCAAAAAAAGAGCAAGTCAGGGTCAAAAGATAAACTCCCATTTTCGAGGCCACCCCATTGGAAACGGAAACCAAAAGGGGGAAGCCCAAATGCGGGCACAAGGGTACGATGGGACGATTAGAACACGAAAGATTCATCCAAAACCAAAAGAAAGAAAAGGAGAGTAAGAGCGGAGGGAAAAGGAGTCACAGAAAATTACACTTGACGGATGGTCCGTTGCTGGCAAGGCTCCCTACGCAAAGAAAGGGGGTCCCAGAACCGGGCGAACCAACGGGGGGAAGCCAGGTTGGAGCCCACCACACAAGGATTCACGACATCCCAAACCGGGGGGTTTCGGGTCACGAGCTGTTTCTCCCAACCCTCCACACGGGGGAAAAACGAAACCCAAGAATCAGAAAAGAAAGTGAGGTAGGGTCGACCACCTTCACAAGTCCAAAAGTTTCAGCCGGGGGGGAAGTCACGAACAAAAGCACAGAAACTGAGAAAAAATGCCTTGGAACGGTGGCAGCATCAAAAGGGACCTTAAGTCGGAAAGGGAAAAGGGCAGTCCAGTAGTCACATCTCCTCAAACATGAACACTTAAAATAGGGGGGGAGCGGCGAGGCGACCACAAAAGTACAGAACGGGAAAAGGGTGTATTGCTCAATAAAGAAACTAGACAAGCGGAAAAAATGGGGGGAAAAGCAAAGGAGGAATTCTAACTGATCTCCGAGACACGACACATGAATATGACTCAGGAGAATGTCCTGGGCAAAAAGGGGGGAGAAAGATCTCGGGACACCAGATTTTTATGAGGAGAAAACAAGACAAAATCCCATAACCAACAAGGGACCGGCAGAAAAACCAAAACAAGAAGCAATCTTAAACGGTAGAAGGGGTTGAGAAAGAGATGAAATTCCGGAAAAAACAGAGGGGGGAGGAAGACCGCAACGTTTACTGGAAACGAAATTACGAAAAGACAGTTAAAGTACAACCACGCGTGTTTGAGTGGGGGGTTAGTCACAAAAAAAAAGGGCCAGAGGGGAGACGCCCACGAATGGGAAGTAAGCCAAGAATCCCGGACCCGAGGAGACAAAGGACCCTTGACGCAAAAACCTTCCCTCCTTCCTTCCGCAGTGACAAAGGGGGGGGGAAATAAAAGACAGAAGAAGGATAGAGGTATTGGACATAGGTCCAAACTCATCGTACAAAGAACAACGCCGGCGGAGGAGAGTCGAGGGGGTCCGAATGAACAAACGTTGTCCACAGAAGCGGGCTTAAAGGAGGAGGACGTTGTGAGTGAAGAAGGGAAAAGGGTCAAAACGAAAAGGGGGGACTACAGCCACGATAATCAAAACGATTCAAAACTTTAATCAAGAGGGGGGGAAAAAAATTGACGCCAGATGGAAGAGGGTTGGTGTAAAACAAAACTACTTGACGAAAACTCTGCCAAATCGGAACGGGCGCAGGCATTTGGGAAAAGACCGGCCTAAGGACTGACTCATACTAGAAGACACAGGCCGTGAGACGTCTTCACCACAAGGAAGGGGAGGAGGTCAACCAGCGAACGGGTAAAAGGGGGGGCCGGGTGAATACAACCAAACAATCGAAGACCCCAAACGAAGATCACTCGGGGGGGGCGGCAAACCGGATCCAATTTGGGTACGGGGGGAGGAGGATGAAAGGAACAACGAAGAAAACGGGAGAGGGGCGCATCGTACACAACTCTGTCCACAGGGAAGGAAAATGGCGGCAAACTATAAGGGAGGAGGGGAATGTTGCAACGGAGCAAGGGTTTAACGCTTGACCGACGTCCCCGGGGGGCGCCGGAGAAGAAAGAAGGACCGGGAACAAGGGCCACCGTCGATCAGAAAACACACTAGATGTGTGCCAAAAAACACAAAGACGGGAGAAAAAAAAGAAAAAAGGTACTCACACAGTGTAGGTCCATAATCTTCTAAGGGGGACAACTTTTCTGGCTGAACGAACATGGGGAAAAACAGCCCCAGTAAAAGAAGGGTAGACCTGCAGAGGGAAAAGGACACCGCGGGCTGGGGAAAGAGTCAACGGGAAAAGTGTGCCAAATGGTAACTATTTCCATTGGTTAAGAGAAGGGGAAAAGATGACGTCAGGAGCCCACCAAATAATGACGGCACTTCACAGGACACGAAGCCATAAGGGTTTCAGAAAACCCTAAATATTCCTGGGGGAAAAAGCAATATCAGCTAATTGGCCTCGGGGGGGGACGAACTCACAGGACCACTGACTTCGGTACAAGAAGGTTCCAAGCCGAAAGAAAAGTTGACGTTTCAACCCGAAAGAGATACAGAAACAAAGTAAAAGCCAGGAAAAAGGGGGTGGTTGTAAAAAAAAAGGTGGAAGGGGAAGAGAAGCGGGTAAACGAAAAAACAGAGAAGCGAGCAGTCGCGTTGCAAGCCGAACGTCATAAAAAAGGGAAAGGGAGCGCTTCATGAAAAAACAAATCGGGCACCTTTCGTGGTAATAAAGACCATCAACGAAAACGTTATCTGATGGAGAAAAAAGCAAAAGGAGGCTGAGAGTAAAAAAGAGAAAAAAAGCTCGAGGATTTCCCAAAAGGATGGAGAAAAAACGTTACAAGGGAGAGTGGTGAACTTAAGACGGTACGGAGCGGCGCCAAACTGACCGCGCACCGAGACTTACATCTGCTGTGAAAAAGCGCTCGTCAAAAAGAACCTCCTGGTCCCAAAAAAAGGGAGGCGCAGGGGCCTGTGGACGAGGGGGAAAACAGAAGGAGTTGACCATCTCAAGACGTCTGTTTTCAACACGTCGAATAAGCAGTGACCGACAGGGGTAGGGAAAAAAAGTCCGGGCAAACCGGGTGACTGCTGGGAGCACAAAAAAATACAAACAGGGTTAACTGATGTCAAAAAATAGAGTGCGTTAGGAAAGAAAAGAAACTCAAAAACAGACGGTAAAAAAAGAAAACTTCCCACGAAGTCAGGACAAAGACTGCTTTGGGACATGAAGCAAGCTTGGGTCCCTGTGAAAAAAAAATGCCTCAAAGTCATGGGAACGGCAAAAGAGAAAACATCAAGGGTCCAGTTTCATAAGAGAGGCGTCCGGGGAGGAAAGGGACGGAACATCTCATAACACTTGCGCAAAGTAAGGGGCTTCTGAACGGGAGCAAAAACACGCTGCAAAAAAGACAAGGAGAATAGTCCGAGGGTGGTGCTCCATCGTTGCACACCGTCCGGACGGGGGGACGCGGGAAGGACAAAGTGCAGATCACGGAAGGACTCCCGATCACACGAGCTTTCGAAAAAAAAAAACGGAGGAAACTGGCGAACTGCATCGAAGAGGGGGCGATATGTGGTCGCGACCTAAACAAACGAAAGGACCCAAGACTGTGGTATCCAGAGAAAAAGACAAAAGATCACGTCAAGATTCAATGAACCAAGAGAAAAAACTTGAGTGAATTGAAAGGCTCCGGATACCAGGGCTCACTGACTCGGCAAGGTGGGGGGAAAAAAGAACCATGAAATGGGCCGGCCAGGAGGGAGAAGGCATCAGAGCCCCATAAGAAAACTCGGGGAAAGCAGAGGAAGACGTTGCGTCGGACAAGGACTTCCGAGAAAAAAACGAAGGGGAAGAGGAAACTGTGGGACTCCAGTGGAAAGGAATCGTTGGATCGCGGGGCGTGATCAAAAGTCGGAAAGAACCGAATACGGACATTACAAGAAGACGGAAAAAAGCCCAAGCATCGAAAAAAGATCGGGGAAAAACTGGTGTTTTCTTCTCGGACAAGGAAAACATAGAACGGAAAAAAGCATCAGGGAGATTGCAAAAGTAGAATAAGAAAAGAAGAAAGTATCCGTCCTACAGAGGGTCCAAGAAAAGGAGGCAGTCCGAACGGGGAGGAAGAGGCGCAGAAGATTCAGTGAAGGAGACGGAACCCGAAAAAAACTGCCGGAGTGCGAACCAAAACCGGAAGTAACACGGCTCGAAATCAGGGGGGGGTTGAAAAACAGAAAACTCCACGTGGACAAAAGACCTAAGAAGGGGAAGGGAAGGGTCTCACAACAAAAAAAAAACACGTAAAGGGGGATAGTTCACACGTGTGGGAACGGGACAGAGTTGTGGGAGGGCAAAGAAAGAACGAAGTTCCGCCACAGCCAGAACAAGGGAGGAGGAGAGAAGACATTAAACCAGGAAAGCATGGCGAGAGACTAAATGGGGCGGGAGCGGACTGGAGACCGGAGATCATTCTCTTCACAGGGGGACGAAAATCGCGAACGCCCGAAAAAAAAACAGAGAGAAACGGAAAAAAACATCCTTAAGGGGGGGCGGCACGCAGGATCGCAAAAAGAATCCAGTCGGGTCATCGTGGAGCAGGGGGGGTGGACGAGAAACTTGTGTACTTCTCTCGCCTGGAAGAATTGAGGAGACCAGGCACCAAAACCAATTCAAAAACGCAAAAAGCAGAAGGGAGGACTTGGTTATGTAAAAAGAGAGAAGGTGCTGTTCCCCCTACACGGGAAGGGAAGGGAAAGGCACGGGAGGAAAACCGGTGGGAAGTCTGCAGGGGGGGGTCGAAAGGTGGTGAACCATCTTCAAGGTGTCTAAAGGGGAGTGGAGGGGGGAACCGCAAAGGACCTGGGGAAAAGCCGCCGAATCGACGCCACCTTTCCCCCTGGGGAAAGATATAGGCCCGACAAAGCGAAACATCAGAATCACGCAGGTAGGAAAGACAATTAGTTTCACAGCCTAGGTGTTGGGGAAGATCCCTTGTATGTGAGTGAGGAAGGGGAAACAATAATTCCGCAAAATCATACTAGGGCCAACGTGAATGGGGGATCATTAAGAACTGTGGACGTTCAAAAACATCATAAAAAAAGGTTCAGGGAATGGACCGTCCTCTGGACAAGCACACGCGAGCATGGAAACTGGGGAATGAAAAAAAATCCTTCCTTCGCCCATCAGGAAGAAAAAGAAAAGAGGGAGCCCTCACCGTTAGAAACGCTCCAACAAAAGAACAAACTTCCTTGGCTGGGGATCTGCCATCGCAATGAAAAAAGGACACGCTTTGTGTCTATACGCAAGAGAGTTGGATAAGGAAAGAGGGATCCCTTGTCCGGGGGTCTAAAAAAAGGACGGCGGAGGTCGGTGAAATCGGGAAGGAGGGGCACAATAAGGGAACAGAATCAGATAGAAACGGGCAGAGTCCCCTTGAAAATCTAACGAAAAAACGGAGGAACAAGGAAGCTGAAAAGGAAAAGTCAATGAAAAAACGAAAAAGGACCCCGTGAACTGGCGGCTGGAAAAAGGAACGACGGGTAGAACAAAGGGGACTCACCATAAACCGGCAAACCCCAATCTTGGAAGAAGAAACTTGAACAAAAAAAAAACGCCAAACTCGACGAACAAAAAAGCCCATGCGAAGGGGGAAAGGAGAAGTATCTGGTTTTGTGTGCCCTAGGACAGAGCCACCTGAAAACTGACGTCCAAAAATGCGTCGAGAAAAAGCGTACTCCAAGGGGGGCCCGGAAGAGGAAAGTTCTGTACGGGTGACAGAGAACCAAAAAGCGGACCAGGGAAACGACGAACAAACAACGGAGAAGGAGCCATAGGAAAAGTTTTGGTCCAACGAGAAAAAAATGCCACGCAACAACGATGGCCTACTCGACTTTCAGGAGGCGGAAAGGAAAAGGAATTGAAAACAGACGACAACTAGAGCCCAACAAAACGCCAGTGGCGGAAGAGGCATGTCAAACGGAACACAAAAGACGATAAAAAAAGGAAAAAAACAAAAAAGGGAAAGGTGGGCGGCCAAGGGGAGAATTTGAAAACCTGCAGAAACGGTGCCCCGCTTTTTGGGGTGGGGAAAAGGAAAATGGGCGGTTCGTAATTGGAAAAAGTCGGGGAGAACAGGAAAATAAAGAACAACAATTTCAAAACTGGGGGTGTGGTGGTCCCTCGGGAAAGTCCAACTGAGCCCCCAAAGGAAACGTAAGTGGTTGTCGTGGGGAAAGAGGCGGCCAAAAAGGCGACGAACACACGGGCAAACTCGAGTACGGAAGGACCAACCGGAAAGGGGTTGTTCACCGGACGGAGAAGAAGGTGGAAAAAGGAAAAGGTCAAAAACGGAAAGAGAAAACCCCAGCGGGGAACGCAAGTGAAACCAAATAGGGGCCGCGGCCGGGGGCAAAACCGCCCCGGCCCGTAACACGCGGGGGCTGGGGGAGGAAACATCAGAATGGGAAGAACCGGCTGGGGGGGGCCCCAGAAAAAAGAAGGGGGCGCCCGAAAATCTTCTGGAAAAAAAAAAGAGGAGGTTCGGAGGGAGTGGCAATACGACGCCAGGGAATCCGACGGCCCTAAAAAGTTCTAAAAAGGAAGAGAAAGGGAAGTTGCGACCGGAGTAAAGAAGAATGCTGAAATCCGCACAGACAAACTCAGTAAAAGAGGGCTGCACACGGAACAAAAGACTTAAAAGAATACCAAGAGAAAGTCCTGGATTGAAGCAGGAAAATTTGGAAGGCGGGGGAAACCACAACTCCCAGTCAAAAAAGGTGGAAGGGACTAGCAACGGTAGTCCTTGTCAAAAAACCAACAGATGGGAAAGAGGGGAAAGGAAAGGGGAACTCCAAGGATACTCTTTCCACACAGGTTAGAAAAAGGGGGTGGAAAGGAAGCCGCAAAAGAGGAACAAAGAATCGCCGTTCTGACAAGAAAAAAAAGTCTTGAGGGACAAAAGAGAACACAAGTCAAAGAACGGTCGACGATCAGAACCAGGCCCGACTTCCAGAAAAGGGGGGCAGGAAAAGGGTGGACTGGTACCTTACGAAGAAAAGAGGACGGGCACGCAAATACTGAAAAAAGGCAACGAGGGCCTCCAACAATCAAAAGGGAAAGGGGGGATATGACATCTTGGAAGCGACGAAGGGCCAGACGAAAAAAAAGGTCCGAACCAGGGGGTGGGGGAAAACCTCAAAAAAACTGCGGCAAAGGGAGGAGGGTGCCAGACGAGGGGACCTTCCCAAAATTGAGAACCGTAATATACCAACGAAAAGGAAGCAGTCGCCTGTCCAGCGCAGCGGTAGAGAAGAAAAAGGGACTGTGGTCTACTAACAAGGAAGAGGGGAAGGGCAAAATTAAACAAAAAACAAACTGAAGGAGGGTGCCACGTTTAAATAAAAAAGTAATGTACATCGCGTCCCCTTCTTTCCCCAGGGGCAGCAACTGGCCGAAAAGGAAGGGGAAAGAAAGAAAATGAAACGCGAAGGTAACGCAGGGAACGGCGCAACAAACCACTTCCACGAATGGGATTCCAGAGGGAATACCACGAACAGACGAAGAAGGACTGCACTAAACCGCCGAATGCCCAAGGGGGAAAGTATGTAAGGGGAAGGAAGACTAAAGTGGGGTAAAGGGGGGGGCCTGAAAAAGAGGCACAACAGTATCTAGGATCAAAACTTAGAACCCCCAAGGGGCCGTTGGGTCAGGAAAGGGAAAAAGACACAGGGAACAGGAAAATAAATCGGGAAAGGACTGCTACATATGGAAAAGAGATTGGGGAGTTGAAAGTAGAAAAGTTCAAATGCCAGCAAAACAGAGGAAACAAGACAGGAAGACTCACGAAACCGATCGACCGAGAAATAGACGGGGGGGCAGAACTGGGGACGAAGAGGAAAAATGATATCTCACTCGAGGGGGTTGGGGAGGGAGAAAGGTGGAAAAAAAAAAAGAAAAACGTCAGCGTATTTCGGAAGCAGATTGTTCAACGCGCTTATGCAGCGCCGGAATGCCAAAACCATGGGGACAGTCACAAAGGCAGGAACTAAAACACAGAGCAACAATGAAGGACGCTTTTAAGTCCCCATTCTACGCAAAAACATTTGAAAGAGAAGATAAGACAGGTGGTACTGTCTCGGGGGAGAAGCCCACGAAGCAAAAAAAACGGCCCTTGATGCAGTCAGGCCCGCCTACAAAAAAAACGGGCACGCGAGAACTTGCGCGAGAAGCCTCTCCTTTTGGAAGAGGCCGAAACAGACAAGGGGGGAAGACGCGGAGAGGGCGGCACATAAAGACGAATGGAATGTAAAACAGAAGAGAGAGGGGAAAAAACACCACAATTACATAGAGGAAATGAGTCAACACCATCCTTCTCGGAGGAGAGAGGAAGACTTGGTCGTGCCGTTGTCTTGTCTAAAAATCCCTAGGAGAATGACGTCGAGCATTGATAAAAGGGGGAAATTTGAAAAAAGTGCTCTGGACAGCCAGCGCAGCGAAAAATGGACAAAAGAGCACTGGAAAATGAGACCAAGGTAGGGCAAATTGGCCAGCCAAATGGAAAGTAAATTGGTAGATAAAATAGGGGTTAAAAGAAGAAAGGACTCTTCAAGTTAATTGATGAATGAAGGATGCGCACGAGCAAGGGAGGGGAATAAAAGTGAAGGAAGAGCATTCCACTGTTGGGAAACGAAGGGAACTTGGGAGGACAACTGCACAAAAGGAAAGAGTATCGAAATTGGACGAAACGAATAAAAAAGAAAAGGGATTGTGTGTGAAAAAAAAATTAAAGCCGAAAAAAACTCAACGAAAGGGGGGAAAACAAAACTGGTGGGGGGGCAAAGAGGTTGGGCAGACCGCAAAGAACGAATTGGGATAAAAGCAGGAAAAACCGAAAAAAGGAAGCAGCTGCCGACCCAACACTTAACGAAACTTGAAAAAAAACATCAGCGAAAGAAACAGGGTTTAGCGGTAGTAACCTCATGGTGCCTTCAAAACTAATGAGAGT
>Ga0179593_1574641_pt1 | contig 10893 bp, 11 predicted proteins | sample CZODoug2_1_08_16_FD_185931 | JGI IMG/M metagenome (GOLD analysis project Ga0179593, IMG submission 185931) | Vadose zone soil fungal communities from Angelo Coast Range Reserve, California, USA - CZODoug2_1_08_16fungal (PacBio error correction) | ecosystem: Environmental > Terrestrial > Soil >...
ATACCGGTGATTGGTAAGGGGATTGCGGAAAACCGGCGCAACTGGCACATAAGCCTCCAGCAAAACCAAAAGCGGGCGCCGGGCGCAACGACAAAGGAAACTCGCGAACCGGGAAGTCGGCGTCTTTTGCTGATGAAAGAAAAAAGTTATCCCACCACAAGCAACCCAAAAAAGGAAGGAACCTTTGCATGAAGAGCCGAGAAGACTCCCGCGAGTCAAGGAAAATGACAGACATGGGGAAGGCGCTACCAGGGGGGCCGGAATGCTCAGAAAGCCTCAGCAAAGTTTAAAAAAGGAGCAAGAAGAAAAAGCCACGAGATCTTGCCGACAAGAAAAGCAACACTCGGCAAAAGGAACGCTGGGGGGATGACGGTCCCCCAAGTCCCGGCGCTCAAGTCCGAAAGGCATCGGGAGTAACGAAAAGAGGAAACGGCAGCGTCGCACCAAAAAAGTCATCATCGAGTTCCCTTGGGGGAACTTACTTCGCAGAAGGGCCAGGTGGAAAGGGGGAAGAAAAATGGTGGACCTGAAGAAAAAACGCCGGCGTTCTAGTCTGAACGTCTTCTCAGGACCATGACTGACAACCCAAGGCTAGGAGCGGAAAACATGTGCCGGGATCAGAAGGTAATTCTCTCTGGGTCGTGGGCAATTAATCCGGCGTACTGTGAAAGGATCACAGCAGGCTACCGGGGAGGGTCTAAGGGAGAGTTCGTGAATCCCTTCGTATCTCTACTCAAAAAAATAGAGGGGACCGCCGAAAGGTCGAGTCAACATCCAGGAAAGGACCGGAAAGCGTAAATAGAGGGGACAAGTAGATGCGATACCCTTGGAAGTGAAGCTCCTACCCGTACTATGACTACGAGAAAAGTCCAAAGGAAGAGAGGGGATCGCTAGGCCTTCCTCTGAGACTTTCTGCCAAAAGTTGCCCCCCCCTGTTCTACATGGAGTCAGGTCTGGGGAAGAAAAGGTCATTGAGGAAGAATTGGGGGCCCAGAGTCCTCGTAACTGTCAACGAAATTATGGAAAACATAGGTTCTTCCGGGTGCCTGACTTTCGGGGTGGGACTAACGGCGCTGGAGAACAGGAGACTTTGTAAGAGCCGGAGGGGTTGGCAAAACGCGCAACACGCACGTCTGTTGGGGCTGGCTAAGAAAGGCAAAGGGGGCGTTTCATGCGGGCAAAATACCTCAAAAAGGCCAGACTTCTTGAGGCGGGGGTCTTGACAACTTTGCCGAGGGGAAGTATATAATCACCCAGCGGCCCAATGGGAGCAAAAAAGACTGAGAGGGGGAAGAACCGGACTGATAAGAAACGAAAAATCAACTTTCCTGGCGGCCGGGGAGGGGAATGGGGTGGGGGGGAGCCAGGTTTTACTCCGATCAAACAATCCGACCCTAATTCGGAAAAAGGGTTAAAGTCGCCGTCGGAGTTCACCCGGGCAAAAAAAAAGGACCCGAAGGTTCTGTGCCGCCTTGAATGGATAGAAAGGGAATTTGTGGTGAAACAGCAAACAGCAAATAGGGGAACAAAAAGATTAAAGTTAACAAGATAGAATCCCAAGGTGGAGAGTGACTATGTGCAGAAGGTGGCTGTGTTGCGTACACATGAATACTAGAAAAATTGAGGGGGGGGATCGGGACGTGTCGTAGAGGCTTAGCCTACAGTATACAGCCGAAGAAAACGGGAACCTTCAACTGCTTGTTATTTCAAAGATGTACAATCTGAAGGGGGAGGAAATCCTTTCTGTGGAAATCAGGAACTGATCCGATCCTCTCTGTTCGGAGATCCAGTGGCCGCGTACTTCAAGCAGAGTGTCCGGGTCTATAGGGGGGGGGGGGAAGAACTTGTCAGCCTTCCGGAGGGGGGGTCAATCTTCAAATCGAACCAGAAAGATCTTGAGATACTCATAGGCTCTAAATTCGTAAGTCCCCTTAATTAAAAAGGAACCCTAAAAGGAGCGGACGAGAAAAGGGAAGAATTCCAATAATTCGCTAATAGCAAAGCCAAAGCGGGCTAACTTAAAGCTGAAGAGAGAAATTCTGAGAGTTGATCAGTGCGCTTCACCACCGGGATTTCAGGAGGGAAAACGGGGAAGAGGTCCCCATAAAACATGTGCGAAAAAAAAATAGGATCCCCCCTTAAAAGGGATAGTGAAAAAAAGGTACGCGAGAATGGTATCGCCTTTCGGACGTCTCAGGCGAAAACATTAAGAAAAAGAAATAGAAGTGAGGAACCTGCGTACCATTCAGGGGCCGCTCAATGGTATCTCCAGAACTGAGCACGTAAATGACCGGAAGGGAAAAACGTGAACGACAAGCGGACATGAAGAAAGCTTTCCGCGCACACGACATTCAGTTAGGGCACGGGGGGGGGGCGGGGCCCCCGACATACGGAAATGGAAGGGAGAGAGGGAGGAACATGAGGAGGTAAAAAAGAAACGGGGATATGAAGAACAAAAAAATCTCTTCCCTCTTCAGTAAGATATCGAAAGTCTCGGGTAGTCTTCAGCGGGTATGCTCGCTGGAAAAGAAAAATCAAGGGAGGGATCAACTGCTTGATCGCAAGGGATTGCAAATGGTTCAGGGTCTTGTTCCGCAGAGGGCCATGCCGCGTGGGAGGGCCGTCAATTTCGCGAAGTTGGATGGGATCAATAACTGCGTAAACATTTGCCATCATATAAAGAGATGGAGAACAAAAAAAAAAACAACTGGGAAAGGGGTGAGCAGCATCCGCGCGTAGAAGCCGAAAAAAAAAAAAGGTCATGACTTGCGATCTGGATCTTAAAGAAGAAAGAGACCTGCGGACGCGGGGCTAAATCTAAAACAAGACCAGCCGGTCGGAGGACTCATCAAGCAACGGATAGGAGGAGAGGGAATTGACGGAAGCTCCTCAAATCCTAGCCTCGGACCAAAATGGGAAGCTAAAAGAAGGGACGATTGGTTTTGGGGGGGGGTAATAAACACCGCGGAGTAAATGAGGGTCTAAAAAGGGGAGATCAAAAAAGAATGTCCTATTAAATGATCCAGAAAGGAAGGAAGACTGGAGAGGGACGCGGCCATCAGGACTGTGTAACAACTCCGCGGCGGGGACTTAGGGTAATTCCTCCAAAGAGCAAAGAAAGGGGCCGATAACCTGAACAATCGCGGTTTTCAGGGGCTAAGTGTCCTAGAAAGAAGTCACAGATGTTGGGAGGAAGAGATCCGCTAACCTTCTAAACTTAAGCGGAACTCAAAAAAGGGAGAAAGGCGGCTCACACACAAAAAAAAAAGGAGAGGTTTCATCGAGCAGGCCGGTTATACGAGATTCGGGGGCGAGCCTGGAAAGAATGCCCGCCAAAGCCATCCGACATCAGGGGGAATGAGGGGGCGGGGCTGGCGCGTCGTGCGGGAACCCAAGGGGGAGTTCAACAGGGAGGTCAAAGTGGTAGATAAAAAAAAAAAGCAAAGAGAAAGGGAGGAAAAAGGGGAAAAACGAATCACCTTACTGGAGTCACCTGCTTAGGGGGTGGGAGTGTAGCGGACTTTGTCCATAACAAAGAGGTGAGAAGGGGACAAGAGACGCGCTGGTCCAGGAGACAGTCTGAAAAGAAACAACTGTCCCCCGAAAGAACCTGAAGTACAGAAGCCCGCCACCTAAGAGGATCGGATCTCATTCGCGATCCATATCAACAAAATGAAGGGAAGGGTACATAGCAGGGAGTCCCGCGGGATCAGGGGCGGGTCTCTTTTAACGAGTAAAAAGTAAGGGACGCCTAAAAATCAGACAATTAACTTTTCTATTTCAAATCAGGTCGTAGATTTGATAAAAAAAAGGTACAAAAGGAAAGGAACGGGTGAAAGCAAAGAACCTGGTAATCGAGATGGATTAACTGAAGAGGGCGGTCGAAGGGATTAAACAACCGGGGGAAAAAAACTAAGTACACATTCACTCCTCAAAGGCACAGCGAACCTCAAAGCTTTAGTGGTCTGGGAACTAAAAGAACGTCTTGGTACTCAAAGCCAGCGATTTTAGGGGAAAAAAGGGCTGGCTACATGGAGTAAAAAGAAATTATAAACCCCATTTTTCCAAAAACCAAATATAATAGAATAGAAGCCAGAGGACCGTTGCAGTAGGAAAAAATCAAAAGGAGTATTTCCATTCTTCTGATGTCGGTGGTGAGTTTAGCACTAGACCGTGGGCCAAAAAACGTAAGGGAAAAAGGGAAATCAAGAAAACAGGCCCTTTGGCCAAGGGGAGGGGGTAAGGAAAGAAACTGCACTACTCCAGCACTATATCACATTGTCGGAACGAAAGAAAAAAAACCTGTTGTCCGATTGAAGGGTTCAAAAAAAAAATTTCCCGGAAGTCAAAGTCGAAGTCAAAAAAAAGAAGCATGTACGACAAGAAAGGGAATCAGGGGCAAAAGAGAAGAAGGAGTAAAGGGGAAAAAAAAAGACTCGCTCTGACCGGCCTGAGAGTTCGCTAGAATCTACCGGGGTGAAACGGAGAACTACCCTCGAGGATACACGTCTGGGCGTTCAAGGGATCCGCGAATAGAAAGAAGTTGGAACATCCAATCCGCAGCTGATCTTCACGCACCATCGTGCCGAGAAGGAATGGAACGGCTAGCTGATTCTAGGAACCAGGGCTGGCAGTCTACTACGACCACAAAAAAAAATGCAGGAGGAGAAACGGATCTTATCGGACGAGATTTCCAGATTCGCAAAGGGAGAAACTAAAAAAGAAGAATCCACTCTAGAACGGGGTAATGCAGCCACGAGCACGATCCTGGAGCTTTCTAAAAAACTGAGGGATGCGAGGACCGAGGTAAGTTGGATAAGAGCGCAAGATCGTTTTCCCAACGGTCGTGGCTGCGGGATCTGAGAGGTGGGTATTTCCAAATCTCTCCTTCCTGCAAGAGGACCCAAAAAAAGGGTAGGAATTGGAAAAACCTTTCTCGGGTAGACCCAAGCACTATCGGATTTGGGCAGATTGAATCTGGCAGGGGGGGGGCAAAAGGAGAGAGGTGACCTCTTTTCAATGCCGGTGAATCTTGTCGTTCCGGGGGATTTGGGGAAGAAGGACTACTTGAAGCGCGGACTTTTGTTGGACCAGCGCAAAAAAAGCTGAGGAGGGGGGGGGCGGGTTAAGGTACAGCGTGCGGGGAGGGGTTCGGAGGTGCCTTCACATAACTGGGAAGAACTGCGGCCACAGGCTGGGGAAGAAAATAGGAGCTTGGCCCTGACGTACGTTACCAAGGACCCAAAATGGAGACATGAAGGATCTGCCAATCTCTGACAGAGGAGGGGGATCGGGCTCGGCCATGCGGTCCTCTGGGCGGGCACCTATGAATTTATTGGTGATAAAAAAATGTAGGCCCCATGGTTTTTCTCCAGGACGCACCAAAGAAAAAAAAAAAAGTTACAACCGAGGGCTTCCGAACGACGTAATTGGAAAAGCTCAAAAGAAAGGGGGACTCATGTTGCGGTGCTAGGGCCTTGGAGGCGGAATGTGCCCATTTCGGTAAAGGGAAGAAAGAGAAGAAAATGAGTCCCTCCAATTTAAGATGTCAATGGTCGACCAAGGGGGAAAGGAATAGTTGAAAAAGAGGTGTAATATCTATGGGGGGCGGACCATTCCTCTACTACCTGAAAGATAACCTAAAGTACTCGGGGCTAATAGTACCTACTCTGGACACAAGCCAGAGAGGTGGGGGTAGTCTGGGGGAATACGGATTTACGGCTGCCGTGCAGGAGAGGGAAGGGAGGGTAATCCTATGGACTCGTTGTCGGGAGAGAGCGGACTGATCTTTAATGTTCAAAGGACGAAAACTGTATTCGGGATATGTCCGGAAAGGAAAGTCTTCTTTTCCATTCTGCAAGGTTCAGAAAAGCCCGGGATGCACGTCCAAGAAGAAAAAAAACATAGGGGGGGAGGGGGAACACGGAAGTGGGTGTACCCCTCCCTTTTCGCAAGGAAGAGGCGTCAATGCTGGGCTCTCCAAATTCAAAGCGTCGGAACACTCCCAGGCGACCTCACAAAAAAAGAAGGAGCTTCTGAGGAATGAAAAAAAAAAAGGTCAGTCAGTAAGGCCAAGGGGACTCTGACAAAAGAATCTCTTATCCCGTTCTTCGAAACCTGAGCGAGGAGATCGAGGGGACGACCGGCCGTCTCTTAGACAATCTCATTATCTCAGAAAGGAAGTAGGGGGGAGACTCTAACAATTGAATTGGGAAGGACTCGCTGTTCTGGCAAAGGTCTGCGGCGCTTTCATGGAAACGTAAAATAAAAGGCGGAGGAACGACTTACTTGGTAACACAAAACGGATGAAAATGGTCCGGGCAAATAAAAAATCAGCACATAGACGGGAATTGCTTAAGGAACAAGGAGCGAACAGGGGGAAAGATTTGGAGAGGCGCCGTACCTACCAAAACAATCTCTGTCACAAAAGAGGGAGAAAGAGGTCGGGAAGAAGGACTCGGCTTGAGGGCGAGCTTTCCGGCATTACGCCACGACCAGCTCGAGGAGCTAAATGAGCTCCTACCAGAACATGTTGAAAAAGGCTTGAAGGGGCGGGGAGGGAATGCGTGGCGATATTTCGAAAGGGGGGGAAAGGGGGATCAACGGGGCAACAGGTTCGGCAGCAATGCGACCAGGCGGCACTATCTCCTAAAAAAAAAAATAAAAAAAGAGAAGACGGAAGGGAAGGATTTCCAAAGACATTTGGAAATCCATCAAAAACTTAGCAGAATGGAGGAAAAAGAAGGCGGCCTGGGACGAAAAAATGCCCGCACCCGCGACACCTTGAGGGGGAGGGATCGAATAAAAAGCAGAGTCTTACTCGTGCTCTTAGGAGTGAGGAACAGGAAGGGGTCTATACAAGGAAGGCTCTAAAACGAAAGGTTTGAGAAAAGAGAAATCTCCGTGATTGAAGAGGTTTTTGGTGGGATGCAGGACAAGAGAAAATGAAAGGGAACTTCGCACCATTTGGGGGGAAGGGACGGAAAGAAAATAAGAGTTTCCGAGGTGCTGGGGGAGAAGGTCAGAGAACCAGGCCGGCCGTGATAATCGGGGGCGGTTCCAAGGGAGAACTGCGAGGCTGGAGTCCGGCTCCTGTAAGACAAGAGAAGTGACTCGACGGAAGGCCAAACGAGCTGCTTTCACTAGGCAATGTTACCAGTGGAATCGGGAAGGTCGGTGGCTTCGACGTAAATCCCGGAGCAGAAAAAAGGAGGGGGGGAAATACGGAGACCCGAACGGACAACATTCTAAAAACCCCCTCTACAAGGGCTGAAGGATAAGACTTGTTTTGAAAAAAAAAGGTCTCGGGGACTGGACTCCGTAAGTGCGAAAAGGAAAGAAGTGTAATCTCAAAGAAAAAATTGAAGGAGGGACGAAGACTGTTTTCCGGTCTCCAAAATCAGAGCGAGAGAGAAATAAAAGAGAAAAATGAAATAGGGGAGATTCCATCATACTCTAAAACAGGGCAGACCGGAGGAACTTGAAAGGTCAAAAACTCAAATAGGGGGAAGGGTTTATGGTGAAACTTAAAAGAGATAAAATCCTCGTGGCGGGGGAAAAAGACTTTTTAAAAAACGGGCATGGGAAATAAAATCGGAAGTAAAACCCTTGCCCAAATCTCCTTTCAAAAAAAATCGAAAGGATACCCAAAATCCGGACTTCGGGGGAGGAGAAATATCCAAACGCCTCACATGATTCACGGGTCCCCTCGCCTTGGATCAACAAGAGGACTGGAATCATCGTTGAAGATCGTTACGAGTTCTCGGAAAAAAGGAACCTCCAGAAGGAAGTCACTTCTCGGGAGGGGAGGAGACGTGTTCCGCCCCCACTTCCGAGCCCTCATTCAGAAAACTCTTCAATAAAGGGGAAGGAGGACTCCAGGTATTTGAGGGAGTGATTGTGCTATCTGTGCGGGGGATGGGGGGAAGGGGGGGGACGCAAAGGGGAAAACTCAAGAATCAAGATGGAAAAAGGTCAACAGCGTATCTTTCTGGGGGGCGGGCGGGACTACTCAAGAAAAAAAAAGTCTCTTTGGGCTGAGAAGTTTATTAAAGGTTCCCGGGAAAATGGGCAAACAAAGGTTACAAGCAAATGGAGGGGAAAAAACCTCTGGGGAAAAAGGTTCATGGCCGAGGGAATCCTCGCCATTCAAAAGGGGGGGAAAACAAGCTGCGGACCAAGAAAAACCTTTGGAAAAGGATTATCAGGGGGGGGAACGGACGGCTCAGTCACAAAAAATCAGAACAGGATCCGCCTAGTTTGCTGGAAGTTCTTCAGGGAAAACAACGAAAGAAGGATCCTTGCCTAGCCCCAAAAACGTCAAAGGAGGGGATTGCTAGGGAGGGGGAACCCACTGAACAGGGGTCACTTCTAAGGCGGATACATAAAGGCGCGGGAATTTACGACAAAAGGGAGGGAATAAACACGGTCTACCGGAAGTTTCCCTTTTCAAGAAAAAGGGGGGGGGGACAGATCCGGAAGACAAATGACGTGAAGGGGGGGGCTACAAGCGTAACTGAGAAAAGAAGGGTCCCGAGACTGACAGTTCTTAAGAGTAATCTCCCGACACACGGGGATACAATAGCAGCTGATCGTACAGCCCTGAGGGGGGCGAGAAAAGATTACGTCTCAAACTGTAGGATTCAAGGGGGCGTGGATGAGAACGGGGATGAATCCCGCAGGAGCAGGCTACCTATAAAACATCGTTCAAGAGGTCGTTGAGCCGTTCGCGGGAGATCTCAACAAAAAAAAGGACAAGAAGAGGAAGAGAAAATCCGCGAAGGAAAGAAACGTTGAAGAAAAAGCCATCTCCTGCTGGATAATGTCACAGTGGTTTAAGAGGAAAGAAGGGCGGTAATTTATAACTCAATAAAAAAGGTCATGAGAAGGGGGGAATGGGGCGTAGCAGAGGACAGGGGGGGGGAGAGTCGCTCCTGCCGCGAGACGTTCTTGAGAATGCCGTAATGAGGGCTTCATTAAAAAACTGGGTCGCGGTATACAACAGCAAGAGGGAAAGGATCCTACATATTGTGGGGGCCAGCGAGGTCAGAGTGCACGGCACGCGAAAGAATCGTGTCGCCGGGCCTTTCATAAGTGGATGCCCAAACGCGCTTATGTCCGACTTCTATTTAGGAATGGGGTTGGGGACCACTCTCCGAACAGTTCTTCGGGCCGCGGGGGGGACGCGGTGTAGGGAGAGGCGTTAGTGAGGGGGCCTCACGAACGTGCGCTTAAAAAAAGATGGAAAGGAGGGAGCACGCACAAGGCCCGTCGGGTAGAACGAATTCAAAAAGATAAACAATTTTATCCTTTGCGTTCCGGCATAAGGCAATCCGTACTGACGCACCTCAGGAAATGAAAAAAGGTAAAGATTGGTCGTCCGAAAAAAGGTTGGAGGTTTCCAAAAGAAAGGAAAGGCGCAAACAAGAAGACCCTAATTCCCACCGACCCCAGGAGTCCGAAGGGAAAGTTCCGGGGGCCCAGGGCGAAAAGCCAAAGCGTTCCCTCATTGAAAAGGATTAAGAAGGAGGTTGCGGAAAAGGTGGTGAAACGCAAGAAATCTCGACAATAAAAACACCTGCGGTACGTCCAGAGGGAAAGGGAAAGAGCGGAGCCCCTGTTAGGATTAAGAGGTTCGAGAGGGTGGAACTCAGAGGAACTTCCCATAAGGAATCCGATAACTAGAAAGTTAAAGACGGGAAAAAACGCCAAAAAAAGAATCGTCGAAACCGAGAAAGAAACGGAGGCAACTGCGGCTGATTGAGGCGAGGGGAAGGAGGGAAAAGGTTAAGGGGGGCGTGCTATGGAGCAGCGGAAACGATCACTATCTCTCTTGTAAGCATATAGGGACCGCGTGAATGGAAAGGGCCGGGGAATTCTCCTGTAAGGGGGGATATTTTCCGTCGGGTCACAGCCCGGCGGGAGGCAAGAGGAAAGTGGCTAAAAAAAGAGAGTCCGCAACACATATACTCGAGGAGGCACTTCATTTTGATCTCAAAGACGTGGCAAAATCTTGCGGAGCCAAATAATTCAACACATGGAAGAAAAAGAAGTACAAAGACAAAAGAGGCGAGGAATCAGGAGCTTCTGACGATAGGACGAAGGGGGATTGAAAGAGCTTCCGGAGGACCTTTTGTTCATCAACTTATTGGAGAAGGGACGCGAAAAACTATTGAAAAAAAAAGATCTGACGTCTGCTCTATTAACAGGGCTTAGCTCGTGGAGCTTTGAAGGGGAGAGTATGGGAGTATGCTTCATGCATTTGAGAGCGGGAAGATACGTCCTGATAGTAAAAGGGGAGTAACCATTTCCATAAAGCCGCGTCGGGGGGACAGGAAGAGCCCTTTCATAGTCTTGCGTCCTTCAAAAAAGGCACAGGAATACCGAGAAGCGCATCCGCTAAGAGCCTCTTATTGGAGTCTCCAGGGGGGGGGCCCCTGCGAACCCATCCATCACATATACATGAATTGAATGGTCGTACATGGAAGAGAAAGGAAGAGAATGATCGGCTACCGAAAAAAAAGTTAAATCGGCTATTTAGTCCCACAGGCGTAGGGAGAGTGCTTGAGGAAAGGTGCTCTTAGGGGTAGCAGGGGGGGAAAACAGCCGCGCAGATTCCGCGCTATGATAGAAGGAACCAGCGCGTATTTTTTCTCTGGTGTGCAGCGCGGTCCCAGGACGTTATCGGTGGAGAGAAAGGGGGTGTGATGGATAAAAGGAACTCAAACATTCTTCCAGGTCTGGTGGAGGGGGAGAAAAAAACAACAACGGGGGGGAAAGAGAGAGATAAAGCCGAGATGAGGGGGGAAGGCACCGGGGGAACGCAGTGGTCCACATCACAAAAGCGATCTGGAGAGGGGGCAAAAAAAGGGACATAACGCGGGAACCGAATCT
>Ga0179593_1592351_pt1 | contig 10893 bp, 19 predicted proteins | sample CZODoug2_1_08_16_FD_185931 | JGI IMG/M metagenome (GOLD analysis project Ga0179593, IMG submission 185931) | Vadose zone soil fungal communities from Angelo Coast Range Reserve, California, USA - CZODoug2_1_08_16fungal (PacBio error correction) | ecosystem: Environmental > Terrestrial > Soil >...
AATGGAGAAAAAGGGGCGTTTCACGACGTCGTCCGTGCCAGAAACAATTCGAAGGAGGAGGGGGGAAAAAAGAGGGGGTCGTATCTCTTCGAGGGCAAAGAAAGAGGGGGGGGGAGGCTTGGTCGATTGGGGAAACGGAAAAATAAAAGAAAGAAAAAAAAGCCATACGCCGCGCCTCTTTCCTGAAGAAGAAGGGGGAAATAAAGATAGGCGATTTCTTCGCAAAGCTCAGCAAAGGAAGGAGTAATTTGTAATCAAGGAGGAACACCTAGGGCGGAAGAAAACCCCAACTTTTCCAGAAAGAAAGGGGGGAGGGGGCTCATGAGGACGCCCAAAGGGGGGGAAGTCCTAACCCGACAGGGTGACCAATCATGGGGGGAGGGGAAAGGGCCATGTTTGCATCAAGTAAGGGAGAGAAGGGACAACACCCTTTTAAGGGAGGGAAGGTTGCATGGGAATGCAACATAAAAAAAAGGCCTAGGGCAAAAGAATCTCTCGTTCCTGCAACTGGAAAGGGGGGGGAGGCAAGGGAATACGAAACCCAGCACTTGGGGAAATTTTAATTCCGTTGCGTCTACCGTTCCAGGGGAAAAGGGGGGAAGAAGTGTAGCAATCTCTAGGCGGAGGAGGGAGAAAAGAAAAGAAGGGAAAAGCATTCCGTGCTAAGGGAAAAGAAAAGCCCCGCTTATCCGTGGAGTAAAGGAGGAGCCCCAGGAACCCTATCTGCCGTTGTCGAACAGGGAAAAAAGAGGGAAAAATCTCCTGGGAGGGAGAACTCTAAAGGTCGAAGAAGGGTGGGTACCCGGAAAAGGAGAAAGGAAAGGAAAAGACCTCCCTCCGGGCAAAAAGCCGTGTTCCTTCGAAAGAGACTCACAAGAAGGCACTTTATGACACGGAGCGAAAGGAAAAGCGACAAGACTTGTCCATGCGAGCAAGGAGGAAGATTGACGTGCTCTGGTCGGGGCAAAGCGGGCCGGGAAAAAAAAGCGTCATCAGCGCTGTTCGCGGGGGAAGGAAGGGGGGGAGAAGAACATCATCTGTCTTCCTGCCCGCCTGTTAAACCGCGGCGAGAACCCAGATAAAGGGGGGACCGCAGATCATCGCGCTTTCGGGAGGAGGAGAGCATCCTCCGCATCCTCAAAGAAGGGAAAGGGGAAGTTAGTATCACTCATCATCGAGAAGAAGGGGCAGGAAAGACGAGGCCTAGTAAAATGGGAAGACGATCCAGGTGTCATGGGGAGGTTCTGACCAAAGTCCCTTCCCAGGGGGGTGGTAGACCCTGCGAGGAGGGAAAGAGGGAAGTAACACGCGCGCGGTTTGCCGGTGTCGAAAAAAAAAGAAGAAAGGCCCCTGCCGCCGCAGTCGAAGGAACGAGCGGGGGAAAAAAGGAGAAAAGAAAAAAGGCTCCTTGGCGCTTCGGTAGGGGAGGAGGTCTCGATGAGGCGAAAGAGAGGGGCGACAGATCGCGGCCATGGAACAAGAAGAAGGAAACGTGAAAAGATCTCTTTGCGAACGCCAGGAGGGCAAAACCAAGCCATGCCAACGACTCACGAGGCGATGGAATTGGTCCCGACGATAAAGAGCAGAGAGCAAAAAAACACGGAGGGAAGGATTACAAGAGTATCTGATCTTTTCAAGGGGGGGGACACTTCCATCGCGAACGGTTAAAGAAAAAGTGCCGAGTCGATCCGTTAAGGGGGGGAAAAAAGAAAAGGGTGAAGGCCCTCTATCGTCGCCCGCCAGGGGAAAAAGAGTATACTATCTGCGGGGCACGAGGTTGGGGGGGGGGGGGGAGTTGAAGGTTCTCCACGGCGAGGAAAGAAAAAGAAGGGGCAGAAAGTCTTCTCATTTTCGGAAAGTGAGAGAACACCTCAATACGTCTCTCTTGGCGTTCGAAGGTGAGCCAGTCTATGTCCAATCCCATTTTAAGTGTGAGGCAGGTTTCCCGCGGGACCTTCGGGGAAAAGAGTTGTCCCATGACACCTGTATAGTAGAAAAACGAGGAGGAGTCCATGCCTCGGGGCGCAATTATGGGATATCATTCGCAACTTATCCCAGGGAAAGGGGAGGGGGGTACGTGAACCGCTAAGAATCCGCCATCGAAGAGGGGGACCACCATTTTCGTCTTCCGGCGGACGCTGGAAAAGAGGGGGAGTGAAGACGCTGCTGGGAGTAGCGACATTCGGGCTCGAAGAAGGGGATGCTCTTTGTCGCAAAGGGAAAAAAAACGAGCACGTCAATATCTATCGAAAAAAGGGGGAGTCGCATGCGGCAATCTTGTAGAACAAGGACTCACTGGGAAGAAAAAAGGACCCGATTCACTTCTTCGGGAGAAAAAGGAAAAGACTCCATATTCGTCCTGGCAGTGTGAAAAAAAGGGGGGGTCAGAGCTCGCGATCTTCCAGTAAAAAGAAAGGGAAGGAGAGGAAGGAGGGTTACCGACAGCACGTTTGTCCGAGAAAGAGGAAAAACGGCCCAGGAGAGAGGCCTGCATTTCGACAAAAAAAGAAAAGGGAATACCAAACGGATAAGCTGTGAGGGGAGGGGGGATGCACTATTCTCTTGCAAAGAGGACGAAAAAAGGCTAAAACGGCTCCTCCGCGGACGTGAGGAAAAAAAGGAAAAGGGGAACTTAAAATCCGTTGGGGGTAAAAGAGAGGCCCGCCGTCCGCCCAAGAGGATTGTTGGGAAGGAGCAATTTTCGGAGGTCGCCTGGGGAGGGGGGGGGAAAAGAAAAGGGGGGAAAGAAGTTTTCAACGACTTACAATGGCAAGAAGGAAAAAACGTTATGCCAATCCAAGTGTTGAAGAAAACAAGAGGTGGTTTTCGGATCATTACAGAGATGAAAGAAGGAGAAAACTCCAATACCTCGGGGGGGGCAGGGAACTACGACGATTTGTTTAAAACGTTGTTACAAGAAGGAAGGGCGAATGATTATTGTGAGAGGGGGAGGAGAGACCGAGATTGACCTCAACACTCGTCGTGGGGGAGGGAAGCGGCTTATTGCTATCGTATTAATGTGGCGGGAGAAGAGGGAAAAAAAGCACCGATCGATCAGCTCTTGCCCTGAAGAGGAGGGAAAAAGCGGGAAGGAAAACCTACCATACGACTTACGTAGCAGCGGGGGGTACGGAAACCTTAAAGGGGGTGAACAAGCACCATCGTTTGCCACAAGATAAAGGAGAGAGAAAGAAAAAAAAAAAAGGGGAAGGAGTAAAAGATAGCTATAAGCTGGAAAAAGGTTCAACTACGCTTCTTAAGCAACTTATAGGGGGGGGGGGGTCCCGCTGCTTTGGTAAGGGAGAGGGGGAGGGGAAGAGCGGATCGCTCTGTGCTTCTTGGAAGAAAGGACTTCCTAATAAATCCACCATAGACCCGAGGGGGTCCCAGAGAAAAAGGGACAGTTCAAAGAGAGGAGGGGGTTAGAGAAAAAAAGGCTCACTACCTCATCTTGCTGGGGCGGCTCTACTGGGGGGGTATCCTAAAAAACGTGTCCGTCCCGCTTTATTGGGAAAGGGAAAGAGAAAAAGGTGAAAGGAATTATTCCGAAAAAGAAAAGTCATTTGTCACGTTAACTGTCCATGTTGCATAAAAGCAGGAAAACGGCGGTTGAAATTCATTGGTCCATTTTGCAAGGGGAGGGAAGGAAAAGGAAATCATAAAGGGAAAAAGATCTCTCGTTTTCATAAATGCGAGTCTTACGAGGGAAAAAAGGGGTTACCCCCACGGAAGGGGGGGGGGGGGGAGGGATAAAGGGGGCCTCCTACTTCCGCGGAGGTATCATCGCTCTTCGTCGGGGAAGAAAGACCGTGGCCCAGAAAAAAAAAAAAAAGGCCCTCCCCTCCCCCGCGGAAAAAAAGGAGGAGGGGGGGGATTTTTAGAATAACGATCCGTCCTGTTCGAGGAGACCAAAGGGAGGAAAAACCAATCGCCGCCTGTGATGGCAAAGGGAGGAGGAGCTATACTCTTGTTTGTTAAGGGAGGACCTCCCTCCTGAGAAGGAGGCTGGAAGCGGGACGCCATACGAAGGAGAAAGGAAAGGGAAAAAGAACAAAAGGGAAAACCATAGTAAAGGTAGGCTCTGAGAAAAAAGTGACTCGTGTTCTTTCCTAAAGAAAGGGCTCCAAAGCGGGGGAGTCTCGAAGGAGAAGAGGAAAAAGAAGCGTCTTCAGAAATGAGGGGGGAAAAGATCTCTCCACTACCTTTCAAGACCTCATATCATCCTTCTGGTCTGGGAAAAAGGAGAAAAAGAAAAAGATGAGCAACCTTTTGCGAAAAGGGAACATACACCACTTTTCTAATTCTTCGGAGGAACATTGGAAAAAGAAGGGTGAACTGGACACTTCTTTGACGAAGGGGGGGGGGGAAGAAGGGAAAAGGGGGAGGGGCATATACTTTGTCGAAAGGAGAAATTAGAAACACACGCTCTCTGTCAGGGAAGGGGAGGAGGGAGGAGACGATCAGCCCTCCCCTGAAATCTTTCTGCATACGGAGGAAGGAGTGTGGACACAGGGAAAGGAGGACGTGTCTGCTCGAATTCAATAGGAGAGGGGGGGGGGGAGGGGAGCTCTCTTTCTTACGTATCGCGGAAAAAAAAAAGGCAACCTTACGATCGCCGAAAGCTAAGGAAAGGGGGGGAAAAGATCACGGTCTTCTCGATGGGGGAAAACGATAAACCTAAAAAGAGATAAACAAACAAACGGATTAGTAGGAAAAGAGAGAAGGAGGTGGAGGGGGATCTTTTTACGCAATGGGAGACTCCTCTTCGCGGTGTTAAAGAAAGGCCCTTTCGAAGCTATCTGTTAGGGGAAAAGGACTGGTTCCTTCCGAATCTATCTCACTTTGAGAAATGAGCAGAGATGCTAAGAAAAGAAGGGAGAGTTGAAGGTTCTCAGGAGGAGGAAGAAGAGGAAAAGAGTCTTCTTCATGGGCAAGAGAACTTCTTCTACACCGTCACTAAAAGGTCAGCTACAGGAAAGAGGGGAAATGCGCATGTTCGCCCACCGTATGAAAAAGGGGAGGGGAAGGGGTTCTCCACCTTCGTCCCGAAAAAAAAAGGGGATCGGCTTCCATGGGAAACTCGGGAAGGGAAAGACGATTCTCCCGGAGAAAAGAGAGGGGTAAAAAGGGGGAACTCAGTATTATGCTATTGGAAAAAAAAAAGGATCCCTCCACTTCTGAGACTGGGAACTCGGAGGGGAGGAGTGGAGATATCTGGTGAAGGAGGGGGGAAAAAAAGAGGATGTTCTATCGATAGGGGGGACAGTGCTCGACGCGTGAAAAAGGGGGGGGGGGCGCCTTCTCGGTGCTGCAAAAGAGACAGATGCTCGCAGGCAATCTGGTAAAAAGGGAAGGAAGAAGGGATCACATTTTCCCGATGTCGACTTCGGGCCAGCCTCCACTCAGGGCTGCGGGTCGAATTAGAGGGGGGAGAGGAAGGTAACAAACAAGTTCTTCTATCGCGAAGGGGAAGGAAGGAAGAAAAAGGGGCTCATTGGCAAAAGGGGGAACGCTTTCACGTTCCGGAATGACAGGGACGAAACATCCCCCATCAGGGAAGAAAAGAAGGGGGGGGGGGGAGGGGGTTTGTGAGGAATTCACGGAAGGGTGCCATGCTTTCGCGTCGGGTTCTAGAAGAAAGGAGAGACGACGTGGCGGAACCTGTTATAAGAAAGGGAAGAAAAAAGAATGGAAAAGGAGGGGGTTCTATTCCCAAGGAGTTCTTCAACTATATATGAGGAAGAAAGAAAGGGAGACTTTTTTTAAATTTGAAGAAAAAGGGAAAAAAAGGAAGGTCAACTACTTACATGTGTTGTAAAGAAGGCAACATGGCCCGTACTGGGAAAAAGAGGGGGGGGGACCAAGAGGGGGGGGGGGAGCCTCCTGGAGAAACTCCAATACAGAAAAAGGGGTTGGTTTGAAAGTGGGGGACCCCATTCCGAGAAGGGGAGGGGGGGGGGGAAAGGGACTCAGGACGCTATTATTATGGAGAACGCCATCGACTAGCTGAAAAAAAAAAGGTTTAGTCAGGGGGAGGGGGAGGAGTATTGAGAGTCTATGAAAGGGGGGGGAGGAGGGAGGAGGAAGAAAATCTACAAGCCCCCCGTCGAAAGAACTCTAATTCTATACTACAAATCAGCAAGGAATAGGAAGAAGGGGAGGAGGGGCCACTGGGGGGGGTTAATGTAAAGAGAAGAGGACGTTGAACAGCACATCTTTGCAAAAAGAAAGAGGGTGGAAAAAAAAAAGGATTATTATTACCATATACATGCATATAAGCTTGGAGGGGAGTTTTCCACTACGGAGCAAGTAGATCAAAAGGGAGGATTGTAGGTTTCCTTCTTGCTGGGGAGGAGAGGGAAGGAAAGAGGGGAGGAGAGCGGATCTGTTCTTGCTTTGTCAGGAAAAGAAAGAAAACCATCATACGAATAGCCTCACGTAACTTCAGAGGGGGGGGAGGGCCGGGAAGGAAAGGGGAGGGGGCGCCAAGCTCAGAAGGAGGATTGTAATCAATTCGGCTCTGTGGAAAAGAAGGCACGACCAAAAGGTACGGGAAGGGAGGGGTCACTCATGAGTACGCACAAGTCCGAAACCCAAATTGGTCCAGGGGGGGAAGTGGTCAAGTACTTTCCATGGGGAAGAAAGGGGAAAAAAAAGAAGAAACCCATTTTAAGGCGTTGAATTCATTGGTCCATGGCAAACGGGGGCGCCCGAAAAAAAGAAAAAAATAAGGATACCCAAAATAAGGAGAGGTGAGGGGGGAGAAGAAAAGGTCTTTACTCGTAACCCGAAAAGTTTCCCTGAAACCCCCAAAAGGAAGGGGAAAAAAAGGGAGAAAGGGGACGCCACTTCCTCCTGAGAGGGTAACTATCTCTCGGAAATGGAAAGCATTAGTACAGGCAAATCACTCACAAAAAAAAAAAGAAAAACTCCCCACGGAAAAGGAAAGGATGGGGGAATGGGGACGCCGAAAAGCAGGCCGGGGTCGGGAAAGAAAGATCTCCTTCAATCGCCGCCGGGGGAGTCATCGCGGCCGGAGGGAATTTTTGGGGGAGATAAAAAAGGAGAAAAAAGAAATCCGGGGAAAAAAAGGGGAGGAGGGCTGCCGGCGCGGTGAAGGGTAACGCCCTCTTCACTGTGAGTAGAGGGTTCAAGGGCCAGCTTCCTGCGAGAAAAGGAAAGGGGGAAAAAGATTTAGTTGCTCCACAAAAAAAAAAAACCGCGCCGGAAACGAAGAAACGGTCGCAGAAGAGCGATCGAACAAAGGAAGACACTTAACTCCGGGGGAAAACAGGAGGGAAAGCAATTTCGCCGACGATAAAAGGGAAACCGAGCAAAGAAACGATCTTTTTCTTGGGGGGGAGGAACGGACGCACCTCAGCGGTCAACTTGGAGGGATGGAAAAGAGAATTTCGGTCGGCGCTGGAAGACGCGGGGGAAGTCGCCAGGGGGCAGAAAGGGGGACCTTTTACACGAGGGGGGGGGGAAAAGAGAGAAGAAGAACATTTTGCTTGGCAGGGGGAGAAAATGCTCATGGGAGCAATAGAAAAGAAGAAAGCTGGATTGGGGAGAGTTCTTCGAACGATAAAACCCACCCCCCCCTCCTGGAGGAAAAGAGAGAGAAAGAAGTTTCTCACTTCAAAAAAAGGGGAAAAATTTTCTTATCCTCGAAAGGATAAGGAAAAGAGCTTTCTACGATAGAGGGGAGAAAAAGGGAGGAACCGCGGGTCCCCTTTAATCGCTCTCTGAAAAACTTCCCTTCTCCTTGGCCAGGCCAGAGGGAAGGGCTTATGCTATTTGAATTGGGCAAAAAAAGACCGGAAACGATCTCTCTCACAAAAAAGCGATAGATCGGGGCACAGGGATCGTGGGACAATCCAAGAGAGAAGAAGGAAAGGGGGAAGTTCTTTTGGAAAAGGGCGAAGCTATCGTTCGGGGGGAAGAAAAGGTGAAGGAAAGAGGGGTACAGGGCCCGCGCGCTCAAGTTAGAATGAAGGAGAGGCATTTCGATCTACGACCACTTGAATTGAAGTTTTCTCAAGAGGTGAGAGGCGAGTGCAGGAGGGCCGAAGGGGCGTGCTTGTCTAAATGAGAAGGGGGAGGAAAGAAACCGGCAAGCACCGCGCGCGGAAAGAAAAAAAGATGCTCATTTCGGCAAAGCACAGGGACGTCCGGGGGGGGGGGAAAAGCACCTGAGTAAAAGAAGGGAAAGGGGAACAATGTATCTCTTCCCAATCCTGCCTCTTCTTCCATCCGAGAGGACACGGGGGGGGAGTCATTCGCAACGAAAAGGATTCGATGGGGGGGAGAAGCACGCCAGAAAAAAATATGCGTTTCCCACCATTTTCGGAGGAGGGGAAGAAGGGGAAGAAAGCTCTTTTTCCGGCTGGAAAGAAGGTTCTATCTCGGGGGGGGAAAAAAACGGGACCGGAAAAGAGGTGCACGACCGGCTCTGTGCTGAAGAAAAAGAAAAAGGGAGGAAAACTCCTTTCTCTGCAGGCAAGACAAAAGAAGGTCCTACTCAGGGTGGGTGGACAAAAAGAGCGTCGGGGGGGGGGAAAAAGGGGACCGCCGCCACTCGGGGCCCGGATGGCGGGCTCAGTCAACAACAAAAAAAAGAGGCCAGGGACCAAACCCTTTCGGGCGGAGGAGGGGAAGGAGTGAACCGCCCTCACCGGAAGGGGCCGAGATTTGGTGCGCCCAGCAGGAAGAGGGAGGCGGCCGGCATTTCATCAACAACTAAAAAAAAAAAGAGAAAAGGCTCCGGGGAGGGGGGGGGGGGGAGGATGCAGCGGATGGCAAGCAAAGAGCCGACGAGCGATGAGAAAAAGAAAGGGGAGGGGCGGAACCTTATACTCACGGACTTAAAAAGAGGCCGTGCTGTTTCTATTCAAAAAGGGCTGAAATATAGAAAAGGGGAGAAAGGAGACCCTTTGAGGGAAGGGAGAAGGGGGGGAAGGTTTTCATCCCCCATGAAATGAATTTCACGACTTAATATAGTGGCGAGACAACGTGATGCACCATGGAAAGGAAGGAGGGGGAGAAGGGAGGACAGCGTTTTTTTCGGACCGGTGGAAATCCTGAGAACTCAGAAGACAGTGGGGGGGGAGGAAAGATACGACGATGGGGGAAAAAAGAAGAAAGGGAGGGGATTACAATCCTCCGCGGGAAAAGGAAGCTTTTCTCCTCCATCGACAATCAGGCGGGGGAAATGCAGGGCATATTAGAGGAGGGACGGAAGGGTATTATGTTGGATTTCTTCAGGAAGGCGACCAAGCCGCCCGAGCGAAAAAGGAATAAGAAAAGAAAGAACAATACAAGAAGGAGCCTTTTGATGAAGGGGGGAAACAGAGAAAAGAGGCGTTTAACAATCACCGTCGGTGGACAAGAGGAAGGGAGGACACAACAACAACTGATTATTTTAAAAAAGAGGAGTCAAAAACCGAGGGGGTTCAAAACAGAAAGCTTCTGTGGTGAGAGCACCGGGAAAGATCCTTATCTTAATTGGTAGAAAAGGAGGGAAGATCTTCCCCTTCGTATGGAAGAGAGGGAGGGAGTGTATTCTTCCAATAAATCCAAAAAGAGAGAAAGAAGAGCCTCTCCTCTTGAGAGACGATTTTCCTTTCATCTCTATCAGAGGGACGGAATAAATTCGAAAGGGCAATTCGGCTCTTACTGGGGTAAAAAAGATAAGGGAAGAAAACCTCAACGTGGGGAGGGGGAGTTTCTCATTATTACTCCAAAAGAAGGATCTCCGAAAAAAAAGTTCTCCCTTTTCATCTTGTAAGGAAGGGGAAGAAAGTGTCGCGTGGACCTAAAGGGGGTCTTTGAAATTCCTTGGGGAAAATGCACACATAAAAGGGCCCTCACTAAAAGGGCGAGAGAAAAAAAAAGGAAAAAAAAAAAGGAGGGGAAAGTGTTTCGGTACGGCGGAAAGTTTTTACCCCCAAACGGGGAAGGTGTTAAGAGAGCAGCAGAGGCCCTTTTAGCAAGAGAGGGAGAGATTTCTAAATCAGGCAGGAACACCCGCCCCAACTGAAAACACGGCACGGGGAGAATTATGGGGGGAGGGAAAGGAGGCCTCTCCCCTAAGACGACCTCTCCCGGATAGGTCCCAATAGGAGGGTGATTTAGGTCACTCTTCAGGAGAGAAAAAGAGAAGAAACTTTTTTGTTACCTGGAAGAAAAAAAAAACCCTCCCTCCTTGAACCGAATTCAGGGGGAGGAAGACGAAAGTAGCCCTCGGAAAGAAAAGTCTTCGTACCAAAAAAATTTGCCTGGGAAAATATGGCGAGATTTGACTTTCTAGGGGGGAGGAAAAAACTGCGCCGGGCAGGCGCGGTCTCAGGGAAAGATCGAAAAGAAAAAAAAAAAAAAAGTCAACATCCGGGAAACAGAGGAGGAAAAAGTTCGTTCGGAATGGGACCTAAGATCAGAAACAGAAAGGGAGGGAGAGGGGTCACGCATCCATCTCATCACATATGGGGGAGGGAACCAGTTTGGGCAACCCTCATCTTTCCTCCAGCGAAAAGAAGGAACGAGGCCTGAGTCGTGCTCAGGGGGGGGAAAGGGGAATGGAACTTTCGGTGTAAAGACCGTCCCCTTTTCTTTTCATAGACGGGCTTCTTCAGAAGGAACCCAAGAGAGAGGGATGTGGGAAAAGAAAGGGAGGGGGAGGCGATAATAGCACTCCCCATGGAGTATGCACGATCTCTTAATCTACTCTGTGACAAAATTGGGGACGGGAAAAAAAAAGGAAGAATATAGAGTCCTCGGGTATAAAAGGGGAAAGCTCTCTGTCTAAATAAGAGTCACCATTCCGAAGCCTATCTCTAGGAACGGCGGACTTTCAAAAGGGAGAGGAAAAGGGGAGTCTCTATGGATTAAGGTTTG
>Ga0179593_1724810_pt1 | contig 10893 bp, 14 predicted proteins | sample CZODoug2_1_08_16_FD_185931 | JGI IMG/M metagenome (GOLD analysis project Ga0179593, IMG submission 185931) | Vadose zone soil fungal communities from Angelo Coast Range Reserve, California, USA - CZODoug2_1_08_16fungal (PacBio error correction) | ecosystem: Environmental > Terrestrial > Soil >...
AGGCGGTTGCATCGCGCTCGAGAACATTTCATCTTCTTGGAAAAAAAGTGGCTTCTGCCTGGTTTTTCGAAAAAGCCTGTGTCTCATCTGTCGGGACCATGCAGGGAAAAGACGTCTCTATCAACAGAATAAGGGGAAAGGGAAAACTTGTCGCCCTGGGATGGACCTGTGTGAGAAAGAAAGTCCATTCTTCCTTAGAGGGGAGGGGGGGGGGGAATCTTTTTCGATTGAAAAAACTTCGATGACGCGCATCCTTAGAGACGATTTGTTTTGCCAAGGGGAAAGGGGTGGGTTTTGGAAAAAAATAGTATGCTCATTCTCATTTCTTGCGAAAAGAGGAAGAAGGAGTAGTAGGAAAACGCCTTAGGGTCGCGAGAGCGAAGTAAGAGAAGGAAGCGCTCATACTGTAAAAAAAAGAAGTTCCTATTCACGCTCAATAAAAGAAAAAAAAAGGGAAGAAAAGTCTTTGTCCTCCACGTTGGGAGACGCAAATTAACTTCCCGGGCTTGGAGGTTTTCTCCTTTTGGAAAGGGGGAAAAAAAAAGGGGAGAGAACTCATTCGCTGCGCAGATAAAGGGGGAAAACACCATGGAAAAAGGGGATCAATCCTCAGAAGGAGGAAGAAACAGCAGTATCTTTCCCGAATGTGCGCTAACCTTGCCGGCCTTCCATATTCCTTAGGGAGAAAGGAGGGAAAAGGCTTTTTTCTCTGTAAATTCGAGGGGAGTAGAAACACTTCGAAAAAGTCCTTCACTATTACCTCAAGAGCGGGAGGGGGGAAAGAGGAAGCCACTCAATTGGGCACTGAAAAACTGGGTGCTTGCGCAGCGAAAAGGGACCCACCAATAATCCTCTCGCAGGGAGGGGGAAGAAGGGGGGAAAGAAAAAGGAAGAGGAAAATCCTAACATCTAATATTAGATTTGGGGGGAAGGGGAAAGACGCCGTCGCCGCTTAAAGGATCCCCTCTTCCATGATCTGGAAAAAGGGAGAGAGAAATAAAAAGGGTCATCGTCCTTCGGTTTTGTAGAGGGGGAAGATTGACGAACATCAAAAAAGGATGTTCACTACTTTCTGAAAAGGGGGGGGGAAAAGGGGGGAGAAGGAGCACCATCTCCATGTTTGGTGGAGGACGCCGCTCCTTCTCAGAGCGAAGGAGGAGCTTTCTCACCTTCACATATCCTCCGATCGAGAGAGAGAAAAGGAAGGGAAAGAGGGGATGTCCTTTGGCGTGCTTGCGAACGTAAAAAAGAGATATGGATGTGGAAAGGGAAGAGTTTTTTCTTCTTATTCGCCGAGAAAAGGAAGAGGAAAGAAGGGGAAGAAAAGAAAATTCACTTCGTGGCCAGAAGAAGAGCCCTGGCGGATGCAGGGAGTAGACCAGGGGAAAAAGCGGACATGTTGGCGACCATCTCTTTCATTTCGGGAGAGGGGGGGGAAGAAAAAAAAAAAAGGAGGGGAGGATGAAAGAGAGAGATTTCTTCGCAAAGGGAAAAAAATTTGGTGGTTCAGGGCAAATCTGGGGTACGCGCCTATCCATCCTCCATTGCGAAAAGGGAGGAAAAGGAAAAAAAAAGGGGGGGGGTTTACGTTGGAGCCGAGGAAATTCGGACGGGGAGGAAGTGCGCGACCGTTTCACAAAAGAAGGAGAAGGGGGGGGGGAAAAAAGGAGATCACGTGTTTGACGTTCCGCAAGGAAAGGGAAATATCTCCAGGAGCGGATCGAGGGAAAGCTCATCGCCCCCCAAAGAAAGGAAGGGAAGAAGGCAGAGCGGCTTGCTGAAGGAAAAAACCACCAAATGGGAGGGTAGAAAAAAATAACGTGGGCACACTTCGTTTTCCCAGAGGGGGAAAAGAAAGGAGAAAGGGGGGGGAGTTTATTTTGTCTGTCGTAAAGAGGGGGAAACTCATGGGGGAAATATCAGTTTATGTTCAATCGCTGAGGACAAGACGGGAAAAGAAAGGGGGGGAGGGGAAAGGAAAGGTGTTTCCTGGCTGGCGCGGCGAAGGGGGAGGAACCAAGGACGTAGCCTTATGGGGGGAGGCCTTTCACGTTTCTTTTATTTCAGACCAGGGGGAGGAAAAGAAAGAAGGCGCTCGGAGGATTGGGGGCCTTCCTCACTACTCTGGCCAGGAGAAAAGGGGAAGGAAGGAAGGGGAAAGAAAAAATGCTTTTAAGAATGTTGGAAACGGGTGGGAAGGTACTTTCTTCTCATTATGTATAAAGAAGGGGGGCTAACTACAGAAAGGAGAAACGAGCAAAGTCGCCTCCTCATTCTCTTGAAGAAGTGGGAGTGGAGTCCTCATCTTTTCGGGAAAAAAAGAAAAGAGAAAAGAGTAAATACTAACTAGAGGGTGCTTTTCTGTCTGCGGATAAAGGGGAATGGGAAGATGTGTTTTTCGTAAAAAAAAAGAGGGGGATGCTCATTAGAGAATAACTTGAACCAAAAGGAAAGTAGTCTTACTTACTTTCATTAGTGAGGGGAAGGGAGGGGAAGATTCTTTGAGGAGGGGAGGACCAGATTGTCAATGGGAAGAGGTATTTCTTTCTTTCTCAGCGACTAGGAGAGGAAAGAAAGGGAGGAAGGGGGGGAGGGAAATATTCAGTACTTTCGCTAAAGGGGGGGCCGGGATGCTAATGTCGGTTTCGCAAGACAGGAGAAAAGAAACGATCCCTAAAAACCCAACCCGGGAAAAAAGGGGGCAACACGAAGCGATCGGGGAAAAAACAGGCATCGAAGTTTTTGTTGAAGACGGGGAACAAACGAGGGGGGAAAGGGAAAAGAAAAAGAGACTGTCCTCCATTTACGTTCCAGGAAAGCAGCGGGCAAGAAACAATGCGACAAGGGGGGGAAGAGGGAAAAAGGAAGTTTCTGTTTCTCGCGCAGGGGAAAAGAGAGGGGACCCAAAGCCCGCTGAGCCAAAAAGAAGCTAAGTGGGGCTTCTGCGGGAAAAGAGGAGACGAAGAGGCGCGCTTCGAGGGAAAAAGGGAGGGGGGGAAACCATAATCTTCTTTGAAAAGAGGCGCATGATCGAAAGAAAACAAAAGATAGTGCGCACCGACTTGACTGCATAGATGGGGAAAAAAAAAGGAGGAAGATCTTTTTCATCGAAGGGATACAAGGAGACGGCTTGGAGAGGAAGCCCCAAAAAGAGAGGGGGGGGGATCAGCTTTCTTACTTCTCCATGTGGGGGAAAAAGCATAGCGAAGCGGAAAAGAAGCTTCTAAAAAAGGGACCCTTTTTGAGAGGGAAACGGCCCCTCTGCAATGGGAAAAAAAAATGAGGGGGTGATGATTTTTTCCTCTTTGGTAAGGGGGGGGGGAGGAAGTTCCTTCACAAAAACTTCGGAAAGGGGAAAATATTGGAAAAAGAGTGTGTTTCCACTTTTGAGAAGAAGAAAGGAAGGGGGAGTTATCGATGCCCGAAGGGGGGGAGAACAGTAAAAGCGTCTTCCTCTCTTGAGGGTGAGAGAGAAGAAAAATCCACCTCTATAATCTCCTCAGCAGGAAAAGAGCAAATACTGGAAGGCCCGCAAGAAAAACTTGGAAACAAAAAAGTGTCATATATTCCTTCGACGAAATGAAAGAAAGGAAAAAAGAAAAAGTAATTCCTCTCTTTTTTCTCCGGGGTTCAAGGGGAAGAGGAGACGCAGGAACAAAGAAGGGGAAACACATCGTGGCCGCAAAAGGGGGAAAAAGAGCAGATCCGCATCAGAAAAAAAAGATACGGTCCCCACGAGTGCCGGTATCCTCGCTTCGCAGGCAGGTAAAGGGAAATGAAAAAAGCACATGCGTGGTGTCGCGTTAATAAAGGAAGGAATGGAGTATAAAGGGAAGGAGACTGCGCAGCCCGTCCTGCAAAGGGGAGGAAAAAAATACTTTTTATCTTAATCCCAAGGGAGGAGGAAAAGAGGTAATGTTAAGAAAAAGGAGCCGGCCATTCGTCGTTCTGTCCGGAAGGGAAGAAAAGCGCCTTTCTTTTCCTTAAAAAAACGAAACCCGAGAAATCAGAACAGAGGGAAAACTGACGCCCGTTTGTTCTATACGAAGGAGGAAGAGAAGGTGTTGTAAAAGGGGAAAAGGAGTGGGGCAACCCCTGAGGAAAAGGGATAGAACATCAAACTGGTTCAGAGGAAGGAGGGGGAGAGGCGTAAATGTCCTACTGGAAAAAAGGGGAGGTGCCTCGTACGGGACGAAAGGAGGATGGAATCAAGTGTGGTCCAGAAGGAGAAAAGAAGGGGGGAATTTCTCGGTCTCCTGCTCCCCTGAAAGGGGCGGTCAAGTAGGAGGGCAGAAAGAGCCCGCGATCGATTCGCTACTCTCCTGGAGAATTGAGGGAGAGAAAGGAACGTCAAACCCTTTATCTCCAGGAAGAGGGCCGGACTCTCAAGGGAAGAGGGTTCTGTTATTCTCCGATAGAAAGAGGAAGGAAAGAAAAAAATTCCAAACTTCTTTTCGAATCAAAGGGAAAAGGATCAGAGGCCGCGAACCTTGAGAGGAAAGGAAAAGAGAATCGGGACATGTTGTCGACCATCCTCTTTTCAGTTCAGGGAATGGTGGAAGAAAAAAAAAAAAGAGATTATTAAACGATACTAGATTTTCTTCAGGAAGAAAATGGGAACGGAGATGGCGACACAACAGGGGAAATCGAAGGCTGCTGGCACGATCCTCAAAAGGTCTACAGGCAGAAGGAGAAGGAACGGTTATTCTTTCCAAGACGGAAGGGAAAGAAAAGAAAGGGCTATTCAGGAAAAAGAAGGCGCGAAACCGTTCCACCTCCAGATTCGAGGGAAAAAAAAGATGTAGATCACTGTTTTTACGTTCGAAAGAAAAAAAAAGGGAGGAAAATTGCAGATCGGAAAGGGGAACGAGAAAGGCGCAGCTCAGGCGGGCGCCCAAGCTGGAAATCCGCTTTAATAAGGAAAAGAAGAGGAGGAGAACCGCAACTCCAAAGGGCGAGGGGAGAAATTCTACCACCTTTATCAAGGAAAAGAAAACTAGGGGGGGGGCCCTTACTATTCACTCACCTTCTTAATGGGGGGGGGGGGGAGAGGGAAGGTTAACTCGTTTTGGGAGAAAACCAAAGACCTAATAAAAGAAAGGGCCATATCCTTTAATATTTTACAACGAAAGAAGGGAGGAAGGGAGAAGGTTGCTACCCAGAAAAGAGTCAAGGGGAGATGTTCTGCTTTCAAGCGGGGTAGGTAAGAGGGGAAAAGCCTACATCCATTCTCTCGGGAAGGGGGGGGAAAGAAGGCAACGACTCTCCGGATGGGCACAGTCCACCTGCTGTTCAGCACAGTGAAGAAAAGAATACTCTTACTATCTTTTCGTTCATCGGGGAAAAAAAGGGGAGATGAAGGAGTGAAAACAACCCTGCATTAACTAGAATTACGCGCAAACCCGAGATTGGAAGCATAGTGGGAAAGGTACACTTCAGAAAGGGGGGGAAAGGGGGTTCTCTCAACGAGAGTTCCTAAAGGATGAGGGGAGGCTTAGAGGAGAAGTGCTGCCCGTGTTTTTTCCGTCACGAAGCTTCAAAGAAAAGAATCCTCTACCGAAAGGGAAAAAACCGGCAAAGAATGGGAAGGGAGGGGGAGGAAGGGGAGACATTGTGCTTCTACGGACTATATTAAAACCGTGGCGGACCGGGGGAAGGGCCTGTATGCTTGTGTAAGAAGAGGGGGAAAGGGAGGGAAGAGAAAAAAACTCAAAAGGTCAAAGAGTCAGTACTTGCCCGCCCATCAGAAAAGTCTCTTTCCTGACGAAGAGGGGGGGGGAGAAAGGGGAAAACTTCGCAATAGAAAAGGGAGAAGAAAAGGGACGCACACTTTTTCAACAAAAAGAGAAAAGGCTTCAATGATTCATCTTCAAGGGGGGGGAGGTAAACAAATCGGGGACAAGGGGGGAGGCCGCCCTTGACTTTTCCGGATCCCGCAGGCGGGGAAGAAAAAAGGGCTAAAGGGGTAAGGGTGCTCGGCCTTCCTTCGCCGAGAGGCCCGAGAGGGCCTCTGTATCCACCTTCTTGGGAGGGGGGAGGGAGACAACCGGTCAAGAAGGAAGAGAATTATCCCCTCCCGCGGAGCAAGAGAAGAATCTTTCTTTTCAAATCCTATTCCAAGAAAAAAGGGAAAAAAAGAAGAGCACAAACAAAGAGAAAAGGGAAAAGGGGGAAGATGCTTTTTTAAAATCCCGCTTATTAAGAGGGGCGCTCTCCTCTTCTTTGGGAGAGTGAAAGGACGGTTTTCATGAAGGGGGACCCGCACCCTTCTCTTCCGCCGGGGGTACCTTCTTCCGGGGGGAAGGGGAAGAGGCGCCGTCGGATCGGGAAGACAGAAAAAGGAAGTTTGATCTTGCCCTGTGGTGAGAGCCCGAGAGAAAATGGCGTCCTTCTTGTCTCAGAGGGGGGGGTGGGAAAGGGGTACTCGAGAAAAGGAAAAGCTGACATCTTGAAGCGCGGAAATGCTCTTGTTTTTGCAAGGAGGAAGGGCAGGGGGGGGGGGGGTACCGAATTTCTTCTGAAGTCTCATTCCACCTTGAAGGGGGGGGGAATGGAGGGTCGAGATAGGGGCGGAAAAAAAGACAGCTCTTCTCTCTAGTCGCGGGGGGGTCCTATCAGCTCATAAAGGAAGAAGGAGGGGGACGACGGTGGCATTGGAGAGCAAGGGGAGGTCTTCCCTAGCACTTCCGCAAGTAAGAAGACTAGGGTTCCATCTTTCGTGAAGAGAAATGAGAGAGATTCAGGGGGGGGGGGGGGGAGGAAAACACATCTTTCCGCAACTCCAGGGAAATATCCTATTCATCAAAGAAAGAAGTAATCGTCACAAAAAACAGAAAATGGACCGTATCCCCGCTGAGAAGGAGGCCGCTTCCATATGCCGAAACAGAGCTACGGGGGGGGGGGGAGAGGGAGAGTTAAATTGATTGAGTAGAAAACACTGGAAAGAGAAAGACTGCACCCTAAGGGGACACGAAACGCGTACGAGTACTTGGATCGTAAGCCAAGGGGAAAAGTGCTTAACATGAGAGGGAGGAAGGTCGAAAGTCGAGAAAAAGGGCGGCCGTCCTTTCCTCCCACAAAGAATCCGGGGGCCTCTCCCATATGAAAAGCAAAAAAAGAGGGAAAGAAGGAGGTCAAGGGAGGGAAAAGAAGGGGGGAAACCATGAACCCAGTCTTCCCTCTTCGTGATCCCCTCTTCAATTCTTTTCCCGGAGAAAAAATGGTTTCCTAGGAGAAAGGAATTGAAAACTAAACCTCCCCTCCATTCCGAAAGGGAGGAGGGCACTACGTTCTTGCCACAATGGATGGGGGGGAAAGAAGGAGCACAAAAGAGAAGGGAGTTTGAAAGGGCGGAGAAGCCAGATGAAGGCTTCCAGCTTCTACCTTCCAGCGGGGGCCGAAAAAAAAAAAGATCCTCCTAGCTATTCTCGAAGAGAAGGGAGGAGAGGGGAAGGGCAGGGTTTCGGGAAAACCGGGAAGAAAGAGAAAGGGTGAAACCGGTCTCTCACTTCCTTACGTGCTTCATGCGGGGAAAAAAAACTAATTCATTCCCTAGGGAGAGGGAGGGGGGAAAAAAAGGCAAACGCGTGTCACAGAAAGGGGGGAGCAAAGGAGAAAGTAGGCAGAGAAGACTTTTGGCTTATCGTGCCCGCCGAGGTTAAGCGGAAAAAAGGGGGGGCTCCCATCTCTTTCATTCTTGATATTGCAGAAGAGAGAAAAAGAAAGGGGAGGGAAGAAAATCAGAAGGGGAAGGGAAAGAAAGGGAGAATGCAACGCGGCGGGGCACTTCCGCAAAGGTATACGCGACGAGAAAAAAGGGTGGCTCCCACGTTTATTCTGGCAAAAAAGGGGGGGGGAGGAGAGAAAGCTGCCGGTAGAAAAAGACAAAAAAAAAGGAAGGAAGTCGCGAACGGTTCAACATCCAGATAGGAACGGGTTTTTACTTTCTCCTCAGCCCAAAGAAGAAAGGGGGAGCGTCCGCAGAAGGGGGAGAGAAGGGGTGTTTGTCGCAGCTCAGCTTTCCCAAGCTGGAAGGGAGCGAAGAAAGGGGGGGATATCAGTGAGCGGCCGACCTCTAAATCTCCACAACCAGGAAGGGACCACCTTATCCAGTACAAGAACTTGGGAAAGAGGAAGAAGGGAGAAAATGAAGGGAAACTCGGTGTCTTTGGAAGGGAAAGAATAGGAAGAAGCGTACTACACCCGCAGTGACGATGACAGATCTCTATTACAATAATGGGAAAAAAAGAAGGAAAACTGAGCATTTTTAGGAAGGGAGGGCGGAAGAGTCACAGCTGATTTCCCTTTTACATCTACTATTGAGAGTGTGGTCTTTTTATATTCAATAGAGGGGGAGAAGGAAAGAGAGGGAAAAAAAAAAAAAATTGGGGGGGGGAAAGAAGCTTGCCTTCTAATTCCTGCAGCACCAGATGGGGGGGCATTCACTTTCCAGGGGGCGGGGGAAAAAAATTACTCGGGACGAAAGCCGGGCATGCGCAGTATTTATCAAGAGCAGGAAAGGGAGGAAATGCATGAACGATAATTACGTTACGCAAAAAAAAGGGCGCCGCATCCGCATCAGGGAAATGAGACTGGCAAGGTTCGCGCAACGGCTCAGGAAGAAGGTGGCTTGCTGCTTCTTACTGAGAGAAAGGAAGATGGGGTTGGGAGGAACGTCACTCGGCTTCTCAGGAATGCGATTAGAAACCTCTTTCAAACAAGAAGGAGGAAGTTGCTATCCCTGAAGGGTAGAGATATGATGAAAACCTTGAGGAAACAGAAGAGAGGTATTCTTTTCTCGGCAACGGGGGGGGGAGGAAAGAGAATGAGGGGGAGGGGAGAACGTTTTAGGGGGGGGAAAGCTGAACCCTCAAGGAGCTGGAAACGGAATTTCTTTTCTCCATAACGGAAAGGAGGGAGAAAGAAAACCCACTTGAGAGAAAGGGGGCAAAAAAGGGGTCCCATACATCGGCGGCGTGAGAAATCGCAGTTTTTTTTTAATTCCTTCAGACAGAAAAAACAGAGACAACCAGAGAGAAGCTGAGAAAAAGAAAGGGAAGAAGGGATCCACACAGGTCAAGAATCCACACATGGCGACAAGGTGGAAAAAAAGGGCTCTTCTTTTTTCTCAGAAAAGAATAGCCTTATTCTTCCTCTCTAGGAAAAGGGGCCCTCTTAGCCAAAAAGCGAAAAGGGTGGCGGGGAAAGACAAAGACCTCCTCGATTCCACTTCTTACGGTAAAAGTCCCCCTCCTCTGGAGGGGGGGAGAAAAACACATTGGACTGGGGAGGTCCCATTCCTTCGGTGCGAAGGGAAACAACAACTTATGGGAAGAAAAAAGAAGAGGGGGCTAGGCTTTTGGGAACGAGTCGGAGAAAGAAAGACGGCGTGGCTACAGACGGCGTGAAAGAAGGAGGGTTTTTTGTCTCCTCCTCCCAGGAGAAAGGATCGACTGTTCAAAGTAAAAAGCCGCTCTTCTCCTCCTTCTCGATCAAAAAGAAGGAAAAAAGGACTTACACCTTTTTTTTTCGCAAGGGGGACGGGGGGATCCGGGCACTTCAAAAAGAGGAAGAAAGGGGGGAAAGGTCTCGAGGGTTTATTAGTTTGGCCTCTTGGGGAGAGAAAAAAGAAGGCACAAACACGTCTATTACTCTGTAAAGAAGGAGGGAGAGAAAGGGTGTTTTGTCCACTGGAGGGGACAGGGGGAAGAGGGATCGTTCCTAATGTGGACTACACTACCTTCGCATCAAAGGAAAAGGAAAGTGGGCCGGAGGGTCAAATCTCTGAGAAGGAGCCGTCAGCTCTTCTCGCTAGTCGCTGCGCCCGAAAAAAAGAGTCACCCATTTTCTAATCTGGGAAGGGGGGGGAAGGAGGTTCGGAACGGAAAAAAAAAGAAGAAATTCCTTCACTTAATTCGCCTCGGGGGGGGAGATTTTCCATCTTTCGTGAAGGAGAGCAGAGCCGACTTAATAGGGGGGGCAAGCAACTCCATAATTCTCTAAGCAATCACCTCACTCCTTATCGTGCCCAGAAAAAAGAATTGTCCGTATCAAGCAGAGGGAAAGGATCTTCTTCTTCTCTCTGGCAATGCGGGGTGAGAAAAAGGAAGGTTCTGTATTATAAAACCTTTCCTGCTATGGGAGAAAGAAAAAAACCGGAAAAAGGTCAATCTCGTAGAGTAGTGGGATAGGAGGGGGCATGTTTCTTTAACAGAGGGAAAGAGGACAGTAATTCGGGAAAAGCGGAAGAAGACAGAGAGGGCCTGGCTGTTCTTCCGCCCCCGATGAAATAAAAAAAGAGAATAGTAGATTTAAAATGAATCAGCGCGGAGAAAAAATACAGCTAACGGCAAAAGGGGAAAAAAGGGAGGGAAGGGGATCCCCTCTCCAGGATCTTTGCCCTGTCTGTCTCGCGGGGAAAGGGGGGGCAGCTTCCTGCTTTTTGATATCTGAAAAAAAAAAAGAGAATGCGAAAAAAAAAAGTCCAGAAAGGGGGGGGGGAACGACGTGCTGCCCACGTTCTTGTCCTGATCAAGGGGGTCAGAAAGGGTGTATATTTCGCGGTAAAAAGAGGGGGGAAGGGGGGATACAGAGCGTTACAGGGGGGGGGAGAAAGAAAGAGACGACATCTATGGCCGTACTCTCCTGGAGATATTTAATTTCAAGAAAGAAGAGGGCGAACTTCAAACCCTATCTCCTCGTCAGGGAAAAAAGGGAATGAGGGACACCTCGAGGGGTAGGGAAAGAGGCCGCTTGCCTATCCCTAAACCCTTCACGGTAGTGGGAAGCAACCTTTTGTCTCCATTGCTGATTCATATGCCCAGAAGGGGGGGGAGGGGGAGAAGAGGTGAAGCTCAAAGGGGAAGAAAGGGAATGGGGGAGGGGACGAAGAAA
>Ga0179593_1418778_pt1 | contig 10892 bp, 14 predicted proteins | sample CZODoug2_1_08_16_FD_185931 | JGI IMG/M metagenome (GOLD analysis project Ga0179593, IMG submission 185931) | Vadose zone soil fungal communities from Angelo Coast Range Reserve, California, USA - CZODoug2_1_08_16fungal (PacBio error correction) | ecosystem: Environmental > Terrestrial > Soil >...
AAGCAAACCTTAGACTTGGATCTGGTGAAGTCAGGGAGGGGGGAAGAGAAGGGGTGGGGGAGTCGGACTTTCCCTAAAAAATGCAACCACCAGGAAGTCAATACTCTGGTTTTTAAAAAGGTTTAAAAATCCAGAGGTCGTAGGTACCGTAGCGCTAAGCTAGCTTCGGTTTCGGGGGGGGGGGGCAGACTACACAGTAATACATGGAAAGAAAGAAAGTCGAAAGGAAAGGACATTTTTTGCGTTGGAGCAGCTGAGAAGATCGAGTAACTCTGGAAAGGGGGGAACAAACCAGTATTTGTCCGTTCCGGAAGGAAGGAGTGATGGGCCTGACCCCGTTACTTTAAAGAAAAACTTCATATGCGGGGCGTCCACTGGGAAACAAGGGGAGGAGTTGAGAATGTCAGGGTCAGGGCCAGGCTACCGCCATTAAGGGGGGGGAGGAAAGGGAGAACGACCAGGGGGTCTCGAGAGGGTTTGCATGTCAGTGTGAAGGAGCCCGGGAAACTGGGTTTGGCCAGCAGTGAGCCGTGAGTTTTCGACGAAATGAGATGGAAGAACCAGACTCCTCGTCCTAAAGAGGTGTGGAAGAAGTGGCAGCCTTAAAAAAGAAAGAAAGGACGAAACCCATGATCGTTACAGGGGGGGGTAAAAAAAGAAACCTTGGAAGCGCGTTGTGTGTCTAGGGTTGGAAGGTGCATGTCCAAAGTAAAAAAACCACCTCTAACATAAAGGGGTCATATAGAGGGCGGTCGGTGCCCCATGGAACTTCCTGAATAACCTTAATCGTTGGAAAAAAAAAGAAAAGGAAGAATCGCTTTCCATAGGGAGGAAAACAACCGGGTTGGAGCGCGAATCAAAGGAACCAACCCCTGGGTGGTAGTGGGGAAATCAGAAGGGAACCGGAAGTCAACATAAAAGAAAATCGACTCATTTCCTTGCGAGAAAGATATCTTGCGGGATGATACCTCTAACTTTTAAGGGGGGTAGTACCAACCCGGAAAGACCGGGGAAAAAATATAGGTGAGAGCTGGGAGCTGGGGCGCTGTCTAATACGGGTGGAAAGCCAGATACCAAAAGACAAAAAACCAAGTTTTCCGAAAGAAGAGGAGTATCCGCCAAATAAATAGAGATTAAGAGGAGGAAAGAAAGGGTAAATGTCGGGGCGGTATCCAGACCGAACAGACCTAAGAAATCATCGGACATTACTAAATATACAGAGGGAGGGGGGGGTTTGAGTTGGAAAACGAGGTGGGGTAAAATCGGTCGAACGGTGCACCAATTTAAATGTACTAAGCATGAACATATGGGGAAGTCGGGAGAATTAAGAAATTGGAACATGGGGTGGGGATAATAATCGTGGGTGAGGGAGGTTGTTGGGGTGAAGCTTAAAGGTTTTGGGTTATTTTCAGGAGAGCCTGACAGGCAAAATTTCAACAGCTTTTCCTGGGACGGGGGTCTCCTTTTGTTAAAGGGGCCGCGGTCACTGTTGGGGAGTGGGTCCGCCTGCAGCGGGAGTGATCGGATCCAAAGGGAAGGAAATCCCTGCTGAAACTGAACAACTATCCAAAAACAAAGAAATTCGTTGAAATGGTATTAGGGTTCGTCATTAAAGCGGACATCTTCAGAGCGAGGGGGCCAGTCTTGATGGCTAACAGAGAGACAAGGACGAAATAGGAGCCCAGCGTTATAGGGAGGGGGCGGGGCGTACGAAGAAAAAGGGGGGGGTCTGGCTTGGGTTCGGCCGGAAGAAAAAAGGCGGAACGAAGGTCTTGGAGAGGGGGTAGTCTGGTCGTTGTCCGAAGTAGGAAAGGATGAGGATCGGAGGTTAAGAAGGGACATCAAAAGATGAAAGTTAGGGTCCACAAATATGAAAGTAGAAAGAGCAAAAACCACTATAGATTTAATAAGAAACGAGAGGAGTTCGCTGGGACTGGGACCTAATGAGTAAGAAAGTTGCAGACTGACTGAAGGGCGGAATTTCAAAGGGTGACAATTGGTGAAACTAGGTCAGGAAATTTATGACAGAATCAAAACCACCTACGATGAAGTGTGGGGGATGGGAGGGGTGCTAAAATTTGTATTAGGAGCAAAAGAAAACAGGGATAATCGAAAGCTCAAACTTAAAAGAAAATACAGAGCGTGGGGGCTATCAGCCGATAAAACCGATGGGAAAAAAGACACCCGAAAGTAGGGAAAACCAGTATAGGAAACTTATCCAGGTCTGTGGGAATTTTGTTTCCCAAACCATGGGAAAGGGAGGGAGTGGGGACAAAAGGGGGGGAAAGACTCTTAAAACATGACTGGCCTCAGATCATAGGTCCCTAGCATGAAGTTCAAATCGTTGTCCAATCCAAAAGAAGAAAAGGAAGTTGCCGCAGTCTCGAAGTTGAAGGGGAAGTTTTAGGGAATAGATTGGGGGTAATATTTTTAACAGCACTACCCCCAGGGGAGAGGGGGTGGCAATTCTTTTGGGGGAACGGGAAAAAGAAGCCAGGTGAAAATTAGAAAAACGGGGAATTGGAGCCCCTGCAAACCGGTAGAATCCAGACACCGCAGTGAGGTCAAAGATGGTTCCTGTGAGGTCGCAGGTGTGGAAAATCCCATTCGAAGGTCCTTGGGTGCCAAGGGATTGCTATGGTTCTAAAACGAAACTCCTCAATTAGAGGATTGGTCATTTACTTGGGGGGGAAGTCGGGATTCTTGGGTGTGAAAAAAGGGTGTGATTTTCGCGGGGAAAAAAAATTTGTCTAAGAAAAAAAAGGGCCCGTTAAAGGATCGAAGGATCATAACGGGGGGTGAAAAGGTTGTTCTGCCATAGTGGCAGACCGTAGAGAAAATCTTAATGTCCCATGTTGAGATTGGAAAGTTAGAAAGGGCCTTCGTCCTGGAAGGGGGGGAAGAGAAAAAAGGAGAAACAATTGTATAAAAACGCGGTCAGGAAGGGACATCGAGTTTGCCCATAACGCCCTGTGTTGGGTCAACAGGTTGATCATTTTGGCAAAGAAAATAAAGGTGGGGATTCAACTGACAGGGGAGGAAAGGACGAGGGAGCTCTCATAAGGCTGGTAAAAGGGTTTTGAATTCCACTGATGAGAGAAAGTTGGCAGAAGAGGCGAAAGGGGGCCAACGGCTTGTCGAAACCTCATTTGCAGGGGTTGGAGATCAAGAGTTGGGCAGGGAGACGTAATTCAGTTTGGAAAGTGTGCATGGATTGACTTCGCTAGGGGTTTACGCTTACGTTCGGGGGACTAGTCGCGGAGACAGTGGCATCATAAAATTAAATAAATTCGCCTGATTTTTTAATGGGGGGTGGGGTTAATCAGGGGGAGGGAATTAAAAGCACGCCGTTGGGGTAAACACTCAAAAATGATGGCGATGAGCTCTCAGGATAAAGGAGAGGGAGGGTTTCGGGTGGGATCGGGACACGTGGAGACCAGTTAGTCATTAAGGGTCGTTGAGGAGCATATTGTCGGAATAGGAGGCTTTAATCGGGGAAGGGGAGCTAAAAAGTGAAGTAGGGAAAAAATATCTATTGGGGACAGTGTTCAAGATGGAGAGGGGGGGCAATGGGAATTAGGTAAAGAGAAACTGTGGTTAGAAAGGGTAAATTCTTTGCCTGGATGGAAACTTAGAATGAAACAAAACTCGTCGTTTGTTGGGGAGAACAGAGGGTTCATCATAAAGGATGTTAAGAAAAAGAAATATGGGTTGGGGAGTCTAAAAAAAAGTATATCAAGAAGGAGAGAAAATATGGGATAGAGTGGTTTTCCATTAATTTCGAGAAGGATTATTGATCGAAAAAATAAAACGTTTATGGTATCCCGATAATTAACAAGGGCGAGGGCGGTAAAGGAATTATGACCAAAGGTTCACCGACGCCTCGCTTTCGGGGGTGGAGAAGGCTGTCCGACAAATCGATGTGACGCTATGATTCAGGAAGTTGAAGAGGTCCTGGGGAAAAAAAGAAACGTGTTTCTGAGTGGGCCTGTTCCTTGATGAGAAAGCGGACCAAGGAAAAGGAAAGGGAAAAGATTGGTGCTGTAGGGCTGATAAACATTAACACTGGTCGAGGGAAGACGCCAAACCACCTTCATCAGGGAGGAAGGGGAAGGGTAAGGGTTAGAACTCTTCCACCAATTAGAAAGGGTAGGGAGATTCGCAAAGCCTGAAAGGAGATAGGACCAGAGCTTATGGAAGGCGGTTAGAGAGATCTACTTTGCCGGGGAGGAATGGTTAATTAAACCGAAAAGAAATTGACATCACATGTGATAGAGTCCCAAAATATCAGGTACGAATAACCTGGGAACTTAAAACCCTTGAAAAATCGCTGTCCAGGGGAAAAGAAAGAGGCTAAATCCTTAAATCAAAGTATGAACCTTTTACTTGGGGGGACAAGGGAACTAAGGAGCAGGGGGGGGAGTCAAGGGGAGAGGTTTCCCTTTCCCAGAGGGGGAAGGGATGGAGTTATCGTCACAAGGAAATGAGATAACAGCGGGGGGGGAGGAAGAAGGAATCCAACTTAATGGAGGATCGGGAGATCGATACTCATAATAAGGAAAGAAAGGGGTCACTTAGGGTGGAGATAGGCTTGGAAAAAGAATAAATACAAATCCGAGTCGTAATAAGAATGAGCAAATTTTGAACGGGGTATAAAAAGAGAGTGGGAGGGGAATAACTCTTTTGAGTTGATTGACGCATTAAGTGGGAACTTTAAACTAAAGAGATGCACGAGTCGAAGTGAATTAGTATCGAAGCAAAACACCCGGCAGACGAGGATCTCATAGGAGTAATTTTTCTGGGTTAAAAGTTGGCACGGGGAAGTAGATGAAAAGAAAGTAAACCGCGGTGGCAGAAAAATGTTCAATACGCTGTGGAAACACAGGACTCAATGGTTCAATTCATGTCTAATTGATCTCTGAGAGGGGAAACTATCGGCCCAACGAAGTGACGATTTCTCACAGGTCGTTTCAAGGGTCGTCAACCTATTACTCAGTAAGGCGGTCGCGCAGGTTTTGGAAGAGGAGGTGCGGATTGTACAGTTACTGTCCCTACCATGAGGGGTCAGGCACGCTGGTCGGAAAAACGCGCCAGGATACTGTAAGGGAACGATAAAGTAACATCTGAAAAAGAAGGGGGGGAGGGAGTCCAAGAGGGGCTCTCTGGAGGGGAAAATGAGGACCAGTCCCTGGGAATCAGGAAGGAACGAAATCAGGAAAAGGGACCTAGCGCAATGGAGGGAGGTTTAGTTTTTGTGGGGGGAAGAGGGGAGAAAAATAGGATTTAATTCAAGTAGGAGTCGAAAAAAACAGATCCGCCAAGGAAACGGAGAGGGGAAACTACGACAATTGCGAATCTAAAGAAAAATTGGCGGGGTTCTATTTGTAAAGGGCTACTCCTTTCTCAATGGGAGAAGGGGGCATAGCGCACATTAAGGGGGGGGACGCGTTAGGAAGAGCGAAAGAAAATAAGTTGTAAGATACGGTGTGAGGGGAAGCAGAAAATTCCCATAAAAAAAGCACTCAAAGGGGTGCATGATTTGCACAGGACAGAGTAAGAACGCGTTGAAAATGTACTACTCATGAATAAACGGAGACAAGCGTGCGTCATTGTAAGGGGAAATAGGGGAAAGGGGCACGAATGGAAGGCCTTTTCAGTAGAGGAGAGAAAGGATAATTCGGTTAGGGAAGGAAGATTAATTCAATACTTCAAAGTAATTTAAAACCAACTAGGGAAAGTTTTGCGGGGAGAGTAAAATGCGGGACGGTAAGAGTACAGGGGGAAATCGTTAATAACATGGGAGGAGGGTTCATGTAAGGTCTGCAGGTCAATCTGGGTCGACCCAAAGAAATTGCTTGGTCATGATAAGGAAGACCAACTAAGGGAAAAAGTCTCCCAAGAGGGTCCACTCTCTAAAGTTCAATGTGCTCAAAAGAGGAAACATAGACATAAAAAGGCCCATATAAGGTTGGGGTTTTAGACGTTTGCAATGCGGAGCCATAAGGCTAACGACTGCCAAGAGAACCGATAAGGTGCTAGCAGACCTAGAGCCCGGTGGCAGAAATGCATGACAAAACAGACTCCAGGTCCGACTACAAGAAACCTAAAGGGGAAGGTCTAACGCTGAGAAACTGCAAATCAAGTCATTGTGAGTGGCACACAACGGCGGTAAGGGGGGACAAAGGAAGGAAAAATTCAAAACATCAACACCACGAATTGCCTGGAGTGACTGGGTGCAATTTGGAGCCGATATGGAAAGGAGTTACTTGGGGGGGCGGAAATCTCGAGGAATAGAAACCAGGGCAAAAAAGGGTGGCAAAGTCCATACAACGGGAGGGGAATTAAAATGAGGATCCCGATGGGTACCACCTGAGAGATCTAAAAACGGGAAGAATCGGCATGCAAGAAACGGTAGATCCTTCATGATGACTAGGTCCGCTGTGAGGTTAATAAAAATAAGGGAAGAAAAATGCATAGGAGTAACACAGAGACCGGCAAAGGAAGGGGGGGGAGTTTCTCGCTTATGGCGGAATTTAAAATCCGTTGTTGTGAAAAAGAGAATGTCTCAAACTGGGAGGGTTAACCTTCCAGAACTGAAGCAAGTAAGATGAAATTGAAAATCCCAATCTCTCGAACGGAGGGGAAGGCGGGGTATTACGTGGAATTGGGGAAAAGACAACAAAACCGGACCACGGTCTTGGCTAAAGCAATTACACACTTTATCTAAAAGGGGGGGGGACTGGGATACGACCAAGTTTGGAAAACGTCCCCGCTAAAAGATCAAGGAAATGTTGCCAAGATACCTGAAGGGAAAAAAGAAACTGCAAACTTTGATCCAGGTAGGGGGGGGCGTGGGCAAAAGAGAAATAAGAAAAAGGCATTCGAGCGGAGTTGGGGGGAATACAACGCACTATAGAAAAAGAAAGAAAAGGAAAGAAGGGGGTCAGGGATATGCAGAAAGGAAAGGAAAAATCTTTTTTCAATCTAAAAGCCCAAGTGGCACAAAGCTTTGTTTAGCCGAAGGAAGCAGACGGCACCAATACGAGTCCAAGGGTAGGGGGGGACAAGATTGAACAAGGCAATTGGTCGAAGTCCAGGGGAAGGAGAGGACAGTGGTAGAAAAAGTGGGGTCTACTTTGTGAAAAAGGGTGCGATTGTCTAAACATCGTCGGCAATATAGATCGCGGCTATTGAGATGGTTTTTCCAGAAGGAGGGGAAATGGGAGGTATGCACAAGAAAAAAAAGGATGATTGGCAAAAAACACCAATTTGTCAAGGCTATAAGAGGGGGAATCCCTACGGGTTCGGGGATGTTCAAAAGTATTATATAGAGAGAAAAAGGAAACTCCAACGAGATAAGAAAAGGGGAGCCTCGGCTAACGGTTTTCGGTGGAAAAAAGAAAGACAATGTTCACTAAACGAACCACTAAATAGGGGGGGGGTGATAAATGGCGAAAAAACGGGAAGGGTAAATCGCGGTTGGGAAAGGGGACCATCTTAGGTGCAGAATAAGAAATGAGTCACTGAACAAATTATTGTTAGGGGAAAAGGAAAACAATTCAAGAGAGAAAAAGACTGGTGTTGTGAGGGCAAAGTGGGAGGGTGTGGATCTTCCAGCATATAGGGAGTTTGAAGACAGGTATCCAAGTAGGGTAACTATTAAGAGAGAAGGGACACCTAAGGCAATGGGGGGCCATATACACTCGAAAGAAGGGGGAATAAAAAGCCCCTTTATGTGGTGCGGGAAGAAGATGCAAAACATGGATCATCCGCTGCTTCATCCTCCTAGCAAAGAGGGGGGATCTCGATTAGGAGTGGGGGGGGGGGTGAGGTTCGGCAAGACCAGGGTAACATCAGAGCTACTGAACCATGTAATAGGGGGAAAGGGAGACATCAGAAGGTAAGAACGTTGGGGGGCTGTTTATTCGAGAGGTTGGTTGGAAAAGGTGTAAATTCTTTAAGCACATGGAAAAAGGGTTGAGAGACGAGGAAGAAAAAGTGTGACAGGAAAAATTAAAGAAAAAAAAAAGGAAACAGACTCGAAAAGAACCCTGCCAAAAACATTACACTAAAAAGGAAAATCTCTGAAATAAAACTCAAACACACAAATTTAGAAAGGAAAACGCGGATTAGAAACAAAAAAAAAGGGAAGAAAGAGTCAGTAAGGCTGAAGTTTTTCCAAAATCGGTGGGGGTCCAGAGGGACATAAAACGTTAAAAAAAAGCACACGGGGATTCGTAACGGTATAGGATGAGTAAGGGGGGCCCAGAAAAAAAATTGTTCCGGGGGGTGCTTTTGAAAGAAGTGGGATCGGCGGATTGGCGAGAGGGAAAATTTGGGGGGGGGGGGGGGGGGCGGGGATTTCTTTGTTTGGAAAGCAGCTATGAAATAAAAAAAGCTACCATAAGCAAAAAATCTCCTCCCAGAAGGGGGATAAAGAAAAGTCTGAAGAAGACCAGAAGTGGGCCAGGAAGATGAAGAATCGAGTGGCGGGAAGTGATTATTTGTGAAAGGTTTCTAAGAACCCAAACGGGTGTGAAAAAATTTCCGTTCGAATCACCACCTTGAAAGGGGGGGGTGCTCGCGGGAAAAGACGCGAAGTTCAAATAGCGAGGGGACGTGAGCAGAGAATGTGATTCAGTTGTCCTTGGGGGAAAAAAAGAGCAAGAAATCATTTAGAGGGGAGGCTGATTTTGGGGAAAGGGGGAATGAGTGAAAATGTTCTAGAAAAGAGGTGAAAGTGGAATTTTACTGGATAGAACGGGGGGAGGAGGAATTTGTCGTTCTGAGAAGGCCAGGTCAGGTCTCCAATGGAAGGAGAGAGGATTGTCGGAAAAAAAAAGAACTCGCTGAAAAACTCCAAGTCTAGCAGAGGGAAAAAGGGAAGGTGCTCAAAAAAACCAGAGGAAGGTGCAATGTCGAGAAACAAGACTCTTCACTCGTTTTTCTAAAAAAGGAGGGGAGGGGAGGATTCAAAAAAGGTGATACCAGCACTCATTGGGATCAACTTGACCAAGAGAAAGGAGGTCTTATAAGGAAGGGGAAAGGAAAATAGGAAAAGGCGTGTGAAGGGAAGACAATGATTCGTGCGTACTGTAACTGGAAAAATACTCGGTTAAAAGCGAAAGACTTTGTCACTCGATTCGAGAACATGGCTCTCTATACCCACAGAACAGATTGAAGGTAACTTAAAGATCTTTACAAAGTTGAGAGATGGGTATCTCGTCCAAGTCCAAGAAAAAAGGACTCTAGGGAGAGGGGGACGGAGAGATGGGTCTAGGGTCAACAATTTACCATCCTTATTGACTCTACTATGGGTGGGAGGAGTAAAGAGGCCAAAAAAAGAACTTCACGGAAGAGGAAAGAGAAATTACGGTTTGCGTTTATCATCTCATCAGTAAAAAAAAAAGGGATATAGAGATGTAGGAAAAACAGGTAGCCTGGATCGTGGTAATTCTGGTGGAGGGGAGGGGGGGACGTGGAGGAAAGAAGGACCCAATAAGAAGAAGAGGAAATTGGATCTGGTTTCACTTTGTCAAAAGAGGGGGAGATCCAGAGTGAGGAACCCTTCCTAATCGAGCTTCGGTGAGTTTACAATGGGAAATAATTAAAGAACTTGAAAACCGAATTAAGGAATTGACAGGAACCTCCGGTTTGATTGGGAAATACGGGGGGCCGAATTCGGAAAGGCAAAGTTTTACGGAGAAGTGTGTCCGGGCAGTCCCTGCTAGAAGAAAGTGAAAAGAAAAGGTCCACGAATTGAGATTGGCAGAAATATCATCGTAAGGCAGTAAATAAAGTGAGAAAAAATGGGATTACTTTTATCACCGGGACCAGGAGAGGGAGTAAAGGATGTGGGACAACCGATTAAGTCTCTGGATAGAGCATTTTCATGCTCGAGGGAGGCGCACTTGCTCCGGGGGAAAAAACTGAAGAAGAAGGTAGGGTTTTTCAAATCGATTCACTAGTGGGAAAAAGAAGAACAGATTAGTCTTCCAATATTTGGTGGGATCCAACAAGAACGTAATCGCACCTCGAATGGACACGGAAAAACCCCCAATGAGATCGGGGAATCCACTTTCCCTTGGAGGACCGGTTGAGGAAAAAATCGGGGCACTTTGGGAGTCTGAAAAGGGTAAATAAAAAACCCAAACGAAAGAAAATCATCTATGATGCGTGCTGGGGGGGGTTTTCTTTGTGGGGACCACAAGGGGGGAGTCCGGCATCAGAGGGTCAAGTTCAGATCCGGACCTTCAAGAGGACGGGGCCGAGCTTTAGGGAAGACAGGCCGTCACAAGTGGTGAAAGATGAAGGCAACCAAAGGGCAAACGGTTTTTGGGGGGGGACCCATATCAATTATTCCACATCCAAGAAAAAAGGTATCGAGTGAAATTGGGAGATATAACGGGGGCGGAGGAGTACGACTGGGATCCCAACCTCCCTGAACATGGGGGAGAGAGAAGGGGGGCGTTATCTGGAGGGTTAGGTGGGAAAAGTGAATGGTCAGGAAAAAGCCTCAGGCAGGTCAAAACAAGTGAAAAGGGATGTTAGATTACATAAGCTATCTTAAATGTGAGGGGGGGAAAGGAGGAGAAGGTGGTAAGTGGCGGGAAACTCACGAACTAGAAAGAATCTGGGAAGGAAAGACCATGCGGGGGGAAAAGGGGAATTTGTAATCCGGGTAGTGTTACCGTTGCAACAAAGTTAAGGGGGGGGAAGCAGCATGAATGAGAGGACAAAGGGCAAACCCTTACATTTTGTTGGGAGAAAGTTCATTGGTTTGGGTAATGGTTGTTGGGTGAATTTGGGAAGGATGGGTGCAAGGGCATGGGGTACATGGGGAAAGTTTGTTATCTGGGGAAAGGAGCGGAAGCACTGAGAGGTAAGGTAAG
>Ga0179593_1490778_pt1 | contig 10892 bp, 14 predicted proteins | sample CZODoug2_1_08_16_FD_185931 | JGI IMG/M metagenome (GOLD analysis project Ga0179593, IMG submission 185931) | Vadose zone soil fungal communities from Angelo Coast Range Reserve, California, USA - CZODoug2_1_08_16fungal (PacBio error correction) | ecosystem: Environmental > Terrestrial > Soil >...
GGGGGCAAAAATCTTCTTGAAGGCGTCAAATTGAAGGGGACCCTTCTTAAAAGACTGCGGGGAGGGGAGGGAAGGTAAAAAACGCTCCCATCCTTGTGGACACAATAAGTCAAAAAACTTCACGGAAAGAGAAAGAGGCAGGCGGGAGGAGGAACTCGTTTTCAGTTTTACCAAAGAGGAAGTAGAAAAAAAAGGCTGAGTGGACAAAGGGGGGGGGTAAGGTCTGCCCGAAGCCAGGGGGCAACTTACGGTTTTCTGAAGGGAGGGGAGGGAAAAAAGTCTCGGGATTGAGGAGGATACTGACTTGTTGCTAGAACTTTTAGGGACTTGGGAAGGGTACGAGGTGGGGTGTTTGGCTGAGGGGGCGGGGTAAGGGGAGGGAGGGGCAAGACTGTCGGGAGACGAGGAGGGAAGCAGGGTGGTGTTAGACCGAACCATATTGTATTGACGGGAGCCAAGAAACGCTGAGGACGGAAAAGGAAAGGTGAGCAAGAAGTTGGTTTTCACACAGTGAGGAACGCGCCTCAGTTCTCCGGGCTTGAGAGCGCGCGGAGACCAATGGCTTGCGATCACAAAATTTAAGCGAGAGAACCAGCAGCGAACACCGCAAGGATAGGCATCAAGGAAAAGAAAGCGAGCCCGAAGGGAGGGGGGTGGGAGCAAAAGTGAAGTGAATTTAGTATGGAAGCGGAAACAAAAAATAAATTGCGCCCCAGCAAAAAGGACCGACCGTTTCCCATGCTAAGCGAGAATGGGATAGAATAGACCAGACCCAGAGAAGAGGACGAAATCTCGTCTTAAGTGATCAGAAAGGAACAACCGAACACGAAGGGGTTAGTGGTACTGTAGCAAAACCACTCCTGCAGAACCCCGTAAGCGGGGGCGATAGCAAAGGAGCGAGGGAGGGGCAAAACGCTGTAGGGGGGGAAAATGATCCGCTTAGTGGCAGGGGTTAGTAAAAACAGGACACGGAAAAAAAACGCTTTACTGGGGGGGAAAAACGTTAAGACCCGCGACCTGGCCGGAAGAGGGGACAAGGGGGAGGGGGAGGGAGAAAGACTCAAAAAAGACGATGGCACTCCATATTTCCGGAGGGAGATAGGCATTTGGTCCGCAAAGAACCTGGTCGCTGTCAGTTACATCCTCACGAAAACTCTAAACTCACTACGCGGAAATAACTGAGAAGAAGGGGGCGCCTCTTGAGCATTGAGGAAAAAAGATGGTCGCGATGGTGGAACGAAAAGAAAGACTCAAGCAATTGTGGAATGAGGAGGGATCTGCCCGGCTATACCGCGGCAAAAGGGGGAGCGAAAAAAAAAAGGGTGAAAAAACCCTATTACTATATCAGGGGGGGAACTTGAAATCCCGCCGCACCAGCCAGGAACCGCAAGGCAGGGACGTACAGGGCCATGCCAGCACACACACCAAACAAAAAAGAACAAAACCAAAAAAAAAGAAAAAACAAAAAACAGCGCGACCACGCTCGTCGGGAACCCCGGCCATCCAAGCGCAAAACCCGACAAAGAAGCACCTAGCCTTGGAGCCCAGCAGAGGAGAACGCGAAAAAAAAAAATCCTATGCGGGATAACTAACGTCACTCCATCAGTCAAGACGCCGAACTTACACCTTTGAAAAACAAAGGAGAAAGGGGACCAGACCTTAAAAAACACCTTTCCCGGGAAAGCCGCGGCGGACATTGGTCTAAATCGCAAAAAAGCAGAACTCCGAGCCAAAAAAGTGATCAGCGAAGTAGGGGGAGAAGGTAGGCAGGGGAAAAAAGTATTTTGGAAAAGGACTTAAGTCCATCCAATAAAGAAGGAGGGCGCGAAAGAACTGTAACAAATTCTCTAAAGAGAAAGAAGATCGAGGTACAGAAGTCGTGCCAAGCAGGGTGCAGAAGAAGAAAGAAAAGCCATAGCGAGCGAGGTTTGAAGGTATCGCGTCCTGCTGAACGTCATGCGAAGGAGGAATTAATGAGAGTTCTAAGAACCAGGAGGAAACGTAGGCGTAGTATGCCAGAGGATGAAACGGGAGCCAAGCAGCCATGGGAGAGGGAATCGGGAAGGAGGCTTTTCGACAGTAAAAGTAACTCCTAACCTTCGGGGAAGCGACTGGTAAGTTTGGGGGGTCAAACGAAAGTGTGTTGGGATTGAATGAAAAAGCGCATTCAGACAGAGGAGGGGTTCTAATCTGGACATGTGGGGAAACGGGTGGTCGACCGAAAGCCCAAAAAAAGGACTAGCAAGCAGGAGAGAGGAAGGACAGGGATGAGAGAGAGCAAATGTCAATCACTAGCGGGAGAGAAAGCCTTCGGGATTAACTGAGAGAAACGGGGCGGAAAAAAAGAAGACCATCTTCTATCTCAAGAGCCCCTGACTCCGAGTAGATAGAACTGGAGCAAAAGAGGAGAGACAGAAAAAAAAAGGGAAACCGACGGAAGGAAGAAGCAGCAGAACAGAGGAGGCTAGGAGTAAAAAATGGGAGAATCGCCGAGTCTCAGAAGGCACAAAGGGTTCACTTACGTGACGACAGTGTTCACTGAGACGCCCTGTGAAGAGGTAAGAAAAACAACGGTGTTTATGGGGAAAAGATCTCAGTGCTTAAAACAGAAAGGTGAAAAAGAACTTGATGATCGAAGGGGCGGCGGAATCCACGTCTTAAAAATAAAACCTGTCCGGTCAAGCGATGAAGGAATATCGCTCGGAGGACTACCTAAAGAAGAGGCACCTTAACGGGATCCAAAAAGGGGGTATTTTCATCAGAGAGCCGAATGTCGGTTATCTAAAACACCGGAGGGGGAAGATAAGGGGAAAGAGGGAGCAGAAACGCGACATCGGCTGAAGGTCATAAACAACGGAAGGGGTGCAGAGAAGCAGTCAGCTCTTCCTAAAAATAGAAAAAAAGAGCGATTGGCCAGATTTCGCGTTGCGGTGGTCGAGCAAAAGTAGAAGGGTGAACCGAGGGGGGGGGGCGCGATGGGCCATCAGCCCGTTTGAATCCGGCACGAAGGGCAGGAAGCTAAATGAGGGAAGGCTCCCTTCCTTTATAAGACGGGGTGGGAACTTAGGCTCGATCGAATGAAAGAGGATCATTAGTGCGGAGAAAGGATTGGGCGGAAGAAGGATCAGAGGGGCCATAAAGGAGCGGAAGGGCAAGATGAAAGTAATGTGTTGCAGAACAAGTGAAGAAAAAAAGAAGACGGAGCTAGGACAGAGAACCGGGCGCGGATGAAGCCCAAGGTCTGAGTAAAAACGTTCAAATAATGGGGTGGAAGGCGCACCAAACGGGAGTGGGGAGTAAAAAGGTCCCTCTAACAAAGGCGCCAGGGAATCTGGGAGAGCGTTGTCAAAAAAAAAATGAGCCGGGTCACTGCGAGCACGGAAAAGTCCTGGGGAGAAAGCTTGAACGAAGAGACGAGGAAGCAAGGCCTGTCATGGAGAGCTGAAAGAAAGACCTTAGCCGAAGTGGAAGACGACGCGACGAGGCATACGGGGGAGTATTCAGAAGGAGAAGAAAAAAACAAACTGCCATCACGGCAGAAATAAGTCAATTAACCAATGTAAAAGCGCGAGAGAATCTGTACAGGCTTTTCTGAATTCCAATGAGAAGGAGAGGCAATGTCTAGGCGTACGCCTGTGAGAAAGATAGCGAATGTTTTTACCCCAGCAAAGGTTCGGGGTCGAGAAGAATGAGCCAAATCCCTGGCGCCCAGAGACATCTAGAAACTCGCTGAAGAGAATCTTCAGAAAAAACGACAGAAACTAGGTGGCGTAGATTTTAGACAAAACGTGTCGTAGTATGGGGCGGAGGGGGGGTTCAAAGGGTTTGGGGTGTGGAAACGCTACAGGTGGGGCACGGATCCAAGCGTTCGCTTCTTTTAAGGACGGGTAGAAAAGGCGATTTGACGCTGAGAGGAGTTTTTGCGGTCCAGGCCGGACGGAAAACGAAAAACAAGGAGTTACTCTTCGTCGTGGGTATTTCTTGTGTGAAGGGGTATGGGAGGCCGGACTCCGAGCGTGGAAGAGCGGAAAGTGTTTTGTTACGTGAGGGGGTGGGGGAACGGTACGACCTGGGTGATAAAAATTGCCGGCAGGGGCAAGCCCAGAGGGACTTGCCCACACAGGTGAACGGGACTTAAGGTGGTGGGGGGGAAAACCCACAGATGGGTTCTCTCCAGAAGGGTCCTCGGCTAAGGCCTGGAAGGAGAAGACCCTATGCGGGAAAAGGAGCCGCAGTCGCGACCAGCAGAGAAACAGCGAAAGCTATATTCTCGAACAATACAGGGGCGAGAAACGAAGAACACGACAGGAGAAAAACAAGCCAAGTATGTGTGAGCAAAAGAGCACCGTTCCAGAACGGCTGAGCCGCCAAGGCAGTACAGGAAGGGAGGGAAACAGACTTTCCCTAATCGGGTCAAAGCACTGACGAGCCAGATCGGGCAGCTGCAGAGACAATACCTCCCTCTTTGGACCGAGTCATGCCCATGAGCGGCGTAACGAAGCTCTTTGAACAAGACCGACTAAGAAAGTGAATGGCCCTGTCAGTCAAAGCAATAAAGGAGCTGTGAGCGGAAAACCCGGAGTTTGGGGAAAAAAAAAGATCAAATCTAAAAAACAAACAAGATCAAAGGCCTCTGGGTCGCAACTGGGTGTCGACGAATCCGGAATGGCGTTTGCAGGACAAGGACACCCGTGAAGGTAACCGGAGTAAACCGGGGGCAAAGGGATCAGTGCCCAATAAACCGGGAGGTGGGGGGGGGGGGGGGGGGGGGGGGGGGGCCTATAGCGACTTACGGAAGAGGGGAGGGGGGTGGAGAAGCGAACAGCCCATTCCGATGTGGGGGAAAACAGATTGCCCCGTACGGGCATACGCGTTGAGTAGTAGACTCCAGATGGTAACTCTGGTAAAAGGGGGAAATCCTGCCCGAAAAAGCAAAAAAGGCCACTGAACGAAAAAGATTCGAGTTGCGTAAAAAATCGGTAAGAGTGAATCAACTTAGCCTGTCAAGGGAACAAGTGATCCTGATAGGTAAGGCGGGAGATTGTCTCTTCTTTCGAAGGAAAAGGGGGGGGAGCGAGGGGAAGGGGAGAGGAGGGGGGGAGGCAAAGGTGTGGGGGGTGGGGAAGGGGAAAAAAAGAGGCGGGGTGGGGTGCGTTGGTGGTACGGGGGGGAGCGACTGTAAGAGGAGGAAAGCAGGAGGATGAAATAGGGGGGTGAACAGGGGCGGTAGACGGGAGGCGAGAGAAACGTGAGATTATAGCGAGGTGGGAATGGAGATTATGACTGACCAAAGCAAGGAGAGGGAAACTACAAGCCCTGATCATCGTCCCTGAGTAATAAGGGCCAAAAAGGCGAAAACACGAACCCTCAACGGGGAAGTACAGGGGATATCTGCACCTAAAAAGGAAGTCCACCCACCGTCAGCAGGACCTGTAAAGCAGCACGTTACTCACAATGGGGCCAAAATGCCACAAAACGAACACCAAAAAGCTCGCCGCGCCAAGACGAGGAGTGAAAAAAGAGAAAGAATCCAGGAGAAACATCCAAACCCTACAAACCCGAACGACACATACCTGCATGTTGGGGAAGGGAAACTCTCCGGAGGAAAGAAACAACAGCTCCCTGGGCCGCAAAGAAAAAGGAGGGAATGGCCAAATAAACTCCACCTAAAACCGAAAAAGGGAAACAACGGGCCTCCTTACCTTGACCACTTGCCGAAGGACCATATGAAACAGGTACTAAATCGCCGAAACAAAGACTCACGCAAGGGAATAGTCTAAGGCAGAAGCGGGGAATATTTTTTTAACAGGATTTGAAAAACAGAGGATCCGCAGCAAGCAAGGCCGCAGGGGGAGAAAAACAACATTATATCGTGACTGGACATCAAAAGCATGATCAGGAAAGCCAAAGGAGCCACAGAAAACTTGGAAAAAAAAAACCAGCCGGTACAGATCGATCGCCGGGGACCGGGGTGAGAGCGGGGAAGGAGGGAATGGGGTTCAAGAGTGAAAATCATCCTGAAATAGGGGAATCTTCATGGCAATTACAGTGAGATAAGCAGACAAATTTCAGTACAAAGACTCAAGGGCTGCTTAATTATGGAAAAGAGATGGACGTCAAATTGAACTAGTGGCCTCGGACGAAAAATAAGCTTGGGGGGGGACACATTAAAAAGCACCGGGGGTGGTCTATCGACTGATGACGTAAAGTAGTAGCTAACACATGAGGCAGTAAGACCCTCTAGATCGCGGAAGTGGGTAGATCGAAACACCGTTGTAACTAAACCACTGACCGGGGTCGAAGCGCGGCCCGAACAACATCGCTCCCTGCTGTGAGTCGGGGGGGGAATACATTTTAAGGGTGTCTGACTAAACAAGGTCGTCTAATCCGCGCATCGGGGGCGAGAAAAGTAGTCCTTAGAGTATCACGGGGGAGAGCGGAAAAAAGACCATCTCCTATCTTGAAAAACCTGTGCCCGCCAGAAGGAAATAGAGGGTTATAGAAGGAGAACCGGGGAAAACCCCAGCGACGGAGCCACCTACCAGCAGAACGGTATTTCCGGTGAGCATAAACGCAAAGGGGGGGAGGAGTCGGGAAAAACCCGTTCGGAAGGAATTCCGGGAAGGAAGGCCCGTTCCTGAAAAAAGGACATGGGCTGAAGTGACATAGAACCGCAAAAGAATGTCATTCACTTGATTAAGCGCAACGGCGACATCCTGCCTCAATAAATAACAAAGAAGAAGAGGGGAGGAAAGACCGACTTTAATCGGGAACCGGTAATCAAAATTGAGGGCGGTCAGCGAGTCAGAAAGGGAAAGAAGGACGAGACTAGTTTCCAGATAGCGAGGGGGGCAGAAAAAAAAAAACGGAGGAGGAGGCAGAGAAGAGGAAGCTCTCCTGCGTAGAATATAAGAAACGATAAATTAACCCACGCCAGCACTTTTGAAGAAAAAAACGAAAAGAGGGACAATGCCAGCGGCTAGTGGCCGCAGAGGAGCGTAGTCGGGGCACGCTTGACGGACAAGAGGTGCGGGGGGGGTTGCGGCTGTGCAGGTAATCCACACGAACTGGGGAAAAGGGCTGGAAACGATCTGGGACAATCAGACAATCGTTAACGCGGAAGGCAAGCTGGCAATGGCCTGGAAATCTGCAGTCACGTGATTACGAGGGTGTGTCAAGGATACGAGCGAGGAATGCGCAACATGGAAAAAATAAGAGGTGGAAGGCGGCGATGAATTTTATGAGCCAGGGCTCTCGCGGCATCGCCATTCTACCTCGAAAAGCTGAGGCGAGGGGGCAAGAGCGGTGGAATCACATTGGTAGGGATCAGAAGAAAGGGGCTTCTCAGACTGACAGGATCTAAGAGAAAAGAGATACATCGGCGGAGAAGGGGGGGCACGAAGGAAGAGTTGACCACGACATTGAGCGAGGGAGGGTGGGCCGTTCAGGTTGTTAAAAGGCGTACAAAGGGGGGGCGTCTCTCCTAACCACGAGCGAAGATACTAAGCGCTAGGGGTTAGTTAGAAAAGAAAAAAGTACGTCGAATTATAAGCAAGGGTGACCTGGGCCACCGGGGTTGGTCAACAAAGGCTGAGTCGAGGAAAGATACTGAGCTAATTGATAAAGAACAGGGAAAGACGGTACAGCTTAAAAGACTAACTGATACGAAGGGCCATGACAACGTTGGACATCATTCAAACAAGCCGAAACAGACAGATGAAGCACACCACTGCAAAAGTCAAGGCATGAACAGATCTACAAGAAAAACTCGCGATGATATCTTTAGCAGCCAGGAGAAAGGGTCTCAATAACCAACATCAACTTTTCACTCCTGTGGGGGGGGGAGAGAGAGGCGGATAAAGGTAGGGAAAAAAATGTTGTGGACAACTGAGAGGTCAAAGGGCCACGTGATGTAGTGAGGGGTTCGAGGTACCAATCACTGTCCCGAATATCTCTCCCTTAAGCTTATGCTACACTGCAAGGAGCAAAGGGCAGTCGCGCTTTTACAAACGGATGGGAAGATATATGGCGTCAGGCTTTCATTTAACACTGTTGGGGGAGGGGGGGCAGCCGAGGTTAGTGGAAGTGTCTTTCGGGGCAAGGGGATGGAGAGGCGTGGGAATACGGGCTGGGGAACTACGGGGATTGAATGTTCGGGCTTGGTGCGAAGTAAGTAACCTGGAACGAGGAGGCAAGGCAAATTTACTCTCGCAAAAAGAGGGGTTCGGGGTTTGGAAGAAAGTCTGGGTATGAAGCAATGGAGCTTGAGTGGCGCGCGAGATTGTTGGGTGGGGTTTGTGGGCAAGGAAAGTACCGTTATGTCGGTCAGAGGAGGCAGTCTGGGGTACGGCGGGACGTACAATTTTCGGGAAGGGGGGTTCCAACAGTAAAATGGAGCCCCCTCAACAAGGGTGGGGCCGAATTAGAAACTTGCCGTAGTCCCAAGGGGGCGGAAATCTTCCTACATACGGTGTAGCGAGGCTACGAAAAAAAGCAGCGGTTAAGGTCTGATCGGCATCCCGTAGCAGGCTAACTCGGGAACAACCACAGTGGGACAAGCGAGCCAGGAAACGGGGGGAGTGAGGGATCTAGGACTGAGGAGGAAAGAAATGATTGCGCAACTGACCAGATCACCCCAGCCGGTGGCAATAATGAGGCCGCTTCGGCACGGGGAGAAGAGACTACCCTCTTGAACCGACTCGGCCAGGAGAGCGGTATGTCGATATTTGAAACCCCCCACTACGAGCCGAGGTGTAAGGGCCCTGTGTCTCACATCCACTCAGGATGCTGTCAGCGAAAAAAAGGTAAGCGTTTTTGGGAACACAGATCTCTATCAAAAAATGTAAGGGAAAAGAGAAAAAACATAGAGAGATCTGGGGGAAACGAGTACGAGTTGAGATACCGGACAGATAAAAAGAGGGGAATTGCAGACGTGACACACAGGAGGTCAAAGGCGTGGGGACAAAGCTCCGCGACGGGCACAGGGGGATCAAAAGAGTCGAGTGAAGAGAGGCTAGGTCTCCAGGAGAGCAAGGAAGACTCGGGGCCATAGACAAAAAGGCGGGTAGAAGGGTTTTCCACATGGGGCTAGCAATCCTTTATGCGAAAAAAGGGACATGGAGATAGCCTCAGAAGGATACAGCACGAAAAGGGGTCTAGGAGAAGAACTGATTGGCGAAGCAAGATAAAGTTGAGTGCGCCGGTGAGTGAGGAAAGAGCGTTCGCTGAAACATCGTAGATTCGATTCGAAGAAAAAAGAACCTTGGGCTAATCTTCCAGTGAATAACCGATAAAAAAGTGAGGGAGGAGAATCACTGGGGGGAAAACCACACATAAAGGCAGGCGAAAATTGGCACGTCCAGAAGCACCGAATGCTTCTCCCTGAAAAGCACTGGAAAAAAACACATACAGACCTCACAGACCCAAATCTCGCCGCGACCACGCAAGACGCAGTCAGGCAGACAACGAACCAATAACAACGACCCAACCTACCGAAGCGTAAAGAATTATAAAAAGGCACCAGAACTTGGGGGGGGGGGGCCCGCAAAAAAGAAAGAAGCATTCCGTTCCGTCCACAATTTCAAAAGAATCGCCTAAGGAAAGCAAAAGCAACAATTCTAAAAAGCAAGTACCTAACAGGACAATTAAAAGAGGGAAAATATCTCTTCCAAGACGTGGTAGAAAAGAGAACTACGCCGAGGATACCTCAAAACCCATACAAAAAAAGAAGACCTATTCAGAGAAGCCGGAAAGTATGTCGGTAAAGGATTTGGCGTCAATGACCTTGTAACACACAGGGACTCAAAAAAATAGGGGAAGGATGGTAGCCAACATGTCGCTGAAGGGTACAGACACGATAAAAAGATCCAAATCCTGAGGGGGTACCCAGAATTCTGGACGGAATCGGGAAAGTGCCAAAGCGTACAATAGAGAGCGCGGTGTGGAGAAATCGGATCTTGGAAAAGGGCGAGCTGGAGAAGGAATTTCAGAACCAGTACTCTGCTGGGGGAAGAGTGCGGGAAAAGCTGCTGTCAGTGGCAAAAACCGATAGAACGTAGGATGTAAAGGGTCGCAGTACCGATCAATGCTGTGCCCTTCAAACCACTCTTTGAAGACGGGGACCGACTCGGGCTACGCGGGGAACAAGGGAAAAGGTCGCGGAAGCAAGATCGGAAAGCAAGCTAGTGGAACCGTCGGTTGTGTCTAACACAGTCGGCGCAAAGTAGACAGCGAGCGTTTTAGATAATACGGGATGGAAACAATAGGAACTCGCCGGGGGACGTACAGAAGCTCAGTAAACAGACAAGAAATGAGTGGGGAGTCATTATTAATCATTTTTTCAGGGAATGAACGGAGGAAAAGGCTACGCGAGGGGCTCTATAAATTGCTCGTAGAGACGCAAATAGCAGAAAACCGGAGGAACAAAAACAATCGGGAATAATATAAGAGAGTTTAACCGGGCCACGAGAAGGGGTCCGGGATACACAGTTCGATTGCGTATAATAGCATGATATAGGGACACCAACTTCATTAGTGGACTAAAAAGAGCGAGCGCGGATTGCATTATTGGGCAACCAAAAGCATAGAACCCTACAATTTGGTTGGAACAAAACAGGGACTGAGAGAAAGGCGATGCCAGGCCGGCGAAGCCGGGACCTTAACAGGGCGGGGTGGGGGAAACTCCAGGGCAAAAAACAGCGAGCTGAAGGACCCAGAGGCTCAGATCGGTTAAAAGTTGACGTGGATATCGCAAGCCGATAAGAAGACTTTCAATCCAGAACTAACGATGCTATCGAGAGAAAAAACTACTTAAAGCAACTGTAACGGGTCTGGAGGGCGGGGCACCAGGGGCGGCGAAGTTCGAAAAAAGGGTGAATGTGTGGGGGGGAAGG
>Ga0179593_1539801_pt1 | contig 10892 bp, 17 predicted proteins | sample CZODoug2_1_08_16_FD_185931 | JGI IMG/M metagenome (GOLD analysis project Ga0179593, IMG submission 185931) | Vadose zone soil fungal communities from Angelo Coast Range Reserve, California, USA - CZODoug2_1_08_16fungal (PacBio error correction) | ecosystem: Environmental > Terrestrial > Soil >...
AACCGATAATCAAGCAAAAGAAAAGGGGGTTTCCAGGAAAGAAACTACTACTCCCGGGCCGAAGCATAATCCACACCGAAAAGGGATTTCCATCGACCAGAAGCGGTCGGAGTCCAAAAGAAAGGCTGCAAAAAAAAAGACGAACACTATTCCAATGGGACTGACACAAGCAGTCAGCCCTAGGGCTATAGGGTGGAGGGATGGGAAAAGATAGGCCACTACAAGGGGGGGGCGGGGAGTGCAAGGGGAGGGATGAGGTGGAGAGGGAAAGGATGTTCCTTGAAGTATCCCAATGGGTAAAAATTGGTAAATACAGCGACTTTGGGGTGGGGGAAATCTTTTACCAGAAAAGTAATTGTCTATAAAAACCTTGCTATCTGATGAAAAGAAGCCCTATTCTTTGAAAAGAAATGATGAAAAATAAAGGGGAGATATCCAAAGGTGTGGTCCTATATTTCCATTAATCCGGTGAGACACTCCCGGTTGGGTTCTGGGGTATTTAACGGACAAAATAGTTCTGCAAGGGAGGGGATGGTCAAGGAAAAGAAGGCATAAACGAAGAGAAAAAAATAAAGGAGAATTTCACGTGGCGGGCTGTGCGAGGGTGAAACAAATGGCTTGGGGGGACGTACGGGGAAAACAAGGAAGGAGGGGAGTCAGGTCCTTGCGGGGGAGGCACTGGTGGAAGAAGTGTAAGTTTGAAAAAGGCGCAGGGGGGTGTTTAAAAAAAAGAAAAAAAATTTATCAGGTAAAAAAAAATGGTCGGGGGGAAAAAATGAAATTATGAGAAGCTCGGTGGGAAGGAACCGCCCTCATCGCAACCGTCGCAGAAAAAAGTAAGGGAAGAAAAAAATCCCGCCAGATTGGAGAAAATTTATACTGGAAATCTGATTGGGATTAAGGGGAAAGGGGGGATGGCGAGACAGTAAAAAAAAAAAATAAAACGTGGAAAAAGAAAGGGAACAGTCACGAATTTGAAAGAAACGATTGCTTCAAAGCTGAGGTCAGACAAAACTGTGCCCTTTAGGAAAAAGAATCCAGATTTACGGAAAGGAAAAGCAGAACTTGCCCGGAGTGAAGAACGACGTAACGCGCAAAAAAAGAAAGGGGGCTTTCTCCTGCAAGAGAAAAAAAAAAAAAACCCCCAAAAACGACAGGCAGAGACAATAACACCAAAGACCAACCCGGAACGGGGTAACACAGAATTAGCAAAAAGACAAAAGAGATCTGGTCCAGGGTGGAAAGTACGGGAGGTCGTAATTGGGGAGGAAATTGCCTCCAAGGGGAAGGGGGTGCGGGCGTGAAAAGAAATGGGAGAAAATAAAGTAATAACCCAATAGGACGAAGGAAGAAAGGCGTTTGTTGCCAAAACCCTAACGAAAGGCACCAAGAGGAAAGCAATCGTTTGAAAAGGACAAACTGGCAGAAAAAGGAGGAGAAGAAAGAGGAACAGTGGGCGAAACAATCCAGCCTGAGAGGACACGTCGGTTCAACCAGAAGCAGGGGAGGGGGACCAAATCGCAAAAAAAAAAAAAATTTTGGAGGACCAGGAAGTGCGACGTGGCGCAAAGAAAATAAATTATGGCTGCTCACCAAAAGAGCCTGGAAATAAGTAGGGGGAGGGGGCCCGCCCAGGCAATGGGGGGGGGGGGGGAGAAGGGCTGAGGGGAGAAAAAACACCATGGCCATAGTCAAAAAAAGCAAGGGGGGGGGAAGAAAATGCCCAAGCAGACAAGGGGCCGAAGAAGTACAAAAGAGAGAAAAGCCATTGGTCCACCCCGAACAGGTGAAGCATAAAAAAGGTATGTGGTTTGAAGAAAGGGAAAGAAAAAAGAAGGACTAACTGCAAAGCCGAGGGGGGTGTTGGAGGCCCCATTGTGTGGGGAAAAAAGCTTGCCCAAAACTATGGAAAATCAAGGAAAAGCCTCAGGAGGATATGTCTCTCGAAAAAAGAAAAAAAAAGGTTTTGAGAGGGAGAAGAAAAATTTGGGGGATGTCCCGAAAAAAAAAAGTCAGATAGGAAAAAAGGAGGGGGTATCGCCAATAGAAAGGGCTGGACAACCAGGGAGGGGGGATCAAAGCGGACTGTGGACCCCCCGACAAAATTGTAGTCCCAAGGGGAGAAGGAGAGTTTGCACCCAAAAAAGTGGACGGAAAGGAGGAATCCACTAGTACCGGGAAAAAGGAAAATGCCCTTAATTTGGGTTGTTCGTGGGGTGGGTTTTTTTGGGGGGGGGGTTTGTGGGGGGAAGGCCAGTGCCCAAGGAAAGACGGTCAATATTGTAGGCAGGCCAAGGGGATGAAAAGAGGGGGGGGATTATTGGAGGAAGGGGGGGAGTTTCGAAGGGAGGTCTAAAAACACGGACGCAGTAACAATGCCCCTGAGGGGGGGGGGGAAAATTATCTCACAGGAGCCAAAAGGGATGCTTGAGGGCTGGAGAAAAATGCATTAAAAAAGGGGAAACAAAAAGAGGGGGTGGATGGAGGGGGGTCAAGGGGGGAGCTTAAATCGTCGGGGGGGAGCGCTGGGTTGTTGGGATGGGAGGGGTTCACTTGGGTGGAAGGATGCAAGGGAAAACAGCAGAAAGTACCCCGGTGACATAAGGGTAACGAAGAACCTGTTTCAACGGAAAAGGGGGAGGAGTGGAAATAACGTACCACTCAGCCGTATCGTTCGTCTTACAGGGGTGTGGCGCGGGTAGGGGGGGACGGAGGGGGTAGTAACAAGGAGGGGGGGCCTAAAGGGGAAAGCTCTGTGGGAGGTCCAAAAGAACCCCGTCAGAAAACCACACCATGGGGGGCTAGGGCCTCGCCCCCAAGAAAAGGGCGTTGGTGGACCAGGGGTTGTGAAGCCAGGGGGAAGTGGCAACAGTGTGGAAAAAAGAGGGGGAGGTTACAACGGAGCAGAAATGCAAAAAAGAGCCCGTGTTCGTGGTCGAAAAAAGGTACACACCTCAAAGGAAACAAGGTAAGATGGAATTCTGCCAAGAGGCAAGTTCTAACTATCCGTCAGGTGGTGCTTGCTGTTCCAAAGGGGAAAAGTCGTCTGTGCAACGGAGGGAAAAAGGAAGGTGGGAAAAAGAACCCGGGGGTGTCTCAGCTTCAAAAAAGAAGGCTCGTTAATCGCAAGCCTTAGCTTTTACTGAGCAGTAAGGGGGACAGGACTTTCCTGGGGGGAGGGATTGGGGGGGGAGAACCAATGGTACGTGGGGGGCTTGTTACGGGCCAGCCACGGGGGAAGTGAAAGAAACAGTGTAATGTGAGGAAAGCCTCCTAGGTAGAGGGGTGCTGGAGGTGGAGAACCAGACGGCAATTGGCCGAAGGGGCTTTTGGGGGGGAGTCAGGAAGGTGCTTACGTGCGCTAAAGGGTTGTAGAAGTCCGGGAGAAGCGTTCCCCTGGCACACCGAAAAAAAAGGAAAACAGAGTTTGGGAACAAACATAAATCAAAAAAGTCAAGGAAAGTGATGGAAAAGAAGAGATTGATAAAAACCTCCCCAAAGGGGTCCTATGATGTTTGCCAGAGAAGTCACGATATAATCAAAGTCAGAAGAGTAAAGCACAACCAGGCCCACACAGACTCCCTAAAGAATGAACGTTCCCAGTTGGGGATCGAAAAAAAAAAAAAGAAGACAAAGTTTTAAGGCGGGGGCGGACGCCAACATTCCAAAAGGCTTCACTCCCGGCGGAGAAAAACCGTCAACAAAAGAAAAGGAACATTGGGGGAGTGACCCCCAAAATCCGATCCGAAAGAAAAAAAGGCCGCACAGTAACTCCGTCCGCGAAAATCTCAAATTGGAAGAAAAAAAAAAAAAAAAAAAAAAAAAAAAAAAAAAAAAAAAGGAAAAAAAAAAAAAAAACCAAAAAAAAAAAGAAAAAAAAAAAAAAAAAACAAAAGGAAAAAAAAAAAAAAGAAAAAAAAAAAAAAAAAGAAAAAAAACAAAAAAAAAAAAAGGAGAAAAAACAAAAAAAAAAAGGAAAAAAAAAAGGAAGGAGGAAAAAGAAAAAAAAAAGAAGAAAAAAAACAAAAAGAAAGAAGAAAGAGACAACAAAAAAACAAAGAAGAAAAAGAAAATAAGAGGAACCAAAAAAAAAAAAAAAGAAAAAAAAAAAGAACACCCACAAAGAAGAAAAAAAAAACAGACAGCCAAAAAAAAACCCAGAAGAGAAACCCAGGGAGAAAAAAAAAACGACCCATCTAACTTTGAGGAAACCCCAACGAATCCTATTTCCAAACTGTTTACCAAATTTGAAAAGAACCCACCAAAAAGGAAGGCCGACCGGAAAGAAGGAAGGCTTCAGTTCTACCGCATCAATGAAGGGGGAGGTGACTGTGGACCGAGAAAAAGACCTGGGCGGCCCGAAAAACCTCAAAGGAAAAAAAACACGGGCACGGGGCCCCACAGCCCTTTGTGGGGGGGAAAGAAAGGGGAAACAAGAAAAAGTTTTCCTAAGATCAAATCGCCAAAAGCACAACAACAAAAGACATGCGGTGCACACCACGAAAATAAACCCGAAACCAACGCCAAGAGGGGAAAACCGTATAGAAGGAGCACAAAGTTGAAAAAAAATGGGGAAAAAGGGGGACCTCATGTACAAAGGCGCCGGCAAGGTTACTACAAGGTCGTATCATTACCGATACTGGAAAAGAACACAGACTAGGGTGGTTGGTTAAGAGAAGAAACTATCCCGCAAAGTTTATGTCATGGGGGTGGGGCGCCTCCAGTTTGCCTTGGGAGAAAAGAATTCCCCCGTCTCGGGGGGAACCATGGGAGCCAAAAAATCAAAGGGTTACTGGAGGAGGGGCTGTAGCCCTCCAACTTCCTAAAAGGCCCCAAGAGCAAAAAAGGATGATTTACACGAGAGAGTCAAGAAAAGGGCACACACCTAACCTCCGGACCCACTGTAAGTTGAAGGAAAATGCACTTCTCGGACCAGAAGAAATACGTGGGCGGGGAAAGCAAAAAAAATTCATCAATCCCGCGGAATGCAGGCCTTGACCCCGTTCTGCGGCCCGGGGACAAATCCCGCCTCTAAAAAACAGACTAAGAAACGAAAGCCTTGGGCGGCAAAGGGACGATTCCACTCTTGAAAAAGTACTGGCCTGCAAAGAGAAAAAGGAACTGCCATGGGGAAAAGGTAAGCAGCGAAAGGCCGGGGGGGGTCGAAAGCGTAACCAAACTTCGCTTCTATTCTAGGAAAAGAAGGGGAATACTACGGGGAAAAGAAGGGGGTGGGACAGAAGAATCATCAATACCTCTTGGGGGGGAAAACCGTGAAGATCAAAAAAAGATGAACATCGACCTCTGAAGCTGAAAGCAAGGAGAAAAGACGCGGGGAGCTGAAGAAGTTAAGAGAGGGGGAAAGGAGGACCGGGGATGAGCCGAGAGGGGTCTCTTAACTAGTGAAAGACAACGAAAAGTACAAACCGCTTGGCGTGAGAGTTTTCATTTCAGTAAAGTCTGCAGAACCGACCAGTGGACCAGGGAATGGAGGTAGGGACATCGATGTTTCCAGGTTGTCCTACGCTTTGGGGGTGGGGGTCAGAGGAGGGATTTCGGCATCAAGAGCTTTTCCAGGCTGAATGGAGTGGTTGACTATGGGGGGGAAAACGCGCAGGAAAGGGGGTCCGGCCTCAAGGCAAAATTAGCGAACCTTTTAACCAAAAAAAAACGTCCCATTAGAAAAACCCCCACATGGAAATATTTCCAATCAGGAGGGTCCGCCCTGGAATCGAGGGGGGGTGAAGGGGTCAAACCCTACTAGGGCCCTTTAATATTAAAGGGGAATATAGGAGGGTCAACACAAGGCTAGAACCGTGGGGTAACGGACCACTTGAGAAAGGAACCAGGTTTTTTTGAGGGGATTCCCTTCTGGGGGGAAGAGATGGGGTTCTCGTGTATAAACTGAAAATCATTAAATTAAGATGAACACACGAATTGAAAAAGAAAAAAGGTGCTTTGCCTCCCTGGGGGGGAAAAGGTCCAGCCTATGGTGATTACATGGAGGTTAAACTACGCGCATAAAAGGGGGGATCCCTGCAGACCACAAACAACAGAAAGAACAGGGAAAAGGTGGAAAGGACACCCAAGTCCAAAAGACAAAAAAATGGAATTACAGATCTCGAGACAAACACCACCACTTCTTAAAGAATGAGTTTCCAGGTCACTGGTGTCGGATTGGAATGGTGTAACAAGGTATTTCTCTCTGGAAAGAAAAGTTTTGGGGAGGGGTCAAGGGAACCAACCAAGGGGTGCCGCGGAGGGGGATACGATGTACTAAAAAAAAAATTATGGCTGGGCGTTTGGGAGGGGAAAATCTGGCTCCCCGAAAAAGAACTGGGGAAAAATCTGGAACATCCATTGAAAAACTTTCGGGGTTCCATCAGAGGGAAATCAACGAGAACGAGTCAATGTCGAAAAAATCTTCCGCAATCAAAGGGAAACGTCTTTGGAAATCCTTTCGGGGCCCAAAAACAAAAATCGTCGAGTTGCGAAGGGGGGGTTGCTTCCTTTGGGGTTTGCGAGTGCGGGAAGGAAGAAGAGTTCGGAGCCAACACTCACAGAATTCAGGGTGTGTTCCCCTCACACAAAAAAGCAGTCTGGTTTTTCGGGGAGCTGGGGGGGAACTTTGGTGAGCTCCGATGGCGCCCACCATGGCTGCTCAAGAGCGAAAAAAAGGGGGATTCATGTACGCAGCACTTCCCCCAACTAAAAACAGGTATCTCTCAATCGAGCGGACTTGTATAGGGGGGGTAAAACTATCAATCAAAAGGACCCTCTAATTCACAAAGCGAAGGGAAGAAAGACCAGGAAAAGAGGTTCACTCAGTGGAGGTTCTGCAAACCCGAAACTTCAATTCAGGGAAAGTCCTCCTTGGGGGAAGAGCACCGGGTGAAGAATTCCTCGCCAGAAAAAAGCAGCGTCTCAGGAGGAACCGGTCGTGGCAGCGAAAACAGATTCCATCAGATCGAGAAAATCTTGCTCATCAAAAAAAAAAAAAAAAAAAAAAAAAAAAAAAAACTTTCCGAAAAAGAGGAACCTTTCTCAGAAGAGAAGATCACGGCCAAGAAGTTCTGGACATTTCGCGTCGAAAAAAAGCACAAGAACTTAAAAAAACAGTCGGAGGGGAAAAACCAGTAGTACAAAGGGGAAACTAATATAGAAGTTTTAAAAAGTGGCGCGTTAAAAGCGAGAATCGGGAAGGAAAAAAGATGCCTAGTGAAGGGCAGTGTGGGGTCGTGGGTTGGGGGATCCTTCGACAGCGGTCAGGGGTGACATCGAAAAAAAAGAGAACGCCAAGGCGATGAAAGAAAAGGGAGAGGGATTTATGCAGGAACACCGTATGGGGTGAAGCTACCCCCGGAAACGGAATCTGTTTTGAATTCACAGGGCCGACGAGGGAAAGGAAGGTTTATCAAAGGGGGAAAACGAAAGTTAAAGTATGGGGAAGGAAGGGGAAATGGCCTATAAACCGGGGACCGAAAGGTCTAAAGTTTTTATGAATTATTGGAGAGGCTGAATCGAATGGATATGGCCCTGGAGGGTTGTCTGAAATCGGGAAAGTATGCAGGACTAAAAGGAAGGACAGAAAGTACCCAAAGAAGGGGGGTTTACATACGCGCAGGGGGGAAATTCACCCGGGGGAGCGGAAACAAAAGTGAATACGGACACTTTCGAAAAGGACCTTTGCTCCTCGTCCTTAACATTGTGGGAAAGGGATTGTGGCAGGGAAAACGAAAAGGAAAAAAAGGGGAAGAGGGAGCTGGTCCGAGAAAAAAAAGTTTTCGCTGTTGGGGGGACAAGAGAAAACCAAAAGAGATATGTGGTCCCCCGCATGGGTTGGGTGATCCATGGAAGGTGTGTGAATGACGAATGTGTAAAAAGTTGGCACAGGGGACACGATAAGGGGTAAGGTGTACTGAGCGAGGGAAACAAGGGGGGGCCCTGAGCCCCCTTTCGCCGCCCCGGGAAAACTCCCCGCTGGGGCTCAAAAGGGAAGCAGATGGTGGAGGGGAGTCCGGTTATAGAACGTGTCATAGGGGAAAAGGAACCCGCCGGAAGAGGGCAGGGCTTTGAAGAACGAAATGGTAACAGTCGTGAAGAGGGGAATATTCCGGGAGGCACCAAAAAAAATGAGGCCAAAGTTTCGAGGGGGAACTAAGAGTGGGAACGTTAAAAATCTAAAATAAAAAAGGAGACAGTTGAGAGTTATTTACGGTGAGAAAGAACCGGGTGGCATGGGTATTAATCGGGTGGGGAAAAAGAAACCCAGGGGGGCGGGGGGGGGTGACGGTTTGGGGAGCCTCCGGAGGCGTGCCCTCGATGGGAGTTAAGGGAAGAAAAAACAGTTTTTTCGCCCACAGGGGAGTTTGGGGGACTCTCATGGCCCGTATTAATAGGGGGGAAGGCGGCTTGTGGGAAAAAGGGGTGTGTACTTGGGAAAAAAAGTGTAGAAGTCGCGGGGGTCGAAAGGTCAAAAATCATAGTACTTAACACCATTGGAGGGACCCAAAAAAAAAAAAAAAATCTCGGAAAAACACAAAAAAAAATCTCGAGATTTCCTGGAAGGGGGTACCATGGTGTTACGTCTGGGGGCAAGGTTACAAGGGGATATAATAAAAAGGAAGAAAAAAAAGAACTGTATCCCGTAAGGCACAACACCAACCATCCAAAAAAGGAAAACCCCGACGTAACGGAAGGAGAAAGCATTAGGGGAGCGACACCCTAAAAAAAAAAAGGTCTTGGAGAAAACCTTTTACTAGGAAAATTAAAGAGAAAAGAAAAGAAGCACGCCCCGTCAAAAAAAAGAGGGGTCGTCGGCTACAAACCGTCACGCCAAAAAGAACCAGGGGTTTCGTTTTGGAAAAAATACCACAAAAAGAAGCAAAAAGATCCACAGGTACAGGAAAAAAAAGGGAAAACCCCGTCCGAATCCTCCTTGGCGAGAAAGAGGCAGTGGAATCTTAAAAGCGAAGGTTGGAAGGAAAGGCCACCCCACGAAGAAAAAAGAAACGGAACGTGAAAGACAGTGCCGTACAGGGGAAACCAACCTCCGGACGAAAAGGGGAAACTGCTGGAACTACGGAACGAATGGCCCGCATCAAGGAGGTGGGGTGGGGGGGGGTACTGTGAAAAGAGTGGGGGGTGAAAGCGACACGACAACGGGCTCAGGGGAAAGGGTCCTAGCAGACCGTAACAACAACTTGAGGAAAAAAATTGGGGGTCTCGCAAGGGGGGTGGCCACGTCACAACATTCTTCACACACGCATAAAAAAGGGGATAAAAAAACCCCCGGGAGGAAAAAGAATCGGTTGGAACTTAGTTTACCGTGGCACGTTCTCGGGAACAAGAGATGGTACTACAGTCGTAGGTCATGATAAGACTCTTTCACAAGGAGAGAAAAGAATAAGGGCCTCAAGTAAAGGGGGGTCGTAGATTAACAAAAAAAAAAAAAAAAAAAAAAAAAAAAACTCAGTGTCCTTAAAATTAATGTCCAACCAAAAAAACATGGGGGGGACTTTGGGAGGGGAGGGATTAAAGGGCATCAAAGGGACTTATTTCCGAGCGAAAAACCGAACCGAAAACCAAACCGAGACAGTTCCATAAAGGAAAGAAAGAAACTCACATGTAAAAGCTGCATGCAACTTTCCGGACCAGAAGGGTCTACTTTGGCTTGTGAGGGAAGGAATACTTGAGAGGGAAAAAGGAGAAGAGAGTGCAGCTGAACATGCTTGCAAAGGAAGTCCCTCTGGAAAACCTAAAAAAAAATCAGCTCTAAGGGAAAAAAGCAAAATCCAAAAAGAAAAAGACGTGGCTGGGGCTGCACCTGGTTTCGAGGACCAATTATTTGAAAGAAGGGGGGGAGAAAAAAAAAGAAACCAAAAAAACGAAACAAAAACTCTTCACTTTAGCGAAAAGGCCCGATTTTTGATGAGAGCGCTGCCCGCCAGGAAAGGGGCCGAAATGCTATCTCCATCAGAAGACTAACGTAACAGCCGAAGAAGACAGGCTGTGGAAGGGGGGAACAGAAAAAATGTACAGACAAAAAACCTCTTTGGAGGCCGGGCTATAAGGTAGCACGCCTGGGGTTTTCTGCCCGATCCGGACCTACGAAAATTCCCAAAGGGTTCTAGATTTCCAACGACGCAAAAGCCTGGAGCCTGCAGGGGGAATTTCTGGCGAAAAAATAGTGAAGCACTGATTGAGGGGGATGGGGGGGACGGCCGGAGGAAAAAAATATCGGGCCAAGAAAAACCATCCCTACAAAAGTGGCGCTGAAAAGAGGGGATAGGAGGTGAAAAAAGGGGGGAGAACCCCGCAGGTGGACTCAATGGATGCGCAAAGAAAACCATCGGAAGGGCTGCTTAACATGAAATGGAAGATGGATGGTGGGGAGGAGGAGCAAGGTGGGGGAGCATGACCGAAAATTACGCACAAGTTTAAAGAAAAAAAGGACGATGTGGGCATTGGAAAAACCTTTAAAAGATGGGAAGGCGCGTGGAACGCCCTCCATCGAAAAAAGAAAAAAAAGAGCACAGATTTCCCAAGGGAAATAAAGGAATCACCAAAAATGATTTGGCCCCACTAGACTGGCGCCACTACGGGGGAAAAAGGGGGGGAATTTTCACAGGCTGGGAGGGTCGCCACATCCTCGTTCTAAAAAAAGTGTGGGGGAAAAAAATAGGTATCAAGGGGGAAGGTAATGAAAAGAGAGATTGCTTCTAACCCAGTGGGTGCCTTTGAGGACTGCCAAACGCAGGAGAAAGTGCCGAAAAAGGGGGGCCTAGGATGAGAATAAAGGCGCAAAATTCACTCCTTGCCGAACCCCAAAGCATAGACAATCAGGGGGGAAAAAAATGGACAAAACAAGGGGAACTGGAACAGAGAAGAGA
>Ga0179593_1587705_pt1 | contig 10892 bp, 10 predicted proteins | sample CZODoug2_1_08_16_FD_185931 | JGI IMG/M metagenome (GOLD analysis project Ga0179593, IMG submission 185931) | Vadose zone soil fungal communities from Angelo Coast Range Reserve, California, USA - CZODoug2_1_08_16fungal (PacBio error correction) | ecosystem: Environmental > Terrestrial > Soil >...
CCCAGTAAATACCCAATCCCTGGACCTCCTGAAAGCGCTTAGAAACTGACATTTCTTAAAGGGTATTCTATTGGGGAGCTAGGAAATGTTTTCCTACAAAAAAAAATCGGGGAAGAAAAGGCTCTTGTATTGGAAAACAATACGAAAGCCCTCCTAGGGGACAAACCTAATTAAAGATACAAGTCCACGCCGTTCAAGCCCAGTGCGGGACCCCTGCGTGCGGGGGGGTTGGACTAGGCCAAAAAGCAGTTCAAAAAAGGACTCACGGAAGGGAACAAGCAACCAGAAGGAGAACTACGACGGAAGGGCTGGCTGAAGAAAAGGGAGAGCAGGGCAACGTCCCGACGCAGAAAGAGGAGAACGAACCTTCGTAGTATAGGGGCGACGGGGAGGAGCACGGGAAAGGCACTGCCCACGACATTCAAAATGAAGAAAGGACCCGGGGACCAGAAGGGAGGCTTCCCCGCCATTGTCAAAAAAAAAAGGAGGGGCCGTCCAGGGAAGCCGGGACACCGAGAGATCCGGGTAGGGTCCCGAGGGGGAGGTCCATGACCAAAAAAAATGGTTTCAAAAAAAAAAAAGAGGAATCGGCGAAAGGGATTTCCTACCAACTCAAGGACAGAAATCTTTCCCCAAGGCACCCACTACACCAACGTTCCCCCCACAACTGCAAGGCCTTGCGGTAGGAAAGAGGACGACCAGCAAGAGCAAGTTGGGAAACTCGGCAGACAAGGATGAAGCCACGCCTAGAAAATCGGATCCGAGGGGTTTTGCCACAGCACCGGGGGAAAGCAGCATCGGTCGAGGCCCTTGACGAAAAAGGGGGCGCCCTAGCCGTAAGCACGAATGGGTCGAGGGAAAAAGGGCTGGAATTGGTAGGGATCAACCTAAGGAAAAAGAGTCAGACCGTTGGTGTGGTTTCCAGGTGATAAAAACTTTATGAGACAAAAAAGACTTCGGAGGCGTGTGGTAAAGCCGTCGCCCAAAAAAAACCACCTAGGGCGGGGGGGGGGCCCAGTTGGCAAAACGCAGAGAGGGTGAAAAAAACCATGAAGAAAGGGAGGCCGGCTAACGAGTGGGAAAAGGAATCGTCTGGAAAAAAGGGGGGAGAGGAAAACGGGATCCACCTCCCAAGGGTCGCTGAAAAGTCAAGGGGGAAGGGTGGGCGCTGACTAAAGAAGGGTCTGGACCACTCTGCCAGGCTGAGGAGGGGCCGGGAAAGGGCTGGTTAGGTGATTTACGAAGAGTGAGACGACTTCCCCAACAAAGAAAAAAAAGACAATAAGAACATCGGTCCAAAAAAAAAAAAAAAAAAGGGGAAGCTTAGTTAGGGACCCCCCTTCTAACGGAAAGGGGGTCATTGGCGGGAAAAAAATGCGCCAGCCCGGTAGGTAAGGAAAGGACTCGGAGGCTTATCTATAAGGGACTTCGATGAGGGGAGGCTCCATCTTCGGGAGAGGGGGAGGGGGGCTAAGAACATAACAAAAAAAGGGAAACTTTTTATCGTGGAAAAGGGGGGAATTTTGGGAGAGCAAGCAAGTCCAGCTAAAGGAGGGAACGGACGAGAAAGTACTAACCAGGGAAACAGACCTTTTCGCAGAACAGGTAGGAAGTAACCGGGGGAAAAACGTTTCCCGAGCCCCCTGAAACATTCCAAGGGCACACATCCCAACCAAAAACGAAAGAAGAAAGCGCAAAAAAAAATTTCTAAAAGAAGAACAACAACAAAAAAACGATATAGATTGGCCGAATGAACTGAGGGGGTCCGAACCCAAGCGAAAGGGGGAGTCCGCGCATGGAAAAAATGCGGGAGTCACCGTCCTTTCCACATTCAAGGAAAGGGCAGGAAAAAAACACAAAACAGGGTCCAGGAAAAAAAATCCCTCATAATCGGGGGGGCGAGAAAGGAAAGACCAGTCCCTCCCGATGCGACGACCCGGATCCAGACAGAAAAAAAAAAGGGAAAAAGCGTTGTGAATTAGAAAAAAGACGCCCTCTTTTTCCGCCGAATAGACGGGGGGAAACCTCGTCGCCGAGAAGGAAACCGGCCCACCAGTAAAAGGCCGGGGGATAAAAAAACCCTGAAAAAGGGGGACCTCCCCCAGAAAATAGAAAGGACTATCCAGAGTGAATCTTAACGGGACGTTTTGGGAAGGGTAGTAGACCCACGAAGAGTTGCGAAACCCAAGCAGAAAAAAAAGGTCAAAGGGAAAGACATAAAAAAAATAAAAGAGGAGAAACCGATGCCAAAGCTGCAGAAAAAAAAAAAGGGAAGACGCGACTTTCTTCAAAAAAGACCCGGGGACGTTCGACTAAAGGAGAAAAGAGGTCTACAGTGCGAGAAACGGGGGGAGAAGACTGCCCGAAAGAAAGAAAAGGGGGCTTCAACACGAAAGAAGGAAGGGGAGGACAAAAAAAAAAAAAACCCTCACACCGAAAGGAGACGCCCGATGACAAGAACAGGCATAGCCTGGAAGAGGAAAGAAAAAATGGAACAACACCAAAAAACCGGTTGACGAGCACGCATCGTGGAGAGGAGGGGAACAGCCCGGGAGCGAAAAAAAGTGCAATACTGCTTACTGGCCAGCAGAGAGGGGATCAGACGGATGCAGTGGCGCATGAGGGATTCACCCGGACTAAAGGACCCCATCGGATCGTGCGCGAAGTGAAGAAACGGCATTCCTTGGAAAGAAAAAGTCCAGGAAAAATCTGAAATAGGGCTGGTAACCCAGGAAGAGAAGGGGACAGTGAGGGGGGAAGAGAGGTTTGCATGTGTAGAAGGGGGGAACCAAGAAAAAGGTTTGAGGGGGAAGGGAAAGCTGGGAGAAACCCTTTCCTGTCAGAAAAGAAGACGCAAAGGACCCGCGAGGGGGGTGGGGTACGGGGGCAAGAGTGGGAAGAGAAGACCCCGGCTTCCGGAAGGGGTGGGAAAAAAAGCTTGGGAAGAAAAAAGGCCACTTTCTGTCGTCGCGGTGGGAAGAGGGGGGGTGCCAGTGGTGGCGAGGTGGGCCCTAGAAAAGAGCGTGATGCGCTGGGCCCTTCAAAAAAAAAAAAGACGGCGAACGACTATTTTAAAAGGAAGGGCAGGCAGGAGGGGAAGATGCTTACCAAGAGTTCGCCAAGAAAGGGGAAGTCCCCTGTGTTCGATCACGTGCCTAAAATGGGGGGGGCGCCCGAAAAAAAAAAAAAGGGAGAGGCCCGGAAAGGGGAGAGCAACCCGTGACCTGGTCCAAAGCCGCGAAAAGCCGTCGTCGCTTTGGGGGAAGGATTGTAACGGCGAAGAAGAGGGGGCTCAAAAGCAGGCGTCAAGGGGAGAAAAAGAGCCTACCTGGGTGAAAGGGGAAAAAAGAGGTGGGCGGGGGAGTTCAGGGGGGTAAACTATCTGATGACAAGGGGTTATCCCACCCAGAAGAAAAGACCGTGTTGACCTACTTTCAAAAAAAATCAACCTAATGGAAGACAGTTCCTACACGTCAGGGGGGGTACGGCACAAAAGACCAGATGAACTTCAAAGGGGCACGCTTGAGGGGGGACGTTAGAGGAAAGAGGTGTGGAACCGACCAACCAAAACGGGCCTGACAACAGCTGCCGGAAACCCTTGGCGTCCAGACGTCCCATCAAAAAAGGGGGGATCACCGAGAAGGGAAAAACGGCTGTCGTGGGGGAAACAGCCTGCGAGTAAGGGACCCGAGGAATGGGCCGTCTGACGGGGGCAAGGGAACGCCTCCTTAGGAACTAACAAAGAGAGCATCGGGGGCAGAAATCTGCGGCGTCGCGGAAAAAGCTTGGACGAGCCAGGGAGAGGGGGGACCCAGCTCGCCCGAAAAAAGAAAAAAGAAGCACTAAAAACGGTCCTTCTTGCCTCCGGCGGGGGGGAAAAAGAGGGATAACGGAAAGGTCAGCGCAAGAAAAGTTCGATCGCGACCACTGCGGAGGGAACCAAAAAGTTGCCATCGGAAAAAAAAAGAGGAGTAGGAGAAAGACTTTCACGACTCCGCAGAAAGGGAAAAAAAGAGTGACTGGAGAGAGGGACGCTGGAACCTGGAAATCCCCCCCAGAAGAAAACCGCTGCGCAGGAAAAAAAGAAAAAAAAAAAAACAACCTGGAGGACCGGGCCAGAGCCTCTGTTCCAGACGAGGAAACCAGTGGGAAAAACATTTGCAAGAAAAAAAGAGACAAAAATTAGAGCGCATCGCGAAACGCCGTGGGGGGGGCCACCGGGGAAGATGACACGATTCTGCTGCCTGGAAAAAAGCGGAAAACTCCAAAAAAATCCCGGGAAGACACGCATCCCGCTGAAGAAGTTTTGATCCATCCCCTAGCGAAGAACGGTACGACGCACACAGTTCCCGCACTTCAGAAAAAAACTTCTTTCAAGGGGGGGGTTTAGGGAAAAAGACCCACCCTTGGGGAATTATGGGGGGAAGGGTCCGAAAAGCTTTGACCCGGGATGAACCCTCTGGTCCGCAGGCATCCTCCAGCACATAGGAAAACCTTGGGGGAGGGTTCTGTCCCCCGGGGAAAAGTCGTTGACCAGGGGGAAAAATGGCAATGGGGTGGTATATCTCTCTTGCAAGACGGGCCCAGCCAAAAGCGCCAGACCCAAAGCCCGGACTTCGAAAGGAGAAAAAAAAGTACCATTTCGTCGATGAAAAAAAAAAGGGGAAGCTTGTGCACGAACTGCCGCGGTAGGTGGAGGAAACTACCACCAAGCTCTCCAGGGTGGGGGGGAAGTCAGAACGTCGGAAACAGGTCACGTGACGCCGTGATAGGGCATGTAAGGGAGAACCTAAATAATCGTCGGGGTGCAGAAAGAGAGAGACGACGTCAACTAGAAAACCTCGAAAAGCGAAACCCAAATCTTCATGAAGGACTGCGAAGCGCCGGGGAAAAAAGGGGGCCACAATCTCGGAAAAACCCGGGCACCGCCAGGAAGAGGAACTCGTGGAAGGGAAGTGTTTCGCTGGAGAAAAGAGCCGAAAAGCGCACGAGCTGGGAAGAAAAAAACAACCTCGGAAACTTGCAACAAAAAAGGGACTCACTAAAAGGGAACGAAAAAAAAAAAGGCCCAAAAAGGCAATCGGGAAATCAAAAAACTTTGTCTGGGCAAGGAAAGAGTTTCTCCTCCGAAGCGCAAGGGGCCGGTTAGAGGAAGTCGTCTGGCGTGTGAACACAACAAAAGTTCCAAGAAGAGACTCAGCAGGGGAGTCCCACGAACCGGCGGAGAAAAAGGGGGACAACCACGCGACGAGCCCACAGAAAACCTCATGGAAGCGGTATGAGGGAAAACTATTCAAAGAAAACTGTCTATCTGAGGGGGAGGGACGGCCGGAGAAGTCCAGAAGAATCTGATAAAAGAAATTGCCCGAGCAAAAAGGCCAGAATGCGCACCGGGAAGAATCAGCCCTTTCTCGTATAAAGAAAGAAAAGGGTGGAGAAGTTTAAAAAGCCCAAGAGTTGCAGGGTCCGCCAAAGGAACCGGCAAAAAGTGGGGTCAAAGGAGAAGAAAGGATGGCGTGAAAGACATCGTCCGAGGCAAGGAAAAGGGTTGTGTTGTGGGGATTCCAGAACTAAAGCGAAAAAGCCGGTCCGGGGAGGCTGGAAAAAAAGTATCAAAAAAGAGTCTCCGGTCCTCAGGAGGGAGAGGTGGGGGGGTGAACGTGGGAACAAGAGAGGGACGTTGACGACCCAGGGAAGGGCTCGTTCGGAACTGTAAAGGGGGGAGGAATAACAAAGAAAAAAAGAGGTCGAAAAACCAAAGCACGTCCCCGGGTCCGCTGAAAAATGAAGGGAACGTAAGAGGGTATTGTGGCTCGGGGAAAGTGATGGAAGACCTCTGCTGAGGGGGACAGGCCCGCGTAGGAACATCACTTGGATGTGGGTCTATATAAGCACGCGCCGAGGAGGTCCCTCCCTCAGAGGGAACACAACCCCTTCATTCGGTCCTGTCTCCCGGGAAAGTGAAATAGTAGGAGCCGGGGGAGGTTGTTTTCCACCGGAAGCCCAGAAGGGGGGAGACCGGAACCTCGGCGGGGAAGAGGGGAAAAAAGGTGTACATCCGGGCCCGCAAGGGAGTATAGAAAATCAAAACCGGGATAACGTGATCTGTTGTTTATGGGAGACCGGTTCCAAAAAGAATCTGGAGGGCAAGCTTACGGGAGGAGGCCCAGCGAAAAAGGCCTTTCTTAGAGAGGTCCTGCAAAAAAAGAGTCTAACAGGGGGCATCCTCTCCTGGGGAAAAAGAGGAGTTGAACTTGGGGGCCCTCAGGGGTTCCCTAATGCCAGAAATCCATCCCTGCGCAGATTCCATAGAAGGCGGCCCGAAGGACGGGGGACCATTTCTGGAAAATATCAAAAACAACAACGGATGATTAAAAAAAAGGTCCTACCTGGGGAAAAATTCCGGCGCGGGTAAGGAAGGCACTCACTTCTGGGAGGTCATAAGGCCTTTCGAAGCACCTTAAGAGGAACCTGGGGTTTAATAATCTTCTGAGAAAGGACAAGGTCGTCCGGGGGATTAGAGCCTCAAGTAATAGGGGGGGGCTAGGAGTAAATCAGAGCTGGGCCGAATCTGACCGAAAGACTGCATCCACAAATTCACAGGGTTTTTGGAGAAAAGGAACGGGAAGTCACGCTGGGAGCCGTGAAAGGAAAATGGGTGGCTCGAACTCGTCGCGGAAAAAGAACCCCACCTACAGGAGGGGGGATACAACCTTGTTGGTAAAAAAAAGGCCACGAGGCCTAGCAAGGGGGGTAGCGTAACTAAGCGCGAAGAGACACTTTGATCAGACCCCCGAGTGGGGGGGGAACTTCTTATAACAAAAGGGGAAAGGGCGAACCGCCAGACGCGGGGTTCCGGACGAAGAGAAACCAAGAGTAGCAAAAAAAGCTCAAAAAAGGAAGAACCTTCTACGGAGAGTCACACCGGATTGGAAGAAGAGAGCCTCCAGCGAACGATAGGCCCTGAGTACTTTTCAGAAAAGAAGGTTTTTCGTCAAGAAAAAAGATTAGAGAAAAAAACCAACTGGACCACAGGGAGAACCCGGCGACGCCGAAAGGAAGGAAGATGAACAGCCTCCCTGGGCGAATAAGGGGAATCAGCCTAAAAGAAACCACAAAAAAAAAACTGTGACGATGTCGTAAGAATGAGGTTTTGAGCAAAAAAAAACTGACGCGACAAGACTTTCAATGTACTGAAAAGGGACCGTCAACCCCGCACTGGGGGAAAGGATAACGGGCCTGAAAAAAGAACTGCCGCATCTGAAAAGGTGCTCTAGGCAAAACCTAACCCATCGAAAGTCGGAAGCCCGCCACAGCCTCCATGGGAAGGAGCGAGAAGAGGTAAACACGGCGTGAGGCGTACCTCCTAAGCAAGCAGTGAGAGACTGTGCAGGTGGGAAGGGGTGGCCCAGACAACGGGGGTAGGGGGTCCGTCGAGCTGGGGCGTCCCAAAAAGCCCTCAGAAGGAAAGAAAGCCGTGGTGTGAGCGCGACCACGTGTGCAAAAAAAAAAAGAAGACCCTTCTTCAGGTACGGGGGACCGCAAGGGGGAACCACGTTTCTGAGAAGAGAAAAAGGTGGGAGAGGAGCAGTTTTGGGGGAGGGGAAGAAAAAACAGTTCAGTCGCTTGGAGCTCCGCCGGAAAAGGGGGAATACGAAGGGTCTTCCCCCTGGAAAGGAGGACGAGTGGCCCGCTGGAAAAGAATTCTCCAGCATCGGGAAGTCAGAGCCGTCCAGGGGGGTCTGAGAAAAAAAACGGTTGACGCGTCTCAGAAAAACCAAGACTGGTCTCGAAAAAGAGCACTGGGCCCCGAGGCACACCCGTTTACAGGGCGTCGCACAAAAAAAAAAAAAGCGGGCGGTGGTTGATTGAATATAGCGGACAGGAAAGAGGGGCAACCGGCAACCCCGCCGGGGAACCTGTCATCGCCCAGGAAGCCCAGCGGAGAAAGCGTCCGGCTTGCAGAGGGGGGGGATAAGGACGAGAACGGATTTGCTAGGAGAAAACACCGAGACCGGCCCTTGATAGAAAGGGGTCCAAAAGAACCGCACAAAGGAAAAGGGCTAACCTTCGAAGGGGGGGAGCAAAGTCCATAAGAAAAAACCGGGCACGCCTGCAGGAACGTGATCAAAAAAAGGGACTCATGGAAAAAAACCCAGACGAGAGGTCGCTGGCCTGGAAGGAGGAGCTTTCCTGAATCAAAAGGGGAAGGGCGGTTCCGTTTAAAAAAAACGCGAGGGGCCGAAAAAAAAAAAAATTCATTAATGGGGGGGCCGGGACACGCTGAAACGCGAGGCACCGAAAACCTTCTTTTCCGGGAGGGGCGATTGCCACATCGGACGCTTCAGGGCCAAAAAATGGGGACGTAAGCGTCGCGCAGAAAGAATAACACGGGGAAAAAACGCCCGCCGCAAAAAGAAGGGCCCAAAAGTCACCGGGCCCGGCTGGGGGAATGTCTGACGGCAAAACTTTCGAGCCGCGCCCCTGGCAGGAAAAGGATTCAAGGCTCACAACAACGAGGAAAAGGGGAGGGGCACCTGTTCCAAAAGGAAGCAAGCGCGCTTAAGGCCCGGGAAACGGCTACCTTCTCCGCTGCAAAAACGAAATGAAAAATGCAAAAAGGCCGCGCAGAGGCGGCGTCGGGCCAGGGCGCAGAAGAAAAAAAAACGCCGACGGAAAAGGAGTTGCCGACTATTCCCTTGGAAAGCGCCAAAGAGGGGGCCATCGCCCCCAAAAATCAATAAAAAAGATCTCTCGCGGAAAAGAGGGAGGGGGACGAAAAAGGAAAAGACTGCAAAAAAGGAAAGAGTATCTTGAAAAAATGGCTTGGTATCTCTGCCAGAAAAAGAAAGAAGACCAAAAGTCTGTCCGCAGGGTGATCAGACTTGGAAGAGTCTCCGTCAAAGACAGAAACAATTAAACACCGTCTGGGGGGAGGGGAAATGCCCCACCAAAGGAAAAAGGAAGAAAAAGGGTTCCCTGGAAAAAAGAAACAATGTGTGGAATCGGAAAAAAAAAAAGACCATCTCCAAAAGAAGAAACGGGTTAAAAAAAGCGGAAAAAAGGAGGGACCACGTCGGGGCGGGCAGCTGGGAGAGAACTCGACTACCCACCACCCCATCGGAGAGCGGAGGGGAGAAAACCCTCCGGGATAGCAAAAAACTGAATCAGTTCCAAGTTTCCAACGAGGGTGCCCGAGTGCAAAATCGGAGGCCCGTCGGTAAAAACGACCACCCAGTCAAAGCTCCGTCCATTGGGGGGGCGCCGAGGAGAAAACCCGGAGGGAAACCTTTAAAAGCAGGTTCCCCTAAGGAAAACGAGAAGCGTGAGCTTGGCCGAAACAAGCGAAAAAGGCCCATCATTGCCACAAAAAGAAAGACCAGAACTCCTTTACTGAGAAGGGAGAAAACGCCGAGCAGAGGGGAAGTCCCAGCCCACCGCCAGGAAGAAAAAAAACGAATCCGCCGTATGGTGTTCAGAAAACCCACGAGAGCAAGGGGCAAGAACATATGCCCCAAAACCACTCGCAAGGAGGAAGCAAGACCCCAACTCGAAAAAAAGAGACGTTCCCAAGAAGAAACCGCCAAGAAGAAGTTTGTGAAAGAGGAAGTGGTGAAAGTTAAGGGTCCCCGCCAGGAAGTACCAACAAAAAAGCGACTGGTCTCCCAGAAAGAAAAGAAGGAGTTGTGAGGGCGACCGCATTTTAAAGAGTAGACACGTTGAACCGTTCCCCAAAAAAGGTGTCCACACTCGAGAAACCAAAAGGAAAAAAAAAAAAAAAAAAAAAGAAAAAAAAAAAAAACTGGCTTGCGTAGTAATAGGGAAAAGGAGGACAAATTTGGGGACCTCGGCGGAGGAAGGATTCGTGCCGCAAAAGGGCCGCCGATAGAGGTATTGAGAGGAAAAAGAAAGGGGGTGGGCAGCCCATAAATTAAAAAAAGAGCAGGACAGCCCTTTGCTAAAAAAGCCCTGGGAGGGTGACCCGTAGCCGTATTTGAGGGAAAAAAGCTTCCCGGGAGAAAAAGAAAGGACAGCTCACCTGATTTGAGGGAAAACCGTACCGTCACAGGAAGGGTTTTTTCCAGGTAGGAGCCAGGAAAAACCGAAAACGAGTTCTTTATGGAAGGGAGAATCAAGAAGAGGGCCCGGTCCTCATCGGGGGTGGGCCAGTGTCAAAAGGGGGGGGGAATGAAAAAACTTGTGACAGAAAAGAAGAGAGTCGGAGAAAAGGCACGTTGGATGGAAACTGCAAAGAACTTGTCCAAAAACAAAAAAGGGACTAAACGTCCAAACTCCCCAAGAAAAACGACGGGCCCTCGAGGAAAAGGGGGGGGGTTTGGCAGAAAAAAGGAAAGAATATTCCTCTCAAGGGATGGCCCAACCTCTGCCCCAATGGAGGGGGGCCTTACTTCCCCTCAGAAGGGGGTTAATCCGATCGGTCTAAGAGAAGAAAAAATCCGGGCTTCCCGCCAAGAAAGGGGAGGACAAACTCTCTGGCGTGTCCGGCAACGACAAAAAGACGCCAGGGGCCGGGTCCACCACGGTGCGCAAGCACGGTGGAGGCCTTCCCCAGCAGGGCGACGAATCTTCAGAAAGGAGCAGTCGGTAACTGCAGACAAGTCTTACCGGAAAAAAGGGAACCCAAAAGAAGGATTTTAAAAAGGGGGGGGGAAGAGTGGGATGCCGGAAAACCTCGTCTGCCCCAAAACAACCAAGGGATCCTGAAAATGCCAAGCAGGGAGAGAGGGAAACGAAACTGGAGGAAAACCCAGAGGTGTTCATCCAGGAAGAGGGGGGTCCATTAACGGGGGCATCGCCAGAGGAAAAGAACCCGAGAGGTCAAGAAAGGAGAAGGGAAAAAAGGCAAATGCGGAAAAGCGTACGGTCTAAAG
>Ga0179593_1272864_pt1 | contig 10891 bp, 13 predicted proteins | sample CZODoug2_1_08_16_FD_185931 | JGI IMG/M metagenome (GOLD analysis project Ga0179593, IMG submission 185931) | Vadose zone soil fungal communities from Angelo Coast Range Reserve, California, USA - CZODoug2_1_08_16fungal (PacBio error correction) | ecosystem: Environmental > Terrestrial > Soil >...
AAAAAAAGAACGGTCGTTATCGTCAGAGGGGAAAGTTAGGCAAGCAAATCATACAACCAGGCGCGATCTCGCGGCGGAAATCTAGTTGGAGCCCCCCCGGAAGCGCGAGGTGTACGCTTGCAAACCGGGAAAAAAAATCTCTCCAGGTACTCACTCGACAGAGGACTGCCGAATGGTAAACAAATCGAACAGAAGAGGGAAACTCCAGCTTGGGACGGGACAGGGCAGAAGGAAAAAGAGACTCTTGGAAAAGAGAAGGAGTCACCGTTTCGACTTCGGGGGGGGGAGGTGTGCACTGGGGATCACATCAAAGGGTAACCGAGCAAAAGAATAACCGGGTGAGGGAACAGGGGGGGTATTCACACCACATTGTTGGGAAACCGTAAGGAGGTCCTCAGGGACTAATTAAACCGCAGTAGCTCGAGGCAAATTAGACTTCGTCAAAAGAGACGGAAAATCGGAGGGGATTCTTGGAGGGAACTGGCCGGGGGAGCTGTGTTTCGGCCCAAAACCAAAAGGCCAAAAGAGGGAAAGGCCGGGCGGTCCTGTTGAAATGCACCACATCGGGGGAAAAGGAGAAGGATACGGCCTGACAAACAGAGGTAGAGAAGAAAAATAACGGCAAACTGGCGTCACCAGGTTGGCAGCGCGAGGAAACGAGGGAAGTTCCCGGAAAAAAAAGACGATAAGCCGGGAACGCAACAAAGGCTCTTCGAATCGATCTAAAAAGGAAAAGTCTACGTTCTCTATTTTAGAAACGGGGGGCCCGGTGGCTCAATGGAAGAGTTGCTCGCCGAGGAACAATTATTCAATACAAAATTGTTAGCAGGACCACCGGAGACGAAAGGGGTCGATAGGGAGAGCCGGGGGAAGTAACCATGGGAAAGCATCAGCGCTGGCCAGGACCTGGGGGGGACGTCAGGTCACTAGACCCTATTTGACGTTCAAATAACAGCTGGGCAGGCTATGCCGGGGGAAGAACGTAGCTTCCCTGTACGGAGAACGTCACCGGGTCGCAATGAGACCGTCGCAAGGCACAAAATTGAGGAAAAAAGTCTGCTCAGCCCGGAAGTCGGTCGATCGCCAATGTGGAGAACGGTCGCCCCATCTAAAGGGGAAAAGTCATTCAAGAATTGGGAAGCGTAATGGCTACCGCAAAACGATCAGGGGTGACCCAGGGGAACCGGAAAAAAGTTGGGATTGGTTTGAAGGGAAAAAGTTGGCCGCCCGGCTAGAGGGGAAGGATGCTTACCAGCTAAGTGTGTGAGACAAGTATGCTGTAGTTAGGGAGGGTCGGGCTGGGGGTCGGCTGAGAGTAAGAAAAAGAACCAAGACGAAGCCTACAAAAAGGGAGGAAACAAAGCGCAATGGCGAGGGGACGACTCTTACAAAAAAAACTGGGTGTAGGGGAAGTTGATCGTGGTTCACACCCGGGAGGTGGTTAACTATGGTGCCGCAACAGCACCAGGGAACCGTTTCGGGAAGGGAAAAAAACACACAGAATCGGAACATCAGGAGAGAGGAAACAACGGATTCTGGAGGGGCAACAAGAAAGGAGATCCGGATGAACTAGGGTTAGGCTATCTCTCCACCCTGGTTGAAGGCTGTTTTGGGGGCCTGCACCCTAGACAAAAACTCCCTTGGGGGGTAGTGACAAACCGAAACTCACCCGGTGAGCCACCACACCGTGGGGTACACAATCAGTTTCGAGGTAACAAGGGTTTGCTCAGACATACGTTGGAGGAGGGGGGGGAGGGACAAAGGCCTAGCAGAAAAAGGGAAATAGACCCGGAAGCACACATCAGCAGCTAAAAACTATAAAACAGAAAATTACGCATGGTAGCGAAAAAACCAATTGGAAAAAGTATCGGGTCCCAGGGTATGCACGACGCACCATGGGCACAAACTTGTTCGACGGCTGGACCCTGGGAGGGACTATAAAACGGGGTGACCGTGCTGGACGAGAATATCGGCAAAAAGGGAGTTCAGGCACAAAAAAAGAACAGCCAAAAAAAAAAAACGAAGGGATAGAAAAACACACAAAAAAAAAAAAAAAAACCAAAAACAAAAACAAAAACAAAAAAAAAAAAAAAAAGAAACACCCGAAAAAAAAACAAAAACCCAAAAAAAAAAAAAAGACCCAACAAACAAAAAAAAAAAAACACAAAAAAAACAAAAAAAAAAAAAAAAAAAAAAAAAACACCAAACAACAAAAAAAAAGAAAAAAAAAAAAAAAAAAAAAAAAAAAAAAAAAAAACAACAACACAGGGGGGGGCGGGGGGGGGGGGGGGGGAAGGAGGGGGGCAAGAGGGGCTCGTTCTCTATGGGAGGAAGATTGGCAACAGTGGTCGACATTGCTCGAGCGGCTTGCCTGAACCTGGGAGGCCGGAGTGGAAAGCCCCTGTAAGAGATCTGGAATGCGAGGAAGGGAGGGTCTCCGCGAGAAAAAAAACCGGCACGAAGGGGTCTTCATTGGGGACAAGACACTTTAAGAGGAACCAAAAATGAGTCAGGCACCTCGAAGAAGGGATGGGCGCCATGGCAAGGAGGGGCAAAAGAAGGGGATGTTGAAATCTGCACCTTGGGCACAGGCGTGTCAGGGGAGGAAGAAGGGACCGTTAATTCGCGGTGGCGTGGCGAAAAGGAGGGGGTCAGTAAATGAGAAAACTCTTCTATCAAAACTGGAAGGACAGCTTCCGTCATCTGGCCAGACATTGTTCACAGGGAACGCTGGACAAAACAGTCCTTTCTGGGGGGGAGGGTTCACGGAAACTGGCCGCAGTCCGTCTGTGAAATTTGCAAGAAAGGGAAAGAGATAAAGATCGCCCAAAAAAAGGGGGAAAAAAAGGTTCTCAAGGGTATGGTGCAGGGCAAGAGGGAAGGGACGAGTACGGACTTAGTCACGTGTCGATGTGGGGTGGGATGAAAAAACCTCCTCATGGGACCTCTATTGGCGTCGAAGTGAAGGTAGGGAGTCCGAGAAAAAAGAAAGGAGAAAGGAAGGCCAATCAATTTACCTTCATCGGGACCCAGAAAAAGAAGTGCCAGAACCTCTTCTTGAGGAGGGAGGGGGCATGAGGACAGTTCATACACCGGGGGGACGGGTTTGGGAAAGCAAAAATAAAAAACCTTTTCTAGGTGTGCAGCTCCTGGATTGGTGAAAAAAGGAAAAGCCCCAAAAAGGGGACGAAAGGGAGAAACCCCCGCGGGGAGAAAAGGGTCGAGGCCCGCGCGGGCCAAACAATCAGGTAGTTCAAGCAGGAGAGGACTAAAAGAACTGGAACATGGGAGAGGCACACCAAAGCTATGAGGGCATCTGGGTAAAGTTCAGGAGGTGAAAGGGGTGGCTTGTGAAAAGGAAGGGAAAACCGGCTCTCATCCTTAGAAAAAAGTACTGAGGGTCCACTGCTATCTGTCGGGAGCATTTTCATGGAACTGGGAAGGAGAACTGGCCAAAAACCGAGAAATAAAATATCGACACGTAGGGTGACCTGTCCCAAAAAATAGCAAAAACAAGATTATTAAAATAAGAAAAAAAAGAGGATTGGGAGAAGGACCAGAGAAAGAGAAAAAAACATACGTCGGTATTCTCGTGGGGGTACCATTAAAATAACGTCTAACCCTTCAGAAGGAGGATCGGGGGCGGCCCTCTTCAGTGGAGGGAAAAGCAGGAGAAATTTTTAGATGGGCTACCGTCACACAATCGGCGCAAAATTACCGCTGAAGCCTTACGCGGGTGACAGTCAACCCTCCACATGTGGAAGGAGAGGGGAAAAATCCTCAGGGGAGGAACAGTGCACTGGGCCATCAGCTGCCTGGCCAAAGACTTGGGTCCACCAGTTAAGTTAAAGGAGGGGGTGTCGGGAAAGAAAACCAGAAAGGGGGGAAAGGGGAAAACAACCTTTCAATCTAGGGTTGGCTGCACAGTTGCTTGTACACACGGACGTTGTTACTTTACTCATACTAGGGGGATCAACGCGAGCGGGGGACTTAAAAGGAGGGAGGCACCTTCCGTGCAAGGAAGGGGGAGGACGGAGGACCAACGGACCAACAACAGAAATTTGGTGTTCGTAAACTCAGACTAAATGCTGAACTGAACATCGGGGGGAAGGTTCACGGGGAAGGGGGAAAACTGGTCAATCAAAACCACAATCAAAAGAGACTTACAGGAAAAGACCTGAGTCAACTACACTCATTAGGGCAGACCCGCACCCCACCGGCCTGGGGGCTGTTCATCCCAAGGGACAACGGCGCAGGGAGGGGGAACCGGCCTGCCGGCCATGTACAACCCGACTGAGTCCTTGTTCAGAAAAAAAATCGAATTAGCGGAGGCAAAAGACGAAAGGGGGGGGAACCTGAAACTGCAGTAAGAGGGGGGCCGTATCCGGGGACCGGTGTAAAATTCGATGCTAAGCTCCGACCTTAATCACCTAGGGTCAAAGAAACCGAGGGCAGGGAGGAGGCGACATGGAGGGGGGGGGGGTCTGTCCGTGGAAAGGGGCAGAGGTTTCAACTCCGAGAAGGGGGAAGAACGGTTTAAACCGGTTCTCCCTCGTTGGCGGTGGAAAAGAGGGAAAGGTTGCACTTTCGAACGTGGGAAATTGGTTCCGGCCGAGGATTCTCTTGGGACTGAAGGAGGGCCGGACTAAAGCGAACGTCAAAGCCGCAAGGAGGAAGAACGCTTCTGGTTACAGCTCCGGTCCTTCGATAATCCAAGAGGATAGGAGAAAAAGGGGAGAAAACGTGCTCCGAGAGAAATCGATGACTAAGGACATTGTCACAGAATTTTAAAGGTCACAGGCCAAGTATGTTGAAAACGAAGGGGGAAAAAAAGGAAAAAAATGTGGGAAATGGGGGGGGGGTCGCGAAAATCAGTTGAACGCGAGGTGACCGGGGGGTGGACCGCTGCCAATGGGAATGCTTTCTCCCGTGATCGTGCTGTTGGGGAAATCGCCGGTCAGGGGAAGCTGGGTTAGGAGAGGGGAAGAATTGGAATCTGCAAACAGCTCAAAAGGCACTGAGGTGCCCCCCAAGTTCTGAAAGTCAGACCAGTTGAGTCGGGTGAGGGGGGGAAAAGTCCCCAAGGGTGGAGTAGCAACTATTGGGTGACGTGCTTTTTGACAAAAAAACAAACGTCGTGCTGAGGGGGGGGAAGAAAACTCCTTACCCTCTGGGGGAGAGACGCACTAGGGTACGTAGCAGGAGGATCTCAACCAAACGGGAGATTGTAGAGATCGCTTCCTTACGAAAAAAAGTTCGGTCTCCCGCAAACCCGCGGTTCGGGGGGAGACATAAGATCAAAACCAAAGGGGTTGTGAAACACGAAGAAAAAAGAAAAACTGGTTAGCCAAAGGAAAACAATTTTGGGACGAGGAACAAATAAAATGGCGATTGGGACTCACGTGTGTTTGGAACAAACCGAAAGTCAGTGGAGGGGTGATGAAAAGAACCGTCGACTACCACCAAAAAAGAACCTACATTGGGAAGATACCCCGGAGAAGGACTTTTAATGAAAGGGGGACCCTGGCAAAAATAGCCGGAAGCGGCCGGGCACCCCATTGGGAAAGAGGGTGAAAACTTCTAACAAGGGAGTTCACGGGACGGTTAAAAATCTCGCCAAAGAGGTAAATCGAGTAATTGAAGGGCGGGGACTCAGGGGATCAGAAACAAGGGGCTTAGTGGACTACTTGACCCTATCAGGACTTATAAAAGTTGAAAGGCAAATAACAGTCGACGCAGAGAGGAAGTTCGGTAGAACCAAGGCCTTAGGGAGTACGGTCTGGCACGGCCCGGAAACGCAATAAAAAGACTTGCAACTAGGGTATTCCCCTCTCAGAAGGACTTTCTGAAAAAAGGGCCAAAAACGACAGGCTCTGTATTTGGGACACTGAACCTGGGGAAACTTAAGAAAAGTACCTGATTTCGCATCAATTGCCTAGACGAGGGCGGTCAAAAAAAAGAGAAAAACCGAGGGGGAGTGAAAGAAGACTTCAGGAGGGGAGAGAGCTCGGAAGACCCCCCACGTGACAGAGCGGCCCTCTAGAGGGGGTGAAACTTGGGAGATTGGAAATGTGGAACGATCAAGGAGGGGGTCGAAAAGGGCCTTCCTCATGGGTCGGGGGGGCATTTGCGGCAGACAGCCGCGGTGTCGGGAGGAGCAGACGGAGCGTTTGTTACAGTCACCAGGTGAAGCTGTAGGTTGCGGGCAATAGTCGGGGAAAAGGGGGAGGGCGTGACGCTCAGGGTCGAGGTGGGGGTCCAACAGTCAAGGGCCCGAGGGCGTAAGGACGGGTCCTAAACATCCCTTCAAGGACGTGGTAAGAGCTCCGAATGAAAAATTGAGGAAAAAAATTCCAGCGAAAGGTGTTGCCGGAAGCGCTCGGCGTTTTGTCATTCCGAATGAGGAGCAGAAAAAAATAAGGAAAACCTCCCGGGCAAGCAATGCAATGTGGGACCAAAGTCCGGCTCTGAAACAAGGGGGTGGGGAGAGAAAACCATTTCAAAAGGGGAAAAACCGCCGTATCCACGGGAGTAAAATCGGCGAAACAGGAATGGGGTTTCCACCTGGCGCACAAAGAGAAGTACTCGGAAAAAGAATCGACTTCGGCCGGTCACCCTCAGGATGAAAGTTGCTTAGGGGAAGACCAGTGAGGGGTGTGACGGGACAGGAAAGTAGGGGGAAAAGGGCCAGTGAAACTGTTACGCCGAAGAGAATCGCTTAGTCCTGGGTCGACGTTAGGATCTGAAGATGTAGAAAAAGAACTGGAAAACGAAATAAAAATAAAACAGAGAGTAAACACGGTCGGTTGGAACAAAACTCGAGAGAAAACACCGGGGATTAAGTAAGAATCGAAAAGGGTGCGGAAAGGAAAGATCACCACAAGACTCTATTATGATCGTCCTCGTTGGCCAGGCCTAATCAGAAACGTCAGGACCATGAAGCACTATCCTAGCAAGGGAGAAAAAGAAGTTGGTTATCGGAAAGGAGGAAAGGGGGGTACATCTTGCGGGACACACCCCGGCAAGATCTGGACGAGAACTCTGACCGCAATGTCTCCTCGAGGTAAAGCGCGCACAATCAAGCATGTCGGGCCGCGGAGGGAAAGAAGGCGGGCTGAGAAAAAAAAAAAGAATCATCTCTTTCAAGAGAATTGTGAGAAAAATGGCGGACGCGTGGTGAGTCACTTGTTCACATCACAGATGGGGAAGCTCAACAGGACGCAAGGTAAAAGGGGTTGGGAGGAAAAAAAACCTTGCAGGGGACAGGCAGGGGAGTGAAACTCAACGCCTGGGAAGAGGGTAACGTAAACCTAAAGCGGAGGAGAAAACAGGTAGAGGGCAAGGGCGCGAGAAGGGGGGAGCCGGGCTGGGGACGGAAACGACCGACGACCGAGAACTCCATCGCGGACCTTTCCGTTGAAAGGGACGTACTAAAGGCTACTGATACTGCCCAGACTCGTCAAGTACCAATTAGGAAGCCCTAGGTAAAGATGGAGGGGGGGAAAAGGGGCGCGTAGAAGAGAAAAACACCCACCGCGGGTGGCTTGAGCTGTCATCCGCCGAAAAACCTTCAGGAAAGGGACCTAACGAACCCTCGGCGGCTAGATGTGGGAAGGAAATCAGGAGAAGCCACGAGTGGCCGGGACCTCCGGGGGGGGAAAAAAGTTCGAGTGCAAAAGTGAATGGGTGTTCGCGAGCAGGGCCTGAAAAAGCACCTGACTACCACCAGCGAATAAAGGGACATCGGGCTTTTGCATTTTACGGGGCAACATCAACCGCGCGGTGCCGTGGTTACATTTTAAGAAAGCAAGGACGGAGACAGGGGGAGAAAGGAAGGTGTAACAGGGCTCGTCCGGGAGGCAGACAGTTCAGGGCCCGTCGTGGCCTGGAAACCCTGAGAAAAACGGAACAAAGCTTGTGGCCACGAAAGGAAAGAGATCTCCCAAGGGACAGTATCGCCACCGTGGAGACGGGAACACAGTCAACAAACTGACCGCAAGAAAAACATGGCCACGAAGGAGCATAGAAAGCACACAGATCAACATCACAGCAAAAAGAAACGTGGGTAATGGTTTCAGAACGATCAACGGGTCCGGACGGGGTTTCAACTGCAGTAAAGATGCCGAAGGGGCTGGGGGAAAAAACCTGTCTTCTTTCGGCCAGGAAGGGGTCGGCCGCAGGTTTGGGCACGGATCCTGCGAGGGCGACGGGAACCCGAGAAATATTCAACCACGTGATGACCAGAAAAAGGGGGGAAAGGTTTTGGACTCAGGAAAAAAAAAAAAAGGGGGGGGGGTTGCTCCAACGAGTGGGGTGAGATGGGGTCACAAAAACGGCGGTGGGGGCTGCGACAAACAAACACAAAGTGTTCACTCTCTGACCTGCCGACATAGGAAGGCCCCTAAGAAAACACCGTATGTAGAGAAAAAAAGGAGAAACCTGCTTCCGGGAAGAGGGACGGGCCAAAGAGACCCGCGGGTCATTGCTGGTGTGCGCATCAGACGGAGAAAAGGTTGGGTAAAAACTACGGAAAAACCTGTTAGAAAACGCCAGAGATCGAACAAAAAGAGAACTGCAACGGGGCTATGGTCACACGTGGAGAAGAATCTTTCGGAGGGGAGGGGGAAGGGCGGGATCAGGAACGAACAGGAGAAAAGCATCACGAAATTCTATCAAAAAAGATAACGACTGGCCGTCCTTGTAATCAAAAGACAAAAGGGCACCTAAAAAAAGCAGGAAACCTTTATTCCGGGGAACCAGGGGCCACACTTTGGCTGTGACCCACTGGATTTCAAATGGAGAGGGACGGAGAAGTCAATGTTCGGCAAGGGGGAAGAGTCGAGGTTAACTATTGCTGACACAGGCAAAAAGGAGACTCACAGTTCGCGATAAGACGGTATGAGCAAGCGTCGGAAAACATCAAAAAGTCTAAGACTTCTTTCAGCACTGGACCTTTGTAGCAACGAAAAAAATAAAAATCTGAAGAGGGGGGGAAGGGGAAAGAAAGCCCAGGAACTACCGCACATGCGGGACCCGCTTCCATTGCTTCCGACCAGGTCGCACAGGATGATTTGGGTGAACATTGCTAATGGCACAACCCAGGAAAGAAAGAAACTGGGTCTCAAGGGACGGGGGGCAGACACAGAGGGAGAAGAACTGCTCGCTTAGCTACACCTGAAGCCGGGAAACCGGCCGTCTCCTCAGTGCTAGTCCCTGAGGAGAGTCAAGGCTATCTAGGAAAGGGGAGCGGTTGTGCAAGAAGGAAGAAGGGAGGGACGGGACATTGGCTCTTCAGCCAGCCAGAAGAAGAAAAGGGGAGCCCCAAAGGGACCAGCCGGTTCAGGTATGCTTCAAAAGGGTCGACGATGCGGGACCGTAGAAGTGGAATCAGGTCGAGGGAGGAACAAGCCTCAGAAACAGAGGGGGAGGGGCGTGACGTCTGTCGTATCCTAAAGCCAAAAAGAAGTTGCATCGCGAAATCCCAAAGGAGGACCGTCAGTCAGAAAAATGAAGGGTGAAGAAAAATAATTTAAGGGGCGGAGGAACATGAGGAAAGGGCGTGCAAGGGTTGACACCGCCGGTGGGGGGGGGAAAATGCCAGATGACCGGGTCGTCGCATTGGGTTGATGAAAAGGGGAAAACAAAACGACGGAACGAAACGTTATAAAAGGTCGCGGCAAACAGTGAATCATGAGGGAAAAACGCGAAAACCAAGGTTGAGCTCCACTGAGGGATTTCCATATGAGAGGCCACACTTGGACGGGGGGGACGGCGGGAAAGGGGCACACATAGTGAGCTGTTAAAGGCCTTCATATCTAAAGGAAGAAGGGTGACGTCCGCAATGGGGAAAACCGCGGTCCTCTCGCCGACTTCGTTGGAAACTCGATGAGGAGTAGGGGGAGAACGGCGATCAGAAGGGAAGAAATGGCAGCTATCAAAGAAAAGTCTTTTGTGGATCAGCGGGAGAAAAAAAGACAAAAAACAACACAACTGATTAGTACAAGAGGATATGGGGCGACAGTGCAGGGAAGGAAACCTAAAGATGAGGAGGAAAAAGGGAGTCTTAATTCCATTACAGAGCCCCGGCCGAAGTCGGAATGAGGCGGCCCGCGTAACGATCAAAAGAAAACGTTGTGTGGTACATTTGCACTAAAGGGAACACAAAGGACTACTGACAAGGGGAGGAATCGCGGTTTCCCGAAAAAACATCAGACAGTCGGTGGCCGCGCGAATGATCCTCGCGTGTGTGGAGATCGCTGGGAAAAGACCTAAGGGAGAAGCGAAAAGTAGGGGACCAACAGGGGTGGGAGGGACTGGTCTCCCATCCATTTTTCCGAAAAAAACGTAAAAAAAGGTCAGAGGGCAATTTGGGGGGGGAGCACCACAGTGCGGAAACCTTCACGGGGGGCTGAAGGGAAAGACTAGAATCACTCCGACGTCGCGGCAAACCTAAGAATCAAAGGCGGAAGAGGGCTGAAGATCACTGTGCCTTCCGCGGGGGAGGAAGCCCGACACCCTGGAACGCAAGGGTCCCTGCGGGGGCCGTTGATGAAAAAACCCAATACAGGAAGCGGGCTTCATACGGCCAGGACAAGTCCTCAAGTCGTCAGGAAAGCACAAGACACCTTAAAAAGGGGGGCAGGTCCCAAGGGGTGCGCGCGGCGTCGAAGAGGGGCATGGGGGGGATCTTTCTTCCGGGCCATTACACTACGAACGGCGGAGGAAGTTGACTACCTCCAGTCAACTTCGCCCTTTTTACCTGCAAGAAGCTGCTCGAGGGCCCGGGAGAAAAATAAATTATTTAAGTATTTGCTCGGCCGCTAGGCAATGAATTGAAGAAGGGGAAAGGTGTGAGAAATGAAAGGGGCGGAGTTCCCGTAGTCTCAGAGGG
>Ga0179593_1361573_pt1 | contig 10891 bp, 13 predicted proteins | sample CZODoug2_1_08_16_FD_185931 | JGI IMG/M metagenome (GOLD analysis project Ga0179593, IMG submission 185931) | Vadose zone soil fungal communities from Angelo Coast Range Reserve, California, USA - CZODoug2_1_08_16fungal (PacBio error correction) | ecosystem: Environmental > Terrestrial > Soil >...
AAAGAAAAGTATCGTAAAAGAAGAAATACAAGAGCTCCGCTTCTTATTCAATCCACGACACGCATCACCAAAGAATTGTGCGAAAGCGACGAGAATCGAGAAGGGGGGAGGGGGGAAAGGAAGTAGGCTGCCGACCCTCCGCAGGACTACGAAGTGCCGTCACTCAAAAGAAAAAAAGGGCCACATGAAAAAAGGAAAGGCCAAAAGCCTAAATCAGAAAAAGCATGTACAAAGTGGGGTGAATAAATCTGGGGAATAGAAGGGGAAAAAAAAAGAGAGTTGTCCGAGCGGCACTGCCATATCGCCAGGCCATTTTTGTCCGGGGAGACAAGAGAAGGGCAGGAAAAAAGCGAACCCAGGCTAGAGCGGACGGCAAAAATCCAGAGCCATCCAAGTTGCTTCCGATTGAGATATTTCAAGGGGCAGCAAGGAAATGCCCAAGTATAGAGGGGATTTAGACCCTCCGCAAGACGCAGAAGGCGGTGAAAGGGGAAACCTTCCCTCTTAACCGAACAGGGAGTCATACCCATGGGGTAAAAAAGAAAGCAGTCCACTCCAAATCGAGCAAACGCAGGCCGCCAACTTTCCAAAGGGGGGGGGACCAGGCATTTAACGGTGAAGCCCAAAAAGGAAAGACAACCGTAAAAAATAAGATTGAAAAAAGCAAAAATTTTCGCAACAGTTCAAACCATAAAAACGACCTAAAAAAAAAGAAAAAAGAGAAAAGCGAATATCTTCCCAAACGGCCGACATGAGCTTGTGGGCGGGGGGAATGAAAAGGGAACAAAGTCGAGAATGATGGCCAAAACCAGCTCTTCAACCTAGGACATGAAAGGTCGATCGTCCACAAACCCCAGGAAGCAAAAAACCGGGCGGCTGGGGGGGGGCGAGATCTTGGTCTCTGGGGGGCAGTTTGTTAAATGAGGAAACACCGATCACTTCCAAGAAGGGGCGCAAAGATATAAAAATAAACATTGGCGAGCAGGGCGAGCGGGCACATAGTGACAACCTGGGTTTTACGATAGCCCGAGGAAAAAATAGAAAGTCCACTCAAAGGGGATGAAAGGGGGTTAGAACCAATCTTGGAAGGAGAGGGGGACAAAGTGCTCGCAAAAACCGCAAAAGAGACACACCCCTCTTTAGATATGTTGCCGGCAAAACGATGGCAGGAACGCGGAGAACGAAACAGGAAACAGGGAAACGTTGATTGGACCCTCCGGAATTACTTTGGGAGATAGGGGAGTGGATTTCGTCATCACCCGAGCGAAACATGGCCTTCTGAGGCAAGTATGGAGAAAAGATACAAAAAGGGAAACAAGAAAAGAGAAAAAAAACTTGGCTCCCTCTACTTTGTCAATTGGTCGCGTCATGTGAAGACCGGCAGAAAGAAATCAGAGGTGGACGAAGAGCAAAGGGGCTACGAGAAGGGACAAAGGGCACGTGCAATGAATGTGGTCGCGGGCTCTTGATCAGATAAAGGACAAAGGAAAGGAAAAGGGGGACTACGGGTCAACACTATAGTAATCATTACGGCGGCGGGGAAGGTGAAACCACCTTATGGGTACGCGAGCAGAAAAGCCCCACAAAGAAGGATGCAGAAGTGTTTTGTTGTTGAAATGGCTGGATATGACGCCGCAAAATCGGCGGGGGAAAAAGAGAAGAAACCCTCAACCCGGCAACGTCATTGAGTGCACCCCCACTCAAAGAGAGCGAGATGGCGTTGTGGAGGAAAACGGAAGGTTTGCAACAAATGACTTTCACCAAAGGGACAAAAAGGAAAGGGAGCTCGCAGAGGAAAGGGGGGTCGAGGATTGAATGTCGGGAAAAAGGGGAAGGGACCTTATATGAAAAAGGGCATGATGGAGCCCTTTCAAACAAGGGAAATGGAGAGAACCCTAAAAAAAGGGGAGTAAGGGAAGGGAAACTAGACATAAAGTGAGGGTGTGAAAGCTCAACAGGAATGGGGCATCGGAACGGGGAGGGTCAGAAGGATGTCAACTTCAGAAAGGAGTAACAACCCCCGCAGACGCCTTGAAGAAGGGGGGAGGGGGAACCGAAACGATTACAAACTGGGTGGCTTGAAAGTTTTGTCCACCTGATCGAGTGGGAAAACTAAGGGATTTCGGCAAGCGGCAGAGGGTGACCGAAAGAAAAAAAGTGGATCACACCTGAAACGAGACGTTGAAAAAACGAGGTCGCCTACATGCTCCAAGGGGGAAGGTGGGGGTGGCCTAGGGTCCCTTCGGAGCAGACTTCTCGGTAAAAAAAAAAGGGATCGAGGAGACGGGGTTTTTAATTCAATAACTTGGGACTTCTCTACGCTAAAAATGGAAGCGGAAAGGGGGGAAAAGAGGTTCTTCTAAACGGTCTAGAAACACTGCCAGGCTGGTGACTCAAAAAGAACGAGAAAGGAGAAAAGTCAAGGATTGAAAAACGGCGATAAGCGGTTGCGGGGGTATTGTAAAAGGTACAACGACACAAAGAAAAAGCAGAAGATAAAGCTGATGCGGAGAAGGGGAGGATTAAGACTCTTCGTCTCCCTCATCGTATAACGGCTAACCTCCAATCCAGGAAGGAAAAGAAAAAGGAAACGCGGGGGCCGAAAACCTTCCTTTAGAGGGTCAATAATACGGGGCTCATACTCTTACATCAAACGAGAAGATGAAATAAAAATAAAACTCAAAAACAAAGGAGGATGAAAATAGAAGGAATCCGGCAAGACTTTACGCGCGATCAAGACCCAGGATGAGAAAGGGAAAAAGGAGTTGAGCAAAAGAAACCACGCCAGAGATTTCTTTGCACTCAGGAAGGGGGGACAGAGAAGAAATTATTTAGAGATAGAAAAAAGTCAGCCGTGATTCTGAATTGCTGGGTAGAAGCCGCTCTTGGGGGGGGAGGGGGGAAGGAACTCGTCCACAGAACAGCCGCACCAAGGACATAAGACCCCAGAGGGCCAATCCTTGCCACACAGGAAAGAATGATTGGGGGGGAGAAAAAAAAATAAGTGATGGGTAGAACTATCCGACCTGCAAATTGAACCTAACCATATGTTTAGCGTAGAGAAACGCGTAGAAAAAAAAAGTACTCCGAGAAAAAGAAAAAGAGAGAACCGGTGGGACGCACTAGACACCCCGGCAATGTCGCAAGTAGGCGACGTTGGCAAAATAGAGGGGGGAAAAAGGGTGGGTGAGAAGAGCGGCGAGGGGACGCGAACTGCCGAAATGTGAATTCTACAAAACTAAGAAAAACAAGGGATCAAGAAGAACCGTCCAGAGGAGTAAAGGACTTGGTACCAAAATCGGTGACGTCTGCACGGCTGTCCAGAAGGAAAAAGGGAATCCGAATAGGGCGACAAGACGAGTAAAAAGCGGGCGTCAGAAGAAAACCCGCGCACCCTAACTTGACGCTCGGCAATGCCTAGGAAGAAAACAGGGACAAAGCCTTCGGGTGCGCAACATGCTGCAGTGGTGAAGGGAGAAAGAAAAAAAAAACGTCATATCGAAAAAGGGTCAAGAAAAGGAACGATAGCCTACTAGAGAGCCTCAAGGAAAGTCGGCAAGGTAGAACGGCATGGGAACGTCCGGGGGAAAAAAGAAAAAACATAAGGACCTCTTTCTGGAAGGAGCACGGCGACTAATGCCGGTGCCGTTGGAGGAAGGGAGACTATTCCCCAAAAATGTTTGAAAGGCGTGTGAGGCACTAGTAACAGAAAAATGAACAAAACTCTCAAAAGCGGGGCACCAAGGAGAAAAAGGGGGAGTCCCTATCAACAAAGTTACACAAGAAAAGACGCGGGATGATTCTCTCGGGGGGGAAGAAAAATTGAAAGAAGGGCTAGTGGAAAAACCGGGAAAGAAAGACGCAACCAAACCTGAATAATCGTGAAAAAAAAACTCCCTGCTAAGGTAGACAAACTTTCTCTGGTCGGAAGTTTGAAAAACAATCGAAAAAGGAGATTTCCGCAGAAGCTCACCATGACGCGACCCGCAACCCCGCGGGGAAATCCTTCGTCGAAAGTGGGGAGCGAAGAAAGAAAAGTATGTCGGAAAAGGAGGAAAAACATGGCCAGGCTCGAATCGCTGTGCAAGACTAAACGTAAAAATGACCAAGCCTCAAGTCCGGATCGGGGCATCACGGAGTCGACCACTGGAAGGACGACTGACGCGCTCAAAACATGTGGGGACGCAGCCATCGTCAGAAAGGGAAAAGCGTTGAGAGTGGGCAAGAAAAACGCACGGGGACGACCCCAAAGCTAAAAAGCAAAGGGGGTGAATCCTCGTCATAAGGGCACGGAATAAGGTAGGTGGAAGGAATCTAATCGCTAAACCGGTGGGTCAATTCCTGTGCCCACAAAGAAGAAAAGGGGGAGGGTTCAACAAACATGGCTGGTGAAGAAATAGTGTCCCGCTGGAGCCAGACTCTAGGTGTTCATCCGCAAGCACAAAAACCCAAACGCCCCGATCACAGAGAAAAAAAAAAAATAAGGGAGGGGGGGGGGGTTGGGGAGGACTGGGTAGGACGCTCGACGCATGGATGCGAAAAGGGGGGATTTACGCCCTGGGGGGAAGGTGCCAGCACGGGCGAGGAAATTTGCAATTCCACGGCTCGAAAAAGGAAGGGAAAAGAATCTCAGGTCAGAAGGGATCAGGCCTGCAGCCGTTCGTCGGGTCCTCGTGATGTTGAAGGCGGGGGAGGGGGGGGGGACCTTTTGGGACAAATTTGGAGGGGTGCGAACGATCCATGTGACTGCTGGTACTCTCTTCAACTGGAAAACCTTTGTAAAAAGGGGAAAGGCTGAACTGCTTTGTCTCGCAGGGGCAGAGGCGGCGAGTGGTCAGGAGGACAAAGGAAGAAAGGCCGGACAACTCAAAAAGCGGGGTCGATGTAGAAAGACAAACTGGAATATTAAAAACGTGGCATTTCACGCGAAAAAGCGAGGGAAATATCTGAAGAAAAAGGGTGGGATTTACGGGGATGGTTTGCCGGAGAAGACGCCACTTTTACTGAGAAGGGGGGGAGACATGCGTCACAAGGGAAAATGTCAGAAAAAAGTAAAAGTTCGTAAGAACTGGGCAGAGGCTGGCACCACGCGAAAGCTTTTGGGGAAAAGCTAGTCACAGGCAGGCCGAAAGAAAGAGAACACTGTGGGTACCTTCTTTCTTAGGGGCTGAGCCTAGGCCGGGACCGTTTTATGGGGGGAAAAAGCAGGCGGGGGAAACACTTGCGAGGAAAGCCGGAGGTATGGGAACTCAAGCAAAACAAACCTACACGGCCAGCGATGAAAAAGTCGCAAGGCGAAAGGGGAAAGTTGCACAGGGGGTGAGCAAGGGAGGACTCTGAGAAAACTCTTCCGCCTCTGCCGCGAAGTCGTTTCACTTAATGGGCGGAATTCAAAAGAGGAAAAAAAACAAACGGAAGGAGACCAAGCGATGAAGGCCGACATTAAGCCTAATGGAAAAATGCCACGCGCCGCGCGCAACGAGTTTCAACGACCACGCTCACCATGCACCAGATAATTGTGGCGACAAAAAGAGCATAGCTTGCCGTGAGATGGGAGGGGAGGATGTGCGCCCGAAAAAAAAAACCTCCGCAAGGGCCTTACTGACGGCGGCACATAAACGGTCCCGGACCAGGCGCAGAGAAAAAAAACAATGGACAAAGGGGAGGGGAAAGAGTGCGATTCAAGAGCTTGGGAAAAAGCGTTGCAAGCTTGCAAGATCTGCCAATGGGAGGAAGGTTAAAGGGACTGGCAGGAAAATCAGGTGAGAGTGAATAGAAAGGAGAAACGTTCGGGAAAGAAAACCGGGCAGGTATTCACGAAAAAACAAACCATCGCGAAGAATTTGCGGGAAGAGGAGGGGGGGGGAAAAAAAGCACCTACATTAAATTCCCACTAAAACAATGGGCATGTAGCCCACAGAAAAAGGAGAAGCGGTTCTCCGAAACATCCTCGCGAAGGTGACGACCCGGAACAAAAGACGAGCCAACCCAAGATCAACGCAGAAGAAAGTGCAAAAAGGTGGGGGGGGGAAAAAAGTCGCTGATAAGTGAAACCGAGTACCCACAGAAAAGGAAAACTTAGATTTCGAAAAAACAAAAGGGGCGCCAACAGGTCAACATAAAAACGCCAGCCAACCACTAGGAAAAAAATTGACTCAGGGGAAGGGACGACATGAAGAGGGGTTTTAGGGCCAAATTCCCCGAGCGCGGAGCAAGTCAGAGGGTGAAAAACAAGGGAAGAATACATGAATTCGAACGTCCCAAAAACCAGGAATCCCAAAAACCGATGGTGGTTCAAAACGTGGGTTGACTTGGGCAGTTTTGAGGGGGACTTCTGAACAACGAATAAAGAAGCGGCCCTAGATCAAAAAAGGGGGGCGGAAAGAAAGAAAGGCAGCGTGGGCCAGATTGACAAATGGGGGAGCGACAGACCAGGCGAAGGAAAATATAAGGAAAATTTCCTTGCCTTACTATTACGAGGAGGGCACCCCCGCATTTAGGGAGCTTTGTGGAGAAAAGTGCGCGCTGGAGTGCCCCCGGAGAAGAGAACTCGTCGAGTCTGCGCAAAAACTATGGCTCATCTGCGCACAAATCAAAAGGGGGACTAGCTTGAGTACCCCCGAGAATGACTTTGGGAGAAGGGGGATGGAGTGTGAGGTAATGCCCAGCTGCGAAGGAAGGGGAAAGGTTGCATGATTCCTATTCCGCCGCCGATACCTCCATAGAAGGGGAGAAAGAGACACTCAAATAAGAAAAAAAAGAGGCGGCGTTGGTGATCGGCATTGGATAGTCCGCGGAAATTCAGAAAGGTAAAGGGGGGGCCAATTCGAAAGAAGAAAAAACCTAGCATAAGCCCTGATGGAACGGGACATGAATTTTTGTCGCTGGCGGATTAATCATCAGGAAAAAAAAGACACCGATAATTAGGTTCCAACAGAAAAGAGGAATCATTACTCAGAGGAGGGGACAACTTCTGGGGAGAAAAGAAAAAAAACGAAAAGTGGTGCCCAACCCAATTAAAAAGGAGGTGTTTGGGGCTTTGAGGATAGAACTCCGGAAAATAGAGGGGGAACTAAGAACCCTTCCTCCACAGGGAACGGATTTATCCCCCTCAAGGAGAAGGAAAGGCTGTGAGTCCAACAGGGGGACACAAAGGCTTTCTTACGTCACAAAGTGGTACGAGGTTCGGCATTGCAATCCAGTCATTGTCATGAAAACAAAAGGGGGGCCGGAGATTAAGGGGGTGCAAGGTCATCTGAACGGTTCACCACGGAAGAGAAAAAGGGATGCTCGCACCCAGAGACCAAAAGGGGTAGGAATATAATGAACGAACGGAATAGGGTTGCGAACGTTCAGCGAGCAGGTGAACTGAATTGGCAAGCGGAACGCTGTCGAAGGGGGTCGGACTCACAGAGAGCATGAACAAAGTGAGAAAAGGAACGATTCGGTAACCACGATGTAAGGAAGAAGAGTAATTATGGAGTCACAGTTTGTCACCAATGATCAGGTTTACGTTCTAGAGTTTTCAAAAAAAAGCAAAAAGGGGGAAACAGCGTACTAGGGGAGAAAAAAGGGGAGCCCCCCTCAACTATACGTTTCTACTCACTACCGGGCTACATGGTAAGGGGGGGGGGAAGAAGGCTTCCCTAAGGGAGAAAAAAAGGACGGTCGTATCGGCTACGTTGGCAAAATACACGTTTTCTCGTAACGAAAAACCATTATGGACCAATTTTTGGAATCGGCGAGTCACGGAGACGCACTGCCGGCTGGGGGACTCAAAGAAAACTCTTCTCATAAAAGGGGGGCAAAAAGTGAAAGGGGTAAGTACGGCGGTTGGCGGAAGTTGGGGGTCCGGAGAGGCCCCCGAAAACAAGCGCTGCTTCGACAAAGTCAGGAAGCACGGCCGAAAAAAGAGAAGACGTAGCCCTCAAAGAAAGAAAAACAGCAATCCGGAGCAAAGAAGCCTTCAAATAAAGGGGTGAAGGCGCCTCCGTTCAAGATTTATCAACGGGCTCGACCAGTCGAGGAACCAAAAGCCGCTGGGAAGGATGAAAAGCGACTCAAAAACGCAAACACAACAACGGAGAGGAAAAAAAAGGGAAAGAAGGGGGGAAATCTTCACAAGCGAAAATCGAGACCAGATGATAGACATCCTTACAGACTGGATCAGAAAAACCCACGCGCATGTGGCCATGGAGGGGGGGCGGGGGGGAGAAAATTACCTCATTACTGGAAGAGACCGAAAGAGTCGCCTTAGCTGAAGGGAGGAGGGGTATAAATCCGCGAGGGGGGTCGGGGGACATGCGCTTCCCCATATCCAGCCAACCGCCACTCGCCAAAACTAGGCAAATGCAACACACGGGAAGGAAAAATTAGCGGGGAAGGGGGACTCACACCTCCTTCATTGAACGTGTAAAAGGGAGCAACCGATTCCACCCGTAGAGAAGAAGATGGTTAACTTACAGGACTAGAAACCCCAAGTCGCCGATACTACCTAAGAAGCAATCCTGGACGCCATAGCCCGTCAAAGCGCCAGGGATGACTAAGGAAGAAAAGGTATCGGGGACTTTGGATACACTTGGAGCGAGGACCTCTGAAAGATGGAAGGGAAAAAAATGGAAGTAATTACCAAGCAAGTGAAACCAACCTGGAAGCCATATTACCTCCATATCTTTATGCGGTAAACGCCCAGTCGAATAAAAAGAGACGCTGGCCAGGATGAAGACCTGTGAAGGAAGGACATCTGCGACACGTGACGCTTTGCCAAAAACGCTTCAGGAGCTAGGCCCTCAACGGGCAAACAAACAAACACCTCACTTGTGACGGAGTCGTTTGAAAACCTTAAGGAAATCCAAAAAGGGGTCGATCCTCTTTTTCGCGCACATCGTGGTTACAGGTAGTCAAGAAAGGGAAAAAGGAATAGACGGGTAGGATTGTCAAGAAAGGACCATAGACTACTCGGAGCTGGGAGACGAGCAATGCAACTGAAAGCGGCCAAGGGTAGAAAGGTGTGTTTAAACTGAAGGGGGGGGAAAAACCTCCAAACAACGCCATCTTCCTCGTTGGAAACGGCAAGGGACCCATTGTCGGTGAATCAAGAGGTTGGGAAGGGGGGGATTAAAGTGGAGGAAAAGTTCCCCTCGAGTTTGTTTCCGTATTCTCCTAGAACAGAAAGGGGAAAAAAACGAGCCCTCTTGTTTTTCACAAAAAAGCAACGGGCCTATCACCATAAAGGGGGAAAAAAAAAAAGCTTAATGATACTAGCGTTGACCCAGCGTCTCGGGGGCAGGGCCGTGGCATTTAAAAACTCAGGATCAAAAAACCGCGCAAACCGGCGGGAAAAGGGAGTTCCCCTGGCTCATGCTAGGAACCACTTGATCTTCTCCTGGAAAAAAAGAGGCAGTGCGAAAATTTCCGCATTCATTCACAAGGACGCGACACGCCGGGCCAATCGCGAGAAAAAAAAAATCTGGAGAGGGGCGCGGAACTTCTATGCTGTTATTTCATGCTTCGGGCCATCGGGGCAGCATGAAACCTGGGAATGCAACAAAAGGAAGGGAAGCCCGACCTCCACGCCCTAAAAAAAAAAAAGCCAAGTCATGTCAGGAGGGGGGAAGAAACTGCGTCGAAAGGGGTCGTCGTCGACTCCGGACCAATAAGTGTTGTACAATCAAGTCAGTAACCAGGGGGGGGGGGGGAAGAGGGGGGCTCGTTGCTCCCCTAAAGCGCTCAATGGGACGCGCAAAGCGCCCGCAATCTTGGGGGGAAGAACGAGGAAATCCATGGGCACGGAAAATGACCGGATATTTTTTCAGTGTAAAGTATCGCTAACACAGGGGTTCAATGGAAAAAAAGGGGGGGGGGGGGGGGGGCCTCCGCCCGCTTTTGCCTTCACGCCCAAGGGATTGGGATCTGAAGGGAAAAGGGGAAGGAACTATCTCGGGGTTAAAAAAAAAAAAAAACTGCCACCCCACACCCGTACCCCGCGACAACCGAAAAACAAATCAGCGTTTTTGGCTTAAAATCTGAAGCTCATAAGGATGAGTTTTGGAGGCCCTTGGTCTGTGCAAATCACTTCTCGCTTGCGGACGCGCTCAGAAGTGAAGGAAAAAAAAAAAAGGCTCAGTCGGCAATTAAGCGCCTGCTCTTCGCGCTTTTCCGCTTTGGGATTGGTTCTGATTTTGATGGGAAGGGGTTTGGGGCGACACATTTTGGCGGGTTCTAAAAGAGCAGGGGGGGAAAAAAGGGGGGGATTTTAAGAGGCTTCACCTGGCTCAGCGCTGGTGCCCCACACTTTTGTGGCCATTTGCGGCCGCGTTTGCTCATCGGGGAGTTGGAAAATCGGAAAAAAATGGGCCGTGTGAAAAGGGAGGAACGGAGATTTTGCCTTATAACCGCTCCGGTAAGCGGGGGAGGAGGAGACAGGAAAAAAAACAAACGGCTATTACGTGATTTTTACCTGGCGGCTTGAACTATCTAAATCGGAAGAAAAGGGTGGGGAAGGGAATGTGTTAATTTGGCGGAAAAAGCCCTTGTTAACTCGCATGGGGCGGGAGGGGGCTCACTGACTTACGCTGGCAGATGAACACTTGGCAATCGGGCAGCGAAATAAACGCTTTGGCCATGCGCACAAGCCGCACTAATTCTAAAAAAAACTTGGTACAAGCGGCTTCGAGAGGAGTCCGCGGTTCCGTTCATCCTGGATGCCAGAGCGGTGACGCACTTGCGAAGCAGAGGGAGGAAAAATCCGCGCAAAGAAAAAGAAAAAACAAGATGCTGTCGCTTTCGCCACAATTAAAGCGGGGGGGCCTGGTGGCCGTGCTACTCGAGAAACACGGCCGCCTAACGGCGCCTGCAGTCTAGGGAAAAGATTGAGGCCTCATCGCTCTTA
>Ga0179593_1450641_pt1 | contig 10891 bp, 13 predicted proteins | sample CZODoug2_1_08_16_FD_185931 | JGI IMG/M metagenome (GOLD analysis project Ga0179593, IMG submission 185931) | Vadose zone soil fungal communities from Angelo Coast Range Reserve, California, USA - CZODoug2_1_08_16fungal (PacBio error correction) | ecosystem: Environmental > Terrestrial > Soil >...
ACTTATTCGGTACTGCTAGGGGGGGGCAACCCAATCAAGGTCATTTTGAGCCCGGCAGTGGTTTCGGGGTTGCAGGAAGGGGGGGAAAGTGGGCAGGCCAATCGCATCTCGGGGTCATGGGCGGGCGATCAAACGGGGGGGGGGAATTGGCGCCAGTGGGCTTTTCCAAACGGGGGCTGGGGGGAGGAGGGGAATCAGAGAGGACCATCACCCGGCTAGGGTGCCGCAAGGCTCCGAAAAAGGAAGTTGGAAAAAAGGTATGCGCAGGCTGCCGTAGATTCTCGGGTGCGGGTTGACCGGGAGACCGAGGAAAACCTTGCTGAAAGAACCACATCACTATCTAGGGGAAGCACGAGGGGGGGGAAGGAAGAAAGCGATCAATTGGGAAAGTACAACAGACAAAAAAAACGGAAGGGGAAAGGGCATTGGTGTTTGTTGGGTTTGGGTATTGTTTGGGGGTTTTTGTGGTGGTTTTTTTTTTGGGGTTGGGGGGGGGGGGTTTGGGGGGGGGGGGGTTAACGGTACAAACCGGAAGGAAAGGGGGGGGCCATCGTTGTTTGTCAATACAGGCAACCGCAAGCGTCCGTGATGGCAAAAGAAGAAAAATCCACGTGGAAGGCGCCCGGCTGGCGGGGCTCCTGGAGACTGGGCGGAGCGCCGTTTGCAGGAGCAACCTTCTCTTGGGCAGACTGGCAAACCTCTTCCAGCAAGACCACCCTCAAAATGGGGAAAAAGGAGAGGAAACGGCACAAGGGTCCTCACCGATCTCGAAAAAAACCGCCATGGGCAAGGTGATAGCGAGAGAGCCGACTAGGGGAGGTTGGAAGCAGAACAAGCAGAAAGCATGGCTGGGCAGGAAACACAAAGGCAAAAAGGGGCACACTCCGGCCAGGAAAAAGCCAATTCGGAGCGGGGCCGACTCACCCCTGTCAGTCGTTCTAGTATGGAGACTTGGATATACCCCTTGGCAAAAACAGCTGCGTGGTCCGGACTTGGCTTAGTCACTCGCCAAGGCCAAAAAGGGAGGTCCCTTGCGCAAACTCTTTCCTGGCAAACCCGGAGCGGAGCAGATGAACATCCTTTACGGGGAGGCAGGAGCCTGGGGATAGGGTATCCTAAATATGTTGGAACGCATTGACAAAGGGGAGCCATGCGGAGGAAAATTAAGAAAACCGGAACGAACTGCGCGAAATGGAGAGATTATCTCGGTGACCCACGAGGAAAAGGTCGTCCTGTGTCTGCACTGAAAAAAATGCCAAGAACACCTATTAAACTTCACAAAAAAAAGGCCGACCCAGGTCAAAGTCGCCTCATCAAACACAAAAAACACGGAGGGATCTGGGGACAAAGGGGGACACACAAAGGACCGGAGGAGGAATGGCCGCAGGCATGCGCACTAAAGAAAAACACGAGAAGACAAGGGGCACCTCTACCGCGGCAAAGTTGAGCGGAGAGGGAACGTTGTAACCCCCTGGGAAAAAAAATGAGTAACTAGGAAACTGACCTGCGCAACCAGGGGTTGTCGAGTTATCTAGACGTGACCCCCCAGGACCCCCATTGTGGCGATATTACGAGAAAACTGGGTCTTTTATAGGTCAACCCCTCGGGGTAGGGAGCAAGGACATTGTAGCCATAAAAAGGATTCTCAATCATGAGAAACGAAATCACCCAGTCTTCTTTCCCGTGATGAGGAAGCCGTCCCTGAAGGCCTACAAAACACCAGTGGATGACAGCCACTTCAAGGACTAATAAACGGCTGGACCCGTGGCAACCCTCAACGAGGACTGATTCAGGAAGGGGCCCCCCCACGAGAGAGAACGGGGGAGGAACCCTCCAGCCACGGGGCTCGAACAGTGAAAACTGGTAGCAGATAACCGCGGTGTGAAGCATCCGAACGGCCGCCCTCAAACAATCATCCAAATGGTATCGAGGGAGGAAGGAAATCTAAAAATTCGTCAGTTTGCCACATCAAGGGCACTACTCCATAGAAATGAACAAGGAAAGAAAGGCCATCGGCACGGGAGGTTACCCGCAAGGAACTTGGCAACAAAAACCAAAGCAAGAAAGCGAGGACGGCCGATAAGTTGTGAACAGAAGCTCAGTCTGGCCTAGAACCGAAGAACGGCGATCTCATAATCCCCATGCAGGCCATGAGAAGGAGCAGAGGGGGCTGGAGGGTGACGTCTTTTCTACATGGGGGAGTACTTAGAGAAAGGAGCCTAAACATCGCAAGGCTTCACCGAACAAAGGACGCAGGGCTTGTACCGTCCAGAGCTTGCAGGGGAAGGCGACCTGTACCTGACAGGCTCGCTTACGAAGAAAAACCAAGCCCTACGGAGGGAAGAACAGGAAAACAGGGGGGCGTGACGGGAGCCCAGAGGAGGAGGCAAGGGGAAAAACGGGCTCAAAGGTTGGGGGGAAAATCGGGCGACCGTCAGCTTCAAGCCTTCCAGGCCAGTCATTGTGAACAAAAGAAATGCAGAGAGGCGAGATGCTCCTACAAATCCGTAAGGCAAATCGGAGCATGGACGGAAAGTGCGCTCCCAGCCAATGGGCAGTGTCTGTGAAGGGGACTTTGACCCTCTAAATCGAACAAAAGAAGGCGCAAAAAGGGGCGCTAGGCGCCGAGTACAGGTCATTGCTAAAAAAACAACAAAGAGGGGATAAAAGAGAGGGGGTCCATGACCTTGGTCCTATGAAAAGGACCGGGGAAAAGCTCCTTCATCTCGGCAGAACTAAGGGGCTAGAAAGTCTGGCCAGTGACTGTCCAAGAAGACCAGTGGGCTTGGAGCGCAGGGCGGCCAGCTCTATGTTGAAGTGCCCAGGGGGAGGGGAGGGTCAGGGAGAAAAAAATGACGAAATTCATTTGCGGGGTAGACTTCCGAAGGCGTCAAGGGAACGTATCTATTTCACAAGGAGAACCAGTAAGCGTGGGAACGACGAGCTTGGAGACGCGTCACGCAAAAACACAGGGGGATCGAAGTCGTCAAGGAAGGAAAAAATGAATAAGGGCTCGCTGGCAGTTCCATTGCTCATAACAATTAATTCTCTGAAAGAGCTGGATTTCTGAGTCGGTAAGAATGGCCTATGAGTCAGGGCCGGGGCGGTAAAAAAATGCACCATGTCTAATAAAGGACGAAAAGAGACCGGCGCACATAGTGAACTCTAGAAGGGGGCTATCTATGCGAAATTTCTCGGAAAAGGAACTAGGGAAACCTTCCCGGGAGATGATTCGGAACACCTTGACTAACTCCCAGGTAAAGAGAAAGAGGACTTGGCAAGTTGACTTTAGGAAAAAGCAGGAGATGGCCTTCAGGGGTCCCAAGAAAGAAGACAGAAAACAACCACGGCCGATCCAGGGCCTCTTGGGGACTTGGACCAGGGAATGTGGAGGCAAGTAAGACGGGTTAAAAAACTTTTTAGTAGGTCGTCTCCATCTTTCATGGATGAGGGGGGGGTAGGGAGTTGGTCAACCAGTACAGGACAAAATTCCAAAGGACCTGCGACAAACATGTTTAGACCGCTACACGAATGCGGCGTGATAAAAGTCCTCTCAAGTTTTTGGAAATCTCGAAGGAGTCGTGGGTTCTCCCCTCGGGGATCCCAACCCTCCTGGAGGGGGCAGAAATGGGGGGGTCCTTCTGCCAAAAAAGGGAAGGCTGGCAGCAAAGGGAAAAAGGGGGAGTATTCACAGAGAGGAGAATACGTGGGGGAAGTTAAATAAAAATCAAACATTAAACCCAAGAATGGGGGATATAACTCCCATTTTAAATAAAAATCCTCTCAAACACTGTGGAGGGGGTTTCAGGGGCCGTCAAAAACCAAAAAAAAAAAAAAAATACAGGGGACCACTTTCAGACGAGGACGCTTAACCCTAAGAAAGCGAAAAAATGCTCTGTCCGAAAACGTGTGGGTCCGGGGGAATAAAGGGCTCCTGAATGGGGCGACAGAAAAAAAAACCGGCAGGTTGAAAGGTAGGTCCAGCGCCTTCCTTCGTGGTCTGACCTGTCTCATATGACCCGTGGGAAAAAGCATGTCGGTCAGGGAATGTAAAGAGTTTCGGTGGGGAGTATGGACGGGAAGCAAAAAGAAGACATGCCGAGGTGGTCCACTTCTCAAAAGAGAGAGGAGACATAAAGTCGGCCGCATGTGGAGCGCAAGGGTCACCTCTAAGGCGTTCAAAACTCCCTAGGCGTTCAAAGGGCCCGGGTATTCAAACAAGCTCGCCCATCGCAAGCAAGGCGTATGAAAGAAGGGCAGAAAGTCGAAAAAAAAACCAGGAAGTGACATCGCTCACTCTCCTACACTCCCTCGTCTTAACATTGCCAGATTTTTCACTGGGCAGTTGAAAGAGGAATCATACCATTCCCAGGGCACACGAGATAAGGGGTGAAAATGTCGCCAATACGACTCGGCAAAAGGCCAGGGGTTGGCTAATTTAAGAAAAAGAGTGCCGGGGAAACGTCGGGGGTCTTTTAGTATTCTGGTTTTGCGGAAACCATACCGGCGGCGTTGAAAACGAACGAAAAACTGACCAGCAGTGGCAGAAGACTGAAAAGAAGCAAAGACCTCATGAGAAGGAAAAGGTCGGTGCGTGAGACGTGATCAATGCCGGGTCCGCAGAGAAGGGAGGCAGGAACTCCAGCACCTGGATGTGGAAGCGGAAGAGGTAGCCCCTTCCTAAACGCGACGGGTGAGCCAGGAACTTCTAAAGGGGGCATGCCATCAGACCATACGAAAAGAAGGAAGAAGGTGAGCCGGAAACGTGTAGGGGAAGAAAAGGGGAACAGACTTACTCTTTGGTCAAATGAAAAAAAAAAAAAAACTTATGAAATATTCAGAACAAACCTGCTGTCACGGGACCAGAAGGGTTGGGACAATATAATGGCCCATTAATGTGCGGGGGGCGAGGGGGAAGGAAATTGCAGGGATGACGGTGAAGGCCCAAGGTCGGTTTCGGTCAAGAAAATGAAGTAAGTTCCGGGTGGGGGGGGGGAAAAGTGTTGCGCCTGAGAGAAAAAGGCAGGAGGTCAATACTCAAATGGAAAAAGAACTCTCCGGACTCATGGCGCAATGCGTCCCCTGAAAGGGGGCTTTGAAAGAAAAATGGAAAAATACTCAGCCCCAACCCAGGTGGGTAAAAGATCAAAAGGGAGACCAAAAAAAATCAAAAGTGATCGCACTCCGCGGCAGCCGATGAATTGGCCTGCATGCCAGGTCACAGAGTCACCAATAACGAACAAGAAAGGCTGAAACTGGACCGCGGAAGGAATTTTCTGAAAGAAGCAGGAGCCTAAGTCGATCGAGCAAAAGAACAACAACAAAGAGAAAGATGAAAGAGGGGAGGATACATTATTCGGGCGGGTCTGCAAAAAAGAATTCTCGCCGGGTCCTGGGGAGACAGGGGGGTTTTGGGGCGAGGGCCGGGGGGGGACGGGAAGGGCATGCCTCGAAGAAAAAGTGTACAGGTCCGAGGGGGGGTCTATAAAGTGAGGGGGGGCCAGTTTGAGCGGGGACAAAGGTACTGGGGTGGCAGGGGTGAACATTCCGCTCTACCCTCAAAGGTCAGGGTGACTCATGTCGACCAGAGGAACCTTCGGAAGGGGAGGGATCCAAGATGGCAGTAGATCTCTTGTAGGGTGTTCAACTCTCCACATGAAAAAAGTTTGCCCCAAAAGGACGGGAAGAAGGGGGCGCATTGGGACTAACACGAAAAATTTTTACATTGGTCCCAAGCAGTTGAAAGGAAAATCGAACCCCATCCCACTTGGGGGGCCAGGGAAGTTTACAAAACCTTTCTTTCGGGCCGCCCGTTTTTTCATTAGATTAAATAAGGTAAACCCGCCATATTAAGGGGATCAACATACGAAAAACACTCACACTTTACTGAGGAACTGGGGGAAAGGATTTTATAATGGAAATTGACTTTCTGAACAGACTGGGGTTTGCCTGGCTCAACCTGCTCGGAAACGGCCGGGATCGCAGGAACGACTCAACAAGACAGTTCTTTGAGTCAACTTCAAAAGCAGCGTAAAGGAAGTCAACCATCAAATATATTAGCAAAAAAAAAATCCGGGGGTAAGAGGAGGGTTAGGCGCCTCCGGGGGAGACTTTGGTGGAGGGGCGGGAAGAAGCCAGGGAGGGGGCTGTGCCCTTCAAAACCACGACAAAAGAGAACAGTAAAACCCGGGGGACCTGGTCCTGACACTTCGTTTCGCCCAAAGGCCTGGCGGCGCTAGGTGGTAAGAGTTATATCACCCCTTTGTCCAGACAGTGGGAAAGCATGGCTTATAGCGCACTCGGCCCGGAATGACCCTTGGGCCTCCCAGGGGACGGGGAGGCCTCGGGGACAGATGAACTCGCTGGGAGCATGCCATGACAGACCGGTTTGTGGGGGGAAAGGTCATCTGCATACCAGGGTGAAAAAATGGCCCTTTTAGGCAAGGGGAGGGTAGTTGCAATCCGGCCAGTTGCAGACGAGAACGGCGCGACCTGGAGAAGAGAGGCGGACGTGGGGAAAAAGTAGGACAACTTTAGGATGGGGACTGCAACTAAAACATCGCCATACACCTATTAAAATCCACGGGAACCAGGAAAGCCGTTACGTCGACGGCAGAGGAGGCAAAAAAGTCAGAAGATCGAAGGGGAAAATAAATTGTAGTACCCCAAGGGAGAGAGAAGGGGCCGCCCTGCAGAGACTTAGTTAGAACAAAAGAGGGACGCTAAAAAGAGGCAGAGTGAGGCATGGACTTACTTTTGGGGTACAAGGAAGGAGTACGAGACCATTGAACCTTTCTCGCAGGGAAGATGAAGAGGAACCAAGGGAAAACCATTCCCCAACAGGGGCTCGAGTAAGAAACGACAGGGTCTGTGCAGACCCCTTCGGGTAAATGCTGCCGCCACTGTTTTCTCCATACCAAGAGAAAAGAAAAGGGACGAAAAGTCACTCCGAGGACTGCAATGTCCGGGAGTCCTTCCGGCAAGTACCCTACCACACCAGATTGGGAGGCATACAGCAAGGAATGGTAGGACGAAACCAGGAGGACTCCGGGGAGGCAACCTCAAAGAAAGAACTTGCTGAAGGAGAGTGACTAACCATCTCTAATGGAGGCAAGAAGGGACAGCCGGGCGCGAACATTTCTGAACAGCAGGCAGTGGGCCGAAGCCGGCAAGGACAAGCCCGACACAAGGAAGCCACGGCAGATTTATCGAAGACGGATACACCGTGAAGTTGCCAGCACATCCCTTGCATACGTCAAGAAACTGGATAGGCCCAAGGCAAAAAGGAAAAGCTGACCGGACTTTCGTACGCGAGTCACTTGCCAACGGCAAGATTCTTCGAGGCAGGGCGATAAGGGGGGGGGGTCCAGGAGCAATCCAAAGGAAGGGGAAAAGAGCAAACAAAAAGATAACTTCAACTAAGGAAAATGGGACAGCAACGGATGAATCAGCTGTCGCGCATTCTTCTGGTCTGTCTTGGACGACAAGGGGTCGAGATGCGATAAAACGGGGGAAGGACTCATGAGGACAGTCTTCACCTATCAAGACTAGGAATGCTGAGATCCTTCAGAAGGGGAGTAATGGTCCTGAAGAACTTGGGAAGCCACACAACAGAAAACCCCACCACAAACCAACAAACAAAAAAAACAACCACCCCCCCCCACCAACAACCCCCCCCGGCCACAAAACCCCCCAACCCCCCACCACCCCCCACAAAAAAAAAAAAAAAAAAAACCCAAAACACCCACCCCCCCCCAAAAAAAAAACCCCCCCACCCCCCACACCCCCCCCAGAAAACCCCCCCAAACAACCGGACACCACCACCCAAGACCCACAAAAAAAACCCCCCCCCTGCCCCAAAAAAAAAACAAACCACAAAAACCCCCCCCCCCTTCTTATCCTGGAAAACTGAAAATTGATAAAAACCTGATCTAGTAAGAAAAAAAAAGGTGTCTTGTGGTATTGACGGTCTCCATCAGGGCGGAGCAGCGGCAGAAACTTTTACTGGAGAAACTTTTTCATCGACTAAAGAAGGGAGGGAAGCTTCCCTTCCTGAGACACAGCCGGTGGAGGGAAAATGGGTTGGGCGTCGGAAACGGATAATCACATCAGACATCACGAAAACATTATTCTACCTAAGGGGGAGATCCCACTACCCTTAAACAGGAAATGGAGCCCAGCGTACCTGAGGGTGCTGGATAGCTGGGAGGAGAAGACCGAGACTACGGCGAAGATACAATTCAGGGATCTCGATAAAAAAACACACTTATTAAGGGAAAAGAGAAAAGGAGAAGTGTGAAGATAAAATTATATAACGAGAGACTCACTAGGGGGCGCCACTGGGGTCGAAGGGTCCAGTGAACAGGGGCAAAGGAAGGACCCGGGGCGGGGGGGAAAGAGAAAGGAATGGAAAAGATATTTGGACCCTTGCAATGGAGGAGGTAGGAGAAGGACAATCATAAAGCGAAGGAACTTCATTTCTTTTGGGAACAAAAATGCCATCCTTGAAGGATAAGGAAGTGCATGAGTAGATGGAACACCTGCGAAAATTCTGCAGTGAGAAGCAAGATTTCGCCCGGGAAAGAAAAGTATCATTTATTCGAACTCGGGCGGCTGGGGAGGCGGAATTAAAAGACACTGACGGGGAGTGTCCAGGGAGTGCACACATAAGAGATGCAGTAGCAAGCGAGGTCGTCTGCTTCGGGGGGGGAAAAAAGGAAGGCTTGACCAGATAGTCAGAGCAAGGTGATATCCTCTAGCACAGACAGTTCAAGAAGAAGACGAAATCTAAAGCTGCGAGAGGGCGGGAGGGGATAGCGATAGCAAGTTCTCTTTCGCATAGGCAAAAGTCCGGAGACTGAGGATGACCACCTTCTACTCGCCGGAAGAAGAAGAAATCGGCCAGGTTGGCCATTGACGTAAGGGACACGGGACGGCGTAAAGAGGGCCGTTCTTGGAAAGGGGGTAAAGATTGACGCATGGCGGGAAAAGGGACAGGGAGGGCGAAGACTTGTTCGAGGTGGTAGTCACGAAGGCAAATAGTGCGGGATGGGGGCTGTTTTAGGGCGGGCCGGGAAGGCAGGACGCCACAGTCGGGGGGAGACCAGGAAACTGTATGCAGTGCGGCGGGCCTCCAAGGTCCATCGAGGATGGGGGGACCTAAGGAAGAAGGGTCCTTTTGGGTGAGGGGGGCGCACACGGGTCATAAAGGGGGGGCTTCGGGCAAGTAGCTGAAGGAGGCAGTCAAGGGGGGGTCCGTATGCCACGGCAAGGCAGGGCCGGAAAGGAACCAGTGACCCATCAAGGATTCTTGCGAGGGGGGCAGGGTGGGGGATGGAGAAACCAATGGTTCTACCGGAAGGTGTTGCAAATCAAAGAAAGGTCGCTGTGATCTGACCCTGGGGGGGGGGGGTCACGGAGAGGACCCTAGCACAAGGGGAGAACGGGGGGGCAAAACTTGTAGAGGACTCGAGGACAATGTGGTTTCACTACAATCCAGCTCAAAATGTACCGCGGTCGGGAAACATGTTGGGGAGGGGGTCAGAACGTTATCTTGCAAAGGGGGAGGAAAGGAGTAATTTCATGGGGGAACAGGGGGGGGGGTCCAACTTGCGGAGTGGTGGCTGGGGGCGATATGACCGGGGAGGACAGGAGTTGACTGGGAAGAGAATATGGGGACTGGCTATGGCAGTTTCAAAACGAAGGAGGGGGGGAAGAGGTGAAGGGGCGAGCGGGTAATCCATGGGATAAGAGAAAGTCGCGAACAGAAGATCCGTATTCCTCCTCTGAAAGAAAAGGTGAATGGTAACCGATGGGGAAGGCCCATAGCCCAGTCTCTGCAGAAGCAAAGGAAAAGGGCGAGGAATCTGCTAAAGCCGCCGCGAAGTGGTGCTCACAGGGGGGAAAAGGAGTTTGGCCGGTGGCCTAGTTGAGGGTATAAGCAATCTGGGAAAAAGGAGAGGTTCAACTGGGTCGAGAAAGGAGAAAATAAGCCTCGCAGAACGCCAGGGGGGGGGTAAAGTGGGAGCAGAAGTGGCCGGGACTCTGATTGGAAGGGTAAGTATAGTGGTGCCAGGGAAAACAAGGAAAGGCCGGGCGGCGTTTACCCTGCCAAAACTCCAAAGTCTAGGAGACGATCAACATAAGAAGAGAACCCAAATGTGCGGGGTCTTCCAGAGAAGAGAAAGGTGAGGGACGGAATTGTGCAGTCAGAGGAGAGCACGCAAAGAACCGGGGATGGGTTGTATCTGGAATCATGTCCAGCCGAGCAAGGGAGTCATTTGGAGACGGCAAAAAGTAGCTTTTGCGAAAGGCAACTGAAGTGGGACGCCACCAGCAAAGAATGGAGACTCACTTGAGGAAAGATTATGTGGCCAGAAGGACACGTGGGGAGTTTGGAATTTCGTCATGCCCCCCCAAGGATGCCCTTAAAGAACCGGGTTGGGGAAAAAAGGAAACGGTCAACAGGAACTGGGCGGGGCGAGGGAATGGGAACAATTGAGGAGATTATCTTTCAAGTCCCAAGGTGCGTTTGTGTCGGTACAATGATAAAAAAGAAGTGGAGGAAGGTTGGGGGCAAAGTGTCTGCAAGTGGGAGAGGGGGGAAAAAAAAAGTCATCGAAGAATATAATGGCAGCGCTACCGAACGAAGGGGAATCTGGATCCTTCTTCACCGTCCTTTTTGAGTGTAGATTATTGGAAATGTAGAAGAACCGCAAGACCAAGTGGGAAATCAATAGGAAAACATCCCATAAAAGTGTCGTCCTCAAAGCGGGGCCATGAAAAAAGGGAAATGCGGTTGACCCTTTTCCTTTCAAGCTAGTGCAAAATCAAGCCCAAGGGAGGCAAGTGGAAGTCTAAGAAGGGTCTTTCATAATCCGGACGAATAAGT
>Ga0179593_1466174_pt1 | contig 10891 bp, 13 predicted proteins | sample CZODoug2_1_08_16_FD_185931 | JGI IMG/M metagenome (GOLD analysis project Ga0179593, IMG submission 185931) | Vadose zone soil fungal communities from Angelo Coast Range Reserve, California, USA - CZODoug2_1_08_16fungal (PacBio error correction) | ecosystem: Environmental > Terrestrial > Soil >...
CGGCATTCGTGGGGCCATTCACGTCGGAAGGAAAAAAGTGGCAGGCGGGCTTTTACGGGGGAACAATGCAGGAAATGTGGTGAAGGGTGTGGCCTTTTAAAGGAAAGGCAAACGATAAGGGGCACGCAAGGCATAGACTACAAAATAACAAAGTGAATGACAACTCTCCGCCTCAATTAGCTTGGGAGGGCAAAAAAAATGAGTGGGGGGCAGAAGACTGGTTTAAACAGTGACCCGTTGTTAAAGGTGCAAAGGTAAAGAACTAATTGCCCTCGGGAAACACGGCATTCGCGAATGAAGGGAAAGAGAAAGAGGGGGTCAAAAAAAAATGTACAATGAATTCGAATGCTGCCCAAGTTTTGTATGGGTGTACAGTACTTAGACCGGAAACCTGGGGGGGGTACGAAGAAAATGCAAGGGGGCGTCGAGATCAAGAAATAAGGGTCATAAAAAGTCAGCGTGGAAGATAAAACAGGTGAACTAACGAACTACCCAATCAGCCACAGTGATAAATAGAAAGAACTCACAAATAGGGGAAAAAAGAGACTGAGCAGACCGCGTCCCAAAGAGCCGGATCTCTTTATATGAAGGGTCGGAGACAAAGAAAAGTCAAAAAGAAACTCCTATGAAGGGAACGCCAGGCCTGACACAGAAAAGCAAGGGATTATGTTTGAGAGAAGCGCACTTAAACAAACTGATGAAACAGAATAACATGGAATCACAAAAAGTACACATCCAAAGGTTGCCGCAGGAAAATCGGACTAAGAAACACAGTCCGCGGTGTAACGCCGTTGTGAAAAAGACCAACAGGCAGGGCGTTCACGCCAACCAGTCGTAGGGCGAAACGGAAATCTCTTATGAACTTGACACCGCAGCAGGGTTAAAAAAAGGGGATGCCTTGGGAATACGAGCCGTCAGAGTGCCACGAGGGAACAACCCCACAAGGGGGTTTGTCATTCAAATTTCAGGGTAGGAAAGTGCACTCTCATGACTCCCGGGGTTTGAGACGTAAAAAAAGAACGAAAAACATGGAAGAAAGCACCAAACAAAAAGACTCCAAAGAAAACAAAGACAACAGACACACAATTGGGGAATAAAGGTATTAGGTTGGGACCAAGGAGGGGACAAGGAAAGGAACTCAAACTGGAAAAAGCAATGAATTTAAACGAGGTCTTTCCGGACGAGAGACTCGAATTAAGGTAGAGCGCGGGGGGGAATAACGTAAACTAATGGGAAAACACTGTTGAGAAGGAAATCCGCAATCCAAAAGTCAGAAAAAAAGAAAGATTAGGAAGAAACTCGTTTGGGACTCCTTTAACCAAACCAATGAGAAATGAAAATAAGACCAATGGGGAAAAAAAACCTATGACAGGAAAAACCCTTGCAAGAGACGCACTCCGAAAAACCCAACTGGACAAACTAGGAAAAGGGGGGTGAGAAAATCTCAGGTCAGCCAGGAGCTAAAAAATATTTTTGCCAGTCTTTCGCCCTGAAGCCTGCCATTGAAAAACCGGACGGAACCTGAAAAAGGATAAAGCCGCACTTGACTAAGGAAGTGGACAAGAAGGCGGCGCTGTTGAGGGAAGTAGATTACGGAATGGCGAAGTAAAAAAGAGTTTAAGTGGGCCCATTGAACCGCATAAAAAAGGTGCCCGGTAAAAAACCGAGGTGAAGGGGAAAAAAAAATACAAAATTCGGAGCGGGTATGCGGAAAGGGTGTAAAAAAAAACCCAAGTGTTTTGGTGAGGCACCCAGCCCAATCCAGTGGAAAAGATCTCTCAAGAACACCAAACAGCGGATAATAAAAGAAAGGGAAGCGAGAAGAAAAGCGGGGGGGGGCGGAATCCCAAAAAAAGGGGAAAAAACACCGAAAAAGACCACGGCGCAAGCCATTTGATTGCACGGCCAACAACAACGGGCTAAACAGGAAAAGAACAAGGACGGACCAGAAAAGGAAAAAGAGAAATCTTTGTTCAAGGAGCGGAAGAGAACAAGCAAACTACCCCAGCGCCGCACACAAGGTCTAAAAAAGGAATGTGGAAAATCCGGTGAAAAACCAGGGACGTAGGGATGGACAGAAGCCCGGTTCTTGCGTCGAAAACCGGCAGAAGCAAGGCGATAATGAAAGATCTAAAAGGGCCGATCGCCAACTTTTTTGGGGGTTTCTGAAAGGGGGAGCGAAAGCGCAAGGGGGGGAAGTGTAAAAAGTGAAGAGGGGGGGGTTCCAATTTGGGAATTGTCAGGTGACTGAAGAACAGGGGGGGGGCAATTGTTTCAAAAGATAAAAGGCGCATTTTCCTCCATCTTCGAAAAAAAGCCAGGTTCGAAAAAAAAAAACTGGATTGGGAGTGCGGTGAGGTAGAGAAAAAGAGTGGGACGGGTATTTTTTGTTTTTGTCACGCGATATACTTTGAACAACGGGATGTTGCCCGTCCAGGAGAGGTGCGCTCAGTTTAATGAATATGGGAAGGGGCAGAGGAAATCCTGGCAAACACCCCTATTCCAAAAGAAACGTAGGAAAATGGTGTGGGCTGGAGGGTTGGTATTGTACCCACTGTTTGTGGTTGCAGTCGAACAGGGGGGGGCTGGAGCGCAAAACACCCAAGGGGAAGCACTGAGGAGGAGGGGGAGGAAAAACGTTAACCAACCTGAAAATCCCTCAATTTGCACAAATCACAAGGTTATAGAACAGGGGCACAGATTACCTACGTCAGGAAAAAAGGAGAAAAGAACAACACTGTTCAACCAGGACGCGAGCAAATGCCGACGACTGCATTTTCCCGCCTACGGACGGGGGGAGTGAATCCACTTAGGGGAGTCCGAAACAAGCGGAACCGAAGTGTTTACCGGGGGAAGAGTGGACGAGTCTGCAAAATTGGGTGGGGTTCCAGGTTGTGATCCATGAGATGATTGTGGTCAAAGCAGCACAGAAAGCGGCCGGAGAGAAAATAGGAGGGGGCGTTGGACCGGACAGGGGGAGGGGGACATTAAAAAAAGGGAGGAAGGGGAAAGTTCAGGTGCACCCGGACATGTAAAAAGTATCATGTATCTTCCCCAAAAAGACCGCGTGGGGGGACGCGGGGGGCGAGGAAAAAACTATGGAGAGGACAACGGGAGCAAAGAGTGGGGGTAGACGGTTTCGTGCAACCAGGAGAAGGGAAAACTAAGGTTTTTTGAGGGAAGTGATCTCGACCAAAGGCCCAAAGCAAGGGGGGAAGTGGACAAAAAAGGGAGCGGCAAACCAACGAACTCACTTCCCCGGGGCAACACAAATAAACGGTTAAATCATCTAAGCAGGGAAAAGGGGAAAGAACGAATACAAACCCATCCCCGGGAAACGCAGCCTCAGGTGATCAAGAAATTGGACAGGCAGGGGTTCTTTCAATTGGAGCAGAACGTACATCAAAACTGGGGGAAATGGGTGACAACCCATCCTGAGAAAAACTATGTTTCTCAGTGTGCTTGGAGGGCCTCAAAAGAGAAAAGTTGCGCAGGATGACAGGTGGGAAGGGGAACTGGTTAATGGTCTGTACTAAAGAGAATGCAGTGGCAAAAGAGGAAGTTAGGGAACGTTAAAAAAGTCAAAAAAAAAACAGGAAACCAAGAGAAGGAATAATGAAGATCCCCAACCTGCAATTTCATTCGAAAAAAGAGGGGGAAAAGACGATAAAAAGGAGACTCTCCCAATCAAAAAAGAAAAAAACCAGGGGTAGGAAAAGAGAGATTCGAATTTCGTTTTGTGAACTTACCGTTCTATCAAGAGGGTGGCGGTCGGCAGGAGGGACAAGAAAATGCAGCAGTGGGGGGGAAGGGTGGACGTTAAAGAAACTCCAACGATGCCATCTGAAAGGCACAACACTTAGTATAACAGCAACCCTTTACGCAAAACAAGAGGACCCTCTCCCAGGTTGAAGAAGACTTGGGAAACAAAAAAAAGTCGCAGGATGTTCAAAAAAACAAATTTGACACACGGTTTGTTGATCTCCGACACCCCCATGCAATTCCTTTACCCTCGAGAAAGTCGTAGGGAGGGGGAAAAGGGCGGGAATATAGGTGGGCTCCATGGAATTGCTTCGATGCTCACAGTTGGGGGGGTTAAGCCGACGGCGAAGGACAACCGGAAAAAGACAAAAATGATTGGGAGTCGAGAGACAAAAAGGCGGAAAAAATACTTTGTATCTGACGCAGGGAAATAAAAATGACGAAGAAGCCCCCATCCCGCCCCGGGAAAAGAAAACGGATCCTCTCCATAGGGGGGTTCACCTGCCCGCCAGGGACCACCCATCGTGATGAGAGAGGGGGTTAGTTGGTTAGACCAAGGACAAGACCACCCCCATAGGTGACGACCCCGAAGAACGCAAAACCTGATTAAATGTTCGCCTACGCCGCCTTGGACTTATTAAACCAACCATCCTAAGGGGGAGAACAAAGGGAAAAGAAAGGGGGGGGGTTTGCAGAGAGTAACAAACGGCCCCCAGAAAACCACAAGTGCGTTCCAGCGTGTGGAACGGACGTCCAAATGCGGGACGTAAAAAAAAAGAAGTCAGTACGGGAAACCTGCAGTTCCAAGAAAGTGCAACGATAAGGGGGGGGGAAACAGTGCCTTTGAAGAGAGAGTCATCCGGGCCAGAGAGAAGGGCAAAGAAAAAAAAAATATTTGGTTGGGGTGTGCAAGGGAGGTAAAAATTCAACTCGAAAAGGATCAGTGGGTTTCCACGACCCGAAGGGAAAAACTGGACAACGAAGTACAGGAATTCATCAAAAAAGAAAATGCAATGGGGGGGGGGGGAAAAGAAATACTGGGAAGTCGATAGTTTCAAGGGGGGGTAAGTGTCGCAAGAAAATGAAAGCGCTCGAAAGTTTAAAACGAATTAAGGAGAAGGGAAAATACGGGCAAAACTGAGGAACTGTAGGACAAAATCCAAAATAAAAATAAAAAGTGCGCAACCCGGGAGTTGGACGAGAAATCGATTGTGTCTGGGTAAAAGTGCCCGGGTAGGGAAAGGAAAGGGAACCCGACCTAAAACTGCAAGGGATCAAAAATCAGAAAAAAAAAAACCATTCCGCAGACAAAGGGGGCGATCGAGGAGAGCCTCTATTGCCTGAATGTTACGCGCAGAACCGGCTTAAGGAAACATAACGGCAACGCCCCAGGGATGGGAGCTTGGTTCTCCGGGGGGAGCAGGCGCGCTGGTATGGAGATGAAAAGAATCAAAGAAGTCCCTCTTGCCATGGACAAAAGCAAATGGAAACAGGACCAAAAAACCGAGCAGAAAAAAAAGTCAAAAAAATGGAGGCCTCCTGGTATTTAGTAGGGGTTCCAACTTTGTGGGATTTCCTCAATGAAAAAGACAGGCGGATCTCTAGGGGGAAAACAAAACTTATGATTATGAACAGAGAGAAAAAAAGAGACAAAAATCGGGATAGGAATTCCACACCATGGAAAACCGACGACAGTACCCGGGAGAAGGAAAAAAGGTGGATTGAAAAAATGTCCAGCAGCACCCGGACCGGGCAACTGCCCATCAAGACCAAAAGAGAAAAGAGAATTAATGGTGGTAAAAGAATCAGTAAAGACATCCTTCACACAATCAAAAAACGAACTCCCCGCCCCCTAGTACCGGGATAAAAAGGAGGAATGAATGAGGCACAGAAAAAGAACGAAAGGCTTTATGTAAGGAGCCGGGGTTCCTGACCGACGGAAAAAGGCCAAAAAGAATAAGTCCAAAAATAAAGAGAGATCGAGGCCGAGAATACCGGTGGGGGGGGAATGGAGCTAAGTAAAAAAAGTGTAATGGAAGAGGGGGGGGTAAAAAGGGTGGATGTCATTCTCCAGGGGGGGCAAGTTGGGGTAAAAAAAAAAAAAAAAAAAAGGAGTGGTTTCTAAGATTTTACACAAGTGTGGAGTCCGAGAATCAAGGGGGGTGCGAAAACTGATTGGGGGTGCGGAGTTCACGACACAAGGAAAAAAGAAGGGGGGTCACGAGTAAAAAAAAAACGTAAAAAGACGTCATTCAAGAAGCGTATGGGGAACGTCGAGTCGAGAAGGTTAATTGGAACAGGCCGTGTCGGCGAGGAAAGAATGGCCACCCGATGAAGATAAAACCGTATTGACAAGGTTGTGGGAAATGCTGATCGTTGTCCACTGGGTTTGTGGGAAATATGGGGTAAAAGTGGGGAGGGGAGGAAAAAACAAAACCACGGAGCCTGCAGAGTGGCACGGCCTGTGAACTGAGAAAAGTACCACAAAGATCAAAGTTGAAGGAACCTCGGTGGGAAAGGAAGACGAGTGAAAACATACCCACTGGTGGAAAAAAGACCGACATTCCTACAACGGAAACTAAACGTTCCGACTAGGAAAGGGTTGCGTGGGAGAACTGAAGGGGACGCAAAGCACATTAAAAAACTGGTGGGGGTCACGGAGCACTATTTGAAAACTCCCCGAAAACTTGATGGGACCGTTGGTACATGAAGAATTGGGCCTGTGGGAAAATCAAAGCAAAGGGAAAAGCGCAGGGAGAAAAATATCGGCAAGGGGGAGGCAACGCCGGCGGGAAAACATTATGGAGGGCCCTTGTACATCATGGTCCCTCCGCACATGGATATTAATCGATGACGCAATGGGGAACCGGGCAAAGAAAAAAACCTATGGATAGGATAGGTTGGTCTTCAAACGGGCAGGGGGGGAAAAGGGTGGGGGAGCGGTTTGACGTCACCAAGGGTGAAAAGACGCGATCCAGATGAGGGTCGAGTGATGAAATCCGAAACTCACAACAAGCTTTGCCGTGGCACAGAGCCGGAACCGGTCCGTCGCACGAACAAACCATCAAAGGTGGAAGCATCACCGAAGACGCATGGGGGGGAACCTATCTGATAGGCCCCCGCCTTTCACGCGCCGGCAAGGTGAAAGAATCGGGATGAAAGGGAACAAGGGTCATTTCATGGTGGACGTCAAACCCTTACAACGAAGACCGGGACAAAAGGACACAGACCCGGGCCGCAAAGAAAAAAGATTTAGAGGTTCCTTGCAGTGAGTTGAGGGAAGGGGAGAGAGATGCAATGGAAACTTCGGGCTGCGGGGGCAAAAAGGGGTAATGTGACCAACCAAAGAAGTATAACAGGGCAAAGGGAAAAGACTTTAACGAGGGGGGTAAAAGCAGAAAAACAAATTCAAAAAAAGCATGGCAAGGAAGGCCGACGCAATGGGAAAACATTGAAAGATTGCACAAAAACAAACGACAATCGATAGACAAAGAAAAGAACAAAAACGGGAGGAGAAGGGGGAGATCGCTGATTTTTCCATTAAGCGGAGGAAATGGAACAGGGGTTCGGATGGCGTTCGTCAAACTCTTGGTTGAGAGGGGGGGCAAGGTTTAAAAAGGAAAAGGAAAAGAGGGCCAGAAAAGGAAGGTCCGGATACGAAAGAAACACCGTTTGGAAAAAATTCAACAGGCCAGCGCCACAAGTGTGATCGGAGAATTGGGGCAAGTACAGGGAAATGGTGGGAAACAATTGACCAGGTGTGAAGCAATAAACGACCTGCCCTTGCCCAACTACGATAAAAGGGGGGCGGGGCGAGTGGAAGAGACCCGAGATGAGGTGTCCGCCCAACAGTCTGTCTTCGATGAGTGGGACACGGGGTGGTGTGACCGCGACGCTACAAAAAGCCGGGGGACGAAAGGGCGTCGAGAGTAAATCAGAAAAATACTTGGGGGGATCGTCAACGCTTGCAATCCCGGACGAAAACGCTACCCCCACCACAACCCGGTGAAAACAGAAGGACGCTCCATGGGTTTTCAGAAACAACACCCGCGTCCCCCACTAAGGATAGAACGGAAAAAGAGATTAATGTGGAGGAAAGGAAAAGCCAAGGCCCCTCAACATAAGTCCCAAATGCCGGCAAAACAAAAAAACGAACATTATGGACCAAAAAACAGCAGAACTTTGAGGGCTGATGAAAAAAAACTCCAATGGATAAAAGGAACATCAAGGGGGCACCGCGAGTCAAATCGCCGGACCGGAACATGTCTCGTTTCAACAACGTTGGCAACGGACTACAACATGAATTTGCTTGAAAGAACAAGACAGAAGGATGCGAACCTTAAGTGCTGGGGGATGGGCCAGCGAAGGGTGGGGGTGGTTAACCAGTTGGGGATGCCATGTTGCCAATCGAGCTAGTAAGTAACCCAAGGATTGTCCTCAACCAAACTAGGGTTGCAAAAGGAAAGGGGGGGGTTACAGTAAGGCAGTGGAAACTCAAAAGGGAAACCGTGGTTGGCACGAAACAGAAACTGACTACTTCAACAAAAAAGGGGGAACCAACGATACAGCAATCGAACAAAAGGGGAAAAGTAAGGTAATTGCCGGCATAGGTGATTTCCTGGAAGGAAAAGAATGATTAAACAGAGACGAAAAAAAAGTTGTAAGAAAAAAAAGAAGGAAGTAGAAAGGGCCGGCAAAAAAAATGAATGAACGCAACTGCTTTTCCACTGGGGAAGTGAACAACCGCAATCAATCAGTTTGACACAAGTTCTTTCAAATGATTTTCACCTTGAAAAAGGGAAGAGAAAAAACTGAAAATTCACAATGGACCAGAATACCTTACTTGCAAGTGTAGAAGAAAGAAATCCGAACAAACACATGGCGCTTCACACGGAATTTGGCAGAAAGAGAGAACAAACTCGCGCCCCGATTGACAAGTGAAGGCATACCCCCAAATAACCACCCAGAGAACCGCTAGGAACATGAAAAGACCGGGCAGAAAAACTGGATAGTACAAAGATTTTCTCCCTAGAGAAGCGGCGAAAAAAGTTGATGAAGGCGTGAACTAAGTGCAAGATTGAGTTCATTTTGCAGACCGGAGAATGGAAAGGGACCAGGGCAGCCCTAAAAGGAAGGTGAAAGAAAAATGCGCTGGCCCGGGGATGTTTCCAGTCGGGATCCAAAGGGTGGGGGTCCAACACAAAACACCAAATGGTCCCTTTCGACTTCCGAACACAAACAAAGAAAAAAGAAGAGGAGGACAATAAAGATCGAACATCTGGAATGGCATGGAAATCAAAGAACGGGGAAACCACCAACGAGCATACCCGGCGAAAAACATTTATGGCACTTCATCGAAGGAAAAGGGGCAAAAAAAATGGCCAAAAATGGGGGGGGCCCGGGTCAAATGCAAAAGAGAAATCTTTGGTGCAAAAAAAAAAAGAGGAATACGGCATAACACAACTCAAACTTCACATAAAAAACAGCAGCCTGCGTGACAATCTCCATGGCAAAGAAGAAGAAAAAGAGAGGATGATTGGAAATGAAAGGCCTCAAAAGTGATTAAATGTTTTCCAAAAGGCGTGGGCTTCGAGAACATGATCCATCAATGAGAAGGAAAGATCAATCAAGATCCGGCCCAGGGGGGTTTTTCTGAGTTAGAAAGAGAAAAAGTGCAAGGTGTTTAAAAAAGGGAAAGGGGTAACCAATTAGTGAGAGTTGTCAGGTCTCAAATTGGTAAACCTTTGGGGACAAAGATAAATCGATGTTGAGGGGGTCGCAATCACGGTTTCGAAAGAAAAAATTGAATTGCGGAGTGAAAAAAAGAAAAAAGCGTTGACTGTGAAAGAACAAGCCTATAGTACGTAATCAGCGTGAAAAGGACAACTCGTATTGCCCAATCCAAAAGGTGGAAAAAAAGTATGACATCTGGGTCGAGAAGAACTGGCAAACGATGCACAAAAACCGTAGGAAAAATGTGTTTGGGATGATGGATCGGTTGTGAAGGGTTGGGAGAAGAACGAGGTACAAGGGACATCGCAACCCACGGAAGCCTGCAAAGGGCAAGGGCTTACCAACAAAAAAAAAACAAGAAAAAAAAAAAGGACGCCAGACAAGTGGACAACAAAATTCAAAGGGTGGTTTATGAAACTCGGAAACGTGAAACCGCGAAGAGAAAAAAGGTGTTCATCAACAACTGGAAAAAAAGGCCGCGAAGGAGAGAATAAAAACGACAGTTTACAGTGTTCCCCCGCCCCCTAAACCGAACTTGGGGAAGCAGGACCAAAAGGGGAGTCAAAAAAAAAAAGGCCCGGAGAAGCGAAAAAAGGTGTTTCCGGAGAACGAAAGTGGCAACATCAGTCAAACACGCGCAAACTTGGTGATGGACTTGTTGTATCAAACCAGTTAGAGGGGCCCGGGGGGGCAGCAGCAAACAAACAGAACGAGCGAAACCATAAAGTCAAGCGGGGGGAGGACCGTCAGGGGGTCCCATTCTGGAGGGAATGGACTTTCTGAAACGGAATTTAATATCTGTTACGAGAAAATCCAAGAGGGGGACGCCGGGGAAAAAGGAACAGAGTGAGATTATTCCTGTTCTCACGGGGGCGGGGGGGACCGTTTCAGGTCACACCAAGGGAATGAAGACAATCACGACGATGAAAAAAGATGTTCCCGATGGTAATGAGAAGGCACCAAAGATTTGTTTGGAGTGAAGAAACCCACGGTAAAGCCCCGGAACCGGTTAGAGTCAAAACAAAGGAGGAAACCATCAAAGTGGAATCGAATCATGAATGGGAGGACACCTATCGGGAAGACTTAAACCGCACGACTCCGGATCGGGCAAGGCAGGGTCAAAGTCAGTAAAACAATAAATAATACAAAAAAAGGGAATTGAAAAATAACACTGCTCAAAAACCATTTTAGGGTCCGTGAACTGGGAGACAAAAAAAGATGAAAGTTGCAAAAGAGGAGAGGGTTGAAAATGTTCAAAGTTTCTGTCTTTAATGAGGCGATACAAAGAGGTTGGCAGTCTTTAAAAAGGCACACAAGGAAAAAAGACATGGGCCGAATGGGGCCCGCAAACCGAAAATATTTCATGTTAAGACAGGAATGGAACACCTAAAATGAA
>Ga0179593_1685251_pt1 | contig 10891 bp, 18 predicted proteins | sample CZODoug2_1_08_16_FD_185931 | JGI IMG/M metagenome (GOLD analysis project Ga0179593, IMG submission 185931) | Vadose zone soil fungal communities from Angelo Coast Range Reserve, California, USA - CZODoug2_1_08_16fungal (PacBio error correction) | ecosystem: Environmental > Terrestrial > Soil >...
TAATTTTGTAATAGAGCCATGTGAACGAAAAAGGGAGGGGGGGGAAAATCCGTCCAAGAAAAAGGAAGGGAAGAAGGGGAGGAGTAGGTAGGCCCTGATAGGACAAGGCCGTTTGCTTTAGCCCGGAAGGGGGGGGGGAAAGGCCGAAAGAAAAGGAAAGGGGAGAAGGGCCTGAGGATCGCCTGTACCGCTGGCGTCAAAGCGGTTTTGTCAGTAGGCCGCACGAGGGAAGAAAAAAAAGGGGGGAAAAGATCAAGCTCAAAGAAGGAGGGGGAAGATAAAACCAACTGGCCGCATGGGGAAAACGGTGTCGGTGCCGGAAATACCCGTCTTCTGCCGACGACGGGGAAAAAGGGGGGGAGGAAAAAGGAAGGGAAAAGAAAAAGGGGCCGGGCCAGAGCCTTCGATGTTCTTCTTTCCATTTGAGAAAAGTACGAAAGGGGAGGAAAGGAGGAGAGAAAAGCGTGGAGGAAAGAGGGGGAAAAAGGGGGAAGAGTGACTCGCGGGTGACTGACTACACAGTGTATCTGGCAACTTTCTCGTCGTCCGGGAATGCAAGGATCGAGCCTCGCAAAAGGGAAAAAAAAGAGGAGGGTCTCAAGGGGGGAAAAAGGAAAAGTTCCATAGCGGTTAGCTGAAGTGCGAATCGTAGCGGAGGCCTAAATTGAAGGCCAGCTTGGAGTAGCCTTCCAGGAGTCCTGAAAAGAAGAAGAGAGAGAAAAAAAAGGAACGGACGGGGAGAAAAAAAAAAAAGGGAAGGGGAGGAATGGGGGGGTTGATTTCTGGATGCTAGTTTTCACCTGCGACTCCCAGATCAGCTTAGGAGAGTGGGAGAAAAAAATAAAAAGTAAAAGGGGGGGACGTTGTTAGGAAGAAAAAAAAAGAGGGAAAGGGGGGCTTGGGAACAGGGTGAGGTTCTCCCCGCATTCGCCATAACCACCTATTCCGTGGCTTGAATCAAGGTCCGCCTCCCTCCGCACGTCAACCCTTGGACGAAATGCACGGGAAGGGAAAGAAAGAAGGAAGGGGGGGAAACGATCGGAAGGAAAAAAAGAAAAACAGAGCAGCGCCCCAATTGCGACCCGAATGACCCTTTTTTTAGGTCAATCCGGGAATGCCACCTGAGGTAGGAAAAGAGGGGGGAGAAAGGGGGGGGGGAGAAATTTTGGGAAAAAAAAAAAAAAGAGGGGGGGGGTTGGCGGGTGTCAACCTCGTTGTCTCCCGACTGTCAATCCCATGGACGGTCGCTGGGGTAAAAAAACAGCGAAAAAAAGAAAAAAGGGGGAAAGAGTCGCTGAAAGAGGGAAAAGGAAATAGAGTGGCGGAGGAAAAAAACTGCTCTCATCTCCTGCCCAGCTTTGCCGCGTCGAACCTTCAGAGCGGTAAGAGAAGAAAAAAAAAAAGGGGGGGGAAAAAAAGGAAAGGGAAGGGAAAGAGATGCTCGAAGCTGTACACCGTAAAAACAAACGCTTCTTTACTTTGCGTATCCAGGATTTTTCGTAGAAAAAGGAAAAAGAAAGCAGAAAAAGGGAAGACGCAAAAAGCCTATACCCCCCTTTTCCACTGAGAAGGGGAAAAAAGAAGAAAAAAAAAAAGGGGGAAAGTCAGTATCCGACCACCTGATCTCCCTCTCGCATGGGGAGGGCAAAAAAGGGGGTTCTCTAGAAGTGACACTCCCACCCCACCGCACCCTCCTCCGAATTATTACAGGGTAAAGAAAGGGAGAAAAGAAACCAAGGAAAAAAGCGCCGAATCAACATCTTGCTGACTAACAAAAAAAGGGAATGAAGAAGGAAAAAAAGGGACGCAATTGGGTGCGCTAGCTAGTGCGTATGGGGGGGAAAAAAAAAAAGTAAAAAACCCGACAAAAAAAAAAAAAAAAAAAAAAAAAACACAAAAACAAAAAAAACCTGTTTCGCACTCCCCAGCCGTTTGGATAAACACGGGGGGGGAAAAAAAAAAAAGAAAACTTAATCGGGGGAAGAAAAGGGGGGAAAAAAGCCACCGAAAAGCCATCCAAGTCAGCGGAAATCTGAAAAGGAAAAGAAGAAAACCGAAATCACCGCCGTGGGAGTTTCACGACCAAGAGAAGGAAAAAGAAAAGGAAAAAAAATCACAAAAAAAAAAAAAGGAAAAGGCCGTCGGAGGAAACGTTTCCAGCTAACGCCACGCGTTCGAAAATTTGGCACGAAACGAAAAGGAAAAGGAAGGAGCCTCCGAAAAAAAAGGGAAAGGGAGGGGGAAGCCCAGGCTACGATCGCACCTTCATTCGCAGCCGTATGGAACGAGGGAAGGGGGGAAGGAGAAGAAAGACAGGAGGGAAAGAGAAAAAAGAAGGGGAGGAAAAGAAAAAAAAAAAAGGGGGAAAAGAACGCTAGGAAAAAAAAAAAAAGAAAGACGGGGGCCCATTGCCTACCGCTTTGGAGATCGAACTGTGCTTCTCGCTGGCGCCGGAGTCATCTATGGACAAACGGGGGAAAGGAAAAGAGGGAGAGAGGGGACATTGGGGAAAAAAAAAAAAAAGAAGCGGCCACTCCGACGATTCTCTCGCCAACCATTTGTCCTTCGGCGGTAGCGGTTTTATTTCCGGCACCACAAAAAAAAAAAGGAAAAAAAAAAAAGACTCCATGAGAAGGGGGAGGCGACACGGGGGACGTCAATTACGTTTGGTTCGTGAGAAAAAAAAAGAGGGGGAGGACCGGTTCAAGGAAAAAAAGAAAGAGAAAACGAATTCGACGGATCGTGAGTTCATTCTTCAACTGCAACTAGCAACGCGCCGCAGGTTGAGGTAAAATAATAAAAAAAAAGATACACGGAAAGAAAAAGGGAAAAAAAAGAAGGGAGGATCACTCTTACATGTTTCGACAAGCCGTGGACCGTCGGTTTCTCCCTCAAGCACACTTTTTTTTCGGTCAACATGCTCATAGAAGAAGAGAGAAAAAAAGAAGGAAGGGGACCGAAAAGGAAAAAGTCCACCAGCGTCTTGTCCTTAACATTGTAATGGATCCGTCAAAGAAAAAAAAGAGGAAGCCGAAAGAGGAAAAGGGAAGAAGACAAGCCGTTGCTTGTACCGCCTGTTTATCCAAAGGGGGGAGGGAAAGTTTGAAGAAAAAAGGGAAAAGGGAGAGGGAAGAGGGAGATGGCCTCCCGTGCCTGAGTATCGCCTTTACGCTTCGTCAAGCGGTGTTGTATAGGCCGCCGACGGTTAAGGAAAGGGAAAAGAAAAAAAAGGAAAATTCAAACAGAAAAAAGATAACTGGCATGGTAGGTGTTCTTGATATGCGGGTTCGTACAACACCACTGCACCTGTTGAACGGGGTGGGAAAAAAAAAAGGGGGGAAAAAAAAGGGCGTCGGAAGGGGGGAAAAAAAAAAAGGGAGGCAGGAGCCTTCGTGTTCTGGCCATTTGAGAAACGGCCGGCCCTTGGCAAGGAAGGAGAAGGAGAAAAAAAAAGGACGAGCGGTCTCGAGGAAAGGGGGAAAAGGGGAGGGCGGCCGTCCCACGACAACGTTATCGGGCACGTTCCTTCCGCCGGGGAATGCGGGAGGAAAAAGGAAGGAGAGACCATATACGGAAAAAAAAAAAAAGGGAAAAAAAGGAAGGCATTTTTTTCCAATCGTGGCACTCGTTCGCATACGGTGGAATGAAAGGGAGGGAGGGGAGAAAGAGGGGGTCCGGAAAGGAAAAAGAGGAAAAAAAAGGGCGCGCGTTCGTGCACATTTCGACGTTGGCATTTATCGCGGAAGTGTGGGGGCGTTCAGCAGAAAGGAAGGCAAAAGGGGAAAAGAGAGAAAAAGGGAAAATTCTAATAAAAAAATAAAAAGGGGGGGGCGTAAACTCCACCGGAGGTGAGGCGGTTAGTGTAGCAAAGAAGGGGAGGAAAAAGGAAGGAGGGGGTTATCCCCCTCCATTCTCAATAACCACCGATTCCGGGGCGTGGGAGAAAAAAAGGGGAGAAAAGAAAAAAAAAAAGAGGAGAAAAGGGGAGGAAGAAAATTAATAAAAAAAAAGAAAAAAAAAAAAAAAGAAGGCACGCCGATTGTGCTATTGTTGTTGTGTTCCGACAGGTGCGTACGGGACCCGGGGAAAAGAAAAAAAGAAGGAACAATGGACAGGGGAAAAAGGGGGGAAAAGAGGAAGGCACACGCGGTTGTCTCTCTTTAACTGAAAAAGATGGTGTTCTCTTTTGGGTGACGGAAGGGGAAAAAAAAAAAGAGGGAATGGTTTGGGGAAAAAAAAGACCTTCCCGAGCTGTCCAGGTCCCCGGACGTGGCCTTGGGCAACACGCTGAGTCAAAGCCACAGAAAGGGGAAAAAGAAAAAGGGAGAAATGCCTTGAAAAAAAACCATGGAAAAGGTGTTTCTCGATTGTGCGGTCGAAAAACTGCGAAAAAAAAAGAGAAAAAAGGAAACGCGTTTGGACCAAAAAAACGGGGGGGACGGCTACTGCGTAGAACGAAATCCTGTTCCGTGGCACGTTAAAAGAAGGTTTTGTTTTTACCGTGTACGACGGAGGAAGAGGAAGAGAAAAAAAAAAGAGGGGGGAAGAAAGGCCAAGGAAAGGGGAAAAAAGGGGCGTACCAGGGATTCGGTTATATCGCAGGAGATCTGACACTCTCCTGACGGTTCCCAACGGCTGGCACACGGGAAAAGAAAGGGGAAAGGGAGAAGTGCAAGGAAAAAAAAAAAGGAGAAAAGGGACTGGAAATCAGATCCCGACCAACCTGATCGCCCTCGCATGTTGTCTTTTGCTCAAGCTGTGTTTACACAAAAAAAAAGGGAAAAAAAAAAGGGGAAAAAAAAAACCACAACCCACCAAGAGGGAAGGAAAAAAAAAACCGGCGGAACAAAGAACACCATCTTTTTCCTTTACATCGCGATCAACAGCTTTGCGACTACCGAAAAGGGGGAAAGGAAAGGAAGGAAAAAAAAGGGGGCAAAAAAAAATAGGTCTGTGGGCTCCATGTTCCAGTACGCTCGTACACCAACCAAGACAACTCGCGACTAGGGGGGGGGGAGAAAAAGGGGGGAGGAAAAAAGTCACTGGGGTGGGGAAAGCGGGAGGCTGCTCTTTATCCAAGCCCTGAATCGGTTTTTTATGTCAATGCGGGAGAAAGAAAAAAAGGAAAAAAAAAAAAAAGAGGGAGGAAAAAAAATCAAAAATAAGGGAAAAGAAAAGGGGGAGAGCCACTCTCCTACGCTTCTCTGGGATTCGGTGGCAGTTGGCAAACTGGCAATCCAAGGCAACACCGCAGGGAAAAAAAAAAAGGAAAGAAAAAAAAAAGAAAGACAACGAACGAAGAAAAGGGAGAAGAAAGCAATGGAGGCTACTCCCAATCTGGCCTTCAATTCGGTCCTCCGCTACGACGCACCGGAAGTGAAAAGAGAAGAAAAAAGGGGAAAAGGGAGGAACATCAATTGGGGAAAAAGAAAAACACTTCCTTGTAGGCGGTGGCTCGGGTCTTCGCTCCTTGCAGAAGAGAAGGGAGAGAAAGCGAGGAAAGGCCCACGAAAAAAAAAAGAAAAAAGAAGAGAAGATTGGGGAGAGTCGGACTGTGCGTCGCGGCGTCTGGCTGCCGGATTCATCTATGACAACTTGGCGCGTTTCTCAAATGGCGGAGAAAAAAAAAGGAAAAGAAAAAGGGGGGGGAACATTTGAGGGGAAAAAAAAAAAAAAAAAAAAAGAAAAGAAAAGAGAGGAGGCCAAGACTCATTTGCCGGCGGCGGCAGTTTTTATTCCGGCAGCGGACCTCTTCAACGCAGGTGCTGGTTTTAGGGGGGAAAAAAAAAAAAAAAAAAAAGGAAGAGGGAAAGTTAGTGGAAAGGGAAGGGGGGAGAGAGCCGATTAACTCGGCGGCTCTACAACCCAAATCCGCTTGACTTCCAGGTCCAGGCGAATGTAAGAAAAGGAGAAGGAATGTATGAAAAAAGAAAAAAAAAACGCCCTGCAGGTTTAGGTAAAACATGCGTCTCGAAAAAGGGTGGGGGAAGGAAAAGAAGAGGAAAAAAGGTCTTCTTGAGGGGAAAGGAGGATCCCTAGCATGTTAATACCATTCCGTTTAACCGTCGTTTTTCGCGCGAAGAAGAAAAAAGGGAAAAAGAAAAAGAGAGAGAAGACACACAATAGGAAGGGGGAAAAAAAAAAAAAAAAAAAAAAAAAAAAATCTTCCGAAAAAGGTTTCTTGAGGTCTAACCCAAGGGGAAAGGAGGGAGAAAAATTGCGAAACCTAGGGGAGGAAAAGGTGAAGGGACAAGCCTTTTCTTGTACAAAAAAGGAGGGGGAGGAATTTGGAAGGAAAAAAAGAGGGAATTGGGAGTCCCGTGCCTTGAGGATCTCCTTACCTTTGCTTCATAAGCTTGTGTAGGAAAGGAAAAAGAAAAGGGAAAAGGGGAGAAAATTCCCACTAACGAGGAAAGGGAAAAAAGGGATAGGTTTCTTGAATTCGTTTCGTAAACCACTGGCCCCTGGTTGAACGGTTAGGGAGAAAAAAAAGAAGGGGAAAGGGGGGAGACGTCCTATACAAAAAAAAGGGGGGTGTCCTTGTTTGCACTCCCTTCCTCCATTTCGGGAAAAAAGAAAAGGGGGAAAAAAAGGGAAGAGGGGGAAACCGCCCAGGAAAAAAGGAAAAAAAAAAGAAAGGTGCAGACTCCACAGCGTTAGGCCGTGCCCACGCGCTTCCGAGATGTAAGGAGTGGGCACAGGGGGGGGAAGAAAAGAAAAAAAGGAGAAAAAAAGGGGGAAAGGGGCCCCGAAAGCCGTCTGCACCTTACAGTAGGTGTCTGATCTTCTGACAGAGAAGAGAAAAAGAAGATGTGAAAGGAGCAAGCCTGGGGGAAGAAAAGGAAAAAAGGGTGGAATGAAGGTGCGATCTATCTTATTCCTGTAAATTTAATTCGCCCTTGTGAGTAGCCTTCTCAGGAGTACGGAAAGTGAAAAGGGAAAGGAGAGAAAAAAGAAAGGGAGGGGGAAAGTTTCGAAGAGGAAAAAGGGACAGGGGTTCCGCTTACTGTGTTCTTTCTTATTGCATTTTGCCCACCTGCGTAATCCCAGAGAAGCTTAGAGAGTGGGGAAGAAAGGGAGGGAAAAAAAAAAAAAAAAAGGGAAAAGGACCGTGAAGAGGGGGGGGGGGAGACCTCTCCATTCTCCTCCCCACACCGATCCGGGCTTGGGAAAATAAAGAAAAAAAAAAAAAAAAAAAAAAGAGAGGAGGGGAAGGCGACAACAGAGGGGAAAAAAAAGGAGGAACGGAAGTCACCCAACTGGGGTTCAAATACGCCGCGGTAGCTACTCTCCCCAATTTCTACCCCTTATGACCCGTTTTTTAAGCAATCCCCAGGGGGAGGGAAAAGAGGGGAAAGGGGGGGGATGGGTCCTGAAGGAAGAAGAGGAGAGGGGGGTTTTGGAGGGTGTCACCGCGTTTTCTCCCTTCTTTCAGCACCGGACGCCTGGGGAACAAAGAAGGAAAAAAAAAAAAAGAAAAAAAAGGAAAAAAAAGGCGCGAATGAAGGGGGAAAAGGGAGGGTCCCGAACATGGAAAAGGGGTTAAGATTTGCGTCGGAAACATGGGAGAAAAAGAAGAAAGAGAGGGAAGAAGGGAAGATACGGAGGGGAAGAAGGAGTGGTGGTGTTTTTTACCGTTTGTATCCTAGAAAAAGATGCAAAAACAGTCTCCAAAAAAAGGAGAAGAGGTCAGTGAATACTCAGGAATCTCACCCTCCTATACTGTTCTCGACTCGGCACAGCGCGGCTATGACGCTGTCAGTTTTTCGCCCGAAAGAAAAAGAAAAAAAAAAAAAAAAAAAACAGAAAAATTCGGAGAAAAAAAAAAGGAAAAAAAAAAGAGCCTCCTCGCAGTTGTGCTTTTTGCTCCAGCGTTTTCCCAGGCCGGTCTTGCGTGGAACAACGAGGGGAAAAAAGGGGGGGGAAAAAAGAAACAGGGGGAAGCTACCAAAAGGGAAAAAGTAAGGAAGGAAGAAAAGGGGAGGGGGAAAAACACGACTCAGGTGCCTTCCGCGATTAGTCAAAACGGGTCGCATTCCTGTCTCAATGGGCGGGCTAGCTACGTGCTGAGTGGTGAAAAAAAAGGAAAAAAAAAAAAAAGGAAAAGGGGGGAGGGAAACACGCCGTCCGATTGGAAAAAAAAGAAAGGGAGGAGGGGCGGGAGGCGGCTCCTTTTCCTACGCCCCGGAACGGTGTTATGTCTATGGCGGGAGTAACATCACCAATGTTCGCGCAAAGCAACCGACACACACCACAAGGCAAGGGAAACTGCAAAAAAAAAAAAAAAAAAAAAAAAAAAAAAAGAAACAAGAAAATCGTGCGCAATCATCACGCTCAGCCTCCTGTGTGATTTCCACTACGCATAGTTGCGAGGCACAATAGCAGAAAAAAAGAAGAAAAAAAGGAAAAGAAAAAAAAAAGGGGCACTTCAAGGAAAAGAAAAAAAAAAAGAGAAAAAAGAGAATGTTGCACGAACGATCGCGCCGCGGTTGGATTGATGAGGGCTTATTCATTCAGCCTCCTTGAAGCTACTCCCACGCTGGCCTAAGTGAGAAGAAAGAAGAAAAAAAAAAAAAAGAAAAGGGGGACAAAAAAAGGGGGAGAGGGGGAGGTAGAAAGGGCATCGTTATTGTCCCTAGCTTCCACCTCCAGGGGAAAAAAAAAAAAAAAAGGGGAAAGGGAAACGATCACGAAAAAAAAAGGGGGAACACAACAGAAACCCTTACAAATCTGCGTTCCTCGCTCCGTGGGCCTGCTACCGAGGGAAAAGAAAGGAAAGATATGACACTCCGGGAAAAAAAGGGGGAAAAAAAAGAGGAAAAAACCACAGCGAAGGCTGCCTGGCCAGACATTGTGCAGTTGATTGCCAACAATTTGTACAATACTCCAGCGGACTCCGCGCAAAATAAAAGTAAGGAAGAAAAAGGAGTAAGGAAAAAACCTGGGAGGGGGGGCAAAAAAGAAAATCAAGAACCCCTACTCCCTTTGCATGTTGAATTTCGTTGTGCATGCGTGAGTTGAATTCTTCAGAAAACGGGGGAGGGGACAGGAAGGGGAAGAGGAGAGAAAGAAAAAAAAAGCTTTGACAGAAAAAAAAAAAAGGAAAAAAAAAGGGGACAAGACAGCGCGCCGACTTTCTAGTTATCTAGCATCGGCAACGTCCACGACAGAACCAATACAGGGAAAAGGAAAGAGGACAGCTTGGGAAAAAGAAGAAAGAAAAAAGGGGCCGCTTCGGATGGTTCGGGTTGAGGACAGTCCTTTACGGCTCCTATCCAATGTTAAGACAAGAAGGGGGGGAGAAGGAGAAAGGGAAGAGAAAAGAAGGCCATCTACAGAAAAAAAAAAAAAGGAGGAGGGAAGGTGATAGAGCATGTGACCGAAAAAGTTTGCTTGGTCTAACTCGCGACGGTCCATACCGTCTTGTCTGAAACAGGGGGGAAGAAAGGAAAAGAAAAACTAAAAAGACGGGAAAGAAGAAGGGGAGAGGAGGTGAGTACGGTAGGCCACTTAATATGACACAAGCCTTTGTCTGTCGCCGCCTGTTTACCTCACGCGCCGGCAGGGGGGGAAAAGGGAAAGAGAAAGGAAGGAAAGCTGCCCTGGACCGAAAAAAAGGAAAAAACGGAAGACCGAAAAACGTAATTGACTCTCACCGTGGTCGAATAATTCACTCACAGCTTTCACATACACCGAAAGGAGAAAGGGAAGGAAGGAAGGTGGAGAAAAAAAAGACCGCCAAAAAAAGAGGAGGGGGGTTGGTTCAATGTTGGCAATCACTGCCCAATGTCGGGGCCAGGAGCATTCAGGAGGGCGGAAGGAAAGAAAAAAAAGAAAAAAAAAAGAAGTTCTCTCTAAAAAAAAAAGTGTTAGGGTGGGTGGGCAATCTTTGCTCGTCGGTTCCACTACAACTTGATCGGGCAACGTTCGCGTCGCAAGGGAAAAGGGAAAAAAAAGAAAGGGGGAAAAGAGCGGAAACCATTTGACAGAAAAAAGGAAAGGGAAGCCTTGTGTCCAAATGCTTTGGCATCTCGTTCCAATGAGGGGGGGAGAAAAAAGGGGGGGTGGGTCGTAAAGGGAGAAAAAGAAAAAAAAGGCGCGTCGTTTCGTGCAGCATTTTCGACGGTTTGTCGTTACCGGAACGTGCAGCAGAAAGAAAGGGAAGGGAAAAAAGAAGAGAAAAGAAAGGGGGGAAAAAACTTCTCATCTAAAGGAGAGGGAAAGGAAGTGGGCGGAAACTCCCACCTTATTTATCTTTTCTTTCGCACGAGGGGGAGGAAAAGAAAGAAGAGGTGGGGGGTGTATCATTGGGGAAACTTCGCCATCGCATACCACCGATCCGGGCGGGAAGAAAAAAAAAAGAAAAAAAACTTGGGAAAAGGAAAAAGGGGGGCGTGCGAAAACAGAGTCGCCGAGTGTCTTGGTGGTGTTGCGTCGAGGCTTACTGGACTGGAGCACAGACTTGGGGGAGAAAGAAAAAAAGGAAAGGGGGGAACAATCGCGGAAGCGCACCTGAGGAGTCAGCAAGCTGTTGATCGCGCTGTAACGAAAAAGATGGTGTTTCACGGGGACAAAGGGAGAGGGAGAGGGAAACTGTTGTTGTGAAGGAGACGCGATTTTTCTCCGAGCTTTTCACTCACCGTAGCGCGGCCTGGGGAACAAAAAGGAAGAAAAAAAAGGAAATCATTTGGGGAAAAGAAAAAGGGGGGAGAGGAGAAGGAAGTTACTTTAACTGTGTTCGCGGGGATTGGCCGATTGGAAAAGGTTATAGATTGCGCGAAAAACAGGGGGAGAGAAGAGCAAGAAAAAGAAAAAGGGGAGAGAGAAGCGTATAACGAAAGAAAGAAAAGGGGGGGGGGGGGGGGGGGGAAACGGTGTACAGCTTCGGAAT
>Ga0179593_1313836_pt1 | contig 10890 bp, 12 predicted proteins | sample CZODoug2_1_08_16_FD_185931 | JGI IMG/M metagenome (GOLD analysis project Ga0179593, IMG submission 185931) | Vadose zone soil fungal communities from Angelo Coast Range Reserve, California, USA - CZODoug2_1_08_16fungal (PacBio error correction) | ecosystem: Environmental > Terrestrial > Soil >...
AAAGGCGACGTCGCGAACCACCGAGGTCAAGGTGTTCGCTTCCAAAACGCAAACGAAAGAAAAGAATGGTGAGCAGAAAAAAAGAAGAAGGGGAAAAACCTCCAACATTACATGCAGCCGACCGCACTTCAATCGCGACTCGGGAAAACGTCAAAGAAGGGGGAATGACGTTTGTTTGTAAAGACCATAAAGAATTCCTCCAACGGCGCGGTTGAAAGGGGGAAGGGATCTTAAGGAAGGTCAAAAATCTCGGAGACTTTCACCTGAATTGCCCACAATCGCGAAAAATCCATTCGGGGAACCTGAAGAGGAGGTGGGGAAAAAACGGAACTAGGGGGGGGGGGGGGGGGGGTTGGGCTGCCGAAGGGAAAACAAAACAGGAGGAGAGAAGTGCGGGATGTTGATGTCCTGGTTAATTAATATACAATACTCATTCGAGCATAGAGCAAAACGAAAAATGAGGGAAAACGATTCTCACCATAGAAGTGGGTAAAAAAAAATCGGCTCTTACTGGGGGAAATTTAAAGCAAAAACAGGGAAGAAAGACAGGTTTTGGGAGGAGGAAAAAACTTCATTCGCAAACAAAAAAAATCACAAGGATTCCCAGGGAAAAAAAGGGGGGTGAAAAGGTCCATCTATTCGGGTTATACAACTAAGGGGGACTCCGACCACACCTGACATTAAACGGTTGAAATGAGAGAGCGAGGGGAGAGCGTTAGTTCAGGGAGAAGAGATGGGTTCTAAATTTCCTTTCAGGCAGCATCCCAAGGGTGTCAAAGCCATGCCAAAAACCAGTTGCCGGACCTTAAGACCTCACGAAGAGAGATAAACGCAAAAAACATCACAAGAAGAGAAGCCACAAACTTTGAGACAAATCTCCGCCGCTTACAATAAGCAACCTATCGCGAGAGGGGTTGTAGACAGAGAAAAAGAGGAGGGTCTGGACAATAAGGAGGGGGGGGGCCTGGACCAGGAAGAGAAAGAAAAAGAGAGATCAAACTCGTAATCTCACCTATAAGGAAACCCTATCAGCGCAGCATAGGAGAAGCCTCAAAAAAGTTGGTGCAGCGACAAATTTGAATTATATTTAGGTCACACAGATGAGGGAATCGGGAGGCAAGCAATCAGGGAGAGAAAAAATGATCATACTAAAAGAGGGAAAAACAAATTAAAAAACATTTAGGTCAAAAAGGGCATGACTTGTACACCGGACAAAAAAGGTCAGCGTAGGCTCAGTAGGAATGCACTATGACAAACTAACAGACTTATAGGAAAAGGGGGAGAAGGATCACGAAGGGGGGGGGGTTCGGGGGGATTGAGGAGACAGGGCTGTCATTGGCTGCTGGTTTCAAAAAAGGAAAGGCTTACTAAAACCTCAAAAATCTGGTTAAGACAAGCGACAGGGACGAAAAAAAAGATATATTCGACGAGTGAGGGACAATGTGCCTTACTCTTAGATCGTCGATTTGTGAAAGGCCCGCACGTGGAGCGCTTCCAGATCGGAAAGCAGGGCCTGAGCGGGCGCGACCAGACGGGGGAAAAATCCTTGATGGTGAAGGCAAAAGGGGAAAAACCCGCCAGGCTAATCAGCTGCTCGAATGCCCGTACTATAGGAACGCACCTGAGGCAGAGCGGGCATACAAAAAGGGGCTCGTTAGCCGAAAAAGAGGGCAGGAAGAAATCCATGTTTGGTAAAGAACAAAGACGGGGGAAAGCAAAGCACGAGAAAAAAAAAACCAGAGCCGCAAAAAACTTGTAAACAATTGGGTTCAATTACTTTCCAATACAGAAAAGGCATGGAACCCCTTGGCAATGTACGCGAAACTGTATGAAGACAAAAGGGGCGAAAGAAGGAAGAAACGGAAAAAAGGACACGGGAGGGTATGAACTGCAATGCTGAAAGCGGAAAATTAGAAAAAGGAAATCGCACCACAGATAAAACCGCTGGGTGAAAAAAGCAACCAGACGGTACTGGCATACCCCTTAACCAATGGAGTGACAGTCCCGATGGGCATAAGGGGGAGAGCCGGCAGGGGCTACACCGCCACAGGGACGCGAGGGGACCGGGGATGGGAGTCAATCCAGTAGGAAAAAACCTGGCCTAGAAAGCTAGGAGACGGAGAAACCAATGTAACTGGACCGGTATGCTCAGAATGGGGGGGCCCAGATTGGAGCCACAGGTAAGTCCGGCGGGGCGGGTAAGAGCATCCGGGAATCACGGCGGTAGTGGGAGGACAGGGCTCGGGCAAAAAGTACCAGAGTCGGGTAAACAGAGGTAAGCGGAATGAGGGGAGATGCCGGGCCGGAAAAAAAGGCGGGACCGTGCAGGTAGGGTAAGGCGGAGAGAGACAGGGATGTCACGGTAGAGCACAGTAAGGGGGAGGGGCGCGGAGGCATGAAATGGCACCTTGCGAGTGGCATAAGTGGAGGCGGCAAGAGGAAGAAGTCACGACTCACAACACACACAATAAACCCCCCCCAACCACCGAAGTACCTCTATCCCAACAGACCACCACTTGACACGATGGCTAGTACGGGAAGGTTAAGGACTCTTTCTGGGACCCCAGCCCTACCCATCACTGTCATTCGACCCTCAAAAGAAGAAACAATTATGAATCGCCCGGGTAACCTTGGATCGGCGGAAAAAAAAGTCGGAAACGTCAAAAACGTTTGAGTAAAAAGAAAAGTGGGGGGCATCTCACTACACCCGAGACAAGGTCACTCCGCAACTCGCTTGCCTTGTCTAACCTTTTGACCAGGGCGACAACTGTTTAACCAAAATTCAAACCATGAACTTTACCCACCCACAAAAGAGAAAAGGAAGGAGGGAAAAAGAAAAATGAAAAGAAAAATCTAAAAAAAATAGGCCCATTAACAGCCTGGGAAATGAAAAAAACGTCAGCTCAAACGAAAGAACAATTTTGCTGAAATGGAGCCCACGAGCGGTCCTCGCAACGGCCCGGGGTCAAGGGAGAAAAAGGAGCCCAGTCTAAACCATCCCCGTCAAGACAAGCCGGACATTAAAACGCTTCGACAAAACCGTTTGCCCATAGCCTTGGGTTACCATCGGCGGAGGAAACGGAATCAAATTCTAAGACCAAGGGTGAACAAGAAGAAAGCATCCCTTGCAAACATTCTCTCAAAAAAAAAAACGGGAAACGGGAGATGTTGGCCGGCAGAACCAAGCCCTAACCCAGGGACTTTACTAAAAACTGGGATCGCGTAGGACGCCCGACCGAGGGACCAAAGGAGGGAATGTGTCACTTGGAACTGTAAGGAAAAAAGTTTTCGTCGCGGAGCGGGTCGACGGATGAAGTTGGTGAGCGCCAACGGGGGCCGGGTTGAAAGAGCGTACTCGTCGCAAAAAAAACGCAAAAATCTTTAGGGTCGAGGGGAAAGAAGGGGTGGATGGCCCAAGGGAAGGACTGGGAGGACTTTGTGGGACGACAGTTTGTCTGGAAAACAGTTTTGATCATCATTGACAGGCCCCAGGGAATGGAGGAGGGTGGTAAGCCGTGGAAAAATAGCCACGGACGTAGGGTGCCGCGTGGCGGCACAGTGGGTGGAAGAAAGGAACACTTCTGTTCTTTAGAGAAAAAGTACTGGCCCTGCCGTTGAAGGAGCCGCCAAGTTACACGGCGGTTCCATCCCTGGCTGATGAGGTCGAAGGGACGGCACTGTTGGGGGTAGCGACGCCCACGGAGGACAGGGACGGGATTGGCTATTGGAGTGGACATTGGAGAAGAAAAGGAAGGGTCACAGAACCAGAATTGTAGTGTGAATGGAATTGAGAGAAGCTGCTCGCGGCCACAGTGCGAAAATACAAACCGGGAGGAAAAAAGTTCGGGGAGGGTTGCTTCAAGAAGGTGAAAAAAAAATATGAAAATAAAGTTTCTAAGGGGTGCGTCTATTAAAAATGGGCGGTTGAAAGAAAAAAATACTAATCGGGGGGAGGGTGTCGGCCGTGAAGAAGCAAATCTGGGTGGTGGGATCAAGAAAAAAGAGCAAGGTTGGAAAAAGAACCCTTCGGCCTCATTTTTCACAGAAGATAGGGTCAACCTGCAGCGACGAGACGCCTGCGCGGAGGTCAAAACATGGCTCTAAAAAAAATCAAGGATTGGGTCAAACAAAACAGACCGCGAGGCAATCGTCGTCGGGGTATTAACTCCACCTGAGATCGAATTTACAAAGACGTATCCAGAGCGGGGGCCAGCAATGCCGAATCATAGATATCATGCCGGTTTCGGCCGGGGGGTCGAGGTAAGTTTACCACAACAAAATTGGAAACCTTCAACAAAAATATAAGCAAGAGGTAAAAAAGAAAAAGATCAAAAAGGGACCAAAACAATGAGAGAAGAAGTCGGCGAATGAACGTCATTGAGGGCCTAGTGACTTGCATTTACCTAGCTGCGGTGGGGCAGGGAAGGAACGTTCAAAGTCATCGGAGGACAAGTTTGGGGGCGGTTGGGTGCGACTGGCGGAAGAACTGTTTAATACGGTGATGGGGAAACAGCAAGAACAATGAGTCCGGACCAAAACCCGAGAATGAAAAATGACGTATACGCCACACATTCACCGAGATATTGGACCTTCCCAAGAGCGAATCTGAGGATCGGGTCGATTACGATGGAGATCGAATTTCTAAGCTTCGTTCGTAAAACAAGAAGGAGGGCCATACCATCCGGGGGGATAAATTAAGCAGAAAAAAGGAAAAAAAAGGTCATGGTATTTCCGCGCGGCGTCTCAAAAATAGTGCGCTATGATGGGGGGAAGTGTAGTGGAGTCATGCTCAGAAAGGCAGTAAGCCGGGATGAAACACAGGTGGGGAGTGACATTCTCAGGAGAAACAAGTAATGTGACAGACTCATGAGTCGAAACACGCGTCGCACCCCGCAATCCTGCCTCTGTCGGCGCGACCCGAACAATAACTGGTCAACGCGTCCTGGGCCCAGGCGCCGCAAGCACCGGCGAGCAAACAAAGAGGAACCTTTAAGAAAAATTTTCACGGGGGGGGGGGGGTCAAATCATTCTAGGATTGGTATGCATCCTTCGACCAACATGCTCTGCTTCAGCAAGGGGGGGGTCGGCCGACCGAAGAGGGTAACAACACTCCAGGATGGCGGTAACGAAAAAAAAAAAAAAAACAAAAAAAACAAAAAAAAAAAAAAAAAAAAAAAAACAGTGCATTGTTTCACCGGCTCGAGGAGGGGGTGAAAATACCGACAGCCAAAGACGAACTGGAGCAAGCGGGGGTACTGTGAAAAGAGGGAAAGAAGGCAGTGCTGTTGCCCCAAGGCTAGATTGCCCGACAAGGACAGGGAAAAGAAATGTTTGGCCAACCCGGCGCTGACGAAGAGCTCTTTTGCTGCACAGGACGGCAAGCGCATGCAAAGGAAAAAAGCAAGTTTATTGGGAACGGTTTTCTTTAAAGTACCGGGAAAAAAAAATCCTCGAAAAATCTCGGGAATCGCGAGAGCGGGGGGGGGACAGTGGAAACGACTGACTGGAGGGACACGGCCTGTACTGTATGGGCTTGGAGGAGAGGATTTCAGAGAACAGAGTGGGAGAATGGCAAGGCAGGGAATCGAAACCTTCAATGGACGAGTTGTGCTCCTCTGCATCTGAAAAGATAGGGCAACTATCCCTCAAACAACACAACGGAGATTGAAGAGAGGGCCAGGCCGGCGCCGATAAAAGGCTAAAATTCGACAAAAAGAAAGGAGAAAGGGTGACTCGTCCCTCCGAGAACAAGGAAGCAAACCACACGATGGTCGAATCCGCCGCGCCCCACAAGCCCCGACGAAGCAAACCCCGCATTCCGTCACAGCGACGCGAGAGACTGGACCGAGAGGAAGAGAGGTGGGTAACTTCAGAAAGAAAAAGGGACATCAAGGATCTTTTTGCTCTCCACCCTTGGCATAAAAAGAGCGACGAGAACTTGCAGCCTGCCGTTGCCAACCGATCTCGTCGTAAAGTCAAATGGGCTTTTCACTTGGGAGGGGAGCAATTTGCCACAGCACAAACGGACAGCATGGCAACACCGCTTGCTAAGCAGGTGGGCGTGGGGGGGGGTTTTACAACAAAAAAAACTGATAGAATTCGCAGAAAATCTATCCGGTGAACAATGGGGCGAAGACAGAACGCTGGAGTGGGGTTCTCTGCTTGGAGGAAGAATACCAACGTGAGTAAAACGATAGTTCGTCCTAACCAAACCAATGCTCCAAGCCCTACCGACTGCCCAGTGGCGAAGTTTTGCTGCCAGGGGCAAAACAGGGGTAGCCAGAATGGCTCCAGGAAAAGGACGCCGGAACACACTGCAGGGAATTAAGATCATCGCGAAGAGTTTCGGGCGAACGAGGGGATGAAAGTGGGACAGGAGCGCCACTTCTGAGCGCATGGCCCACATTGTCAAAAGGGGGAAAACGGAATTCAAGAACACTATCTCGGATAACGAAAAATTAACCACCGAGTCCGCACGACAACTGTGAGCCAACCGCTTCACAAAAGGAACCATACAACGAGCGCGCCGTAGATTCCCATCCGTGGAGAAAAAGGGAGAGGGGGGTGGCCAGTCCCGTAATCGAAAATCTAATAGAAAGCTTAATCTCAAAGAAAGCGGTATAGTTTCTCCAGGCCAAAGATCGAAAGATCGAAAAGCGCGGGCTTGGGGGGTGAGGCTAAATACCGCAATGGTTGATGAAAATGGAGTGGGGGAAACTACATGAAGATCGCGAAACTCAAAGGTATGGTACAAAGTAACTTCAGACACCATGAACAATCCGGGTCCAGCTTGACAAGGTCGAAATCACCAGGGAGGGCTTATGAGAAGATTTCCAGCAGTCAAGAGAACGCAGAGGAGCGCCTACAGCGCTCCATTGTTTCTGGGAAGTCAGGGAAGGGGGCTGCTGCTGGGAACTGGCAATTCTTAAAAAAAGGGTAACGCCCCTCCACGAGAAAAAAAACACGGCGGATTCGAAGATGCCCATTGCCTGCCTCAGGTAAAAGGAGACGATTGGGAACTTTCCCTCGTGCGCAGGTAACGACCTGCCAGCTTGCCTCGGGCAGATAATCAGCTTGAAAGCCTTGGGGGAGGAAGTCCATTTTCCCCGCAACAGCTCATGAGGAAGAAGGGACTCTCTAAAAATAGGCGATGGTGCAACCTAGGAGAAGACGGGGTGGCCAATGGGCGCTACCAAGAACGAACGGTGGGGGGACATCCCCAACCTCTATCCTGAACAAACAGAACAAGAAACGCGAAAATACCGCAAAAGGTTTCATTGTTGGGCAAGAAATCAAAATCCAAACACGGCTGAAACCGGTTTGGCCAACCGCCCTGGAACTATCATATTCTTAAAACGACAATCAAAAAAGAAACACCAGGGACATTGATGTAAAGGGCTGAAAAGGAAAACTAAGCCAACGAAGAGAAAATTCCCCCATGACGGGTGCGCGCACACACAACCCAAGCAATGAAACAGGCTAAACTCACATCCATGGGGATGAAAGGACTCCCGTTTAACTGAGCGAGGAGGGAATAACAAAAACGGACACGTCGACACGTGGAGAAAAAGCCAAAAGTGAAATCGAACTAAACCGAGCATACGCGCAACTCTACGGAAATGAAAAAGAAAGGAAAAGGCTAATGAATTAAAAAAAACGAAGAAAAGGAAAATGGGAAACAAAACTGCGGAGAAGAAATGAATAAGCCTGAAAAAAAGAAACTCAAGAGAATGGCCATGAAAGCTAGGAAAATAACTCAGAGCTACAGAGACAAAGATTGTTGGGGGGGATATTAGTGGCGCAACTCATAGGCCACGTACCGTTCGGGGACAACAACTTAACACTAGACACAGCCAAAAAAAAAAACCTATACACTCGACATTAAAAAACCTACTCACCAAACCTTTCCTCGCATGGTACCTCGTCTTCTTACCTACCGGATAAAAGGGTTCTGGGGAAAAGCCCTGGGGAGGGCCTCACATCGCCATCCCACCATAAAGGACAACAACACGGTAGTTATTAAAATCAGAGAAGAGGGTGTACGTTGCGAAAGAGAGGCAAAGAAAACGGGACTGTACGAAGTACCCTGGGGAAAGAACCTCTTCACAAGCGGGGAAGGTCACCCAATGCGTTCAAAACGGGGTCTCCAAAGTTCCTCCAACTAGTGGGAAATACGCCGGGACTTAGCAAGGGGAGAAGTGGATATTCACGTTACGGGCGAGAAACACCCAGGACCGCTACGAGAAACTGCGCTCGTGGGCGCAAAACACATCACGACAACAATAACACAGCCGGCGGACAACAACCGTATCTGAGCCTCACCACTTGATAGGAGGACACAGAAACACACAACACAACAAACAGGACAAGGCTCAAACGGTGTTCGTCGAGCTTTCGTTCACAGGGGTGATCAAGCAAATGCAGTTCTCCTCATTGTGTGGGTGAAAGGTGATTTAGTGGCCAGTACTGTGACATAACCTGCGAAACAGGTCTGCCGAAGCGACGGACAAAGGGCTGCCGTCGTCTCAGGATAAGGGAGCTGAAAAATCATGGCAGTGGCTACGTTGATCACACGGACGAAAAAAAAGCTGAATGGAAGGCTCCGCCGATGATGGGACAAGGGCGAGGATTTGCATAAACTGGCTAATGCACAGGCGACGTGGCGAACATAATTTGGGCGGGAAACAACGCGAACAAGCTGGAAGGGAACAGGCGGACCGTAAGATTCGTGGCTCAGGTGGGTATGGAATTCCCTCAGACAGTGGGAAGTGTTACGTTTGATTGAAGGTTAGAATTTCAAAACTCTCTTACCTAAGGGGATGAGTGAAAGGAAAAAAAAGGGGTTGCCAGCTTTAGGGAGCGGCATTAATTGAAAAAATAAAATAAGGGGTTTTGGGTGGCGGCGCTGCGGAGTCGACGATGAGGTTGGGGGGTGTCTATTTATGGATTCCACAGTTAAGAAAAGCGGTTTTTTCGATCGCGAAAATAGAGTGTCAAACAAAAAACGAACCCCAAAGCGCTTCCGCCTCAGGTACGCAAACAAACATCGCCGATAAGTTTTGAATGGAAGCGCGACAATGAGGGGACCAGAAAAGCAGACACCCACACACGGGGAACATTGCAGATAAAGAAACATCAATGATTGGGGGGGGGGTGAGAAGAGGGATGATCAAAAACGAAAGGTCATCGAGAGGGAACAAACACGTCGGAGGGGCAGTTGGACCAAATCTAGTGAAAAGAGAGGACTGCGGGAAAAAGCAAGACTATCCGCCGGGGTAGAAAGCTACCACCACGAGGGAGTCAGCCTTGCACGGAGAAAGCAGACGAATTCCAGAAAAATTATCGCCACGCAAAAAAAAGGAGAGAGAGAGCGAAGAAGCCTCCGTTGAAACGCTGCTGCATTGCCGTAATCTGGAATAACGCAATGGGTTAACTGAAGGTGGCCCAAGTACAGGAGAGGGAAACAACGTTGGGGGACATGTGGAACTGGCTTATAGACTTGGGGGGGTACATACATGTTTGAGAGGGGCCCGAGATCAGAATGAGTAAACCGACAAAATCACTCATGACAAAATGAGGTAGGGAAAAGGCCAAAACAGAGAAAGCGAGAAAATGGGGGCTGCTCTGGTTCATACGCTGCGAAAAGATACTCGGAAAATCGGTGAAAGAAGAGGAGATAATTTTTAGAGATTAAGGGATGGGGCCGGCACAAAACAACAAAAAAACCCGCAAAACTCCAAAGAAAAAACAACAAAAACAACCAAACAACAAAAAAAAAAACCACCAAAACAAAAAAGAAAAAAAAAAAAAAAACGGCAGAAACCAAAAAAAAAAGACACAACAAACACACCTCCCCCAAACAAAACCCCTCCGAACCCCCACCCAACGTCCCAAACCCAAAAAAACCCCCAAAAACACCAAAACAAAAACCCCACAACACCCACACAAACCCTAAAAACCCCAAAACTCCTCCACACAGTCGCAAAAGGACTCGAGTGGACAGTGGCGTGAAGAACCTAATGCGAGAAGGGGCATCAAAAAAACCGCTCGGGTGTAAGGTGCAAACGGAACGTGGCGAAAAAGCGTCCAGGAGGATTTGCAGGGGGTAGGGATAAGAGAAATCTTTCGCAACGGGACTGGGGAAACGGGGGGTTTCCAATTGAGCACACCTGGAAATGGGGTCGCGAAACCCCCCCCATGGGAAAAAAACGGACATTTAGAAACGAAGTCGCCCCATCTCGCGAATGGAAAGGATTGAAAGGTAGGGTAAATCTCATGGAAAAACGAACGGTCTTCTACCACAGAAGGAAACTTGACCAAAACGTTGAGCAAGGGTGTCAATGCTTAGTTCGTGGATGCAGTGGGTGGTTACTCCAACTAAAGGACGTCCTAAAATGGGGGGTCCTGAGCTCAGGTGAAAAAAAAAAGTCAGGCGATCTCATTCTGGGGGGAGAAAAACAGCCTACTGGAAGAGAAATAGAGGGGCGAAATTACCTAAGAAACCTGACGACTTTATCAAGCGTTGTCGGTGAAATCGTGATTGTGGCACAGCCGATAGCAGTGACCAACCATGGACGCGTGTACGCCTCGCAGTTTTTCAACCCTTCAAGGAGGCAATTCCTCGCTATCTCTTGTGAAGCAGGACCGCGCTGGCAGGGCAACGGAAAAAGTTTATGAAGTGGTATGGAGCCGAACCACCACGTCATCTCGCTGTAATCTAATCTATTCTCTCGATGATGCCGGAAAAGAGAGGGAGGAGGGGGGAACTGTGGGGGGGGAATTTAACGTATTAAAAAGAGCACAAGAGGGGGGGGAAATACCACTAGTTAAGCGAATGGCAATTGAAGCGGTGCTGACTAAGGCATCGTTAAATGATCGGCGACGGCATGG
>Ga0179593_1317008_pt1 | contig 10890 bp, 7 predicted proteins | sample CZODoug2_1_08_16_FD_185931 | JGI IMG/M metagenome (GOLD analysis project Ga0179593, IMG submission 185931) | Vadose zone soil fungal communities from Angelo Coast Range Reserve, California, USA - CZODoug2_1_08_16fungal (PacBio error correction) | ecosystem: Environmental > Terrestrial > Soil >...
GTGGAAAGCGGGTGAGCGGACCTTGGGTGCGGACATGATCTGTTCAAAGAGGCAAAACGCATAATGAGGAACGCGAGTCAGTTGTGCGTTGCGGAAAAAAAAAAAAGGGGGTCGGCCCGGGGTGTATGAACACCCTGAGAAGGGGCGATGCGGGGGCGGGCGAGGTACTTAATGACACTCTTAGCATTACAACATAGGTAGAGCAGTCTGCTCTTCCTTATACCTAACATGTGGGGTAAGGGAAACCCATGGAGGGGGAGAAAAGGGGGAAAACCTTAGATTAAAGGGGGGGGCTGGTCCTTATTTCAGCGACGCTGTAATTACAAGAGAACCCCGAAAGAAAAATAAGAGCAGGTCCAGGGGGGGGGGACGCGGTGGTTTGCAAGTCTCAGAGCGTTTAACGCCTCTACAAGTCAAGTCTCAAGACTACTAGAACGCGTTAAACGCGGGGGGGAAGTAAGCTCGCCTGCCATCATTCTTCTTCTCAAATTGGACCCTGGCGTGTGAAAGAGCGCAGGAGTTCAAACAACCTTCGGGGCAGGTAACGAAATGGGAGACGACCAAAAAAAACCTCTCTATGATAGAAAAAGACGTTGATTGCTCCTCAACACCGCAGGAAAAATCCGGGAACAAGGGAACGTTTTGCGGGGCTGAGACGAGAAGTAGCATCCTTATGTCGATCCATGAGGATCAAAAACCAAACTATTATGAATTAAGAAAAAGAGATTATACCTTCTCCGGCGGCTACCTGGCCTAGAGAGGCGGAAGAACGTCTCCGGTCACGCTCTGCCGAGGGTCAACAGCGAATCAGAGTTCTGAAAAAAAAACGCTTCCACGAAAGCGCCGTGCGATTGGAACGATTGCGTTAACAACCCCTTAATCAAGGTGGGGGTCCGAAAAGGTACGGACACGAAACCAAAAGAGTTTGACGGCGATTTATTTCTGTAGAACATGCACGATTTTTCTCATAGGCTCGTAAGTCCGGAAGTGCCTTTCGGGGTCCGGCTAAATCCCCGAGAAGGTCTGAGCACGAGGAAAAAATCGCGGGCACCCCAACGTAAAATTTTCGATCACCATAGCGACCTGTGGTTGAGAGGCCAAAAGCGAAGAGATCATGGGCAGGACAGCACTAACCGAGGTAACCCTGGCCCGGTGCCGAGGAAAGCCGCCGGGCACCCAAAAAAAAAAAGAAACTACACAATTATCTCGCGTCTTAAAACCTCGACCTTGGGCTCCCCCTGGTCAGGGGATAGCTCACAGATGCCTGTAAAAGTTCTTTGGGGTGGGACAATCGCAAACCTCATCGCACCAGGACCCCGTCTCCCAGGACCTCCAAACTCAGTTCTTCTTGTTGGACAAGGGGTAAAGGGGACAGTGATAAATCGTTCAAAAAGCAAAAGTCCAAAAAGAATTAAAGGATGGGGACAAGAACAGGACGTGGTTGGGGGGGGGGATCGACGAAAAAAACCCAACTCACAGGTCGTATGGGTGGGCAGCCAGGTGAAAACCTTAGGGGATCTTGCGGATCCGCGCCGCAGAGGCACGGCGAGTGGGTGTAACAATCCTGAAAAACAGATGGGGGAGAATTTGTCCTAAGTTGCTATCTTCCTTCACAGAGGGCGAGGCGGGGTCTCGGTTGATTCTGGGGCAAATTCATGGAAGGTGGTTAGGGTCTGCGGTCTTAAGGCGTTCGAGGTCTCTTGGGGAACCAGGGTTTCCAACCAGGTGTGTAAAACTCAATGTGGGGGTAAAATTGAAGCATCGAGCTTAATGAAGTGTCATGGGGGGGTGGTACAACCAACAACGGTAAAAAAACTTTCAGACAGTAAAAAGCCCGACAACAAGAAAAATAGTTTCTAAAAAAAAGGGAACAAACGGCCGTTGTCCTTCCCCCCTGCGACGGTCCAACAACAAGCCCACCGAGCCCACCCCTGTTAAATGTCATGTGCCTTTAGATCTTTTCAAAAGGGGCCACTTGACTAAAAACCTGGTCGGAACTAAGGTTAGAGGCTGCAAAAACCCACTCAAACTAAAAAGCCTGACATTTTATCGAAGCGACACTTGCCCACAGCTCAACTGTCAACACGTTTGGGGTGCCGGACTGCAGTGAAAAAAAAAACGGTGGTTGAGAATTGAGGAAAAATCAAAAGACCAAACTAGATGGGGGACATGGATAGGCCAACAAAAATCGGGGCCAAAAGGTTTGGGCTTGAAGAAATAGAAAGAGTCGAAAAAACCGGTTTCATCAAACCTCAGAAACTGATTCCCGGATCCGTCAGGAAAATGATTGGAAACGGAATTTAACCGTACAAACGAAAGGGCCTCCCGCCTAAATCCAAGAAATCCATTGGAGACAGTCTAGTTAAGCCTGCCTGGACATGCGGTTTCTACTCAAGGTTGGGCCATGGAACTTCGCTCTCGGTAAAAAGATAAATAGTAGGGTGTGTTAGAAACAGTCGGGGGGGAGACGCGGGAAATCGCAACACAAAACAACGGAGAGGGGAGCTCGCCGACCTGACTGGTAAAAAAAAACCCGTCGCGACCGGGGTGTGGGTACCAACGAAGAACCATTGAAAGGATCGGTGAGGGTCGATTGGGGGGTTATATCCCGCCGCCCTGTGGGGAGCACGACGGTGGAAAAGGGGGGTGAGCCCATGCCGTACACCGCGACCGAAGTGTGTCGACGAACCCGTGTCCACACAAACAGAAAAACAATCGATCATTTCAGCCCCCACAAAAGGTAGAATACACGAACTAAAAAAGCAGTCGCAAAAAAAAAACAAACGTGTTGAAGTATGGTGGAAAAACTGCGGGAAAGTTCGCTGCTAATCTCAAAGGCCCGGGGTGCGGAAACACAGTTAGCCACGCGTCAATTGGCAAACGGTTTCAAAACGGGGGTCCAGCCGGACACTGACGATGAGGACAAGGTTGCCCGGTGTGCAGGGTGTGGCGAAACCAGGGGGTGAGTAGGGCGGGGTGCATTGGGGAGAGTCCCTCACGGACAAAATCCTCAGGGAACGATCAAGGAAAAACAAAGAATCAAGAACCAGGAAATGAAACACGAGCGTCGACCGTACACCAAACGATCACGGAAAAAACCCCCAAAACGCCGAAGGAATCAAAAGGCAAGAAAAAAGGGGGAAACAGCCAGACTCCTCGGAGGGGAGGAACCAGACTAGGCTCTGAAAAGGGCCAAAAAACGAGCAGAGATGCACACTAAACCTAAAAACTAATCCTCCGCCTCAACCGATCCCCCGCCCAAGATCTATTGCACGAGAATGACCCTTAGACCCCCCCCCAAGAAAACGATTGTGGGGTAGTGCGCTAACATCGTAGAAAGACCTATATACAAGAAAAGGGGTTGGGTCAAGGTCGGAAACTGGGGGGAGGGTGTAGAACTGATACAGCAACAGCTGGGGCTAGTGAAAAAGGAATGAGGGGTCTAGAGTAAGCACCAAAAAAACGGTTTTTGGGGTATACCATCTGGGGAAAAGTCTCCCGTACGGAATTTCTGAGGCAAAGGGGTCGAAAGGCCCCACATATGGTAGAAGCCAAGGGTACTACTAAACAAAACCCACGCACCAGAAAAGGCACCAGTACCATCACCAACAAGCCATATTACGAAGAAAAAACCACTCTTTTACTATCATTAGCAAAAAAAATGGGGAAAAAAAGGGGGGAGGGAAAGGGGGTGCCTGTGCAGTTGAGAAAAGAGGGTATCATATATATCAGACAACTAAACATACAGGCTGTGTGATGTGAAAACCGGCTAAGAAGCACGTGAACCAGACAAAACGAAATGGAAGCGAAACCGCGCATTGTGCGGTCAATCTGGCTATTGGCACATCACCCAAGCCTGCCACGCCGAGGCAACGTGACAGGACCAAACGCGAAAAGGAAACTGTCTGGTCGTGGAAGTAACGACGAATCGGCTCGGACACGGCTCACCAGACGGGGCGACGCAGGACGCATTCGGGAAAGTTTGTCACAATCGCTGACGAAAGGGACAGTTGGGCCTTCAGGCCCCCTGGCGTGGGGAAGGTGAAGCCAGGCAACGGGCTACTTGGTGGGCGGCCCGTGAAAAAAAAAAGGCCGGGGCGCTCCGGACGGTCACACAACGCCCGTGCGCGGGGCGGGCAGAAAAGGGGGGGGAATACAAACTCTTGGGGGATGTGGGGAAGCCGGCCTAAACGTTCGGAAAGGGCAGCAAAAAATGGGGGCCTGGGGGACCCCAGTTCTCATTCCGCACCCCACCGTTTCAGGTTTCGGGAGTAATGCGACCGGGCCTAAAACGGTCGGCAAAAAGTCATAAACAAAATCCCAGGAATTTCGAAAAAAAAAACAGGGGGTCCTGGGAAACACCGCTCCAGGTACAGTTAATGGAAATTCTCTGTCTCCGAGCGTCTCAAAACTTGGGGGTCCAGCTAAGGCCGCACGCGGGTCATGTAGCGCAGCTTTTTTCTTACATGCAAACGACCAGCCAAGAAAAAACTGTGAACCATGGCGTGTAACACCCGCGCCCCCACGGCCGTGTAGCTCTCCTTGAAACAAAAACCTCGGGGTGAACAGGTCATACTGCCCAACCATAGCCAGTGGACCAACGGCTTCCCGGTGAAAAAAGAAGGGGAAAAAATACAGGCAGGAAGAGTTCCACGCCCAGGGGCGGTCAAAGCGTGCACGGGCCTCACGCAGAACCAAAAAACCGACTCCCGCCCTGATTAAATGCTCAGCCCTCAACCAATAAGCGTGGCAGGGGGGGGGGGTGTGCACGCCGAACCAAAAAAACGACTGGGGGAAAAAGGGAAAAAGAAAAAAAGACCTGACCCCGGAACAGCAAAAAACTGGGAATGGGGGGGCACTCCAGCTCGAACCCAGGTGCCGGGAAAATGCAAAACATCCACAATTACCCCATCGACTCGGGGCCGTTCGAGGGGCACAAAAACCCCTGCCGCCGCCCAAATGGTTCTACCGCAGGTCGAGGGTATTTGTGGTTCCACGGCCGAGGTCCGCCTACAGAGAACTAACACATGGGGGTTTGAAAAAAAAAAAAACACCGACCGCATCAACTAACCCGTAATTTAAGGGCCCCAATGACTGGAACGGTAACAACTGGGTCGAAGGAACACGTTGTGCTAACAGGCGGAACATCACCCGGTTGGGTAAGGAGCCGAAGATGGCCTGTCGTTAAGGGAGCACGTGTAAAGGCCGGAAAGGGGGTGGTGCCTCACCGGGACTCCTGATTTTCACGGTTGTAAAACGGACTTGGCCATGGTCGTTCCTTTCGGGTCCCTTATGGTCGTCAAAAATCGTGACACCCCCCCGGGGGGAATCCATCCAAGAAAACGCCGCTGAAACCTTAAAAATCGTTACACACAAAAATGACTAGGGCTGACATCTGGAACAAACTTGCACCCGTCAGGTCCCCAAGGGAGAGGGGCAAAAATAGGTGGAAAAATGAACAAGAAATGAAAAAAAAAAACAGAGACGAGCCCTCAGGCCCAATGCGCAAGGGTCGGCCAGACCGTAGTGACCCGGAGGCAAACCGGCGCGGGGGGGGGTGCGAAAGGGGAGGAAGGTCACAAAACAAAAAGCATACAAAAACACCCACCGGCTGCACAGGTACAGACATGGACCTACAGGGCTCTTGGAGCTGCAAAGGAGGAGCGAAATCCCCCATCAGCACAGCTGGACACAAAAATAAAAATATGCGGAGTAGGCACCCAGTTGGTCAAAACCAGCCCGACGGTGACATCTGAAACTGGGAGAAAACGCGGCGGCAACACCCATAACACGACCCCTGGCCGATGAAAAGAAATCTATCAGAATCAAAATCAGCATACGGGACAACTGGTTAAAGTGCGGTCGAACGGGACAAAGATCAGGGACAAATCGTTTCTGCAGAAGCCGGTGAGAAGCTGAGAACGACCCACACACGACGAGCAGTCGGCCCCGCAGGATAAGTTAAACGTGGGCCTCGCTCCCGCGGGGTGTTTGGTCAACCGCCCACCTCGGCCACCTGCAGGACGTGTTGGGCCCGTCCTTTGCAGCGTCCTTGTGTAGTCACAAATGGGGGGGCTGCAACTTAGCTCGCAAAATAGAATGTATTGCAAAAAGAACAAATGGAACAATACATTAGACAAAAGAGAGAAAACTTGAGGGTTACTTGCAAAAAATGGCAACCACGGACAACTCTGCCAACTCTCCTTCCTTATGCAAAGTACACGCTTGAATTTAAAGGGAGTGGGGGCTAGGTGTCGATCTGTAGACTCTGGCCAACGGAGTTTCACCGGTGGTCACGCGTAGGTACCAAAAACGTGATGTAGGGGGTCGGCGAAAAACCGGGGTGGTTCAAGTAGACCCCAGGACGGAAGCAACCGCTCCCCCACACCAGCTTTACCCATAAAATTCAATTACCCTTAAGCGCGGGGTTGGGTTGGAATGAGGTAAACGTCGACAAGAAAGCTCAATTAAAAGACTTCGTACTCGAAATACGGACTTACGAAATAAACGTTCGGGCTTCGGTCCTCAATTTCTCCTGGGCCGTGCCAGATGCCGAACCCGTTAAAAAGTGGGTCAGGCAAAAAGACCTCAAATGGGTCCACCGGGGTAAACACAGGGGGGGGGGGGGGGGGTGGGGGGAAAATAACGGTTCCTTTTTCTGAGGATACAGTCCGATACTGGGTCAATTACGGAATGGACAATCGTCGGGGAGTGGGGTACCAACTTAGTCAAAACAGAGGGAAAAAACCCACTCAGGAGAGGGTAGTAGGGATGGGTACAAACTAAGTTTGTCCACGGGTGTGAAGGAAGGGTCCAAAAGCGGGGGGCGGAAATGGCAAGCTATGACTCGGTGAAAAGACGGGGGTGCCAATGCCCCCCCGAAAAACAAAACCGTCACTCAGCCGTTGGTTGGTGAAAAAGCCTCGAAAACGGTTCATGAAACTGGTTTTAAGACGCGAAAGCGCACCTCAAAAAAACTGAAAGTGCAAACAGGTATGGACAAAGGTCCAAAACATGGGGGGAGGAGGAGAACTGAAAAACTTCCAAACTTGGCAACCGTGTTACTGGTCCAAACGGGGGGACGGGGGGGTGCCCCAAGGGTGGAACGCGGGAGAGCTGGGCAGCAAAACTACACACCCCGGGAGTCGGCGGTAAAAAGGGTGAACCATTAAAAAAAAAGGTTGAAAGGAAATGATGTTGTTTTCTGTCTCCATAAGGTGGGGGGATAAGGGGACCAACGCACGAAATATGGAAGGGTTACTCATCCATAAGGCTCAGCAAGGGTTCCGGGGGTACGGGTGAACCTTATAAATAACCATTCAAATCAAACCGGACCTGGCTATCCCTGAAGGCAATCTGCTTTAAAGAGTGGCCGCCCCTGGTGTACCTCGAACTCGGGGACCCCCTTACCGTCCCCGCTAGGGCACCCGGGGCGAAGTGGTCAACCTCGAGGACAAAAAAAAACAGAAAATTCTACTCGTCCAGAAGTAATGCTCACGCCCCCCAAAAAAAAAAACGGAGTAGGAGGGAAAGAGAAGGCTTAACACAGTTCAAAACGAGCGGGGAGGAACAAGCCAAGAAAAGAAAAGGGCGGGAGCATTGTGTCACGCATCAGGGGGGGGGGGGTGGGGGGGTAATCCCGAAAAAAAAAAAAAGGGGGGGGGGAATGGGAGACGTCCAAACCACACGTGAGAGAAAACAAGGAAAAACCTGCACCGCTAATGAATAAGCCAGACAACACGGAAAAAAGCTCAAACAGCCGAAAAAACGCATGAAGGGTGGAGGTGTAGCTGTGCTCCAAAAAAAAGTTTGGCTGACCAGCTAAACCAAGCGACGGGAAAGTGCCCTTGGGCCCATTGGGGGAAAAAAAAAGAAAAAATGTTCGTCCTCGCCACCCGACATTACCGACAAATAGCCAAGAACAGGCAGGCAGATCAGATCATTTGGCCCAACGGGGGTGGACCGAAGGGAGTGCGCATTGGACTTCCGGGACCACATTTCAAGATGGAACGGCCGTCCAGAAAATACCGAGTCGGAAATCAAGGGGGGGTGGGGGGGTCAACTTTTTCCGACATCACACGGGGGGGAGTCAGGCCGTGCCCCGCTAGGTGGAACAAAAAAAAGACACGTCATCACCACCACTCCGTTGGTTACCCTAGGGGGAAGATGATCCATCTCAACTGAAGAATGGGACTGAAAACATCCCAGCCTCAAGGGCCAGCCGAGAACGCCAGCGAAAATTCAAAGCCGGGGGGGGGCAATACAGCGCACTACCCTGGGAAGGTTATTTGTGCTATCCTAGAACGGAACAATACAGCAAGATGTGGCTGTCGAAGAAAGTCTCTCGACTACTAGCCTAGGCTGCATCAACAAAAGGGGGGGAGATGGGGTGGCGACAACCATGGGGAACTTTTACGCGAGAGCGCTGTCTGTCAAAGTGGGGTGAACGAGGGTTGTCGCACAAGTTAAAAAGGACTCTTTTCCCATTTTAAACCTAAACTGAAACGCCAAAAAAGGACGGCAACCAATAAGTAGTCCAGTGCTCAAACAACAAAGAAAAGAAGTGGAGTCCAAAATTATTCCTTTACGCCTGGGTCCATGTAAAAGAAGACAGCGGCGCGATGGGAGGAAAACAGCAAAAAGGGGAAAGATGCAAAGGAACTCTTCCCTCATAGAAAAAAAGAAAAAAAAAAAGAAAATGGGGGGACACCGCCCTAGAAAAGAGTCTATTTAGAACCACAGCGGGAGGGACTTCCTGCACGACGCAATTTCGCTGCGCGTGGTGACTAACGCCTCAGGGGGACCCGGCTACAGGAACATGGGAAAGACGAGAGTAGGACTCTACCACAACGACCACTACTGTGTCTTCCATCGTTTGGGGGCAAGGAGGTTGGGAGGCCGGGCGTCGATTTTGTGGTGCCACTCAAGTCCTTTTCTAAGGTCACTTTCACGCGGAGGCACGAGGGGGGGGAGAGGGTGAGGACGGGGGGTTCCAACGTGGTCACTCCGGGGGGTAGGCGGCATCCCGGTGGTAAAAGGTGTGGTGAAAGCTTCCTCCATTGACCGCCCGGAAAATCTGAAGAAAAAAATTATGAACGAAAACTGCCGTCCAGTTGGGCCATAAGATGGTCCACAAACCGCAGCCCTGAAGGAACCGCGGGCACGAAAAAGGGAAGGCCGTACGAGTTCCGGTATGACAACAGCTTGAGGAGGCCCGGGGATGGTGAGATAGGGAAACGGAAACACAAGGAAAAGAAAAATCCAGAGCTTGGGACCCAAGACCTTCTCTTGAGGAACTGGGGGGGCAAAAACCGCCAAGTGGGGTCAAAACGTGTCAAGACACCATCGACCTCCTATAAAAAGGGGGAAAGTAACAAAACGGGGGGGGAAGGGGACTTCGTTTTTCAAGACAGACTCTTCCTCCTCAAACAGACCGGAGTGGTGGAAGCTTGACGACCCATCCCAATGGTCAAGGTTGGGTAATCTTCGACTAACCTTATGCCCGGCCTCTTCGTACATGGGGGGCAAAGGAATAAATTACGCTCCAGAAATAACAAGGCTTAAGGTATGTTATAGGGGTGAGAGAGTGAGGTATTGTGCCCTCCAGTCAAGAAGCCAGGTCCGGGTGGATCAAGTCGCGTTATGTCTCGTCCTGGGGGCCGCAAAGGGGAACCGAATACGTGAACAGTGGGGTGTGAAAAACGAAAAAGGCAAGAATGGCAGCCAACGCGCCAGGGAGATGGGGCCCGAGGGAGAACGACAAGCGAGTCCCAAAAACGGGTAACAAGGACGAGCCTCGTGGAAAATGTTAGACCGGGTCTGCCTTGGAAGTGGAGGTAGGCAACACGGGGAGGTGGTGGGTGCGGGCAGGAAACCGCACGCGACAATATTGGCGGGGGTTTAACCTTAAACAGGAATCTTCCACGAATAGGGAGGGTGGGTTAGCACGGAACAGAAACCCATAACAATGTGGGGCCACTTCGAACGACAGACCTGGAATTGAAAAAAAAGCAGTTGCACGACGCCCCATGGATAGAGGGCTCTTCCTCCTGTCCTTTGCCACCCAGGAGAAGGGAGGTTACATAGCCGCCAAAGTTGGTGTAAATCGACCGGGGATCGAAACTTTCCAAGGGCTGTCCACACAGGTCAAACCTTACTTCAAGCTGTGTCCCCATTCCGAAATGGTTCGTGCGCCAACAACGAACTCACGGTGTCTCCAAATTGTTCTTAGAAGGGGGTAAAACACATAGTCAAAAACTTAGTATTGACAAGACATAATTCGAACAGTGGGGATGGCACCCACACAAAACATAGAGTGCAAAAAAAGCTGAAAGGGGATGGGAGATTGTGCCTGAAAACCCCCAGCGTCATTCAGAAAAAAACCCGGCCGTGAAAAATTGGGGAAAAGGCCGGTGCCACAGAAACAATGAACGGCCAGGGGGACGAAGCGTCTTCAAAGACACGTCCCTTTGTGCGGGGGGGCAACGAGCCGGTCGGGTATACAAAAAACCTAGACTGCTACTGAACACGAGGCGGTAAATAGTGAACGAACACATTGCTGAAAGGCGCAAGCCCGTCCAGAGGAACTCAGTAAAAGCTGGAACCGGGGACGAACGAGGCCGGGGCCAGCGGGGTTTCAAAAAAGGTGGGGGGACAATGGGAGAAGGTGGGAGTCGGAGAACAATCTGGGTGCCTCAAGCTTCGAAAGGCAGGAGAAGAAGACTACTGAAACCGTGTCCACTCTCTGGAAAAATGGGCCTAGTCGCGGGCAGGGGGGGGGGGTCAGGGGGTATCCAGGGGGGGGGGGTATCTCGGGTTCTTGTCTGGCTTTACAGGGGGGAGGGACGAATGGGACAGGGTTTACCCGGAGGCACGAGTACTCAGGCTGGG
>Ga0179593_1362338_pt1 | contig 10890 bp, 7 predicted proteins | sample CZODoug2_1_08_16_FD_185931 | JGI IMG/M metagenome (GOLD analysis project Ga0179593, IMG submission 185931) | Vadose zone soil fungal communities from Angelo Coast Range Reserve, California, USA - CZODoug2_1_08_16fungal (PacBio error correction) | ecosystem: Environmental > Terrestrial > Soil >...
TAGAAGGCTCTCATTCAGCAGGGCGAGGTAATAAAAGGGCCAGCCAACGAAAAGAAATCTAAAGGGCAGCAAACCAAGCAGGACACGGGTAAAATGTGGTCGCATCAACCATATCTGCAAACGACAACGTTGAAACGGAAGAGAAGCGAAAGAGATCTCCAGGGTGTCAATTGAAAAAGGACAAGAGAGAGGAAGTAGCAAGAAGACACTGTCATCGGTTTTGCGAGTCAAAAAAAAATGGGTGGCAATGGGATGAAAAGGCAAAATGACAAAGGGATTCGGCTCGTAGTTGCACCGGACTCATGTCAGAGAGAGAGAAAAAAACACAAGAGTGAGAGGAACCACCTAAAAAGCGAAAGACGCCCCAGACTCTAGACAACTACGGGGCCAATGAATACGGATGGAAAAAGGGGGTCACAAGTTCCAAAAAAAGCGCCAAACAGAAATATTGGGGAACAAGGATACTAAAAAAAAAACGCATATACAGGGCAGGAAGACCGACGCGAGATGGCACGGCATTGGGGTCTCAACAGAGGGAAGAACGGACAATATCTTAAAGTCCCGAAAACGGGCGCCCGAGACAAAAATATGGCATGCTGAAATGTAGTCTGCGATATTGAAAGGGGAAAAGATGAATTAGATATCGGTAACCGACCACCGCGCAGGCTTTGGTCGGTTACAAAGGATTAAGCACTTAGTGCGGGGGAATACGAAAAATCAAAGTGCATGGCGTGGGCGGGGATGTGGGGAAAACTCCCGGTCAGTACAGGGAAGGAACGAACGGGAAAATGAGAACCGGAGCGCAGATGAGTGGCAGGAAAAAATTTATGAAAAGATGTATTTTGATCTTTGGACAGCGACAGAACCCAGGGAACAAGGTATGGATTACAACGTGCGGTGGGCTCCTCAAGAAGAGGCAAAAATGCATGCCGAAACAGCGAAAGATCGTAAAGCAATGCAAGAAGGCAGATTCAGACAATGTCCGGCAGGAAAAGGGAGAGCTCACAGAGGGATATTGTTCAGGAGACTGCACGACAAATAAAGGGTCACAGTTACTTGGGGCAAACAAGGACGGCCAAAGATTCTGAAGCGCAGACGGGAGCGCCTCGGGATTACATCGTAAATCTTGGCAAAAATTAAGACGGGGGGCTTTGTAGAGGGACGGAGATCATGGACCAATCGGCGGGATAGGCACACTTAGATGGAAAAAACAGGAAAAAAACACAAAGAATTTCAAAAAGACTAAAACGAAAAATGCCGGTGTTGGCAAAAATTTAACCAAGGGTGGCAAATATGAACACTGGTAGGGGGAAGAGCCTGGCCTCTGCACAGAAGCCTGGGAGCCCATAGCGGGCTGGTTTCACCGACCTATCCAGAGTCTCGGGCGAGAAAAAAGTTCAGTTGCAACAGGCGCTCCGGCGGCAAAGGGGTGGGGGGAGAGCGACCGCCCTCACCTCTCACAGATGGACAATTTATACGCACAAAGGGGGAAAAGTCGCAAACAGGGCTGTTGTAACTTAATTCTGTAAAGTTGCGGGGGGAACCAAGAAGCCACATCAACAAGGATAGGATAAAATGCTATAAGGGATAGCTCGGGGAATTTGTAGGAAAAACCCGGGTTAAAACAGTGAAAATTCAGGACGGGATCGACTCCTTCGATGCGGGGTCGACTACGCGTTCTGTACAGGTACTCTCCTAGAGTGGTTATGGCGGGGCCAGTGGAGGGGTAAAACGGGCGAGCGGTGTGGAAGACGACGATAGAATCGTAAACCCGACTGAGAAAACAATGAGAGGGAGAAACTCAACCGAAAACGGGGCCCAAGTGTCGGAAAGTAATCCGGGCGGCTCCATGCGATCGTAGGGGGGGTGGGGGCGGAACGTCCCCACAGAAAAGATCAAGGGATTCGGACAACTCGAATGGGCGTATTGAAACTTAACAACAGGAGAGACTAAAGTAGTCGCAAACGAAAAGGCGAACCAAAGCCGGGGACAACCAGGAAACCTGGCGGCAAATGATACAAAATACAACAAAAAAGTAAGGGGTGGGATACACCCAAAGGAATGGGAGAGCAGTCACGACAGGGTGGGTGGATAAGAGCAGCGGAGGAGGAACGGCCGTAGAATTTCCAAGTGCTAAACTTAAGCTAACACAAACACAAGAGGGGCACTACCCAAGAAATCCAAATCGTTTTGTGTAAGCGAGAAGTAATAGGACGCCGTGGAAAAAGGGAGAGAGGGGGGTGGCGCGTGGAAGACTGAAAGGGAAGCCGAAAACACGACATACACCTTGCAATGGGGTAAAAAAAATCATCTTGTGAAGAAAAAACCCCTGTGTGTTTCGACCGGGCCTGTGCGTTGGTCAGTGGTAAAAACACCGCTCCAAAAAAGGACTAAAAATTATGGGCTTAAAAAACAGGAACAAGAGGGGAGAGCAAAGAGTGCCGTAGCAAGGACATTAGGCTGTGGTGGGAAACCCACTCACTGGTCACCAAAGAAATGGGAAAAGTCGGCACAACAATAGTGCGATAAAAATGCCATGTTGAGACGATGCGTGGCGGACGGGGGGGTGAACAAACCCCCTGAGATCTGCGAGGAAACCCGACCATTGGCAAAACCATAGCCACTCACACATCCTCTATGGCCTCAACAAACTAGGATAGCGGGAGAAAACCCAGGGGGTGTGGGGTACTGTCAAGTCATCGGATGGACGGGAGAACGGCGTTTGGTTCGCAACTTATTACCCATCAGTACCGCCTGGGGGGTGTAGTGAAAAACAGATGGGGTTGTGGTTTGTAAGCGGCTGCGGAGCGGGAACAACGATGGCAGGAAAAACTGAAAAGTGGATGACGAAAGGATGTCCACACGAGGGGAAAGAGAAAAGGGACACACGAAATGTCAGAGCGGATCTGTGTCTGGAGAAAAAACAGTGACTAGGCAGTTTAAAAGCGGTAATACCAGCAACAACACTGTAAGGGGAAGGACACGCCAAACGCTAGTGCGCCGGGTAATGCGGCGCGAAGAGACGAGTCGCAGGGTACGAACAACACAAGCAATCTCTCAACAGGTGAAAAACGTCAAAAAAAAAGGATAACCGCGCCAAAAAATGTAACAAGACGTACGGAGTGCAAACGCAGGAACACATCAACCGATAGCAGGTTGATATGGCACCCAGAATCACCGAGCAAACAGGGCGGCAAGAGGCTACCGAATACACAAGGACGGGAGAGGGTGGGAAAGGGGACTGCGAGCGGCCCGAAAGTAGAAGGATTACAAAAGGCAAAACACCCACAGAAGGGAAGGGAAAAGCACTAGGGGGCTGGGAGTGGACAAACGAAGGTGTGAACTGGGACCGAAAATGGCGGGGGCAAGTGCATCGGCTTCTTCCTTCTTACCCGCAAAAGGGGGAGGGAAGAGACCAAGGGGGGTAGCTCATCCGTCGATTAGACAACCCAATAGAGAATCAAACGTGGTGCTCTCCGAGGCAAAAAAAAAGTTCCCCAGTAAACCTGGGCCAGCGACGTCTTTAATCCACTGGCTAAATAATTAACAGCAGTAATGATGGGTCCTTGAGAGTCCGCGAACCACCTCGACCGCACTGACTGGCGATAGAAAATCGGCCCCTAGCGGACTACTGGGACAAAGGGTCAATCATGAGAGCACTAAACTGGAGGCTCTTGGGACAAAAAACGTTGTAGGGTACCACCCCCCGCCCCCCGGGACCCCTAACGCAAACAGTGGAAAGGTGAACAGGGCGGGAAGTCAAAGCGAGTGCTTCAGGAAAAACCTCTCGCGGACGGGGTAAAATCCTACCCGCGCAGGGGAACGCCAGAAGGTCGGCTGTCCCCGGCCATGAAAAAAGGGGGGTCCGCTAGCGTAAATAGCGTCCACAAAAATACCACAAGCACATAAAAATAACACAATACCGAGGGCGTTGTGAAAACACACGCAAAGAGGACAAGACTGGACAATCAGGGGCGAATGTGGTGACACAGATTTTGGTTGCAGACATCCCCCATACGAAACGGCCGGGAATGCAACACGAGTATGGAAACAACAAGTGGTACGGCAGCACATAAGATAACAGTGGACCATCGTACCAAAATAGTTTCTGGAACCAGAAAGGTGCGAATTAACGCCGAAGAAGGAAGAAAAAACTTTAACGAATAGGGTACCAAAGGGCATCGCGGGGAGTTAGAGGCGAAGAACATCAGCGCTATCCACGTAAGTCATACAATGTTGGCAGTCCACAATAGAGTTGTGGGCCCAATGCTCCGGGGGCGTTTTAAGGAAATCGTCCTTACCGTAACACAACACCGAGAAGGAAGAAGAGTATAAGCCGTCACAAAAGTGGGCTCCGGTTGAGTGCGAGTCCCTCACAAAAAAAAAACACAAGAGAGAAAAAGAGAACGAACTGGAAAATGAACAGGGCAGTCACACGGAGACAATGAAAACGCCAGGGGAACAGAGTGCCGTAGCGAACTGCAGATGGCACACGGTGGTCCCACAAGATAGGAAGGAGAAACGGACGTCAAACAACGGCACATGGAGGACACCCGGCCAATCGGGGGGCAATGGGAAGTGAAGGGGGGAATAACCAGCGAGATGACACCATCATTGTAGGGAGGCTGAGGTGAAATATGGAAAAAGAGGATAGTGAGGAATCCGCATGGCCTTACCAGAGATTATTACCTAGAGGTAAAACAAAAGTTACCTGGGGGATCGGGGCAAAAATAACAACAAAGAAAAACGGGGACATCCTTGGTTGGGGGGAACATGACGCACACATAGAAGTTTGGTGTGTCGGAGTGGGGAAAAACGCCTGGGCGGTTCCATGTGGGCGAAGCTAACATCAAAAAGCTTCCCATACAACGAGAGTGGGCAAGGCAGAGCGAGGGTGCCGGAGGATCACCACAAACGAGCAGCCTGGAAGTGAAAGTCAGTGGAAAAGTTAGGATCTCGTATTTTGGTGTTGGGGGGGGTGATGAATAAGACGAAAGAATCGTCATAAGCCTGAAGTTGAATACCCGTACGTCAAAGAACACTATGTAAACCGAATCAGGAGTGTGTAAAAACAAACATCACGCATTCGGCGGGGAGGGAACGAAGCACTCGGACCAACGAAGGGGATACAAAGTGTGATCTCAGGAAGAGTGCAGCATGGGGCGTATGGAAGAGCTGAGGTCAGTGGAATGGGGAACATAGGAGACATCAGTCCATAACAAACAAACTACTGCCCAACAAGCAGGCAGATATGAGCCCGGGGAGGGGCGGAAGACACTGTAAAAAGAGAAAGATCACCAGAGGTCGGCTGCAAAGATTATTAAAAACATATAATTAGAGGAGAACCTGCGGACTGACCCAATGGAGAAAAGTGGCAGTCTATCACCGCACCCTTTTGCACAAGGCTTTGAAACAAGTTGCAAAAGGGGGTGGGAGGGATGACCAGGGACCCGGTACACGGCCACAAGCAGCGCGGGACTGTCCAGAAACACATAATAAAAGGCAAAACGCTCGACAGGCCCCTTTGAGAAAAAAGAAACAACAAAACCAAAAGCACGCAAACAGAACCAAGGAACGAGCCCGGAGTTGGGTGTAAAAGGGAGCATGAAGAAGGACCGGGCGGGTCAGATGATAACGAAGCCAACTATGGACCCGGTATCCAAGTCAACGGATTGAGAGCATCTCACTACATTGTGGTGGCAAAGGTCCAAAAGCACGGGGCACACCTACGGTCGCGTTGCTCTAACTAATCCGTCCGAGCCGCCAGAAAAAAGAGCCGCACGCAAGCAATGACTGGTCGCTGCCACAGGCTTTCGTCCCCAGGCGTCAGTAGCGGTTACCCGAAACGCCAAACAGTGAAGTTGACAATAGGGAAAAAGAACGAGGGGGGAGGAAAAGAAAAGAGAGCAAGAACGACATGCAAACGGGAGCCACACCCCCAGGCACCTGTATCGATAACAAACGGTTACTTAACGTCAGGGGGGGGTCTTGGATCGGATCATCACATGCGCACAGAGGAAGGATGGGGCAGTGAATCCGGACACTACAATCATCGAATCCACTCATATGGCCCAGAGGGCAAAACGGATGGCTCATGTATGAGAACAGGGCAAAGGCCGCTACAACAGACAAAAAGCCTAGCGGGCCAAAGAAGGCCCCAAAGGGGAGAGTGTTCACAAATGGTCTATAAGGCAGCTACGAAGCCAAACAAAATCGCGCAAGGGGATAGGCAAACCAGGGCTTTGAGCTCGTGTGGGGCCAGAATCATGGTGGTAATACCAAGACGGCGGCGGTGGCATTGATATTCCAGACGTTTTACCGGTCTCCAGGTCCAAAGCCAACAAAAGCAGGGTATTCTGGAAACAGAATGGGGCGAAAGTGCGGAACCCGAAACACAGAGAGTGGAGCGCCGGGGGACGTCTCGTTGGTCTCAAGGGGGGTTGTCGCCTCCGTGAAAAACGGGTGGAATCCCAGCACTCCGGAAGCACACAATAACGCCCTAAGTTCTGCAGACCCCACTGAGAGGCATCGACGGTCCACACCGACTACCAACAGTTGAGTTGTGGGGAGAGATGCCACAACAGCAGACACAACACCTGCCGGTGTATCTCTCGAGTAAAAACAGGGAGGAATGGTAAGGAATATACACGGAGCAATAAAAAGGGTAGAAAGGCCTTAGTGTAAAGCACCACCAACGAACACGGAAACCGAACTCGGGGAGGTCCCGGAAAAGCCATGAGCGTGAGTAACCCAGAGGAACGGTGGTCAAAAAACAGGCAGAAGGCTTCTGCACTAAAAAAGGGAAAGAAAAACGACGGTGGCGCACAAGAAGAAGAAAACGAGACCTAAACCCAGGAAGCTGGGGAAGCAAGCTGGGTTGGTGTGGGCAGTCAAACATTTGGGAGCAATGAGGGAAAGGCGTTTATTGTGATATGGAAAAACCCAACCCTGTGAATGCGAGCTCAACGCAAAGCACCGAAGGACGTGAAGGGTGTTATGACAGTGGTGTTTTTGAGCCCGCGGGGGAAAACCGGCCGTACCAACGTCTGGGTCAGGACAATGGTCAGAAGGGAATGGGGAAGAACCCGAACGGGCAAACAAACCGCGTGTGTAGAGCTTTCAACCAGGTACCAAAAACAAAGGGGACAGAAGGGGCACGACCGCGGGATCAGAACCCAGTGGGGCGGTGCGCTGTAAGGTCAAAATTGCGATAAGGTGAAAAGGGGTGCTGAGCGAAGAGGCGTTCGGCGTGCACCAACGAATCTCGCAAGAAAAGAAGCAAACATGGCCATCGTGGGCAAAAAAAACGCCCGAGAGGACAGCGGCCCGAACGGAAAACGTCTGTGCCGACGGACACGAGCGCTGAGACGCAAAAAAAGACAGAGTCACAGGAAACTGGGTTCCCCCATCAGACATAAGGAGGAGGCAAGGGACCGAAAGCCAGAGCTGGATAGGTGGAACGAGGTGTGGGGAAAAGGAAAAAGAGAGGGGAAGAAAGGAGGGTTCGCGAACTCATTCAAACACCCCGGTCAGCGTAAAACATGGATATCGCGAGAAACCTTTAGTTAGGGGCAAGTAGACATCCCAACAATACCCAGGGGAACGTACCACCGACGAAATAGGAACCCCATGGACTCACGGCAGGAATTGCGCAGGGCACTTCTTGCCTCCACTTCAGGTCCCTAACATTTGGCCAAGGTGTAAATGCCGAACAAATGGTGACAAAGCACTGCTCAGAGGCAAACCTTGAAACCGACAAAAAACGGCACCCAGCAGAGACCGACTGGCTAGTCACTGGGGTGTCTAATGCAAGCAGCCCCTCAATTGGTATATGCCGAGCAGGGACACAAAAAAAAGACAGGAATCATCCAGGGTATGGATAAGCGACGTCATGCGAGTCCTCGTGCGCCTTAAAAATGAGAAAAAAAGGCAAGTTCTTCACAGCGACTAAGGAGGAACAGGCTAAGAAAGAGAAAGTGGGACGAGAGGGACTGGGAAGCAAGTTCCTACCCAACGGCGTGTACATCACCGTACGCTTCAGGGAAAGAACACTGTCGGTGACCAAACAAACGGTACATTGGCAATGCAGGAGGGATATTAAGGGGGCAAAAAAGCGCACAAAATAAGAAATACATCTGCCCAATGGGTACGGACAACCCAACCACGGTCGCGGGAAACTAGCACGGGGGGAAGACTTAAAACTCACGGTAGAACACTTTACGGGGCAAAAGAGATATCATTGAGTCACACAAAGGAACCCTCCCAGGTCACGCAGCGAAAACCACGAACGAACGATGACAAACCAACAGGGGACACCGATGGAGGTAAACCACCAGTTGATAACATTAGGGTAATAGCAGGACAAAAGATCGCCAGGCCCATCTGTTGGCAACACCGGTCAGGTACAGCGCACGAAGAGGAGTTCCAAAAGGACACACTGTAGAACGTGGGGCATCCTGATTGGACACCGAATGGGGAGAATGAGGGATAATGTTCGCAAATCTTTGTTAGTGCTGGGCACTCAAACAAAGCGAAACGGCTGTGAACCAATGCTCTGTTTAAAGCTCCCACAAAAAGACCGGGGATGCGGAGAATCCGTCACCACCGTATAGAGACTACGAGGGCAGGACATCAATTGGGAGGCAACGCTCAAACATAAAAGAAAGTCAAAAAGGAAAGGAGGAGTGACAGAGATGAGAAAAAGAATATATCAAAGGGGGGAACACTGAAACAGGCTGGACATGCGGGCGAGAGACCACCAAAATCAGAACTACCCGGGGTCGGGTAAACCTGGATCCCAAAAAAGCAGTGGCCACAAGGGTATACAAAGAACAAATAGGCACATTATGCACAGGCCGGCCAGGCCAGTACGGAGAGGCTCGAATGCACAGTGCAGTTTTCCCCCCAGTTACCCGAGATGAACAAAAGGCAACTAAATAAATCAGGATAGTTTCTAGCTGACGCGAAAACACAGTGGACGACAGGGCCCAATCCTGACCCGGACAAGAACCGTGGACTGCTTGGGTGGGGGTTCGACGTACGGGGCAGCGCAATGTGCCACACAGGGGTTCTCCTTAATGATGGGGCCCTTGTGCGGGTACAAGTGTGCCTGAAACCATACGCGAAAGTCCCCAATCAAACAAGTGCCAAGGCAGAACCGGGGGAGTCAGATCTCCCGCAAGACTCTTAGGGGGGACCGATGGGAAGTGAGACTCAGTCTCGCGCGCGTTCACTGAGAAAAACCAACACGCGACAGAATCGCACAACACGTGCAGGTGAAAAAAATCCTAAAGAACAAGGCACATCTGAAAGTCACATCGGTCAAGCCAACGAAGACACAGAAGTGAGGGACTGACACTCAGGGTTTCCCAGTAAGCGAACGTGACGCCGACGGAATCACGAGTGGAACAGGGCCCTCCGCCAACTCATCAACTTATTCGCGAGCGGATGCGTATGAGCAAGGGGCATTGTGTTAAAAGTGCAAGGAACAGGAGGGGAGACGGGAATGAAACAGGGGAAGTGAGATGGTGAGTGGGTGCACACAGATGTGCAGGGCCCGGTGCTGTATAAGGGGCCCAGAGACAGGTGAAATTCAGGAAAGCAGCAAGTGGTAACCGGCTGTACCATTAGGGGAAGAAACGCATCGAAAAAAAACGCAGAACAGGAACGTCAGGACTGAGAAGTAAGCGGGAATTAAGGGTGCGAAAATGGTGAAAAGCGAGAAAGAACAGTTAATCAGAGGCGTTAAAAAGCAAGGCTTTTGGGCAATTTTGTCGAAGGGTGGCCAGGAACCGGATGGATAGAGGCCCCGCCAATAGAGGAAACACAGTGTGTACCTCCGAGAAAAGAACACGGGGCGCACAGTGGGAAACAGGGCATTCCAAAACAGACGATCATATGTGACAAAAGACCAGAGGAGATTAATCAAGAAGACACAGCCAGGCCACGAACTTTTGAGACATTCACAGGCCGGCAAGCGCCCGGGAAGGAGCAATCGGCGCAAGAGCGTACTAGGGATAAGCGACAGCACAACTCGGATGAGGGGTGTGCGTTAAAACCAGGGACCCGTCAGTTAGGGCGGGCGAATAGTCGAGTCCCGTGATCGCACCAGTTCTGGTAAGGCAAGGTGAAACACTGCCGTAGGGAGTTAATCTTTCTTTTTTGGTGGAAAAATCAGGGATGTTGGGTGTCGAAGTGGTTAGATAGCGGTGAACATACCAAACAAGACCACGCACCCCCGGCGATCTGCCTTGAGATCACGCTACGCACCCTTAACAATGGGCAGGCCCCGCCCAAGGTGGGGGCTGGGAGCCGAGAAAAGAAAATCAAGAGGAAAGGGGTTGGGCTGAAGGAAAGAACCTACTACATTCAGAAACGTGCCTGCGGGGTGTGGTGTGAAATCTGGGAACTGTCCCCCCAAAATATTGATCTCATGAGAAAGACCAAGTGCGTCAATGCCTGACCGAGTGAACAATTTTTGTACGCGGGATAAAACCAAGCACGACCCGAAAAAAGACTGCGGCCATAGTTTACCCCGACAAGACTAAGCACTACAGGGGTGTGGAGATAACATAAAAGCTTCAAAGTAGATGGGTGTTCAACAAGGCAGACCGTGAATAAAAACAAAATACCATCGGTGTGAGGCGGAGCACTGATTCGACCCACCACCACAGAAGCGTCGACACAACAGAACTAGTAGACAAATTGTGTAAGTAGGGGGTAGGCGCCGGGAAGTATCGTGGGTGGAAGGCCAATCGGCAAGGTCAGAGATGAGGAATCCGAAAGCACGGCCAGTCTTTCACGTCCAACTAGGGTGCCTCAGGCAGGCGTGTCAACACCAGGACCAACTGGAGGGGGACCAAAGGAAGTTTTCCCACCCTCTCAAGACTG
>Ga0179593_1418281_pt1 | contig 10890 bp, 8 predicted proteins | sample CZODoug2_1_08_16_FD_185931 | JGI IMG/M metagenome (GOLD analysis project Ga0179593, IMG submission 185931) | Vadose zone soil fungal communities from Angelo Coast Range Reserve, California, USA - CZODoug2_1_08_16fungal (PacBio error correction) | ecosystem: Environmental > Terrestrial > Soil >...
AGCCAAGGCACCCGAGCCTGCCGACCAGGCGCGCACACATCAGCACAAAAACAACATGGGGGGGAAAAAAAATACGAAAAGTATCAAGGCCTGCTCCAACGGGCTGGGCTCTACCAAACTCATGAGAAAGGAAGTATGGTCACTAATCACGTCAACGACTGCCTAACATTAAACCGCTATAAATGGATACTGCAATATTATTAGGGGGGGTCTGGAGTATAAAAAATATCGGGACAGCAATCCATTACCAACAACGAGTAACCGACCAGTGATCGCACCGAGTTGACGAGGTGATGGAGAAAGCGGATACCCAAGAAGAGGGCCTTGATTACAAAGGCTCAGCTTCTCTTTCCAAGAATGCATCAGCAAACAGGGAGTAAAAAAAGTTTAGAAAAAGATCGGAGGTCCCCATCTAGAACGGAGCTTCGAAAGATAGCCCATCAAATCTACTCTCTCTAAGGGATTTCCCGGAGGGGTAAAGAAAAAAAGAGATTATACTGTCGAAATTGGCAGCAGGTCCTTTCACTCAAAAAAATAGGGAAAAGGTGAATTAAACGGCATCGTGGCGTCGCCGTTCCAGTTATCACACAACGTTGGATAGGGGGAACTGGACAAAAAAACAGGGCGCTACTGCGACTGGAACAGCAGGGCGCGATGCTCGAACGGCGCAAAGAAAAAAAAAGCAAACGGTGCCAAGGCTCGCGACCGCGACATAGCACTCCAAAGAAAAGGGAACCGGGTGAACGAAAACGGAGGCAGGATCCCAGGGACCGACTCACTTTGGGAAAGGACAAAGCCTAAAAAAAGTACGTGAGGCTTGCTGCCAAGGTTAAGGTAAAGCGTCAAAAGAGAAGATGGTACACTAAAAAACGAACAAAAAGGAAAGCAGGGCAACAGTGATCATCGGTTTCAACCTGCGAGCAAGAACTTAGAACCTCAAAAGATAAAGAAGAACAAGCCGTGCAGGAAAGCACTTCTCTTTTGGTTCACACTATCCTAACGAAGCGCTGAACGAGACGCCCGATCAGATGGGGACACCATCACACAAAAAACTCACCCATCAATGGCACCATGTGGAAGACTACCGTCAATCTGGAAGTGCTTGTTCCGGGTCTTTCGTCGGGCACGCGGCGCGTGTATATGTAAAAAAAAGCGCTATCAAACAGGGGCTAGGATTGATGATGTGAATGCAAGGAAACCACCCTTCAGAACTCACCTTAAATGCATCCAGCACCGTCAGGCCGCAGACAAAAGAGGGAAGGGACCGAGAACAAGAAAACGAGGCGAGAAAAAAGTGCTTGCGTCTTGCGCCAGAAAGATAGGGTGACTGTAGCGGAGTTCTAATTATTTGAGGGGGTGTTAGATCGGCTCTGAGGTCCGAAAATCAAACCGGCCACGTGAAATTTCAGCGATGGGACCTTTGATTTCCAGGAGAAAAAGTGCAGAACGGGCGTAGCACCCAAGGGGGACATGGCGACTAGGCGAGAAAAGGAACAAGTAAATGTCATGAGGGGAAGGGAACGAATCGGACGAGGCCTGCCGCGCGCGCTTGACTAAAGAAGGCAGAAAAGCAAGGCATGGAAAAGGGCAGACCACGTTGCTAGGGGGAGACGGCTAAGAGGTGGCCCGATCGGGAAGCAAGGAATCACTAGGGGAGAGTCTGGAAAAGCCGCGAGGATTTAGTAAGCAATAGAAGCAGTATGGGACCTTAGACAAAAGAAAAAAGGCAAACTGACAGGAAACTGCGGTAGAAACTCGGAACTGTAAATCGAGGTGCTCTAAAGGGAAATGTCAGGGGGGATCTCTAGGGACGTTGCGCCGTAGAGTGAAGAGGTCAGTAAAACGTAAAGGGATCATCCACGAGATTCAATGGGGAGTACTCATGTTAGCGGGTCCAAGACCTTCTCAGCAGATCCAACCCTCGGTTCGAGTCGGGTGAGACGTGGGAGGGCTATTAAAGATACGAGCCTGACTTAGCATTGGAGGCATGGCGAACGTTGAGCGACGAGGGGAGGAAAGGTAAACAAGAGGCGGGTACGATCCTCCCGAAAAGCAAAAGACCGCCACCAATAAAATCACTAAAAAAAAACAACTTGAGAAAAAAGGAAAAAATAGCGTGGCGTTTGCCAGCTCATACGACCAGCTCTCGCGCAAAATCGAAAAAGGGTCTACGGAAACACATCGGCGTCTAAGTATTTGATCCATTCAATATCCCGACCGAGTGCGGCGCCTACAGGACTAGTGGGGAAGGGAAAAGCACAATTCCAAAAAAAACGAATCCGGGCGACCTGGCTCAGGAGCTCCAGATGGCCGCCCTCCACGGCGAAGCCTCGTAAAAAATGTTAGTACGCCGGAAGCCGAACTGGCGGCTCTAAAAGATGCCCAGGGAACACAGTGCAACCTGCGACTCAAAAGGAGGACGAAAGCTGCCCCTAGAGTGGCGGGCGAATCCAGCGACAAGTGGGCGCCTGTAGACAAACCTCAAAGTCCTTGAGTTCTAATCAACGTCGTTGGAGCTCTCATTTGGGTGCTCGACGCAGTGCGTCCTCACGGGCCGCGAAGTATAGGAGGACAGCGCCCGCACCTTCCTCGTAACCGGAGCTCAAAAATCGGGCACAGCGGGCACCCGCTATACCCAAGAGAAACGAGGGCCTCGACATACCTGTCAAGGGGCAGGCAGCAACCGGCGGAGGCGAGAAGAATGTCCCTAGGAAGGGGGGAGGGTCAGTCGAAGCACTCAACGGAAAAAAAACTATCCTAGAATTCCCCCCCCTGGCTAGAAACACTCACCGGCAAAGCCAAAAAGGGAAAAAAATAGCGGACTTTTCAAAACAACGTGGGCGAGAAAAAGAGCTCGTGCGAAAGCCACGACAACGCCCCCGCCAAAAACATCAAACAGCAAACAAGGAGGAGCCACAGACAGTCCCAAGGCCATCAGGGCTCAGATCATAAAAGCGCGAAAAAGAGTCCTGGGTGTGGAAGGAGTCTAAAAAGCAGACTTTCCCGGGCTGAGAAGGGGAGTTCGTGCCGGACCAGGGAAACGGGTGGTGGCTGTACAATAAATCCTCAAGAACTCGAAACCTTGTGGGGGATCAATTGTACATACATACACGAAACCTAGGAAAACAGCCTAAGAACCAGCTTGAAGATAAAAAGAGTCGGGGGGAGAAAGAAACCACGGGGTGGAAATGATCAGTGTTTGTCCCGGAGGTGAAACTGCGCAAAAATTGGGCGGGCTACGCTGGACCAACGGAGTGAGGGGAAAAGACCACCCGAGCAGGAGCGGTCCACTGCACTAAAACCTTTGCGAGACCTGGAAAAATGAAAGGTGGCTCAAAGTGGAACGGCAAGATGAGCACGGGACCAAGGACGGGACCACTCCGTTATGATGGGAGGACCATAGAGCGCTGTTGACAGCGGGGCAGGCACCATGGAAAAACTCACGAGATCTACTGTAAGGAGGGGGGGAATTGGGAAAAAAAAGCTTAGTCCAAGAAAAGGCGCGGAGCCTTGGCTTCCCGACCACCGGTTACGATCCGGGATCAAGGGAACGACGAGCCGGTCAACCCGTAATTTGCGAGTTGGGGCGGCGCCTCCAATACGAAGACCGAAAATGTTTCCAGGGTCGCGTAAAAAACTGGTCGTCGTCAGTTAGCTCAAAAAAAGGGGGGGGGGGGAAACCTTGAAGGGTCTACTAAAACGACCTGCACGATCATCGCCACCCAACCAGAGAAAAACCGCGCCGCCAACCCCTGAGAAGAAAAGGTAGGGGAGGGGTAAGGGCGCGGAAGTAACCCATAAATCCGACAGCAACGAGAACTCTGGGAGGACAGTTGCTCATAAACTGCGACTCGATCTGGCGGAAGAACAAAACTCGCGGTTTCACCGGGGAAACTCTACCGTGTGACTGCGGCCAAGTAGTACAAGGCAAGAAGCTTAAAGGAATTGAAGAAATACGCACTTTCACGGCATCGAGAAAACCGGAGTTCCACCTCGGGCGCGATACTATCCATTGGCGACCATCGTCCGGGGCAAAGAGGGAGAAGAGGTCCTCTACGAGGGCAAGTCCGCGAAGCCCCGAGGTCGTCCAGGAAGCTGAGAAAAGGAGAGCGGGGAAAACAAGGCAGGGGATCTCTTGGAAAAGTGGGGGGTTTGAAACAGGAAAAAACTCGGACCTCCTCCTATTGGGACCTGGTACAAAAAAGGGGAGAAAAAAAAGCCGAAGAACTGTTGTAACTGGTACTAAACCGGTAAAGGGGGAGGGGAAGAGCAGGAGTGGGGCGCGCCTGTGAGGCCAACTGCGCCGCATAAGATCAAAGGATAATAGCACACAAAACAAAGGGGGGGGGAGATTAAAATGTGGGATCGCAGCGATACCATCCCTAACCATCGCCCCTCCGCATCCTGAAAATGGTGGAGACCAGCAAAAGATTCAAAAGGAGAACCACTGCTCCCAAAATAAGGTCGGCGAGCCCAGCCGAAAGTAGTAGTGTACGTCCGACTGTAATGGAATGAAAATAGCCAAAAGGCAACAGAAAAACAGACTGACTCGTCCCCGCCTCTAACTGGAGCGCGGGTAGGACGAAAAAAGCCGCCGTCGAACGTCGGAGAGAAAAAACCTGGATTAAAAAAGACCTAACGATGAATGCGCAACCATGGGCCTCTGTTCCTGCGCCTGCTGCCGAGTACATGACTACTCAACAGGAGGCAGGTGCTACGTTACACTCCCGGAAGAGGTCGTCACCGGGCTCTTTGACCCGCGAGCGTAAAGGAAATCGCTAGGGGAATGGATAGGAGAATCCATAACCTCGGGCGTTAAACCCCTCAAAGCGTGGCCTGCAGGGTAACTGGAGACATCAGCCGGGACCGCAACTTGGCGCGATTTTTGTTAAACCGAACCTGGACGTAAAAACGGAAGACAGTGTCGGGCGGTATATGGAGGAGAAGGAGCGGTTGAGAAAGGGTCCCTTTTGCAAAAAAAGGGAAAGGCAACGCCGACTACCAACTGCTCGAATGGGAAAAAGCACAGTTTGACCTGCAGAAAAAAAAAAAACGGCCACAAAACTGAAAAGATCGAAACAAAACCTCGTCCCTACCAAAAGATCCAGTTAGCCTGTTCGCACATTCAAGCCAGGAGACAGACTCCCACAAGGAGGAACGAGGATGGGAAAACTTCCCAAAAAAACCCACGTACGATCGAGTTTTCTATGGTGACTTGAAGCACCCATCGCTAAGTGGTAAAAAAAACTAAAAACGGCGGAGGGGACAAGGTAGCAACAAAGAAAGAGGGCAAAAGATCAACTACGATCACATCTAAACTAAGGAGGCGACACGGTTACCTGATCCTGAAGCTGTGCGTCTAACGAAAGAGAGGGACTGGGCCGCCAAAAGTGTGAGGAAAATGACCACCAACCACGACATAACCAAGAACACATCCAAGGTTTCACAATACTAAACGCATCGTCTGGAGAGGCAAACTGTAACGTAGGACGGGCTCGGCACCTGCGTCGTGAAAACTATGATATCAAAAAATTTCTAAAAGCAAAGGGGGGAAGGGCATTCCCCCCCACAAGAAGAAAATTTGGGGCCACGCAGCAAAATTAAAAAGCAAAAGGCTGCTCGCGCCACAAATCCGGAACGCTCCGGAGGCGCGCCACGATGAGATGAGAGACCCTAGTCGTGAGGTTCAGAAATGCGTCCGGTATGGCGGCGGCGTGGGCGTGGGCCGTCGGCAGAAAACGGGCCCGGCATCGAGCAGCCGGCACAGAGGGAACGGCTGGAAGGGGAGGGCAAGTTCGGGGGCACTGGTGACACAGTCGTAGCCCAAGGGTTGAATCGGCAAAAAGAATCCAGGCAGTCCAAGCATAGACCAAAATCAGAGAAAAGTCGTAACATACTTCAAAAACAGCGAAAAGCATGGCAGAAGTCCATAGGGTCGTGGTTGAGACGCGTAGGTGCCCTACGCTTGGGCGAAGCCGAAGAGGATATAAGGTGGAGGGCTGGGGGGCTCACTATCACGCACGAGCCCGTAGGAATTTGGCTAACGCAAAGGGAGGGAAAAGGAGACCCCTGAATGAAAACGCTTCGACCTGCCGGTAAGGCGGGTCGCCAGGCGCCCCATGCAGGATCGGCCGGAGAAAGATAGAAAAAAGCGGACATAGTAAGGTATAATACGTGGGTACGGTGGCTTAAGGCTATTTGTCTGTAGAGGCGCCGTCCACGGCTATAAAACTCAGAGGTGCATGACGGGAACGGCCGGGTAGGCGGATACCAGGGTCGCTTGGAACTGAGACTGGCGCCCTCGGAGGAGTATAGGGGGCTTTCGTAGTGGAGATGACTAAACAGACCTTAGGTCGAGGCTCAAGGTATGACAGGCGAAAACGGACAAGGTCTAAGGGAAGAATGGACCCAGGTCCTTGTTAACCAGACCAACGCTGAAAGAGGGTCCAACGGAAAAAAAAACTCCTCCCACAAGAAATATGAGGGAAGAGATATGGGATTTGCCACGCGGACAGGGAGGAGAGGGGGTCAAAAAAGAGCAGGGAAGAATCGAGAATAGTTTCGGACAAGATCCTACAAGCGGACGGAAGGAGAAAGCGATTCCGAAATACAACGACCAACAGACTCGAAGAAGTAAAGGCACAATGCACTGTAAAGCGTCACCTTAGGAAGAATAAAACGATAAGGGCCAGCGAAGCAAAAAAAAAATGAAACTCAAGTACTACCTTGCTGCTCTAACGTCGTGACATCAGGCGGGGTTAACGAACGAGTTCCGCTGCCAAGAACAATAGGAGAGGAACTAGAAGGGAACCATAGGCCAAGGGGTAGGAACGTGTCGCACCGGAACCTGGTCCATGTTCGAGGGCACTTCGTCGGCGGAGGCGAAAAGAGGCCGCAAAAGGGAACTATACTGAGGCGGCAAAAAAAAAAAAAAAACTTCCTCGGCGCCATGCGCCCAGCTCGGGCAAAAAAAGATCCCACTCTACCCAATAGGGGGGAGTCGGCAGGAAGTGTAAAGAAAAAACGTAGAGCACTCTGCGCAAGAGGTCCGCAGATATTTGCGCATTCATACCGAGGGCACAGGGGATAAGGCTCGAGACAGGGGGAAAAAGTTGGGGGCTAAAAAACTAACACTTTCACCCCACCTGGAACCATCACCGGCGCGGGCTGCCCTTGGCACGGCTGTTGAGCGCGCACGACACCGACCACACAATCGCCATCACCAAGAGAAAATAAACATCAAACAATGCCAAAACAGGACCGACGAGGAACTTGCAATGGCGCACCGCGAAAAAAAACAGGGGGGGCAGCCGGGAACAAATACGGTGCTTACGATATTCCTTTGAGTTCTACTTTTCTTCTTAACCAAGCAAGGGGGAGCAAGGTTGGTTGGCAAGGACAAAGAATCAAGCAACCTGACGTTTGATAGCTATGAATATAAACACACCAACGTTCCCGAAAAGACGAAGGGAAAGAAATCGGAAGAGAAAGAAAGGACGTTAGGTGAAAAAACCAGTGTTTCGGTAGCATGGTGTCGTGGCCGGAGGGGCAAAAACCTGGGAGGAGACTCTGGGCCAAGACAGCTGGAGGGGAGGAGGATTTTAAACATCTAAAGGGCGGTCCTCACGGTCACCGTCGCCGCGTGAGGTCGCTCAGCAGGTGGGGGAAAAAAAAATGGGATCAAGGTGAAAGCTTGAAACTCCACTTGCTGGTAGGGTGTATGGACCATAGGGGGGGATCGTGGTGCGCTCACAGTCCACATGGGGAAGAAAAGCACCGAAGTAGAAAAAAAATGGGTCAAGGGTAAGATGCCACTCGTAGTCAGCGGCTGCGGGCACCTGGTAGCAACAAACGCAGACGGTACAAGGAGGAATGGATGGAGAGTTGACGGAAAAAAAATGCACCGCGTGACTGTAGTTGAGCGCGAGACGGAGAAGACCGAAGAGTTGGAAAAATAGTCGTCAGAAGCCTGTGCGGGGAAAAAAAACGCGCACTCAAAAAGTTGTGATCAAGGCGCTACCAGGACGGGAGAAGAGTCCACCCAGAAAAACCCCTGTCAATACGGACGGAAAAAAAATGGCCCCCCCCCGCATAGATGAACGTGAGTTACGATGTGCGAAGTACCGACCCCGCATAAGCCGAATCGGGGGGACCAAGGGGAGGGAGTGCGGGGCGTGCAGCGTGCATAAACAGCAACAGCGCCAATCGATCTGATAGGCGAGTGGCAGGGTCAAAGGAAGAAAAGTTCAAAACCGCTTCAAGGTGAAAAAATTCTGAAGTCCGACAGTCAAAGAGGAGAAGCAAAAAAAACTCGAGAGCAAGGCTGGAAAAGTCAAAATGTCCACCTCTGTTTCTCAGCCTGAGGCGACCCTCGGCCGGGATAGCTGTCGCGTACTCGACGAGTCGAAGTAAGAGCTCAGCAGAACAAGAGCCAACAGGGTATTAAGAAGGAGATCTGGGTGGAACCTTAGCTTCCCGGTTACGAAAGGCACCTTGATGTCAAGGAAACAGTGCGACGCGGGAGAAAAATCCGCCCTAAAACTTGGGCATAATACCCAAGCTCCCCGGAAAGCGGTGAGGAAACGCGGTTTCGGTCAACAAAGGAAAAGTTTGTGAGGAGGGCAATAAATTTATGTTGTGCCATGGCCGAGGATCCGTGGCGGAAAAAAAAAAAAAAAAATCTCGAAGAAAAAATCAAAAGAAGGAAGGGGGGTATTCCAAGAGGGGATTTAACCGCAGCGATCACAACAGCCTGTCCATGAAAACCATCCGAAAGCACATGTGGGAAAAAACAACAAACGGGAAGAAAGAAGCAGTCTACCTCACATTCATCAGGGTCGCAAAAAGCGAGGAGCTGTACGCGACTAGATGCGGTGACAGCCAAGATAAAAATGACGCAAGAAAAATCCAAGGTAGATGCCGTCGAAGGAGGATACCGGAAAACGGCCTGATGAAAAAATAAAATCCGGGAACGCAAAAATCAGGAGCCTCCATGCTGTGATAAACACCTCTTTTACGGGAGTGAGGACGACTGCGAAAAATACATACACAATGTCCTGCACATAACAATTCGTGGAACGAGCAAAAAAGCACAAGGAGGGAGGGGAAAACTTTATAAACTACACGTCTGCGGATCCATCAAGGCGAGGCTCTGCGATTCGAAGAAGAGCTCGGTCTGCTAGAGGGGCGGGACTGCGGTTTTGGGAAGCTCACCCCACCTCTAACGGGAGCGGGATTTGGGGGGGGGTTGGACCTCTTTACGGACGTTTCTCATGTGGGCACCTTGCGCGGATCATTCCGGCCGAACATCGTGGAAGGAAGGCAGGTTATAAAACAAAAAGGTGCGCTCAACACCGAAGACCATCGGCTTCTGGAGGAATGGGGGGAAAGAGGACGGAGAAGCGACCGTCAAGACACAAACGAAACGAGCTGTCCCTGCTCGCGACGAATAGAACTAAAACGGGCGACAGCACATTTTCAAGCGTTGCAAATCCGTCGCCTCGCACCTAAAGGCTAAACTCTGTTTAAAAGCCCCAGCCTGCCCCAGTACGCTACTCGGGAGGGAAACTATCAAAGGGAGGGGAAAAAAAGTGAGAAGAAAAAGGAGGGGAGAGATGTGAAAACGACACTACCAAAAAAACGTCTGGACAGCATTTTCAACAAGGTTCACTCGTTCCCGGAACGCACACGAGAAGAGGAACATCAAAGAGAGGGAAAAAACGACCTTACAGTAAGCTACCGAATCACCTTCGCATCACGCAAGCGACAAGCGAGCTCAAGGAGCATGTCAAAACAGAAAAGGCCAAATAAAAGAAAATGAGAAAAGAAAAAAACCGGGGTGTTGATGTGACCAAACTCACTCTGGATTCAAAAAGGTAGCTGCTAGGATGGAGGTGATAAACCTAATGAGGAGTACGTTGGTGTGAAGGAGGCATTCTAAAAAAAGAGGCGGCGTGTTCTCACCTCGCTACAACGGTGAGAGCGTTGAGGAGGATATGCATTACCACCACCTGTACGACCCTGGTCAAAAAAAAAATTATAAAGAAAGACGGGGGGGACTCATAAGTCAAAAAAAAACGGACCGCGGCGCGCCACGGACTCGCCGGCCGCCCGAGGATGTGACTGCGAACGGTGATGGAGAGAGGGGTCGGGGGGAGAGGAGAGCGTGTAAAAACTGTCTAACCAAAAAAAAAGAACCAATTAAAAAAGCTCAAGGTGCCTGTCTTGGAACTATTGAGCAAGGCGGAGCACAGTGGACATGGCGCTAATACCCGGGTGGAAAAAGGATGCGAATTGAAGAAGGGGAAATATTACATGGGCGACGCGCCTGCGAGCTGAACGCCGCAAGTGCATTGCTCAAGGCATCGTGGTCGATTGAGATCAAGGGGGAGAGGGGCCCAAGGGGAGGAGAAGGAGAAGGTCCTTTATAAAACCGCCCATAAAAAAATGAGGACGCCCTAAGGTCTGGACGACTGCAACAACTCGCTTTCGGCCTACCGCCGGTATGGTGAGCAAAGGGAACCACAGCGAAGGAAAGATATTAGTCAAAGTCGATGAAATCTTTGCTGCTGACCACGGTTCAGTGTTGCTATGAAACCGATCGGGGGGCAGTGCAGCATTTGGATGCGCGGACATGTGGAGCCGTAAATCGAGTCACCCTTAAAGATCGGGAGCGATCTTGGGGTTAGGGAAAAATCACGAGTTCAGCTACGCTGAGAACCCCTAAAGGACTGACGTTAGGGTGAGTGAGCAAGAGGCACCAAAATATATAGTCGCCTTCGTGTCGGGCGTCGGAAGATGGCGAACGAGGACAGAACAGGAGTCCGGGAAGAACCAGAATCTGTTTTACGTCTCTTCCCGCGACACTGAGGGGGACAAAACCCGAAACAA
>Ga0179593_1425694_pt1 | contig 10890 bp, 5 predicted proteins | sample CZODoug2_1_08_16_FD_185931 | JGI IMG/M metagenome (GOLD analysis project Ga0179593, IMG submission 185931) | Vadose zone soil fungal communities from Angelo Coast Range Reserve, California, USA - CZODoug2_1_08_16fungal (PacBio error correction) | ecosystem: Environmental > Terrestrial > Soil >...
TCAAAGGATTTTGCGGCTAGGAAGGGCCCCACGAAAGTCGGACGAAAAGACATGGGGGAAGAAAAGAGAGGGGCGGGGGAGGACATAGAGACAACTCGAAAAAACGAAGACCAAAGATAAGACTCAGGAAGGCCAGAAAAGAATTTGGGACATAAATCTTGGGCGCAGTCAAAACGGCAGAGGGGGGGAGAAAGGAGATGGAAATAAAAGAAACCAGACTGAAAGCGGAATAGGATGGCTTTCGCCTCAAAAAACCTGCCAGACTAATTAGAGAGAAGTCCCTAAAAGGACCTAAAACCATCAGAAGAAAAACATTAGGTGAGAAGAAACAGGGGGACTACAACGGGGGCCCGATGGCTGACAACACGTAAGACATCGCACGGGGAAGTGGAAAGGGGACAAAACGCAAGGGGGCAGACAAGACTACAACCGTCCCTAAAACAGAAATCAACCGATTTAAACCTTTAAAAACCAAAGAGTCAGGGGGAAAAAAAAAAAAACGATCACTCGAACTTTTGCTTTGTCAACGCGGGACCACGTGTCAAGAGGCGGGACAGCCGAACTACCTCCCACACGTTCATGGCGGGAAAAAACCCATGAACAAACAAACACCAACCCCTATAAAAATCCAAACGGGTGCTTCAAGGCACCAATCTATCAAACTACAGGAAGCCCCAGTCCTCCGGAAAAAAGCTGTCATCGTGGGGAAAGACCACGCTTCCAAACGATGTAGAAGGCAAAAGAGGTCAATGAGGGGCGTGGAAAAACAAGCCGCGAAGGTCGGGATTGCTTGTACTCCGCCCGCCTAAAAAACAATTAGGCGGGGGGGAACAACGTAAAAGAAAGAAAAACAACCCAGAAGGGATCGTCATCCGGGGGGCGAATCTCAAGCAAAAATTCCGGCTATGCCGAAGAACAAAAATGGAATCACTACTGGCAACATCCCACAAACAAAAACAGCCCCAAACTACCTCCCGTCCTGGACGAGGAGCATGGGAAGAAGGGGGAACCAAGCCAAGGCAAAACTTCCGACAGCGTCCTGGAGACGATCAGCACCAGCACAAAAGTATGAGAGAAAAGGCACCCAGAACAACAACAAAGTTCCCGACTGGGCGGAAGGGGTTGAGGGGAGAACGGAAGAAAAGGTGCCGGGGGCAAAGTGGTGATGAGACAAGCACGAGATTCTGCAAACAGACCCCCTTCTGGAAAGGAAAGGGGTCACTAAAGGCAACAAAGAAAATAGCACCAGTGAAGCCACAGTCTACGATCAGAAGGGTGGACAAAGAAAGCCTACACAGGAAATACCGGAAAAGAAAGAAAAGACCCAAACTGTCCACGGACGTTCACAGACTTTCCGGTGTAAGGAAGGACGAAAGTCAGGCAAGATGAACTCAACTCTAAAAAAATGGGGGGGCAGGTTACATTAAAGGAGGGGCAAGCGAGTACTTAGGTGAGCTTCAAAAACAACACCGGGGGAGGCCAAACGAACGGGTCCAAACACGGGGAAACCCGGCAAGAACGCAGGCAACGAAAAGGGTTCGTCGACACGGGGGCTTCAGAACCAACGAGGTAACCAAGAGAACCTCAAACGGACTAAAGGTGAAAGAAAAGGAGAAGCGAAGCTAAAAGCGTCCGCTCCTAGGCAAAAAAGCGCGCGAAAGCCGGCAACGGAAAAAATAAAAAACGGAGTGGCCAGGCGACAGTCTAAGACGCACCCATGGGATTGATAAGAGAGACAGAGTGCAGACATATCGGTTGCTGGAATCGATGGTATGCTAAAAAGTTGGGAGGCTGGGCATAGGGGGCGAAACGTCAACCAAAAAAGATAGGAATGTCCAAACATTTATTCCGCTCAGGCAGAGACACAAACAAGCGGAGGTTGATTCAAAATGGAAGGGATTATGTACACATCAGGGGGGATTCGGTCGTGCAAAAACGCCGAAGCTGAAGGCGCAAAATGATCGAGGACAAAGAAGAGAACGGGAAAACGGGCTGAAATCGGAAAGCGGCAGGCTTATAGCAAAGGAGGAAGGGGAAAAGCACCAAAAAGGGGGTAAGGGGGGGGGGAAAGGGAACGGGGACGCGCAGCAGCAAGAATGGAGGAGGAAAGACTCGTCGTTGAAACCAAAGAATCCCTGGAGTCACTAACCAGAGGAGGGGGGGGGGATAAGGAAGCGCAACGGTAGGGGGGGAAGGACGGGGTTAGGGTGGGGGGGATGAGATTTTCCACGATCCCCATGTGGGGCAAGTCGGGAATGGAAGGGAGGAGCAATCCCCATCAAGTCGATAAGGGGTAAGGAGGTCGAAGGAGTGGAAAAACGACCAAAGTTAAGGCACTGACGCCGAGACGCAAGGGGAAAAATGAATATGGGGGGAAATCTTCCGGGAAGATTTTCCAGGTTGGGGGAAACTCCAAAAAAAAAAGACAGTAGAAGGAAGTGGAAAAACAAATTGGTTGCTTTGGGAGGGTGGTTGCCTTACGAAGTAAGCGAACAATGCCGAAGGGTCCGCGGCAGACGAAAAAAGTGCAGAAAGGGGGGAAAACCGTGACTCAAAAGCCAAAAGACGGGGCATAAAATTCTGGAAACACTTTTTGGGGGTCAATCAAAATCGTGGGGATCAGGGGGAGGTCCCTCAAAGACAGACCAGGAGGACTTTGGGGGAAGTTGGGGGGGGAAATGTGTGAAGGCGTCACAGCCGTGCACCGGGAAGACTTAGTCTTGGTTATGGAAACGAGAAAACTTAGCCTCAGGCGCAGGGAGGGGTATATTTCGCAGGATGCCTTCGACAGGGGGATGGAAGGAGAAGGAACCTGGAAAGGGGGAGAAGGGACTATTCTCATCAAAGCACTCAAAAGGGTGTCAGAAAGTATTGAAACTGGAGGCCGCTCGTGTGGAGGCGGCCTAAAAGAAGAGAGAGATCCTGGGCCGGAGCTGTGGTCTTCGGGAATGAAAGGTGGTGGCATGTCCAGAAAAATTGCCGGATATGTACGGGGGAAAGAAGCAAACCTACTTTCTCTTTATTTCCAGCTACGGAGCCCAACCCAAAAGGACGGCTGGGGAACCAGAGAAAAAGTTTGGAGGTTCCCGCCGAAATCGTTTGGTCCAGGGGCTAATCGACAAAAAATTCGTTGAGGGAAAGGGTACGCGAAAAGGAGGACTATACACACGTGGTAGAAGGGTTTGGGGACATCCATAAGGACCCCTTGGTGGTCAGTTCGATGGGGGGGCCTGGAATCGAGGGGGAAGGGGGAAGAAAAAAAAGAGTGCTGTTAGAGCGGTGCCCTGGACCTAACTCTAGGGGAAAAGACCTCCAGATTAGATATTGAGAGAGAGGAAGTATTCACAAAAAGGAGAAACAAGATCACAGGAAAGACCGCTGAAGCCACGGAAAAAGAGGAGACTACATCCTTGTAGAGACTCGGGCCGTAGGGCAATATAGGTAGTCGCTGATGTCAAAAACCCGCCCTCGCGGAAAGGTCTTCAAGTGATGGGGGTCAAAAGGGGGGGGGAGGGGGTTAAAAGGGGGAAGACAAAAATCGGACTAGATCGCGCAAACAACAAAAAAAAAAGGAAGAGAGAGTAGTCCAGTAAGGGAGCTCTGACGTTGTAAAAAAGCGCAAAAAAAAATGGGGGGAAAAAGGGAGAGAAAAAGGTGGGGACTGGGGGGGGATGAACAATCACTAGACCGCGGCACTACAAAGGAGCAAAAGGGTGGAAGAATAAAGGTTGTCGAGAAAACGGGGAGCTCTCAATAAAAGGAGGGGAGACAGGTGAGCAGAAGCAAATCCTAGGCCGCAAAGCCCCGCGTGTGGAAACACGGAATGGAGAGCCTCGGAGAAAGAAAGGCAAAACGTGGAACGGAACGAAGATTTGCGAAAAACGCGAACTCCACGGACGAAACAGTCGAAAGGAGGATCTCACAAAAAAAGGGGGGGGGAAAAGGGGGAAAACAACAATAAAAAGTGTCCTTGCTGGAACTCCGGAGCCCACTACCCTTAAAAAAAACTACAAAACCAGGTGGCCAAAAGATATTGGGGAAGACACGAGAGAACAATAATTCTGGAAAAGACAAAAAATACAACTGGTTTCCACTAAAGGACACTAGGAAGGAAAAACTTCGCGAACGCAAGAAAACCATTAGGAGGGGAACAATTAGACACGCCACCGAGGCCTAACAAACTTGGTGCGTCAAAATGCCCCACTCTGCCTGAATACGAACCACGATCGACCAGAGGAAAGCTTACATCAGAGGGAAGAAAACTGCCAGTCCAAACGTGAGGAGAAGATTAAGTTCCTGACTGGCCAAAACAAAAAGTCGGAAATGGCTTAGATCCGGGGAGAAAGAAGGGGGTGAGGAAGAAAAAAGAAAAACAACTCAAAGCATGCCGCCTTCTGAACCTTCAAATCAACAGTCAAGAGAGACACTGAAACGTCCAAGAGACGAATACCCCTAGCCGGAAGGCAAGACCGGTCGTCTGTACGGACAGGGAAACAAAGAAAATTCAAAAAAGGAGAAGAAAATCCTGTCGGGCACCTCATCCACTAGCACCAAGGTAACGATCACCTTAACCCCGGAAAACCAACAGGGGAAAGCTCGGCAGGGGGGGGGGGAAAAAAAAAAGAGAGAAACCCTTTCCGCACGTTTTTTGCAAACCCTCAAGAAACAAGGGCCAGAGGGAGAAAGTTACGGGAGGAGAAAATTCCAATACACGCAGTGATCAACAAGCCAAGTCACTGTGGGTCGAAGTCGTTTTGGGAAGAAAAAAAAAATTCAAACATGAGCTAACGAGGGTGACTCTGTAAAAGAAGAGAAAGCCCCAAAGGGGCTCTACGTTGGGTCAAGGCCGTAAAACCCTTTGTAGGAAGTTACGAAGGACGAAATTCATGAAAAAACGCTACCAAAAAAGGAGGGGAACGGAGTTAAGGGAAAACGGACAGTTAGAGATTCGGAGGGAGCTTCAAGAACCCAACAAAAAAAAAAAAAGTGAGTCACGCAAAAACTCCAGGAAGGACGAATGCACATAAAAAGGGAAGACAGAAATGCAAAGCAACATTGCAACAAAGCATCGGGGACCCAAGGACCTAAAAGGTGGAGACGCAGACTAGAAACTTCAGCTAGGGCGCAGAAGGAAAAAGAAAAATTCAAATGGCGAAAAAAGTCCAACCCGCGGTGAGAGTCGACATCGGGCTCCCCGTGCCAAATCACGACGAGGCGATAAAATAGGAGGAAGAGCGCAGAGGGGAGCGGGGGGATACTTCATCGGGAGTAGGTCAAAAGGAACGGCGAAGCCAGGAACTTAAACATCTCCTAAAACCAAAAAAAAAACGGGAAGGTAAGACAAGGATGGGGCCCGAGATGGGGGAAGTAGAGTCTGGGGGTCACGTCCTCCGGCAAGAGAAACTCAAGCGAGCCAGCGAGACCGAGCTGCGAGATAATCGTCTATGAGTTATCTTAAGGGGGGCACTGGACGCCAATAGGGAAAACCCTTGGTGTTTTGGGCCCTGGAAAGCGGCGCAAACAGGCGCAGACAGAGCAAAGCATCGTAACTGACTTCTTGGAAAACCAAAATTAGCTGAAGGGTCCCGATGACGGGTTCAAGAGACTTGAAAACCGTGAAAGAGGAACCGTTTAGTGAACGGCGCAAGGGGTTTGGAGTTTGTAGGACGACAACAGTTGGGGGGGGGTAGCTATAAAGAATAATTCGGGGTTCACCTAAGTGACGACCCAAAACACCAAAAAGAGTCTAGAACGGGCAGGAGCGGGAAGTTCAGACGGCTTAAAAAAAGAAAGAACTTAATTCAGTGGTAACTTAGTCAGCAATTCTACGGGTGAAGTAAAAAAGAGAGGGGCAGGAGGACGGGTTTCAGGTTTTTGGAGCAAAATACTGGAGGTATCAAAAGTAGAAGTGGCCGTTGATCACCGGTTGTATTGGGGGGGTGGTTTGCACAGGAAGGGAAGAGGGAAAGAGGATTGACGGAAAGGACACTAGGCGGCTGGGGTAAACTTGTCTTCCCCGGGCGCCCTTTGCACAACCCATCCCCCCGAATAAGAAAGCGGGCCACGCGGTGGGTTGTGGTCGGGGGGAGGCGGAGTGGTGTCTGGAGGAAGCCACGCCCTAAAGAACCGTCGGAGGGGTGGGGGGAACCGGGGGGGGGGGGGAAGGGAGGGTAAAAATAAGGTGGGGGAAAGGGGAGTACGGATCAGGGGGGGGATACGAAAAACTAAAAAAAAACCTAGCTTGCGTGATAGGCAACAGTACCTCGAAGGGAGGGGGGGGGAAGGGGGAAAAAAAGGAGATGGGGCGCCGAAACAGAATGAGGAAAGAAATATTCAGCGCAAGGGGGGTTCGCCAAAGAATTACTTACTAGGCCAAAGGGAGGGAAAGGGATTGCCAAGGCGAAAAGCAAGAACGGATAGGAAGTAACATTAAGAGGTGGGGGCATGGAATAAAAATGGGGAGGATGGGGATTGGGGGACAGACATCACCAAAGGACTGTGTGATCGCGGATTCCAGCCAAAGATTTTAGAGAAGTGGGGGAAAAACTAGAGAAACTTGGAGGGGGGGGGGAATCCGAGCTTGGGAAATGGGAAGGCAAAGTATAGGAAAGCGGGGCTGTGAATTGACTTCGGGAGGCGACACTGGAGGGACAGGCAAGGAGACCCTTTGTATAAGGGTTGGACAGAAATCACGGGGGGCCACCCTTTGTAGTCACATTTGAAAAATGAATAATTTTGGTCGAAGAACTCGCCGTGAGGGGGGGGGTCGGCTCAAGCAGCATTTAGGGAGCCTTCTGTCCCTCGCGGGAAGATTGATAAAACGTCCGGAGAAAAGACGCGGCGGACGGCTGAGTCGCCGGAACTAGGGAAATAGCATCAGAAAATCCCCTCGGGAAAGCTGAAAGCTCAGCTACTACTCCTTTTCAGAGGAGAATCTTTCCGTTCGAAAACGGGGGGAAAAGCGATGTCAGACGAACAAGGGTCATGGCTTCATTTGGTGATGGAAAAAGGGGAGGGGGGGACAGAAGAACGCCATCTAGGGTAATAAGAATCTCAAGAACAAAAAAAACTGAGGTGAGAGAGGAGGAAAAAGCTTGTCATCGAGAAAAAAAAGGGTAAAAACACGCCCAGCAAACTCAGTAAAATTTAAGATATAGGGGCGTTGAGAACCGGCGCGGGAAGACCGCGAGGAACAAAAGACTCACAGAAAAGAGAAGTTTGGGACATCCCAAAAGATGGGAATCACGAAGCTCAACCCTGGGTCGCAAGGTCGACGGAGAAACTGAAAATACCATAGTAAGGCCTCTGGAACACTCTTCAGAGGGGGTCTTGCGCAGAAGGAAAAACATTAACAAGAACACAAGAACTAGAGAGGAGGACAACTGACACAGGATGAAAGTTACGGACAAATTTCTTAGAGGGGAAGGGACTACCAAAAAACGGGGGCACAAAGGGGCGTCCAAAAGGACGACACGGGTTAAATGCTGGGCGGACCACGGGGTGAGGACCTCCCTAACTGGACAGAAGGACAATCATGGAAAAGAGTGAGTTTTGAAAAGACAAGGGCAAAAGACAGCGTCGGACCAAAAGAATACTTTCAAAAAAAAACTACAAAGGGACAAGGAGGCTTTCTAATTGGGTAGAGGACGAACAGGGACCAATGGTCGATGTGCCAGCAACAAAAAAACGAAAAGTCGAACAAAGTTGAGGGGGAACCTGCACCAGAGAGACTGAAAGAGAAAACAGCTCCGGTGAAGAGCTCGTAGCTACTTGGAAAAACACTGCCTTGAAACAAGAAAAAGCGAAAAGAGTACTTGCTGTCATAGGGCAAAAATTCGTCAGATGGATTCGAGAGGGGCCTTCTAAAAGATTAACATGGCGGTCCAAAGGCAACCAACAACCGTCTAAGAGAAGAGCCTGGAAAAGAAACCTTACTCTGAGGGGACCTAAGGGGAGAAGGAGCTTTCTAAAAAAAAGAATGAATTACGTCCGGGTAAACTGGAAATGGGGTAATAAATGCAGACATAAACAACTGGGGGAAGACCTTCCGAAAGGAAAGTCCGGGGTATGGGGGGGGGGAATGTAAAAGCAGGAGGACCCCATCCAAACACAAAGAGGAGAGCACGAACCACTAACCACAACAAAAGCGTAAACCTACAAGTCGGCGCGTTGGTATGGAAGAACAAATTGAAGAATTGTAGCCATCATCGGGATTAGGAACGCCTCCTATAGATAGGAAGTAAAAAATGCAAAAATAAAATAAAACAGTGGAAAAAAAAGCAACGCTAAAACTGTTGGACACATCATGGAAAGGGTTAAGCAAAAGGCCACGATGGAACCTAAACAGCGTTGAAGATAAAAAAAAAACCTAAAAACCAAATGAACTATACGGAAAAAGTCCCTCCGGGGGGTCTAAACTAATTAGAGGAACCACGCAACAAGACGGCGACGACAGAAGGGGGGGGAGGGACGTTCATGAAGAAAGGGGAGGGTCAACGACGTCTTCGGACAAAACCTTCAAAGAAAAACCGAAAAGCAAGGACCCCCCAAAAAAAAACCGTGGATGTCCAGGACGCCTCAACTGGAAAAATCCACAAATGGAAATGACCCAGGAACCTACAAATGTTTGGCGTCACGTTCTCAATCAAGGGGGGATGTCACCATCATAAGGGACAATCACAGGAAAAAGAGAATTGGAAAAGAGCATCATTCAGCAAAAAAAAAAAAAAAAGAAAGGCGAGAGAACACGGAAATTCCACAAACGCAAACTCTTGGGGAAGTCTACAAATCGGAAACTAACAGGACGCTCCATGGGAGGATCAGCAAACGGAGCCTATAGACTGGGAATCTATCAGGGGAGATGAATCAAAGGAAAGGATTCAAGGAATATAACCGCCAAAACAGAGGTGAACGCATCTAGAAAAAAAAAACAACAACACCGGAGAGGAAGGAAGGAGGGCATTTCAAGAGATTGTTGCTTCGGGGTTAGGGAGGGGCAGACGACCCTCTTAAAATCCGAAAGAGCAGGGAGGGAAATGATAAAAGCGCAGACCTGACTGCCCTCAAAAAAGAATAAAGAAAAGGAAGGAGCTGGCACACGGGGGGTAAAATCCGCCGTACAACGCGGTTTAGGTTTGGGACAGAAGCGCATCAAAAAAGGAGGGGAAACAGAGAATTATCGAGGAGTCTTTCCCAGGAAAAAGAGTCCCGAGATTTTCAGGTAGTGAACGTGGCGCACCGTGTAGGAAGGCTGCTTGAATTGGTTTCGTACGGCCGTTACGCTCCAACGGTGGTTGGGGGAGCTACCGAGAAATCGTGACAAAAAAGTTTGAACGCCTCAATAAAGGAGCAGCGCTGATTCAAATGGGAACGGGGAAACGCCTCCCAAAGCATGTGAAAACGGTAACGTAAGGGCTCTCGTATTTGTAATTGAACACTAGGGGGGAGGGGGGAAGGCTGGAAAGGGGCAGAAGAATGAACCATTCTCAGAAAGGGGATCAACTGTTTTGGGGTAGGTTTTTGGGCCGGAAAACAGGGGACGTACTCCTATCAGAGGGGAAGGAGAAGGGGGATGAGAAAACGTGCGCATAGACACAAAGACAAAGCCGAGGACGGGCAACGTCCAATCTTTGTGGGGGGGTGAGGTGCAGAAAGAGACTCGGGGTGTCTCAGGGATGCGGAACCCAAGACGTCCGACGTTAGACTTTTGTAAAAAAAAAAAGGGGTTAGGTTGGTGAAAGTACGGAAAGACTAGTTGAAAAAAACTGCTGCTGGGGCGTGTTGAAAAATCGAGCCGGTGGCGCCCCCTACTTAAATTGTGGATTGGGAAGAGAGAAGTAGTCCGCGACTGGAGGGGTAAGTGAAGGGGCCGACCATTCAAGATGTTTTCGACGGAAAGATCATGCATCTTCTAAAAGGGGGGAGAAGAATGGAGGACTAACCGCATCGGTGGAATATTGTTCGGGGCAAAGAACATCTCGGACAAGACTTTCTTCAAGTATAAAAACTTGTGGGGGGGTGTCGGCTGGTTAAAGCGGGGGGTCATGGAAAAACAATTTCCGGAAGTAGGGGTCGGTCTATCAGAGAACCGCCTGTGGCGCTTTGGATTTAGCTAATTCGGAGCAGCTCGGGAACGGGCGTGGAAAAAACGAGTAAAAAAAAAAATTTCGTGAACTCCGCCGGTGCGTTTGCCAATCAAAGAAATTGTCACCGGGCGTTTAAGCTTCCTGTATGGAGGGGGGGAGCAAGCAGACGCAGTACAACCGTAGTCAAAAAGTGGGGGGAACGAAAGACACGTGGCCCACCTGGGGAAAGTAACGGCGAGAAAATGGGGGGGTGGTAAAGGGCGGAAAAGTTTCGGCGAAAAAAAATAGGGCGGGGAAGATTCACTCCCGGCCCTTCGCGAGGTCGCCCTCCGAAAGTCTTACTCGGGAGAGGGGGATTACTCTGCTGACACGGAGAAAGGAGAAAAAAAACCAGTGGAGGATTCCCAGCGAAAACAAAACGGCTCGGAAAGAACGAGAGCGAGTGTCCGAGAATCACGGAAGAGAGAGGGTAAGAACCCCACTCAAAGAAAGGAAAAATGGAAGGGTCTACTCTTGGAGGGTGGACAAAAAAGAAGAGCAAAACAAAGCGAGGACTAGGCTCTCCACAAACAAACAAGGATTGGAGAAATTAAGAATATCCCTGACGAGTGGGAAAAGGCTAGCCTTTTCCCACACCAAGAGGGACGACCCAGAAGGAAGAAATGGAAGTCTGGGATGACAATCGCAACTAACGGGATCGAAAAGAAAAGGAAAGTCGGGAACGGGAGGTCGACGTACCGTGGGCCGCGCAAAAATCCGCGTGGGAAAGGCTCAAGGAACTGCGGGGGGAGCAGGCAAAAAATCG
>Ga0179593_1426196_pt1 | contig 10890 bp, 7 predicted proteins | sample CZODoug2_1_08_16_FD_185931 | JGI IMG/M metagenome (GOLD analysis project Ga0179593, IMG submission 185931) | Vadose zone soil fungal communities from Angelo Coast Range Reserve, California, USA - CZODoug2_1_08_16fungal (PacBio error correction) | ecosystem: Environmental > Terrestrial > Soil >...
GAAAAAGAGGGGGTATCACCGGCTAGGTTCAAAAAGCGTGAGATACGACATCGTAAAGGTACAGGCAAAAGAATTTGACCTGTGATACCGAGAGAAGAGACTTGGACGACCCTGAGAAAGGAGGAGGTCCGAGAAAAATAATGTGACACATCCATTAAACCAAGATAAAATAGATCATCTCGAGAAGGGGAAAACAAGGGAAAGGCGTATCTAACAACGGCCAGATTAATAAGGGCCAATCGGGACATCTGTATGGAGGACTATGCGAAAGAGAATGAGCCCATTGGTTGGAATATGTTCAGCGTCAAACTGCAATGCGAAAGGCAAGACGCAAAGGTTTTTGTACGGCCGCCGAATGCAGGCCTGAGTAAAATTACAAAAATTCTCAAAAAGGGGGTTGACTTGAGAAAACCGGGAGTAAACGGAAAACACTCGAGAAAAAAAAGGGAAGAAATGGCAAAAGAAAGAGGTGAAACATAAAACACAATAGTAGCATCTCCGCAAGGAAGAGAGAGGTCGCATAAAAACGGGCAGATCGGAAGAGACTAAAGAGGAGGGAAAAGGCTCAAACGTCTGTGGAATCTGGGGGGGGAGGGCGTCGCAGGTAATAAGGTGGGGCGCACACTGAACTAGGTAAAAAAAAAACGTCGATTGACGCAAGCAAGAAACAAGTGCAGCGGTTGGAGGAAGGCATTGGATCGGCGGGGTCAAAAGGGGGCATCCCCTGCGCTGGGGGGCCGAGAAGGGGGACTCAGCTCCCCGACGAATTAAAAAGAGGTGGGGGGACAGAGTAACTTTCGCTCCGAGAAAAATGAGGGACAGGGTCAACGGAACGCCGGGCACGAAGGAGGACTGGATGGTATTACGAGTGAAGAGCAGGACGAAAACTGAGGGGAGGAAAGAATGAATTCGGGGCGAAATGGTCCAGGGAAGTGATGGACGGCTAAGTTCACGCTACGAATCCCAAGACGCTGCGCCATTGTAGCACTGAAAACCTAAGTTCCTGATAGCAGAAAGAAAAGAAGGATGGGAGGCGGCTGGCGCAGCGGCCTAAAAGGGAGGGATGTAAATAAATCGGAGTAGGTGCACCCAAAAAGGTGTCGCGTGGAAAATGAAAAGAACACAATCATTGGCCGTAAGATCGCCAGACGTTAGGCGGACTTCTAGAGAGGAGAGGAAGGAAAAGACGGCAAAAGAAAAAGCTGATCGGTAGAATCCCTAGTTGATCGAATCTTTGAGCATTTCCGCCTATAGTCTAAAGATTAAGTGGATGTTTAAAGAAAAGGCAGAGGGCAATGAGGAGAGAGCCCTAACAGGAAAAAAAGGACAGACACAATAACCGTCACGAAAAAGAGGGGGAACACTCGGGCGGAAGAAGGTTCGAGGTCGAAAGTGATCCCGGGGGGCAGGAGTAAAAAAAAATCTAGATGGGGGACTGGTTTTTATGAATAAAAGGGAAGCTGGATTAAACTTCTTCTGCCTGGCTGGTCGAGCGGTACGTCTTGGGAATTAAGACAAAACTACATCCGGGCATCGGAGCAAATATTTCGAAAAATGGATATCTCGACGGAAATCAGGCGAGTGGGCAAGGAGGGAAGACGAAGAGTTTCCGGGAGAGGAAGGTCGACGCCCAGTCACGAAGAAGAAAAAGGTGTTTCAGTGTTGTGGGGAAAGTTACTGGCAAGGGATGGAAGCTGGGCAAAAAACTGCCGCTGGGACAAAGCAATAGGACGAACAGGGGCCAAAGAAGAAAAAAAAGGTTACGCACTGATTAAAGGGGGGGAGGAGGGATCGGGGCAGGTGTATGGAGCGTTTCAAAGAAAATCAGAAAAACGTGTAACCGAGGGAGGATCCGCTGGCGATTCTCCACTCTAATTACGGGGGGGGATTTCCAATATCGGGGAAGGAAAAAGCTCAAGTAGTTGGCCCTAAAAAAAAAAAAAAAGGAAAAACAAAAAAAAAAAAAAAAAAAAGGAAAAAAAAAAAATCACTCTAAAACCACCCTGTTACATAGACCTCTCCAGACAAAGGGATCACAAAAAAATCAAATTCAAGAGTTTGACGTGGTGGAAGGAAAGGCATCTTTCTATGTCATCAAGAAGAAACTATTTTTCCTCAGGTGTCGACAACTTCGAATATGGCCGGCTCCTCGAGTTGTGTGGACTTCTGATCAAAGAAGGGAGAAGATAACTCCGAGGACAGGGGAAGGAAAGCGAAAAGGGGCGGTAACTGCAAACAGGGAATGCTAAATCATCTTCAAAACGAGAGGGTATAGGACTACAGAAAGAGTCAGCAACGAAATGGAGAGTCACGCAGTACTCCGGAAGAACAGGCGTTCGTATTAAAGGGAAGTGGAAAGCGGTCATGTTTCGAAAAATTCTTCGGGAAGGCCGCGCTGAGAAGGAAACTTTTGAAGATGGCTTGCGAAGGAAAGAAAAGGGAAAATCGGCCGAAAAAAAGGGAGGGGGGTAATGGTGTGAAATGTTAAGGAACGTTGATATCTCGATCTGTTATCAGGCGGCGCCTTAATGAAGTAGAGGGATAGAGGACCGACCGAACTTCTGGAGGTGCCGGAGCCAAAAAGGTGAAGAGAAGACAGAAATCCACTCCTAAAAACAAGAACGGACCTGTCCCTCTCAAACCCTAACCCGCGCCCTCAGGCTCGCCCTCAATAAATACAAACAACCCTAAAAATCTCTCTCAACAAAAAAAAACGGAGAGAAAAGGGTTAGGTTGAGTCGGATGGGGAGCAGGGGAGCGCAAAGGGAAGTGCATGCGCTGGCTGCTGGGATTGTGTGAAAATTCTTTTAGTTGGGGGTGGTGTGGATCGCTCAGCTGGGGCGACTTGCTTCCAAGAGGTTGAGGGTAATATATCCCCTCAAGGACAAGGGTGTCACATGCTAAAGGAGACTATAGCAAAGGGTACCCAGGAAACCTCCGGTAAAACTCTTCTTGGTTCTGGAGCTTGACTTCGGCGGATATCTGGCCAAAAGGAACAAAGATGTGGCAAAAGAAGGACAACTCAACAGCCTTTCGAAAAAGGAAAAACGCAAAGAGGTCAAGAGAGAAAACGAAGGTGGACGAGTAAGCTAGAGAGAGAAAAGGGCGATGACCTTGGTGCTTTCGTCAGAAAGAGAGGGAGGGGGAAGCTGATCGAAGGGGAAACTCCTAGGTGGAAGGTTTCCGGACTTTTTTCGGATTGCTTGGGGGAATCCTGGGAGGAAGAACTGTTTTTCTCCGGGAGAATAATCACAAAATCCGAACCGGCCATTAAGAAGGGAAAGATGACCAAGAGCTGCTGGGGGGGAAGAGGCATAAGTACGTAAAGGCGAAACTTCCAACCCGCAAAAGGGAAGTAACGCTAGGGCGGTCGTGAGAAGATTGGTGCTGGAGCGGAACTTATGGAAAGAAGTTGGGGGGGGAAAAAAATCCTAGAGATCCCGATCTTGGAATAATCCTGGACAAGCAATCCCCAATGGGAAGGAAAAAGAAGGAGACAGAAAAAGGAATTCCCACGGCTTATGATTTTAAAGTGGAAACGAAGCATCCGAAAAGGGGGTACAGAATCACCCCGGAAGGGTCAGTTAGGATCATTTCGTCCTGAAAGGGGGGCGGGGAAACAGGTGTGAGTCCTATGACTGGGTGGTCAATCGGAAGCAGAGGGAAGGTTCCCTCAAGAAGATAAAGGGAACAAAAAGAAACTAGGAGGGGGAACCGGATGTACACGTGACTGGGCGGAAACTTCACATATGCGCCAATAAGAACTAGGGGAAAGTCAATCGCATGTTTGAAAGAAGTAGGTTTCACGCTGGACTCTGTGAGGAATGACCCGACTGCAGAGGGAGGGGATGGGGTTTCTTCGGACAAAGACGGTCGCACAAGAGCGGAAAATTACCTTCAGAATCATCAACAAAGCGGTAAAGGGAAGTGTTTCGAAAAATAAGCAACCATAGGAGATCTTTGACAGAAACAAACGGAAAGGTCATTTGAATGCGAAGGAAGGAAGGTGTGAACAACTCTTTAATTAGGATGGTGCCAGGGGGGTGTCGGCAGGTATGGCGGCCTAGGGAAGGGAAACCACAGCGAAGCTTGAGTTGAAAAGAAAAAGTCCACTGGGAAAAAGCGGAACCAATCTGGAGAAAAGAGTGGTGGACACTAGGGCTTGAGGTCCTTCGGCGGAAGAAGCATGAGGATCATCAGGAGGGGCAAGCTAGAAATCCGAAGTGCCAGGCAGAGACGCCATGCATTGTGTGTTATAGGTGGGAAAAAAAGTTCCAGGCGCACAGGGGTGCACAAATTGTCTCGCGTTTAGTCGCGCTTCAACCCTGCCGCAAAAACGAACCATCTTTCCTCTCCAGAGGAGCGAAGAAAAAAAGTCAATGGGTTGAATCATGAAAGGGACGCATCACTTTCTGAGCAAGACGCGTGACCGGACGGGAAAAAAGAAAAACCGGCAGGGAAAGGGTCGAAGAAAGAGAGGCGTCGTGGGGAGGAGAAGTGGTTCCATAATTAGACTCCAGCGCAAGAGGTCAAATAAAAATAGCGGAGGCATGAGGCCCGCGTTTTCTTGGGAATAGGGAGAGGGGTTGCGAAGCACAGGAGGGTTTCAGTGGGAACCGACCAATTGCTTGAAAAGAAGTATGGAGCTTGAATTCGAAGGGAAAAAGGCAAGAGCCAGGAGAGCAGACAACCCATAAAATGAAACATGGAAACGGGGAATCAAAAACGTAGGGGAAGGGCGGCATCGACGAGCCTTTTTCAGGGAAACTTACCTCAAGTTTCGGGGGGGGAGCAAAAAAGTGATTACCGCGACGGGAAAAGCACACAAGACGGTTGGCCGCGTTACTGAGGAAAGGGAACGGGGTCGTAGGTCCGAAGTCTCTTCGACAAAAACGGAGCTGACGGGGGACTCTTCGAGACTCGGGCCTTGACGGCCCGGGAAACGAGTGGTGGTGGTAGGCCGGGGAAAAGGGGTCACCTAAGGGGAGGGGGGAAAGTCTTCGCTGTGTCCCTGAGGAGGGGGATGAACAAGGACGCGTGATGGACCACAAAAGGTGAGAAGGAAGGGAAGCGCGAGCCCATTGCGGCGTTCGCCAAAGAAAACAGGTGCCTTGAAAGAGGGATCCTTGCCATGGGGAAGGAAGCTGAATTCACCACACCAAACGTCCATGAGGAGGAACATCAACAAGTAATCATCTAAAGGAAGAAGAAGAAAAAAAATTTTGTCCGTCACTGTTAGAAAAAAGCATATAAAGAAATCGAGCGGATCTTCATTCAGATTTCATGAGGGGGAAAGATACAGCGACCGCATGCAAAATTCGCTCCGGGACGGGAGCTAGAGGTACGCGGAAAGGGCAAAGGTGACGCAGAATACTGGCGGGTCTTTCTCCATCAGGGCTGGGATCATAGACGTGTGAACCATCATGAGGGGTCTACGATCAAAAAAACTGAAGAGGGGGGGAGGAAGGAGAAGGACAATGAGTGTGGATCAAAACCCTGAAGGGTATCAAATATAAGAATGGAGAAGGAAAAAATTCGAAGTATGGACGGACCAGGCAAAAGTTTACCTCGTGGATAAAGGGAGAAAGGCCACTACTGCGACAGGAAAAGCAGGGGAATGCGTAGAGGAGGAAATCCTGATAAAATAGGGAGGATAGCAGATTAGAAGAGCATGCGGTGTGGCTCTAACAGAACTTCAAATTATAAAGAATGAGCGTGTCTCAGCTCGATGAAGTTGGGATGTGAAACCTGGCTAACCTGTTGGGTAAAAGCATGCGCTTAACAAAGCAGTCCTAATCAATAGTCCCCGTGGGCGCCCAGGCGAGGGGCGACATTCTCACTAGTGAAAAGTCCATTATCACCTGGAAGGGGGAAATACCAGTAGGACCTTGTGGAATCAAAGGAAAGAGAACAAGGACAAACGAGAAATGTTCAAATCCCAGACGGAAAAGAGGACAGAAGAAAAAAAACACATCGTCGAAGAGAGAAAGGGCAGCCGAGATCTAGTCGCGCAGCAGCTCATGAAGAAGAAAGACTACCTCAGACAAGAAAAGATACCAAAAAGCTTCCAGGAACGGCTTTTCCGGGCTGGGTGGGGGGGAGCGGGGGATTCACGAGGTAAGGTTTGCTGCAAAAAAAAAGGGAAGGGTATTAGAAAAAGTCTAGTCTTCGTAGAATCCCTTCAAGCAACAACACCGTTGGCAGTCGGTTGAGGAAAGGTCTCACGGGAGGGGGAACTGGAGAAATGAGACCGGGCCGAAACTAGAATCTCAGCAATAAAGAAGAAGGATTGGGGGGTGTACTACGTAAAGCTTGCGCGGAACAAAGTGAAAAAAAGTGAACAAACTAGGCAAAAGAGCGATGAGTTTATAGACTGTGTGAGAGCGTTGTAAACTTAGGGAGGAAAAAGAACTGAGGAAGTCTTATGACCTGTGTCAAGAAGGAGGGGGGAAAAAGAGGTAAGGTTAAAGCGTCTCCGAGTCAAGAAATCTTCACACAATGTATAAATGAGTACTACGAAGTCCAGAAGACGCTAAAAGGGAGATGAAGAAAGAGGGTGCAGAAAGACAGGAGGAGGTAAAATGGGGTGAGTAGCGTACAAACGCTGAAAAAAAGAGGGGCAAAAAGGGGGACTCAGGAAATGAAACACTCATGTGGTCGATCATGAACGGGAGAATTTACTCGCTCGTGCGAGCGGAGAGAAAAGGGAAGCCACAGCCAGAAAAAACTTCTCAGCCCGATTCAATCACGTCAACTTGAGCAGATTGGGTCCGCGGAGACAATCCACAGTCAGCGGGGGGAAACGCAAGCGTCTAAGTAGGGCTGACGGGAAAGAGAAGGAAGGAAGAAAAGAAGAACACAGAAACCGGGCACCATACTATTAAGATGAAACAACTTTCCTTAAAGATTTCAAAGGGGAGCCCTGGTCCGGGGGGGGCGATGCGTCAAAATAGAGGGGGGGGGGGAGGAGGCAGAACCCAGAAGTGACGCGAGAAATGGAGGAGCAAAAGGCATCAAAGCGAAAAAGTTGGAATAAGGAAATAAAAAAATGGCATCGGGCAAATCTTGGAGAAGACCTAGTAGCGAATCTAAAGAGTCGGAATCATAGAGGGGGGAAAGAAGGGGGAAAGTCCAGGGTAGTGCCTCGGGAAAAGGTCAGAAAACTCACTCGAAATTCACGACAGATCCAGAGAATTGTTGGGTGGGGAAGGATATTCCGGTGAGTGAAAGCCAAGCCAATCAGGAGAAAAAATGAAATCAAATAGTACTCACAAGGGGCAAAATATCGGAAAAATAGCCCGCTAGTGATTCGAATCTAGGGGGTAGAAGACGTTTCAAAAGAGAAAGCCTAAACCAGCGTGGGGAGTTCCATCGTTATAAGAAGGGGAGGGGGAAAACGCAAAGTGTTGCGCAGGATTCCATTATCGTGCTTTAGCGCGGATGAGTTTTCCCGACTATCAAAAAAGGGTGCCTAAACCGCGCCATACAAAAAAGATCCGAAGCGCCCGCTGTAAGGAAAGGGGGGAGGGTGTGGACGGGAGCGCCTCTTCCTGACAGGCCTCAAAGCGCTCGATTGGGCAGATTTTTCTGGTCTTCAGATGAGAGATTGAAGGAGATTTGTGGTGCTTAGGACGGACGAGAACACTAGCAGGGTCCTAGAAAGGTAAAAAGCAATCTCTAAAAGGGGGGGAAAAAAACGAGGAACTTGGCTGGAAATCGTCCAAAAGAAACGACGGGGATACTACGCCCAGTTCATCGAACGCTGGACAAGTCAACCAGACTTACTCAGATAACCCGTTGGCGTTTGCTAGATTCCGGGGGAAAAGTTTGCGCTTGCATTGGTTTCTAACAGGGGAGGGGGAGAAAAAGAAAAGAAGGCTCGGTGCACAAATCTTGAAATGGTTGGTCAAGGAAAGAGAAAGGAAATCGAGGCCCTAAAGGAAGAGGGGGGGGGCAATTGAATTTTTGAAGGGAAACGGGGGAAGAGGAAGAATTGGTTAGCAGGAGAAACGTTCAAAAGTTAGTAGAGGGAGACAACCGTAAACTTACTGGCATGCAAGGAAAGTAGCGATCACAAAAAGAAAATAAAACAAGCAAATAAGCAGCCATCGAGAAGCTACTCCCGCCCGCAACGACTGCACCTCATGGCCTAATCCACCTAAAAAAGAGAAAAGCAGACGGAGGGTAATGAACAGAAAGAAGCTAGTGGAGGGGGGGGGGGGATTTGGGATAGGAGGGCGGATCATGTTCAGTTTTTGAGAGCTGGCTGCGGTATTGGGTCCGCGGGGGGGGGGTTTTGGTGTATAGGAAAGTCCGAATGGCATGCCAAGGGGGTAGGAAAGCGGTATTTAATAGATCCCGGAATTGCAATTAAGGCAGTCAAAAAATACCCAGGATCGACAAAAGAGACACTGGCCCTTAAAACCTCCAGGGTACAGCTCTTGGTGTTCCAGGGGGGAAAAAAAAGGTCCGGAAAGCGGAGAGAGGGTGCCCCCTCCATCTTCAACAAGAAGGGGGGCAGACAGCATCCTAGGAAGCGCATCCATCCGTGTAAAAAAACAACGCAAAAACGTTCAGGCATCTAGTAAAGCAAAAGGTTTATAGGGTCGGGCGAATCTAACAGGGCCCTTGTCGTAGAAGAGAAAAAGGAGAGGGTCGGGGGGAAAGGCTCCCAGCATCCAAGTTCTTAAAATGGTCGGAGCTGGGGACCCGGTCCTCGAGTTACCCATGGGGGGTGCGTCCTGATCAACGGGTACCGCAAGAAGAGACCGGATATATCAGAAGGAAGAAATCTAAAAGGAAGAAAGAAAGAGTTCAAATCCCCAGGCGCCAACCACGCGCGCGGGTGGGTGCTGAAAGACTCTGTGTGAGTACCGAGGGGGAGAGGCGGGATCAATTCTGAAATCTTAGTCAACCTGTGAGGGGGGCACGCAATCACAGAGGCGAAAGCCAGAAAAGGAAAGAAAAGAAGCGCCCGAATAAGGTAATTAAATCAGGGATATAACGAAGGGAAATTACCACGCTGCGTATGAAGTTTGAATTGGGGGAACCGTCTCAAAAGAGAAAGGAAGAAAAAAGACACTTGAAATCAGTAAACGGATCATGCTTCAAGACTAGTAGGCCCCTTAGTGAGTCCCTCTGCTGTGGGGGCAATACAATAAGTGGCCGTTCGAAAGAAAGAAACAGTGCCAAAAAAACGCGAGGGTGAACTTGTGGACTGGGAAGGAGGGACAGTCACATAGCGAATCTCCAGACGACAGTCCCGCGCATGATTTCAAAAGAAGGAGGGAAAAAGATTCAGCGAGTCAAGGTTCGAGTTGAACAAGCTGCACTTCTTTAGTGGAGTGTGTATCGAAAGACGGTCGCTACAAGGAGGGAACCAGATCAGAAGAAGTCCTCCAGCAAGTCAAAGGTTGGAGTAGCAAACGCCAACACATACGCGATCGGGGTGAATAATCGCCAACTCCAGGCACAAAACAGGGGGATTCACTTTCGAATCGAAAACGAGAAAGGGGGGGCCTCTTGAAATTGGGGTGCAAGTTGTTTATGGGGCTGGACCTTATGCGGGCCGCGGTTTCAGCAAGACCAAAGGAGACGAAAAAGAACACTGAATAAATGGGAGCCCCTATAGGGGGAAAAAAAGACGAGGGAAAAGAAGGCAAAATGTTCCACGGGCTTGAATAAGTAGGGAGTGTACGCCTGATGGGTGAAAAAATCCTGCTGAGAAAGAAGCTAGAAAGACGCAGGAACGAGGAAGTGGGTGTTTACTTTTCAGCGGTGAAGGAAAAAAGGGGAAACTAGATCGGTTAGGGGAAAAAAATCTCCAGACGCGGAACAAAGAGACCAGCGTTTCCACCTAGCGTCGGCTAAGACTTAGGGGGTAGCAAAAGGGACATCGTTCGGAGCGCGAGAAAGGAGGAATTAGCAATCAATGACACCGGTTTATAGCCGAAATAAGCATTTCCTTCAGGTGGAAGCCGCAGTGGGGAAGCATGGGTAAGGAGCGAGACGCGTCCTACACTCACTAAAATGAATGCAGGGAGGTTCGTTTCTCTGGCGAAGTTGGCTTCGATCTGCAAAACTTTAACGGGGGAAGAGGCATCGAGTGGAGCGAGCTTCTATACGGGGAATGAGGGAAAAATACGCGTAGAGTCCATGCCACCGCACAGGAAGAATTCCATCAAAGAGAAAGTAGGGTGCAATGGCTGTCCTCGAGGGAAGCGAGAAGTGAAAAACTAACGTGAACAATCCGTTTCGGTGGCCGCCAATTGATTACCCCGCATACCAAAAGCGGGGGGGGGGGCAAAAGTTCCAGGAGGAAAAGGTTGACGCGGAAATTATTCTCTTGAAATACCCGGAAAGCAGGAGGGGAGTGCGACCCGGATCAGAGGGCTGGAAGAGAGGCACAAACAGTTTGGGTTGTAAAACGGAGGGGGGAAAAAGGTTTAGGGGGCCCAGTTTCATTCACAGTGTCACAAAGGAGGGTGAAAAAAGTGACTCGTTTGATGGCCGTGGGACCGAGAAGGGCAAATTTGAGAAGGGGAGTGGGAGACGGAGTTCGCCAAGCCAGGGCCTGAGGAAGAGGGGAAGTGTGGGGAACGACAAATTAATTCACGCAAAAAGGGTCGCCGCAGTTCGCCCTCAACGTAAAAAACTGTGATAAGCAGCGAGTGACATGGGGTGAGGCTCACCGGCATCAGATCCTTACATAAAAGGGGAGCGGAAAGAAATCTCTGAAGAGATTTGCACGTCCTAAGAGAACTCATGTACATGAGCATCCGGTTCGTGAAGAAGTAAGGGGAGAGAGTTACAAGTGGGCAAAATGCAATTCGACGACAGGAAAGGATACACAACAGTGCTTGGGGAGACAGGGGAGACCCCAGAGGGCGC
>Ga0179593_1490543_pt1 | contig 10890 bp, 13 predicted proteins | sample CZODoug2_1_08_16_FD_185931 | JGI IMG/M metagenome (GOLD analysis project Ga0179593, IMG submission 185931) | Vadose zone soil fungal communities from Angelo Coast Range Reserve, California, USA - CZODoug2_1_08_16fungal (PacBio error correction) | ecosystem: Environmental > Terrestrial > Soil >...
AGGCAGAGAGGGGGTGTGTACGATTCCACGCGTAGGAGGGGGGTGAAAACACGAAAGAAGAGGAGCCATGCGGGGGTGAGAGAAGATGAAACTCAGGACTAACCATGGTCGACCGAAGAGGGGCCAGGGAATGATACAAGCAAAAAAATAGTAAAATCGGTCATGACGTCTAATCACTGGCAGGAAAACGCACGAACCGCAGAGAGAGAGACGAAGGTTGGTGAGTAAAGGTCAAAATCGAATTATCCGCGCGGGCTGATCTAAATGCAGGTCCTAAAAAGGCAATGGAGCGGTTCGACGGAGACAACCCCAATTCAAGGGAGTCAGGGCTTTACTACCGACCGTCATGCAGCGGGACATACGAATAATCGATTGGGCGGAAGAATATGTGAATGAATGCCCAAATCTCAAGAAATGACTCATGGGAACTTGGCAAAATTCGATAAACACCTGCAACGCCACAGGGTAGGAAAAGAGCTGGCTTTCGGGCGGCGCGCTGGATTCGAAAACGCAGGGGCACGAGGGGAATCAGGTAGCGAACCACAGTCCATGCACTCAAGCTCGTCAAATTTTCTGGCCTCAATGCCCGTAGGGGGACGAGATCATTGCAGGACAGGATATCTCATGGGCACGACCCGGAAACAATTTGGGGGGTTGCAATTCAGAGAGGGAATTGAAAGGGACGGAAGGTAGGTCAAAAAGTTCGACTTGGGAAACAACCTATGGAAAATCGCCTGCTGCAAGGGAAGGCAGATCCAGGGGACGTGGCGTGAGAAAAGAGTGAGCCTGGATCAAGAAAGGTATAGTGTCGGACCGTAAGGGGGTGGGTTGAAGCAAGTCCACGGGTTGATTCGCAAGGAGACTCATCACGAAAGAGATCAGAAACGGGGTACGTGAAACGTGGGGGGACTGGGGGATCTTTGTAAGTCTAATGCTAATCGGCAACCGGCGAAAACAATAGGACGCGGCGAAAAAGTATGGAAAAAAGGAGAGGACACGAAAAAGAGGCCGTCGTGTAAAAGAGATGACTGGAGCCTGCCCACGAGCTCGAGACTGGGTCAGAAAGATGCGGAAATACCTGAAGGTGAGGAAGCGCAAATAAAGCATGGAAATAATCTGAAAACAAGTGGCGAGCGGCCAAATCTTCAATCAAAAGAATGGCATCCGTTTTAAACAAGAAGAGGCTGGCGCAAGAGAACAAGATTTCCGGGGGATTGTCGATCAAGCGGAGCTCGAATGAAAACGGGAGCAGGGGAAAGTAGAAACAAAGGTAAAAAATGGGAGAGGCGAAGGGGGGTATGCTCAGCTCCGAGGACGAATGGCAACCGCTTGGGAGGAGGGGGGTGAGGGAAGGTCGCTCAAAAACCCAGGAAGAGGGACAGGGAACTTGGTGTACACGACAGCGCGAGTACGAAAGAAACGATTAGAGGACAATCAGTCGGCACTCAAGACAGTCCAACGCGGGGTGGAGAGGGGTATTTTTGATGAACAATGAGGCAAGTCCACCAAAGGGAGATTATTCGCAGTTGCGGGGATAAGCATTGACAGTAGTGCGCATCCTTAGATGTGGAAGAACCTGAATTTGTTCAAAGGGGAAGAGGAAGGTGCCGGGAATCAATGTGAGGAAAAAACTCGATGATTCATGACGTAAAGGTGAGAGAATCGAAAGGACCCGCGACGCGATCACGGACTGCGAAAAGCGTACTCAAAAAGGAAACTTATGGGTAAGTGGCATCGATAGAGAAGGGATCAGAGGAAGACAGGGTCGACGCGAGCACGTTGAGTACTTAAATCTCGAGAAGAACGGAGCGAAAACAAACGAAAAGAAAATAAACAGTTACAGTGCACAAACGGGGAAAAGGATGCCGGAAAGACTAGATATGAAACAGCAACGCGGAAACGAAGCTACAAATTTTAAGCAAGAAAGGGGGAATTCCGAGGGGACAAACTCGTTAAAGCTACAGGCTGTTGCGGGGGGCTGGAGTATTCCTGAGAAATCTCAAGCGGTGTAACGTTCGTGAGACGTGGAACAAATGCCGGGGGTTTCCACGGAGACCAAGGGGTGAGGGAATGCAAAAAACCGCAAATCAATCCAGGAGAGCAACAGGCCAAGGAAGAACAGACGCGACACGACGCGATAACAAACCATCACCTGGTTTGTTTGTTTTTGTTTTATGTTTTGGGTGGGACACAGACAATCGGAGAAAGGTCAGAAATTTAAAAAAAAACAAATCCCGTGAAATCCCGGAAGGAGAAGGCAAAAGATGCGTCAAAGAATCATAAAACACGAAGGGAAAGGAGGGGGGGAGGAGGGGAACTGCACAAAGCCCCGGTGGGGTTCACGCGGTGATCCAGCGGTGGTGGGGGCGTCCCCATCCTCAGGAGTTCAATTGTCAAGCTGATCGTGAAAGGGGCCGGGGAGTCTTGGGCAGCAGGGAAACAAAAGGACCGGTGACAAAGGGATCAAAAAGGCCGCCACATCAGGGGAGGAACAGGCAGAAAACGCAATTACAAAGTGGAAAAATCAGGAAAATGGGGAGCCCGTTGGTAACAATATTGAAGGGACTTACCGCGAAAAGAGAAAAAGGGAGACACGGAAAAAACAAGGCAGAAGTCCGCCTACTTCTGCAAAAAGGCCACACAAAAAGACACAAACTTGGGTTAAAGTAGGCCCTTAACAATAAAAAAGGCTAAACGAAAGACTCGGAATATCACGCAAATCAAATTGGAGCTAAGAGGTTGGAGCAGAGGTTCGTCTTCCCGCCGAATGCGCTCGGGGAGGGGTGCGAAAGGAACGAACTGGAATGGGGGAGAAAACATCTAAAGAAGCTCGGTGCGTTTTCTGGGTCCCAGAAAACGGCTGTGTCCAGGAAGGATCAGAAAAAAAAAGGTTTTCACGGGGCACAGAACTGGGAATAGCAGGGAGGTGCGCTTTTTCACCAAGGCAAGCCATGACTGGACTCACGAATGCGCCCACGCACGGGAAAAAGGAGGAAAAAGAGCTTCACTTGGCTGTCAGTTCTTAGAGGGAGCACATGAAACCCAGAAAGGGAAAAAAAAATCGTGGGGGGCGAAAATCCCAATGGGTTGAGGAATTCCTCACCAAGGCCGAAAAGGATGATGGGGTATTAGGAAAAAACTGGATTGGGATCAAGGCGAGGACACACGAGAGCATGAATCGATCAAACATCTCGTGCAGAAAATCCCAGGGGAACGGGGGGGAAGCGAAGAAGGAGGAATCGATTTACTTAACTCAAAAATCCGCGTAGGCGACATGGGTCAGCAAGGTAAGTAAGTGAAAATGCAAAAGGAATGAGTGATAATGACTCATAACTTGGGGCGGACCAACCGGAAAAAAGGCAGTCGTAGACTAAGGTCTCAGAGAAAGGAGGGGAACCCCTAATGGACTCCTAAGAATGTCGTAGGAAAAAAAATAAGGACTCCGCGACTTGAGTCCTAATAACTCAATGGCTATCAAAGCACCCGAACGAAAAGGAAGATCGTAGTTTTGATGGAGGACGGGAAACCAATGCAATCTAAGAGTGGGGGGCGGAAAACCATGGACGAGGGAAGGACCTAAAGAAGCAAAACGAACAAATGTCGAAGACGTGGAAACCAGGGGTGAATGAACAAACCGTAAAGGTGATGCGAAAGGGTCAAGCGAGGGGTATAAACTAAAGTATGAGAGAGGTAGAAAGTTCTCAAGGAAGGGCTCTCAAGGAACCTGACCTTTTCAAGAGGAGAAAAAAAAAGTTTTTGGGGAGAGAGGAGAGGAGAGGGTCTTATTAAGTAGAGGGTAGTACTCTATTAATGGTAAGTGGCAATATCAACGCCGGAAAAGGGAAGGAGGGCGATTCGGTGGGGCTCAGAGCGAAGGAAGAGGAAATCACGAAAACGCATGCTGGAGGACGGGGACGGGAGCAAGGTTGATAAGGTCAAGATGCCATGGGAAAGCCCGGCAAAAAACAGGTAAAATGCGAGAGGGAGAGGGTCCATCAAAACCTAGTGCATCGTAAAGGGATTCGCAAAGGAAGGTGGAAAAAAGCGGAACGGGGCAGAAGTTCCATCTCATTTTAACGCGGCCTAACCGGGGTGACTCAGGAGGAAAACATCAGAGAGGAAGCCGTCTCCGGAACAAAAAAACGCTTGAAACGCGAGAAAAGATCGGAGAGCAGGGCAGATCGGTGGTTGGTGAAAACCGGTGCGGAAGAGAAACAGAACTCCCTAGGGGCGGACCTGGAAAAGCTCTGAATTTCCGTTGGAGCGAGGGATAAACTTGACAATAAAAAAAAAACTCGAAAAAGCGAAGCTTAAAGAAGGTGATGTATTCTCAGATGTGGGGGGAGACCATTCAGTATCTTCAACGACATAAGCGCGCGATGTGTGACGAGGAGGGGGGGATTGAAAAAAGGAGATTGACGGAAAAAAGCGGGACCACTCATCACACATTTACTCAAAAAAAATAGACCAATTTAAAAGAAGAGGGGAGACTGGGGATGTGCGAAAACTGAGGGGGGGGCCATCAAGCCGCGCAAATGTGGAAAGGGACGAATTCTGCGCAGTACCCTGTATCAGACTTGGCTGGTCCTCTAGTGCTCTAACGGGCCTTGAGCCGGAAATAAGGCAGCTGAGGGGGGGAAAAAAACGAAAGCCTGACGGGGGCTTTGAAAAACGCATCAGATGTTGAAAGGAAAGGAATAAGCCCTCTAAGACATTAAGTAAGGATCGCGACCATTAGGACCAAAGGGGTTAAAATACGGGAAATGGATTCGAAAAAAGGAGGCCACAAGAGCAAAGTCATCGGCTTTAATTTTCAAAAGAAGTGTAAAGGAGGGGAGAGTAACGGCCGAAAATTAAACATAAAGACCGAAAAAATACCGGAAGGGGCGCACCAGGGAAATGGGGAACGCACGCAAAGGCTCGGTCAGAAAAAAAAGGGAGGTGCGTAAGACAAGGGGTTTCGCACGAAAAGGCACTTATAGGTAAAAAAGAAGAGTGGAGGAAAAGGGAAGCCCCTCTACCGGCAGAAGGAACCGTCAAAAACAGGGAACTTTTGTGGGACGGGGGCAAGCTGTGCCAGAAGAAATTGTAAGAAAAAAGTAAGTAAAGAGAGAAAAGGACGAACGGAGTAAAAAGGGTAAAGATCTAGTTGATCAGTGAAGAAAGAAGGTGCGCACCGTCCGATGAAAAGAAAACGCCCTCTAACCACTAATCCAACTCTCGACAACAAAAAAAAAGGAATTAGGAGGAGAGGAAAGAAAGGGAGGAGGGGGGGGCAGGGGTCCAGGCCGTCAGGGGGGGGCCGGATACAATTCTAAATCTTACACGGAAACGAATGAAAAGAGGAAACGTACAATTTGTGAAGGGACCAGAAGAGGAAAAGGAAAGTCGGACAGCAAAGAAAAAGGGGGGTGAACAAAAGAGAAGAAAGGGGGAGCAAACCTGCACCTCATTCTGTTCAGCGAGGAAGTGTCGAGGGGCCATTAAAAACTAGATGTGCGATGAACGGAAGAAAAAGTTAGGTTGCAATGGGTCAACCGGGAACGGGCCATTGGGAAGTGGGAAGACAGGGGGAAGAAATGACAGACGAAAAGAGGGGCGGTGGAAAAGGGAATGGGTGCTTCTTGAGGGTTAGCTATGTCATTCTCTTCGTAATTACTCAGCAAGGAGAGACGTGAAAAAAATCTGGATGAATGGGACCAAAAAGGGAGAATGAAAAGTCGAGGAAATTTGTGGAAAAGGACAAGAAAGGGAAGCGTCCTGCGGGAACGTGCTCAAACCCGCACCGATACAGACTGTAGGGTAAGGAGACTGGAAAAGGGAAAAAAGGATACAGAAGGTTTTGACTCAAAAGGAGCGGGAGAAAGACAGTGAGCTAGCGTGGGGTCTTGGGGAGCAGGGCAATGGGACAAAACGGGGTTGGAGAAGTAAAAGGGGGAATAGCAAAGCAAAGGAGGGGACGTGACAAAACATGGGCGCTAGAAAAGACTCAATCCACGATGATAAAAAAAAAAGGAGGGGAGGAAACGAAGCATAGGGAGGGACACACATAAACAAAGACATACCAGAGGCGCGGAACATTTTGTGGGCGACAGGGTCAAGTCTTAGTTGGCGACGGGGAGGGTAAGGACGGCTTTGGGCACAGTGAAAAAAGGGGGACGAAAAGAAAGATAGGCACAAATCGGCTCTAGGGAAAAGAAGAAAGATGACAAAGCACAAAAAAAAAAAACTACGGACAGAGAAGGAAAGACACAAACAGGGGGAAAGTGCTACGAAACGGGCGGAAAAGAGGGGAAAGACACACAAAAAGGGGAATGGAAAGAACCAGGGTGGAATCCTGAATTGAGACTCCAAGACGCGTACCAAAGAAAAATAAACAGGCACACGAAAGAAGGTGGGAAGACCAGAAACGGATAGTGAAACGGGTTAAACCTACATCGGAGGGTCAGCATACACAAAGAAGCGAACGGAGGAAAACGCCCGAGAAGAGGGTAAGAGGAGCGGAAATTTACAAGAGGGTGGAAAAGTATGGAGATTGGGATTTGGGGGAACTGGAAAGAGGGGAAAACCCAAAAGGTCGTATGAAAATTGCAAGAGCTGACAGAAGGAAGAGAGCGAAGAGAGGGCGCAACAAATTTGTTGTGGATAACAGGAACACAAAAAACGAGGGCCGAGGAAAAAGAACGCAAGGCGGGACAAGAACGGGATGTAAATGGTGGAAAGCCAAGAAAAAAAGGGGCAAGAAAAAGGAATAAAGGGAGGGCCAATCAGTAAAGACAGGGAGGGGGCGCGGATAAAGTGTGTTAAGATAAAGCAGAAAGGGACAAGAAAAAGTATGGACGGCGGGGAAACAGCAAACAATGGAAACAGGGGGAGTGAGGAAACGAAACAAGGCTGGATGGCTCTCTACTACCCTCCGGGCAATTATAGTATGCTACTCCTGAGTTGAAAGGGAGAAAAAAGGAAAAGGAACAAGGGAGCGAAGAAGGGAGGAAAAAAGAAGGAAATGTCAGGGGCCAGGAGAGAAGCGGGTGGGGGGAACCAATTTTCATGTATAAACGGAGAGTGGGCGAAGGAGTGGAGGCTGGCACGAAAAGCAAGGAGGGGGAAGAAAAAAAAGGGAGCAAGGGAAGAAAAAAAAACAGCGATTCCGCACTGCGCGGGTCGTCCGACGACAGAAAACATGTCATGGGGGACCCACACAGGAGTGGTAAGGGGGAAAAAGGAGGAGCAAAATCAACAAGGCGGAAAAAAGGGAAAAAGAAGGGAAATAGAGGCCTACAGGAGACATCGCCGAGTTGGAAGGAAAGAGAGAATGGGAATAAAAGTGAACGGCAGACAATTAGGAAGAATGACTCGAGGAGGATTAATACAGACCGTAGTACACTAGAAAAAAGCAATAGACCTGGACGGGGAAACAAAAGTGGGTGGAGAGAAGAAGAGGAGTGAGAGTAGTGGGGGACAGAAATATTGGGAACATGGTGAAAAGGGAGGGAGGGAACAGAGCATACTAACATAGGTGACAATAGGTAGTGAAAAGGAAGACAGGAGTGACTCAGAGGTTGAAGGTCAAAGGTTCATAATAATAGAGGGTCACTCTATGAAACGGGGGGAGTGGCAGTGGGGAAAGAGGACGTGAGGGGAGCGGGGCCGCAGTAGCGTTGAAAAGGATAGCTTTAGATGGTTCTGCAAAAGGGAGGCAGAAAGATAAAGCTCGAGAGGAGAGAAGGGAGGAGGAACATGTAGGGGCAGGAGGTGACAGACAGGTGCGGTCTATTCTCTCAAGAGGAACGGTTGTAAACTTGACGCACGCACAGTTCTGAGGTCATTGGGGGGGGGAACCGCATAGAGATGGGGGGGGGGGGAAAAAGGAGAAAAGTGAACGAGACATCAGTCAAGGGGGGGATAGGGCAAAAGGAAAGAAAGGGGGGGGTGCACAAAAAGTGGGGGAGACAATGAGAAGAATGACAAGGCGAGTTGTGTCGAAAGCCTAATCCTGAGCCGAGGCTAGTCTCACCATACGAGCAGGGAACTCGATATAAAGAAGAGGGACGTAACAAAAAAACAGGTGCGGGAAACACACTGCCCGAGCCTGACCTGCGCCGAACCCGGCTCTCAAAGCTCTAAACCGGCGGAAGTCGGAAATAAAAATGGGACAGCGAAAATAGCAGAAAGACACGAAATGTCCACATTAAGCCAACTTAGCGAAAGGTACTGAGGAAGGTGTCCTGTGGAGGGTGAACGGAAAGGTCATGAGACAGGGAAGAATAGTACGTGTAAAAAAAGAAACCACGGGGGATAGAGAAAAAAAAAAAAGAATGGTTCATAAAAACGAGTGAAAGGGTCAAAAGTTCAGGGGTAATGGTAGGGAATGAAAAAGGGCGAGCAAAGAAAAAAAAATTTGGCGCAAGAGACACGGGGGGGGATCAGAAGAGTGCGCAAAGGCGGAAAAAAGAAAATCATGTACCTTCAACAGAAAAGGGAGAAAATGACGAGCCGGGGAAAAAACGCCGAATGGTGGAGTGCTGTGATGGAAACAAGGGGTAAAGGAAAGGGAAAGGTCAGGTTGGAGAAGATGGGCGGAGGTTCCCCGTACAAACAAAAAAAAGTGCCGGCGGAGACACAGGGGCAATCCCCAGGAAGGGAAAAGAACAACGGCCAAAGCCACAGGGGAGGACCAAAGGCCGACGCAGGCGGGTGAGATGGGGAAGAGCGGCGGCTTGGGCCAAGATCTAAGTGCTGGTGGGGAACTAAAGAACTGAAGAGGGCCTGGAGGTGAGATACAAAGCGGCAGGATGACGTGAAGGGAAAAAACCGCTATAACGGGAATGGATCTCCTTCTAAAAGGGACTACCGTCTCGGGGAAAAACGAAACCTGGAGAGATCAAAGAAGGAAGGATATTCGAAGAAGGAGAGAGGGGGAGGGGGCATACTCAGAGCGGGGTACTCCATGGGGCAATACCCATCTGGAAAAAAGACGTGCGTGATGTTCAAGGGGAAAAACAAATTGACAAAATGATTGGCAGTGGGAAAGGAAGTTAAGCAGGTAAAGCATGAAAGAGGGTTCCTTCAAAAGGCAAAATGGTTTGAGATGAGGGGGGTCACATCCGTATAAGGGAGGAGCACGGACAGGGGGAAGAGTGTGAAAATTCACAGAGGGAATGAGTAAAATTGAGAGAAAAAGCCTAAGAATTCAGGCAGGAGGAAGGGGTGCTGAAGTACGGTCAGCCAGTGGGTAGTAACCAAGTGATACAGGTGGTGTAAAGGGGAAAAGGGGAGATGTGGGCAGAAAAGAACAGGCGAGGAAAAACAAGTAGGGGGGGGAAATCGGCGACAAAAGTACGTGAACAAAGGGAAAAGATTATGTGCAAAGGAGGTAGGAAGGCCGCACGGGGTCGACATGTCTAAGAAGGGCGGGAAGGGGGGTCATCCGGGGTCAGCGTGAGGCGGACGCTCGTGGAAGGAAAAAAAGGGTAAACTAAAAGAGGGTAGAGAGAATCGAAAGGGCGCTGATCATTCTGAAAATAGGAGGCTAGAGTGCAAGCACCTTGACCTAATAGGAGGAATTAGAGAGGGAAAGAATAAGAAGGAAGGCAGACAATTAACGGAAGTGAGGAAAAGGAGATGCCAAGAGGAAGAAGGTGAAAAGTAAAGAGATAGTCACAAGACCATCAGAGGAGGCAGAGACATTGGGAAAATACCGATTGGAGAAGGGACATGAGAAACCTAAATCGAACTGCAGACTTACCAGAGGGGACGAAGGCAAAGGTGACTGAGACGAAAAAAGGGGATGAGTCTCGAAAGTAAGAAGAAACTCGGAGGAAGGGGGACCCATAGGGTGGTAACAAAATGAAAAGGGGAGGAAACTCGGTTTTGATGAACTAGAGACTGAGGGGAATGAGTGTAATGAAAAGGCAGGTGGGTAAAAAAAAAGTCAAATCCGCGGCCGGGATAGGGTGATCGAAGAGGAGACAATTAGGACAGGGCAGGATTAAGATGAAATGTTGCGCGAAGAAAACTGGGGGGTCAAAAAAACAGGGGAATAACGGAGATGTCGGTGGAGAGACGGAAGGGCATGGAAGGGAGTAAGCATGGGACAGAGACTGAATAGTGAGCGAGAGATCCTAACAAGGTCGGGGGACAGTTCAGGTGAGGATACAGTAAGCGTACACACGAATAAAGAAAAAGGACAAAAAAGTAAAAAGAACGTGGGTGGGGGAAAGGGAGCGGACAATACAAAAAAAAAAAAAAAAACGAGTCGTATGGGGTCGGGACAGGGGTCCACAAATGTCATTTCAAAGGGACTCGCTGCAAAGGCTGAACACACCGTCAGGTGAGGAAAAAAAAAAGATTGATAAAGGGGCTAGGCGGCAAGTCCTGAAGGGACGAAGGAAGAGAAAAAAGTAAAGCAGTCTCCGTCAGGGGGCGAGCACATCAATTCTCTCGGACTGTAAAGTACATGATGGGACACTTTATAGAAGGGAGAAATCAAGAGGGGCCACGTTTGGGAGCCAAGTTGAGCAGGGGATGAACGGGGGATGGGGATACTGGCATCTTATGAGAGTCAGTAGGGGGAAGGCCGTAACGTAAAGGTGGGGAACACTGAAGCCGACGGGGGCGGTTAGGGTGCGGGGGAAAGGGGGGCAAGGGAAAGAAAAAGGAAGGGTGGGCCCACACGGTGACGAACATAAACTCAGGGTTCAAGAGAGGAGACCAAAGATGAAGAATGACTAGAATACACTAGGAAACATGGTAAGAATGAGGGGCCTGATCGAATTTGCGGAACGGCGTGAAAAACTGCGGGGAAGGCTGAGAAAAAACCGAGGAAAGGCATGTACACACCTACTAACATCCAACGAAATGTGTACGGGAAAGAACCTTATAGAGACT
>Ga0179593_1513810_pt1 | contig 10890 bp, 13 predicted proteins | sample CZODoug2_1_08_16_FD_185931 | JGI IMG/M metagenome (GOLD analysis project Ga0179593, IMG submission 185931) | Vadose zone soil fungal communities from Angelo Coast Range Reserve, California, USA - CZODoug2_1_08_16fungal (PacBio error correction) | ecosystem: Environmental > Terrestrial > Soil >...
ATTAGGAGTTCTCCATTGGGGAAAAACAAAAACGGAGAAAGGTTTGGATAGAAACAGTGATTGGGCGCGGTTCAGAAGGGACGGAGAACTCGAGAGAAAGCGCGCGAGGGTGCGCCTTTTTGGGATGATCGGACGTTTTGTCGAATAAAAGGGGGGGATCCGTGGCAAGTTCAGAGGGGGGTGTGCAGGAGGGAAAAGGGGTAATCAACCGGTGCAGAGGGCAAAACACGGCAATAAACGTCGAGAAAAGGAGAAAAGCTTTTCCGGGAGGGAGGTGAATGAGGGGAACCTTGTAAACGAAAGGGCGCGCGATCGTCGGGAAAAGGCAGAAAGGGAGCAGGCTATTTGTAGTCGGGAAAGAGCCAAGCAATAATTGCCGGGGGAAAAGGGGAGAACGTGGGGGATCTGTAAAAAAAAAAAAATCTCCGAGAGGGAAAAACGAATGTGGTTGGAGACTCCATCCCATAAAGCGTTGTAATTATGAAAGTATAAAGGGTGGACATACGTGAAATCTCACAAAGGGCGCTTTGCGTCCATATGAAATATGGCAAAAAGGGGAAGATTTGAGCTAGCAGGTTGGGAAAAAGGGCCCCTGGCTTAAAAGCAACCGTTAAAGCGGTGACGCCCCCAATAGCGCATAAAAAAGGAGTCAATTCGGAAAAGTCTGGGTCCCTCCACATCGTCTCATGAGAAAAAGGGACAGGTGGAAGGGGTTGGGGACCACTTTGAGGGATTCAAGTCGTTACAGGCGTGTAGGGAAGTTCATTACCGGGGGGGGGAAAAAGGAAGGAAAATCCCGCACCTAAAGGGGGTGAGAAAAAAGGGGACGTCAAGGGAAAGTCACGTGAATTTTTGAGCCCTTTTTTTGTGTGCAGTTAAAAAAAACAGGGCCGGTGGATTCGAGGGTATTGGAAGGAAGTCCAGGGGGCTTGCGGCGTTGGAAGAGGGTCCCTGAAAGCTGACTAACTGGGTGTGACGGAACCGGTCGTGCTGAGGAAAAGTACTTAGAAAAGGCCGGAATGGGAAGGGGACGGTGAAGCCGGGGGGAACCTGGAAACCTTTGTTTTTTCGGGAATTAAGGCGACATAAGCTGATTTCGGGGGGCGAGCAGAAGATCTTTTGGCGAGGACGCAGAGGAAGATTGCTAAGAGCAAGGAGGGCCGTTCCTCGGGGACCCAGGGAAGAAGGAGCATCTGGACGGCCTTCTCACGAGGGATAGTGTTGCGCGTCCAAGTTTCACGCGCCGGGGGGGACACGGGGGTGAACTTGATGAACCCAGCAGCACTTTTCGAAGGGGAGGGAAGATGCTACTGTGCTCCAAAAAACCGTTAAAATAGGACGGTAGAGGAAAAGGGGGGATGGGCGGCCAGCAATATGACTCAGGGATTCCAAAATTCGAATAGGGAAAGGAGACGATGAGTTTATCAGTGGCTTCTCGACTAAAGGAAACTGGAGGGCGTATCTCACATAGATTGGAATCCTCGAACAGGACGTTTCAATTGCTACTGGAAGGCATCATTGGGGACTCCTAGTGGGGAAAGATTGGGTACGTCCGAAGAAAGAAAACTTACAAAAAGGTCAAATCGGGTTCCTGGGCCTTCGGAGGACGGCGACTGGCGACTGCTGAAAAAAGATAGGGATCTTTGTCACAAGGGGGGCCTAAGACATGGATTGGAATTTAGCGGCGTTCGGGGAATATCGATATCTTTTAAAGCACAACAAGATATAGAACCGCGAATGCAAAAGAAAGACAGACTCATCACACAAACCTTATCATCTTCTATGAAAGTATTCATACCTAAGGGTGAATCAGCATGACTCCGGACGCTCCTCCAGAAATCTGGCAATGCTCCCCGTACCCCACTAGGGGAGGTGTCCTTCAAAATCGATGGAAACGGCGGCAATCATACCTGTAAGACTCGGAACTCCAAGGACTTGAGGGTAAAAGACCACAGACACCTGAACGAAAATTAGAACGCGGTGAACAAAAATCGACCATGGCATCTTTATAGAATCGGTCCAGAAGAAAGATGAATACTATGAATCAAGTCCCCCTGGCTAATCGGCGCTCTGTGAGTTTGCGCCTGAGGCCAGCCCGGGCAAAAAGGGAGATCAGAGACTCCTTCCCTTAAGTGCGAATGGGGGATCCCCGTCAAATTGAAAGTTTTAATCGGCCGTCAATTGAGAGAAATAATCTGGACCCAGAAAAACTGGTGCCTTCTGTGGAAACGAAACGACAACCCCACCGAGATGCCCCAGAGGGGACGATGACTACCAAACCGAGCCAGGCGAAACTCCCGAGAGACATAGTAAAGGAAAGCATGATCATGCAAAACCCTGAACACGCCACTGAGCTGAATTTCAGAGAGAAATAAACGAAACTAGGAAACGAACCGCCCTTGAAATTCCGCCCCACCAAAAAAACGAACTAGCGGCTCAGGAGGAAAAAGGGGAAACGGGGGGAAACAGCCATTAGAACCCTCGTATCGATAAACTCCAACCCGTGGAAGGACCGCCGAAATTCAACGGACGAAAGGAAGTCCACGCCCTCCGACGCTAATCCACAAAAAAAAAAAAGGCCCGTTGAGTTGGGGGTAGAGAAGTGAGAATCTGAGGAAATAGAGGGAGGTTGGGGGCATCCTCCTGTCTGTCTCTAAATCGGGGGGGAACACTTAATGAAGGGGCTTAAAGAGAAAGAAAAGTTTGCAAAGGGATTCAAAATGCCTATAATTACACACTTTTGAAAAGGGGGCGTGCGCTACAGATATGAAGCGCGCTAGGACACGCCCTTCCGCAAACGCATAAATGGGAATTTCTGGAAAAAAAAGGAACATGGAAGAAAAAGGGCCACGGTTCAGGTCAGAGGAGCGTAAGACTCGCCAAGTTGAGGACGAACATTGGGAAACCACAACCCGCGAAAACTCCGTCGAGAGCTTCGGAAGATGATAGTAAAGGAAAGCTGAGGAGGAGTTTCCAAGACACAAAAAAGTTTCAAATTCAAAAGAAACGCCGGACCGAGGGGAAGGGGGGAGTGAAGATGGTTCCGGAATAACGAAAGATCGAAAACATGCTTCAAGGTTCGGAACGGCCGAAAGATGGAGAGGAGCTGGAAGCGAGGATTTTGCCACTTTGGTGGGAAAAGGCACAACAGATACAGGGAGCCTGCGAACTAACGATGGAACTTGTGGACATTGAAATCCATCTCAGACGAGGATGGAAGGGCCTATCGCGTAGGAAAAAACTCTCCCCTTAAAAAAAAGGGCTCGAGGACTACAAACCGGAAAGAAATATACAAAAACGTCTCTAGCTAAACACCTCTAAGAAAACCACGAAACATGAAAAGCAGAGAAAGTGGGACTGATCTCATTTCGATTTGAAGCAACTAGCAAACTAAAAGAGAGACAAAAAACTGAGGTAGGAAAATGAAGTATTAAATGGAAAGGCGCCCTATTGGAAAAAACTTTACATCATTTTAATCAAAGGTAGAAGAAGTGCTGTCGGTGAAGAGGGCGGAAATAACCTCTGGCTTTGGACAGGTGCGACTTGGGGGGGGATTATCTGGTAGGGTGCATAACTAGGAGGGAAATCTTAATAGCTTACACTGATCTTTGCAAAAAAAAAGGGTGTGAGAGGCTTAACAAAAAGAGGGAGGGGGGAGGGAAGGTTCGGGTGTCGTGAGGACGTCCGTTCTACGACGGGGGTAGGGAACGCTGACGTGTCTTAGAGCTTGGGGGAAAAAGGGTCAAGCGGTTTTCAAGGGTACCAGAGGGTAAAGACAATGAGGATTAGCTACCGTTGTGTGGAGTAGGTGGGGGACGAGAGTGGCTTATTTTCGCACAGGCGTACTATTGGGGAGAAGGATGGAACGGTGGCTAGACTGGCTGGTCGATGGACGCTTTCCGACGATCCGGCGGCGGCGAGAAGAGATTCGAAGAGTTTGACAGAGGGTTTCGGAAAAAAATAGGAGACTGAACTTTTTTTGGAAACTACAAAAGAAAAACTTGGCCAAATAAAAACAAATTTGAAAGGAGGGGTTGACTGTGCGTATTTATGCTTTCTTGAGGTCTTGGATTTCTCAAAAGAGAAAACTGGCATAGGAACTCTAATGGAAAAAAGTTTGAGAGGGAAATTCTTTGGAGTTAACATTTCCCTCCGCGGCAATTGGGAAGTTTGAAAAAAATTCTGAAACCTAGCATTAGAGGAGGAAATTTTTTGTTAAAAGTAACCTCCCCAAAAAAAACGTTTTAAAAAAGGGGAATCTAACAGAATTTTGAAAAAAAAGGGGAAAAGGGACAGGGAAGAAATTAAGGTAGGGGGCGAAACGATGAAAGGGTGGTAAAAAGAAAGAGTGTCGAGGAGAAGTGAGTAAGAACGAGGAAGTGGGGGGGAAAGGGGGGGGTTGGTGGTCGCGGTCGGGGGAGGACGGGGCCGAATGCAGGGGAGAAAGGAATGGCGGGGTTGCGGCGTTGAAAGGCACTTGGAGGGGGGAGGGGAATGAGCATCGGGTGAGTCTGGAAGGAACCGCGGTCATATTAACGCTTAAGGCTCTCCGACGGGGGTTAGTAAGGGGGGGGTGGACTGTGAAAACGACCACAGAAGCTAAAAAGGTTTCGCCAGAACGGAGTGATTCCGATTTGGTAGGAATCGCGCTTAAGATATGGGGGGAGAAACTCTGGCAAAGGAGATTCGGGGGAAGGGGGTTAGGAAGAGGAAGAAATCAAAAGGGGGCTACATGAAGAAGGGGAGATCGGTGTGGAGGGTGAAAAAAAAAAAAAGAAAGGCGGGGGGGTCGCGGCCGGTGGGTCAAAAAGGGCTCACGAAGTCCTGAATGAGGGGGAGAACTAGGAAGAAAAAAAGGGCCTGTGCGCCACCAGACGGGAAAAAAAGTGTAGAGGTACGAAGGTGGCTGATAGGGAAGGATGCCTCCAAGGAAATCCTGAAACTTTGCCGACTTCAGGGCGCGGGAAGGTAAGGGGATTTTCAAAGGGGAAAAGGCTTCTAATTTGTGAAATAAAGAAGGAAAGAAGTTATCGAACGGTGTTATACGCAAGTGGTGGGCACCTTCCTGAATTGGAACGGAAGGGGGGTTGGGACCGGGGTGTATGCTTTTTGGGGTGTCACAGCTTTTGGGAAAGTAAGTGGAAGGGAAACAATCGGGGGGGCGGGCGGTATGACACACGGGACGGGGTTAAGACAGAGTCTGAAGCCGGGGTAAGAGGCCTTTAAGATGGTCTTCAACAGTCTTTTTTGGCAATCGGGGGGTATCATGGTTAACCTGGAATTGGGGAATTTCGAGACGTATCTCAGTTCAGGGGAGCTCAAAAACGGGGGAGAGAGAACCAACTCTCCATCGCTTCACCTATCAACCGAATGCCCTAAGAAAAAGAAATACAAAGGCTAAAAAGAAAATAAAAGTCCGGAAGATTCTTAGCCTAAGAATATCTATTTTAAACAAGAAACTCCGGGGAAAGTCTCTCCTCTAAAAGAACCTTACAAAATAATACTTTTGGCCGGTCAGAGGGAGTCCAGAGGAATGATGGACCAATACTTCCAACTCGGGAAAAGAGAAGGCGTGGAAATATTCCCAATCAAGGGGAAAAAAAGAAAACTAAGGGAAAAACCCTTAGCACACGCGCAGAAAAAAGAGAGGAAAGGACAATAGGGAAAAATGAGGGCTCAAAAGAGAAGCATCGAAAGCAAAGAAAAAAAAAAGAGAGCCATTTGGACTGCCTCCTCGGAGTCTCTGTGCATCAAAGGACCACTAAGGGACGGGTCAAAAACTTTGTGGCTCACCAAAAGAAGGGGGAAAAACCGGAAAAAAAAAAAGAAGGGAATCCGCGAACGCCCGCAAAGAAGGGCATATCTGGGGTACCGAGAAAAATCACCGAAAAAACTCATACAAGGCCATGAAAAACTGAAAGCTAGGAAAGAGAAAAAAAGCCGCCCTGACCTCCGAGAACCCTAAGAAGAAATCCTCTAAAAAGAGATAAGAACCTGCCAGGGAAGGGGAAGCTGGAAAGGGATCCGACGGAGACTAACACCCGCCCAAAAGAAACTCGTAATGGATCCCCCTGATAAGGGGAAAAAGAAAGGGAACTCTACCTTAATTACGAAGGGAAGGAGTGGAAAGAAGGGCGAATCATCAGGTATTCAGAAGAAATTAAAACTCGCCAGTCTCAGCCGGGTCAATAAAAAAGCAGTGCAAACGATCGGGCCCACGCACATCCCTTCCACTCTCCCTAAGCGAGAAGAAAACAAGAAAAATTAAAGGGAAGGAAAAGTTGAGGGTTATGCGGGATTATCAAAGAGGGGGACCCTGAAGTGTCAGGCACCCAAAAGCCCATTATCGGTCACGAGTATAATCAAAAAAGGTAAAGAACGAGAGGAAAAAAAACTTACGGGGTCAGATGAGGGTTGAGGGAAAAATTGGGGGGAACCGATGGATAAAGAGGGACTGAAGCGCAGGAGCGTTTAGATCGCCCGGATCGCCAGGAAAAAAAATACGGTCGGGGAACGTAAAAGTGGCGAGGCGGGAAAAGAAAGGGCACAGAACGAAAAAGAAATCCGCTGAATCAAAATCAAAAAAAAAAAAGCCGGAAACTTGGAACCGCCAGAAGAACTTTATCTTAAAGAAAGGGGAGAAACACCAAGACTGTAACCCTCGGGAACCACCTCTGGCTGGGAAACAGAAAAATGATAAGGGGGGGGAAAGGCAGAGATAAAAAAGGCAGGACACGTTTCCCACACCACTGACCGATATCGGACGGTAATCAGACAAACACTATAACGCTGCGATGTGCACAGTCTCGTGGGGTCCAAAATGGAGCTGAGAAAGGGAGTCACTGACTTAACTAAATCACATAAAAGAAAAACTTGCATTCGGAGAAGGGGGAGGTCCAGTCTCTGAGAGGGGGGGAACCACAGAAAAGTTGTGAGAAAAAAAGAAGAAAGGAATAACATGAAAGCGCGCTGGATCTCATTTTCATCGGAATAGAAAAGAAATAGATCCTCGAAGTTCAAAAGCAAAAAGAACTCTATTAGTGTAAGATATAGAGCAAAAAACTACTCCCGATCATCCCACATTATCACAAGGAGAGCTCCCTCCTGGAGGAAAAGAGAAAACCCTGACAACAAAAAAAAGGAGGAAAAAATCTCAAGGGTTAGGCCACGAAAAAAAGATGTCCAGTCGGTGTTATACACATAGGTAGAAAAGAGGAAGGGACATCTCTCTCAAAGGGAAGGCGTGTCAAAAAAAAATTATAAATCTACATAGCGTGGGGATCCGGGAACTGGCCAAATGCCGTCGGTTTTCTGGGAAGGCTTATAAAATCGGTCGAGGGGCGCGGTGGTCCATAGGGGGTCTAAGCAAGCCTGTGGGGGGAAGGGTAAGTGCGACTATGCTACAATAACGTAATGCAAAAAAGTTTGCCTAAAAAAAAATCGACAGAAAAGCAGGGCGAAATGGCAATTCGACATTCAAAGGGTTCCGTGGGACAAAAAGGTCGCTCTATCGATGCTCTGAATTTGGAAAAAGGACCGGGAGCTGGAGGGAAGGAAAGCTGGTAGGGAATAAACTCGAGGACCAGTAGAAGGAGGGGGGTTTTTTGGAAAGAGGCCTGCGTGCGGGGAAAATCGAAGGGAAAAGTTTGGGGAAAGGCTCGAAGCTGGAAGAAAGGAGAAGGGACTGCCGCCCAGCTCGGGGGTGAGGCTTTGGATCGGTAGAAGAGTTAAGGGGGAGATGACAGAGGCAGTCTGTTCTAATTTCAAGCAAGAGGCTCTTTCAGAAGAAAGGAACCGCGGAGATTGGTAAAAAAAATTCAAAAAGGGTGACACCTTTTAACACGAAGGTACAGGGGAGTTTGCCGACCTAAAAAAACAAACAGGGAAAGGTAATGTTAAAAATACCCGACTCAACCGATCTTTTTCAAAGGAAAATTCTAGGGTCCTGGTGGTCTTGAAGGGGGAGAAAGGGAGAAAAAAAGGGGGCAATGGGTGAAAAGGGGGAGAGAAAACGAGTTAGACCGAAAAGGGGGGGGAACGAAAAGAAAGCCCAAGTCAAAGAAAAATTGGAGATAGAGAAGGGATGTGGGGGGATTGGTGGCTTATCAGGGAGGAAAGAAGGGGGAATTTGGATGGCGAAGGGGGATTAAAGGGGGTTCGGAACTTAAAAGAGGGCAGTTCATAGGGAGGCGTAGCTTCATTTGCCGCTTACAGACCGGATGCGTCTCCTGGTAAAAAGGAAGAGGATCCCGATCCTTCAAAAAGGGCATTTATTAGGGGGAAAGTTGCTAAAAGAAGGGGGGAAGGACACACCCAGATTCTGGGGGTAACTTGGGGGGTGAAGATCTTAGCTCAAGACTATCCAGCAAAAGAAAAAAAAAGTTTCAGGGGATATCAAGTCGAAGGGAGAAGGGCTTCATCTGCATGCGAGGAGATGTTTATTGAAGGATGTTCGTCGCGTTCGGGAAGAATTTAAGGTGGGGTGACAATTCCCCTCAAGCCGATAGAGGGGCTGGGAAAAACGCTGACCTCAAGTCACTTGCAATTTTGTAAAAGGGGGACCCGATTTGATTCGAAAAGGAAAAAACCACCGAAGGGAGTCAAACCATCTGGGATCCTCTGGTAAGCAAGGGGGAACTCAGATAAAAAAAGGGGAATATTCAAAAGGTGCTAAATTGAGGGGGAAGAGGCAGTCCTGTATGTTGCCCGGCGACTGAAGCTCGGGAAACATATTTAAATTATACCGGGGGGGAAACGGAAGTTGGTGGAAGCTTGGGACTTTGGTCAGGGGGGCAGTATGGGGGAGGGGGTAAACCAAGATTGCGGGACCAAACCTTTAAGTTGACATCTTTGTCTAGGTAGTTGGTTGAGGGGGAGGGTCATAATAAAGGAGCGTGGAGTTCACCATATTAGGGAATTGGTAAAAAAGGGGTTAGACGGAGTTATAAGAAATAAAGGGTGAACGTAGTGAGGAAAAAGGACGGCCTCCGTGTTTGATCGCTCTCAAAAAAACAAAGAGAGAGGTAAATAGATCTCCAGCGTCCCGGAAAAAGGGGCTCAAAAAAAAGAGGAGTCGAAAATATCCAAGAGAGAATCCACCGAAATTGGGGAAGACAGAAAAGAAAATTCCTGAAGATGCAAACATTAAAAGAGTACTGAAGGTTAATGCTGCGAAAAAAAAAACATTCCAAGGACACCATGAGAAAAAAAAAGGAAAAACCTTACAAAAAAGATAAGATGAGAACCAGTCTCACGCTCATAATGAAGAATAAAACCCTCTCAGGGAGCTCATACCTGCGCCGGGTCAGGAAAGGAAAAAGCTCTATAAAAAAAAAAACCCGAAGTGAACGCCTCAATTAAACTGTGCCTGAGGAAGAGAAAAAGTTCTCGGAGAAATCAACAGACCATGTTCTGGAAAGAAGAGTCGGGGGCGGGGACTTGGAATCATTGTCACTAAAAAATTCGCTTCAAAAAAAATGGGGAGATCAAAAAGGGGCACACTCGAAAAAGAGAACTTGGTCCGTCTCAATCACCGAAAAAAAAAAAAAAAAAAAAAAAATTAAAAAAAAGCCCACTTTCGGGAAAGACTGAAACTCACAAAAAAACACTTCAACTCCTATGGAGAAAAGGGAAACCGAGATGTAAGGGAAGAAGAATAATGAATGCCAACGGAAGTTAAGATGGCCTGATTGATCCGAGGGACAACAGGCCCCATAAAAAAGACTTACGTGGCAAAAAAACTCGCCAAGAAAAAAAAATAAAGTGCCCAAAATTCGCCTCAAGGTTAAAAAAAATTATCCCCGCGGCATCATGACCACTCGACGAAAAATCCATCAAAAAACCAGGGGGGGAGGGAAAACCCCGCCCTCGAACCACATCCCTTCAGAACCGAAAGCCCAACCGACAAAAAAGACAAAAAAAACCAAACAAAAACCCAAAAAAAAAAAAAAAAAACCAACCAAAAAAAACCCCCACAAAAACCCGTGGGGGGCTCTAGGCTTAAAACATAAGGTACTCTCCGCTTTTTTCTGTTTGGGTGAAAAAAGCCATGAAAAGCTCAGGATCGAAAACGGAGGGGGATCACAGTAGAGCCCAGGAGAGCCCGAAAAAAAAAAAGTACACCAAGATACTTGCCTTGAGAAGGGGAAAAAGAAGGGGGTCGGGGGGGGGAAACTTTCCTAAAAAAAGGGGAAAATGCTCGAGCCTCCCGAAAAAAGAGGCGTTGGGAACGTTTTTTGCACAAAAAGGGAAAGGCTTGCGAGTCAATAAGACTTGCCCAAGTTTACGACCCAAAAATCTGCGTGGCAATCGGTGAAAGAACGCACTTTGGATCTTCCAGCCCCGGGATGAAAAAAAAACAAAATCGACCGATCACTGTCAGGTCTCTATTCACAAACTGGAGCATAGAATTCCAAGTGAAAAAAAAGTGAGCGGGAGACTCGAAAAAAACACACCGGGGTTTAGAGACCAGCCCGGCCACGCGGCACGCGAAAAAGAAGATTTAGGGGGGGGACTCGTTGTAAAGATAAACACAAAAAAAAAGACAAGAAACGCAGTCCTCGATCGTGGCCGGGGCAAGTTCCACTGTAAAGCCATTTGGGGAAGGACAATGAAAAAAAAAGGGATCCTTGAATCTGAGGAGAGAGTCAAGGAAAAATTAACTGCATCTCCTAGAGAGTCAAAAAGTATTTCATAAACTCGCACAGAAAATTTTCAAAAAGTAATCTGGACAGAGGATACAAACCACTCTTCAAAGAAAGATAGAAGAAAAAGAGAGATCCAAGAAATTAGAGGGGCCAACGAAAAGAGACAAGTAAGGGGGCAGACATGAGTAACCAAGAGGGGGATCCGGGAGTCCCAGATTTAAGGGGAAACAAGGAGAAAATTTCC
>Ga0179593_1795096_pt1 | contig 10890 bp, 10 predicted proteins | sample CZODoug2_1_08_16_FD_185931 | JGI IMG/M metagenome (GOLD analysis project Ga0179593, IMG submission 185931) | Vadose zone soil fungal communities from Angelo Coast Range Reserve, California, USA - CZODoug2_1_08_16fungal (PacBio error correction) | ecosystem: Environmental > Terrestrial > Soil >...
AGGCTCTCTGAGGTGAAAAAAAAAAAGAAGAAGCCGCGATAACTAGAGGATCCGACATCCCGCTACCGGAAAGGGAAGTGCATCGACTAGGCGCAGTAGTCGAAGGCGTTCGAGAAAAGGACAAAAAGGCGCCGTCTGCTCTGAGATACTGATTCCCTGTTCAGAGGACGAGAGAAGACGCCTCACGAGAAGAAGGGAGCGTCTGGGAAGAGGATCGAACGGGGGGAAGGATCCTCTTCTAGGGAGGACCGCGAAAACATCTACTCCAGGAAAAAGTCCCAGGAAAACCATCGCGGCATCTGGAAAAAAAGATGGATCGGGCTCGTAACGGTCTTCCAGGAAGAATAAGGCAGAGGGGAAAAGATCTGAAAAAAAGGGCGTCGCTTTCTATTGAGGGAGAGAAACACTATAGACGGGGCTGCAAAGAGCCTTGAAAAGAAAAGCCCTGCTTCTCAGGAAAAGAAATTTCGTATGCCGGAACGAGGAAAAAAGGTCGATCCTCTCTCCGAGAACGGCGACGGATCACCTTGGAAAAAAAGTTTCTGTCAAAGGGGAAGCTCTCCCTTTGGGGACTCTTAAAATGTCAGGCTCGTTCGAGGAGGAAAAGGCCGGTCAGGAAGAAAAAGAATCGCTCTTTGTAGGGAATTCTTTCCACATAGAGACGAGCCCAGGGGGGGCTGCTCTCACGCGGAGAGAAGAAGCGATCATTCTCCCCGAGACTATCTATCTGACCGAGAAAAAAAGTCCAAAGAAGAGGTATTGCTCAGGGCAAGGAAGGTCTAACTCCTAGTCAGAAAAGAAAAAGAAAAAAAAAAAGAAAAAAAAAAAAAAAAAGAAGGAAGAACCGCAGGGAAAAGGGGGAGGTGCCCCAGGAGATCCGCGTCCCTACTAAACGCTGCAGGGGGAGGAAAAAAGCTCGTCGGGCGTCACAAGAGAGTGTTCCCCAAAAAGCGAACCTCTCAACTCGCTAGAAAAGCAGAAAAGCCTGGCGCAAGGAGGGGAAAATCCGCTCAGGGAGGAAAGCCCCGCACTATCGGCCGGAAAGAAGGGAGACCGTATGAGCCGTGCGAAAGGGGGGGAGCCGTCCGCCCAGGAAATCCTTGTGGAAGAAAGGAAAGGGAAAGGCAGAAGCGCGCAAAGGGGGGGGGGGACGGTGAAGCCATCGCAACCAAGGGAGATCTCGGCTCGCCCTCGAAGAAGAAGCCCTGGCCCATAGGGGAAACAGTGCTATTCTCCCTGGAAGAAGGAAAGAAAGGTTAAAACGATTTCATGCAAAGGAAAATTTTCTTCATTAGGGGGGGAAAAAAGGAAATCTCTCCTGAAAGGAAAGCGAACTATAGGAGAAAAGGTCTTCTCCAAGAGGAAGGCACACCTAGGGAAATTCTCCGGAGAGAAGGAGACGATTTTTCCCCGGGGGGGGGGGGGGAAAGGCTTCTCCCCATGGCTACATCAAAAAGAAAAATATACAGGGTCCGAAAAAAAAAGAAGAAAAGATTATTCTGCATCCAGAAAAAAGGTGCTATTCTCGAAAGGAATCTCCTCCACGTTGCGCCTGGGGGAGGACAGGGCGGGGGGTTCTCAAAGAAAAAAAGGAAAGAGAGACCTGTTGCTGTACCTCAAGAGCTTTCGATTATCAAAGAAGAACGCTGTACGAGTACGAAGAGGGGGAGGGCATCGAGGACGCGACGGAGAGGGAAAGCTGACGACGTGCGAAGGAAATCACTCTATCCGGCTTCGCGGAAAAATGAGGAAGAGCACAAGGCGTGACGAAAGAAGGGAGACCTACAGGCGTGAAGGTCCTAGAGGGAAAAACCTCAACCTCCTACGGGAAAAAGCTTCTACGCCTCCTCGGAGGAAGAGGGAAATTTCTGGAGGGACAAACGAGAGAATCTTGAGAAAGGGGGTCTACTATCTTGAGAAGATCCAAAAAAGATATAGCTCAAAAGAGAGAGAGGGCCGGCGAAAGAAAAGTCTTTCGAAAGGAGGACTACTCCCTCTCTTATTGGCCTCTATCCCGGAAAGGGAAACGAAGACGAACGCGCACAGTTCTCCTACGAGGAGAAAACCCTCTATCGAAGGGCACTTTTAAAAAAAAAAGTTGGCTAAAAAAGGTACGTCTCCTCCTTCCCGGAGGCTCTCCTCTTCGAAGAGGGGAAAATTACTTGCATCCTCCAAAAAAGGACCGCTACAACGGGAAGGAAAAGGCGAGCCGCGCGGAGGAAAAACGCCTCTTTTGCAAAAAAAAAAAGCACTCTCAATCGCCGACGACAAAAAAAAAAAATAAGCGCTCAGCTGGGAGCTCTCGAGGAAGACCCGTTTCCGCGAAAAAGAAAAAAACGCTCGATGCCGCGGGAAAAAAGCACGGGTGTGGGCGGTGCGCGCCGGCGCGCTGAAAAGGAGAGCGCGAAAAAAGAAAAAGGGCCCAGACGCCTGTCATAGGGAGAAGAGACCGGTCTGAAAAAGCGGCGATCAGAAGAAGTTAATCTCGTCCTTCTGTAAGGGAGAACTGCGCAGAGAAAGGGGAGCCGGTCGGAAGCGTAGGAAAAGGAAAAGAGGGACACATCCCGACCACTAAAGGGAGAAATGAAGAAAAAGGGAAGGGAGCACTCTCATTGAGAGGGGAAAAAGGGAAAAGCCCGTCTTCTAATCGAGACGACTAAGGGGAGACACAGGACCAAAAAGTGCTCTACGAAGTCGTTCAAGGGGGAGGGGGACTTCGCTAGCGCGACAGGAAAGAGGGGCGAAGGGGGAGGAGAAGCGATAGTCGAAGAGTCCACTGGTAAAAAAAAGCGAGGGGGTTCGACAAGAGGAAGATCGAGGGAAGGAACTTTCGGACGCTTCGGGAAAGGGGGCCGCTCTTGGGGGGGGGCGCACCTCTTCCGGCTAAAAAAGAAGGAGAAATGAAAGCAAGGAGAAGAAAAAAAAAAACACTCTCAGGCTTATAGAAAAGAGAGGAGATCTTTTGGCTAAATTCTCAGAAACTAAATCCCCGAGGGACTTCGGGGCTAAAAGACACCGCTCGAAAAAATCTTCTTTCTTTTAAAAGACCCTTCGAGAGAGGCTCTCAGCAGAAAGAAATAGAAGGCGGCAATTCCTATAGATTAGGGAGGACTGAAGGGGCCCCTAGGGATAGATAATTTCTAATTGAAGGGGAAGAAAAACAGTAACCGGAAGAAGGAACTAATCTTTCTATAAAAACGTCCTGCAACCTCTAGGTCTCAAGGAGCAACTGGAATTAAGAAGCAGGAAGGGGGGAGGGGAGAAGAATTCCTCTTCATTGAAGAAGTCAGTCGCTAATCACTCAGAAAAAAAAAAGGAGGGCCGTTGCACCAGGCGATAAGGGAGAGTCCAAGTCCGGAAAAGAATGAGTTAAGAGGAGAAAAAAAGGAAAGATCACGAGCTCCCCTGAGAGAGGCGCCCTCTTCCTGCTCAGGGAAAGAAAAGGCCAGGCAGGGTCGACTAAGGGGAAGGGAGGAGGAGGGAGTAGGGAGAAAAAAGAGAAGGACGGTCTCAAGGCCTGACCCTTATCAAAAAAAAAGAGAGGAAAACGCGGCTGCTCTGCGCCGCTAGGAAGAGGAAAGGAAGATAGAGGACGAGAAGGACTCTCCTTCTTCGCGGGGAAAAGGAGGGGGGGCATTGCTTCGGGGAAAAGGGAGAAAGGGGGGACGTCCTCACTCTCCGGGAAAGAGTAGCACATTAAAGGGGGGAGCTTCTTTCTTCGGAGCAGTCTCTGCTTTAGTAAAGAGGAAAAGGCTCCTACTCCTTATCCTGGAGAAGGGAAAGGGCGCAGGGAGGACTCCTGGGAAAAAAGGCGATTCTCCTTCCCTCTCGCGGAAAATCTCTTCGCCTCGTCTGCGGAAAAGGAAAAAAAAGGCGGGTGCCGCGATTCAAAAAAAAAAACCTTGCAGAGGAAGACGGAAAAGAGCTTGCTCGTTCGGGAGAAAAAAGAGCTTCCCTTCGTCCACAAGGAAAAGGGATAAAATGGTACGGAGAAGGGGACGGCCCCACTCTTGCGCAAAAAAAAATCGTAACAGAAGGGGAGGAAAGAAAAAAAAGATCCGCACGATCGCAAATAAGAAGCCCTTCCAAGCGACGAGCGCTCCAAAAGGGGAGGTAGCCAGAAGGCTCGAGGAAGGACTCCCTGAAGAAAAAAAAAAAGCAACCGCCGGAAAGGAAAGGGGGGAGACGTCAGAGGGAAGGGATATTTCAAGAGGAGGGGGGTCTCACAAACAACCAACGGAGTAGGAGGGGAAAGTCCTTACAATTATCAGATCGGGGGGGGAAAAAAAGAACTTCTAAGGCCGGGGAAGGAGGGAGTATGGAAGAAGGAGAGATCTCGCCCCCTTAAGGAAGAGGGGGGAAACTCCTCGTTTGGAGTCGATCGTCGAGAAGAAGAGAGGATTTTGCGCTCGAAAAGGGGGAACGGAGTAGCGAAAGGAAGAAAACAAGAGCCCTGTTAGAGCAGGGGGGAAAAAAAGGGACGCAGAAGTTTTTCCGCACAGAAAACGACCTGCAAAAGGAGAAAGGCTCCGGGGAGGAGCTCCTGCGCAGGAAAAAAGAAAAAAGCTACGGGGAGGACGGAAAAGGGAAGGGAAAACAGAATGAGAATCGTCCGCACCCGAGAAAAAAGGAAAACCCTCTTACCAGGAAAAAAAGACAAAACGACGCGCCGACGCCGCAAAAAGCGGAAGAGCGGGGGGAGGAAAAAGTTTATCGCTTCAAGGCCAACGGCAAAGGAAAACACTTATCGCACAGAGAGATAGAAAAAAAGGCTCCCCGGGAAGAAAGAAAAAAATTTGGGGGGGGGAAAGGCCTATCCAAAAAAAAAAGGAACGGGCATATCGAAGAAACGGAGAAGGGGTCCTACTACCTCCTGAAAAAAGACATCTACAACTCCAAGGAAGAGTCTTACTGTCCAAAAGGACAGAGAATAGAAAGAGGGCTTCTTCTCTATCTCCTCGAGGGAATACCACTATCATTCAGGAAGAGAGCCTATACCGCGGGAAAGGGGCGCTAACTCACTCTATGGAATAAGTATTCTACTCATGAATGGGGGGAAGAAGGCAGCCGTGAAAGGACAGGGGAAGAACGCCCAACTCATCAAAAAAGGGAAATCTTTTTCTTGGGGGGAGGCGGCGGTAGAAACATCCCCACGAAAGAGAATTAATATTTTTGGGGGGGGGGGGGGTAAAAAGAGAGGGGGAGAAAACTAACGAGAAATAAGTCAAAGGGGAGAGACTTTAATTAATTTCTTCGAGGAGAAAAAAAAAAGAAAAGAGGCCTATACCCCCTTTTCGTATGATGAAAAAAAGAGGAAGGAACTCTGCGCAACCGGATACAAGGGGGAGGGGGATAGACTAAGGAGGGGGATTCTAAATATTGGAAGAGGTTACCCCCGGGAGCGGACAGAAGGGGAAAAGGGAGGCAAATAGGTAGGGAAAGGATTGAAAAAAGAATCAGTACTTTCTCCTTCTAAGGAAAGAATCATTCTATCCCACGAAAAGCATCAGAATCTTGTTGAGCGCGGGCTAAAAGGGAGGAGGAAAACTTACGTGAAAGATAGAGGGAAGGAAACCCGATTGCCGTCACGAGATCAGGGGGGAAGAAGGCCGCTCTTCTTCAATTGCTCATGAAAAAAAAGAGGAGAAGTACTCGGTTCGCACCGAGGCCGACGGAAAAAGGAGCAGAAAGGAGATTCAAGTTCCAAAAAAAGAAAAAGATCTGCTTAAATTTGAAAAAAAAAGAAGAACGTCGTCCCCAGTGGGCACAGAGGAAAGCAAAGAACTGAAAAATCAAGACCTGCGAAAAAAAAATCCTTTTCTCTCAGAGGGAGGAAGAGCCCATACCCTCGAAAGGAGTGGAGAACGAAGCGCGATATCAGAAGAGGGGTAAAATCGAGCGTCTCGATCTCTCGGGGGGAAAAAACTTCTTTCCTCCATCCCTCGAAAAGGGGGGTCATCTCTCGCGCAGCGAAGAGGGCGAGAAAGGAACAAACAAAAAAGAGACCGGAAAAAAAGGGGCGGGGGGGGGAGGGAAAAAGGAGGATTATCTCTACTACCATACGAAGGAAGAAGGAAGTCGTCCTGAACCGGGGGGGGGAGAAAGAGGGTTAGCGCGACAGAAGAGGGAAGCCGGCGCTCTCGACGAAAAAAACACATCCCCTGTCCTTCTCCGGCAAGGAAGGGAGCATCTTCATAGGAGGGAGAAAAGGTGCTTAGGAAAGAAAAACTTCCCATCGGGAAAAAAAAGCTCTTCACAAGGAGAAGGGGTCTTCGCGATTGCGGTGGGGAGGGATATTCTAAGCAAAGGAGATTCTTCTCGCCCTCTGAAGGGAAAAGTGGGCCTCACGGCGTTATGCAGAGAAAAGCCATTCTAGACTCTCCGACAAAAAAGGGGGAAGCTGCTGGGGAGCTAAGTTTCTTCACCGGGGGGAAAAAGAAGTGTTCTTCCTTCACCGCCTTCCTTCGCCGCTGTCGAGTGAAGGGGAGAATCTCTAGACGCCTCACGGTCCGGAAGGGGACTCCAAAAAAAGGTCTATTCCCTCTTCTGGAAAAAAAAAAGGAGCTCGATCCTAGGCAAAAGAGATGCGCGAACTCGTGCCGTTTAACCAGAAGACCCCTCCTTCTCTCCCCAGAGGGAGACAGACCCTCTCCGTAAAAAGAGGAGAAGAAGAGTATTGAAAGAGAGAGAATCACTCCCTTATAACTCCTATTCGGAAAGAGAGACCTCTCACCTTAAAGGGGAGAAAAAAAAGAAAAGGGCAGAACTTCTTTCTATCGCAAAAAGGGGGGGCTTTCTTCACTCAGGAGTGCTCTCTTCGCGAAAAAAAGGAAGCGGCGAGAAAAGGGAAGAAAGAACATCCTTCTTTCAAGGAAGGACCCTCTCTCTAACGAAAAGGAGCAGCATGCCTCAATGAAAACGCACGAAGGTGCAGGAAAAACAATTCGGGGGGAAAAAACTTGCTTCCTCTCTAAATGGTGGGTGGGGGGGGGGGGGGGTTGGTCAGGAAAAGGAAAAGGGGAAGGGGGAATTCTTTGGAAGATAAGTTCATAAGCGTCTCATGTCGTAGGTTAAGTGGCGAAGCAGAGGGGTCCTACGCGCGGAAGAAGATCCCCTCCTATTGGACAAAAGGGAGAACTTATTAGTTAAGGAAGAGATTTTTCAGATCGAAGTTACTCAAGGTTCCAAAAAGGCCTTCCCGGAAGAGAGAACTTCGGGGGGGGAACGTTAGCTCGAGGTTCCAGGCGGACTTGGGAGTCGAAAATCGAGAAGAAAACCCCACCAATCTTAGGTAAAGAGTCATCAAAGGTCCTCCTTCGTAAGTAAACCGTCTTAGAAAGGCTCCCTGATGTCAGACAGAGAGGGAATTCGTTTTCCTGCCCCTGTGTTTAGCAATCAATCTAGAAGTACCTTTCCTCGCTGGAAAGGGATAAAAAAAAGGGGGAAGAAAATACAACAAAGAGAAGGGCAGGAAGACTGAGGAAAAAGGAAGAAAAGAGAAGACAGGGGGAAAAGGAAGGCGGGATCCGGACGGGCGTTTGGGGGCCAAAGTTCCAGGCAACACCCAAAGAACAAAATCTTCGCAAGATCGGGCCGAGGCGGGATTCTTAGGACGTTTTAGAATACACGATCGAGAGAAAGTTTAGGAAAAAACTCTGAGAAGGAAGAAGAATTCCACAATTATCTAGGTGAGGAACCCTCCCCTTCTCGTTCAAAGGGGAAAGGCTCAGCTAAGAGTAAAAAAAGGAGTCCACTCTCGGGTCTTGCTGGATCTGATTCAAAGCTCCTGACTTTTCGCGCGACTAAAGGCTCCCCGGATGGTTTCGTCGGGGAAGATTCCTCGCGAAAAGAACTGATTAAGGATCGGGAGGCGAGAAGGGCCATCCGCCTGCTTTGACGATAAAAGACTCCTCTCCAGACGGTCTCGACCAGAAGATACTAACCGACATCTGGTGACAGGGACGTGGGCCGACTGAATATTGGGGACTCGGTGGGGGAATAATGAGGCACCAAAATCCTCCGTGGGGGGTACTTCTTGGTACTAGAGGGTAGCTTGACTAAGAAGGAGGGTGGGGACAAGACCCTCATGAAAGGCGCAGGGATCTCTGAAAGGTTGGAAACCGGTGAGGATCTTCGGGAGCTAGTCCTCAATCCCCTCTGTAGAAAGAGGGAAGTCAGGGGGGAAGGTCGGTCTCTCCTCTCTCTTTGAAAGGAGGGGAGGAAGATCGAGACTCCGAGAGAGTGAAGCGCAGCTGCTAATGGCGAGAGAAAAAAACGATCCTCGTGACTAAAAAAAAAGGAGGGGGGCCTCTAATCCGGGACAGGAAATGCTCGAGCCACGAACAGCGCAGAAGGGAAAAGAGCGCCGAAGTGCGGAAGGAAAAGGTCTTTCCTACCGGTGAAAGCTGCGGGGAAACGATGTCTCCGTCGAAACCCATAACAAAAGATGAGAAAAAAGAAAGTACTTCATAAAAAAAGAGGGGAGCCTCTCCGCACGGCGCCAGAAAGGGAGCCCGACTCTCCTCGATAAGGTAGAGAGAGGGGTGAAGGGAAGCACAAACCAAAAGAGAAAAAAGGACCGCCTCTCTGTTTACTCTCAAGGGGAGGGGTATCTTCGCTCTTTCATTACGACAAAAAGGAAGAGGGAAAAACTGAATCACTCGCTCGGAAGAGAAAGAAGGGAGGCTTCTTCTATGCGCAAAAAAAGATTTCTCTTTGAGAAAAGGGAGGGGAGACTCTCGAAACCAGGAGGACGGTGTCCAAAGAATTAGGGATCTTTCTTCTGAAGAGACGCTATCCGGAAGTCACTTGAAAGAGCACGCATCTGAAAAGAAATCTCTAAAAAGTTTTGCTTTAAGGGAATAAGAAACGCGGAGCAGAGAGGCGCGCGAAAGGAAGACCTACAAAGCGCTTTATTATGAACACGAGGTCTCGCCCGCTCAGGAAGCGATCTCAGTAAGCAGAAGGAGCAAAACCCGATTAGGATCGACTATCTGCGGGAAGAGGTTCCCGAGGGCGAGGCCGGAGTCGCGGCGGACAAAAGGAGAGCGGGGGGGGAAGCTCTTCCCTAGAGAAAAGGAGCCTTTTTACTCTGGAAAAGGAAAAAGGACGGGTCCGAGGGGGAGAAATTCATCAGGGAAGGCCGAGAAAAAGAATTCAGCGCCCTTGCGGAAAATGTTGTGGTGGGGTAGGTGGTCCTCGGGGGGCTTCTACGGCGCGGAGGGGGGGGAGGGGTGGGGGAGGGGAGGAGTATTCATGGGGGGAGGGGGGGGGGGGGTGGGTGTGGTGCGGGTCTGGGGTGGGGCGGTGGTATAGGGAAGAAAAAAATCTTCGTGCCGGCAGAAAAGACTCGCATATGCACGAAAAAGGAAAGAGGAGTTTAAAGGACCACTCGACCAAGTGGGGGGGGGGGGGGGGTGTATCTTCCCTTTATAGGGAGGAAAAAACTCTCCTACTTCGACGGCGAAAGCTGATCGGAGAAGGGGGGGGGTGCGTTGTAAGAAGACTTAAGGGGGGGGGGGGAGGAAAGGGCTACGCTGGGTGGTAGAGGGAGGGGGGGGTTGTTAAGGCCGGTGATGGGAGGAGGGACTATCTTTCGGGAGGGGTTGGAAGGGGAGAAGGGGTGGGGGTGTGGGAAAACGCGAAGGGAAGGTGCTCGCGCTTTGTCTCGAAGAGGGGGGGGGAAAAAAAAAGCAACGTGGGTCCGGCCCGCGGAAGGGAAAAAAGATTCTTTATGAAGAAAAGGAAAAGAGGCAGGCACCGGGAAAAAGCCTATCCTCGTCGGGAAATTTCTCTCCGAAAAATGTGGGGGTTTCTTTAAAAGGGAATGATCGAATAATGAGGGGAAAAAAGAGGGGGGGGGGGGGGGGGGGGGGGGGGGGGGGTGGGAAAAGCTCTCTTTTGCAAAGGGGGGTGGAAATGGAGGGGGGAGAGATGCGGGCTGGAAGGGGGGGGGGGGGGGGGGGGGTCTGTGTGGGTAGTTAAAAGATCTGCTGCGTCGGCTGCAAAGCTATTCCCAGGCAGGGGTAGACAAAAGAAGAAGGGGAGTGCGTTGGGCGTTGGAGATGTGGGGGTCCCGGGGTAAGGTGGGGGAAAGCCTCAGAGGAAAAGGAAAAAGGGTCTGCTGCTCGACAAACGGCCTCTGCGCCGCTCGGGGGTTGGGGGGGGGTTTGGGGGGGGAGGCTGTGCGATGGCGGAGGAGAGAGAGGGGGAAAGGGTAAAACGGCGGGCTGGTGGTTGCTGGTTGGGCTGTTCTGGAAGAGAGGGGGGGTGGGGGGGGGGGGGGGGTGGTGGTGGGGGGGGGGTGGGGGTTGCCTGCGGCGGAAAGACAGTCCCCTGCCGCTCTCTAAGGGGAAGAGAAAATTGCCGGACCCGAGTGGGGGAGAGAGGGGAGCAAAAAGCGCTGCGTGAGTCCGGTAAAAGGAAAAAAAAAAAGAAAAGTATCCTGTTCGTCTCCGTGGCACGAAGGGTGAGAAGAATCACTCGAGAGGAACGCAGAAGCTGCGCGTCGTGCCCGTCGGAAAATTTCCTGCTGGTGCGCAGAGGAGAGGGTGCACTCTAGACATTATGAGAAGGAAAAGAAGCTCAGGGAGGGGGATCGCTCGTCGGAGAGGTCGCAGGGGGGGAAGGATTCTCGGATCGGGGTCATGAGAGAAAGGGTTGTCAAAGTAGGAAATAGCCCGCACTAAAAAGAAGAAGGGGCTTCCTCTCTAGAAAAAAGAAAGCTTCGCCGCAAGAGAGAAAGAAGGAAGCCCCTGCAAAAACGAGAGAAGAAACGGAGTCCCTCTTATGACGTGGGGAAATGCATCGTGAAGAAAAAAACGAGTCACTAAACCGGATCAACCTCCTTATAGGGGGTTGGGGGGAGGACCAATGCAGAGAGAGGAAGAG
>Ga0179593_1370564_pt1 | contig 10889 bp, 12 predicted proteins | sample CZODoug2_1_08_16_FD_185931 | JGI IMG/M metagenome (GOLD analysis project Ga0179593, IMG submission 185931) | Vadose zone soil fungal communities from Angelo Coast Range Reserve, California, USA - CZODoug2_1_08_16fungal (PacBio error correction) | ecosystem: Environmental > Terrestrial > Soil >...
CTTTAAGGAGTAAGGGATTGGAATGAACCGAGGAGTGGAATAAAGGCAGGGTGTCGACGAGTTTGAGGGAACCTACTGGGGCCCGACATCAAAGGTAGATTGGAGGGGGAGTCTGCCATTTAGGGGGGGAGATGCGGAACAGGGGGTACCGAAGGGGGAATCGGTGGCATAAGAAGGGAGTGGAAAAAGCGCACAATACCGGCGTCAAAAACGAATCGGATAAAGCAAAAAACAACAAACAAAAGACTCATAGTTCCTCAAGCCTGCTCAAAAAAGAGGAAAAAAGGGGAACATCCGCCTCCTAAGGCCGCACGAAACCGGCCACCCTATCTTAACATGGTCTTTAAAAGGCGGCGGAAGTAGAAACCACGAATGTCAGAGAAAGCTAAGAGATCGCCAGCGGGTAAAGAGTCAAAGTATCAGTTCAAAGGTGAGATGGGGGGGGAAGAAGGGCCGACGGAAGGTCATGGCGCTGGGGTGAGCTGGAGATACTAGGAGGAGCAGGATAATTTGACTAAGGGACGTCGTCATAAATTTGTGGGAAAAGTACCCAGGAGGAGGGCATGCGGGAGGGGGGGAGTTACGATGAGGGGAGAAGAAAGGGGAAGACGTCGCCGGGAACGCAGAACGCGCAGACTGGGAACAACGCAAGTGCGCGGGTAAGGGAACGTAGTGAATTATGGGCATATGGAAAAAATCAAGCGCAGGGCCACGGGGGAAGCTCGGAAAACGGGCCGGGGGGGAAAGGCGTTGAAGCCTTGTATACCACTAGCGAACGTTAGTTGGAAAAAATCAAAGCGCAAGAGGGCAGCCGCAGGAGAGATACGGAACGGCTGAAGGCTCTCACTGTTGAGGAGACCGCTGCTGACGCAATGGGGCGAGGGGTAGGGGAAATCGAAGGGCTGGACGGGAAGGAGGCGAATTCCTTGAGCACAACACGAAAAGAACGGCAGGGAAACTGCGTTCAAAGAAGCCGGTATGGTCTGGAGAAAGGAGGATGAAACTCGGCGCAAAGAAGAGTCAAAGGAATGCATACAATGGGACTGGCGCGTTCGAGTGAAGCAGGGATGGGGATTCTGGGGGGGTCAAACAAAGAGCTGCGGAAAGAAAAGAAGATCGAAAAGCGGCGATGGAAGGGGGGGGGATGTGTGCTTAAAAGTGAAAAAAGGAGGGATCGAAAAAAGACAGGATCCCAGAAGCGCGGGGGGAGGGGAAAGGAGAGAGTCTAAGAACTGATCGACGTTCGCAAAATGGTGTCAGCCAGCCGAAGCAGTCGTACAATAGCGTAGCGGGTAAAGCTCGTTCATCATCACCAAGAACCAACAACAAAAAAACTGGAGTAGGTAATATCGATAGCGAGAAGGGAACCGAGCGCGGGGATACGCGCGAGAGAGGAAAAAAAAGAGGACGGCTGACTGGAAAAAAAGAGGGAAATCGAGACGCAGAAAAAAAAAATCCAGGCGGCCGCGCTTCGGAGATCCGGCAAAGAAGATCGAGAATGACATCATCCAAAATGCTCGCAAGCATCACGGGGGGGGAAGGACTTTGGATCTCCAGACTCGGACGGGAGTACAACAATAACCCACGCTGCTTGAAACGGGGGCGAAAGCGCACATAATGGATGTTTCATAGACCCATGAGAGAACTCCCCGACAGCAAGTGGAGAAGAAGGAAAACAGCTGCAAGGGGGAAAAGGTAGCAACAAAAAGGTGCTGCAGACTAGGGCCAGTAAAGTCCTAGACGCCAGGGCACCCCTCTCCAACGCTGTCATCCGCTTGAGAAAGCGAACAATGAAAAGAGGGGGTGAAGCCTCAGAAAAAGAAAAAAAAAAAGACGCGGCACGGCAGATGTGAGATTGGATGACCGCTCCACCTCTCCAATTCGCTAGATTTTCAAGGACCCACTGTCTAACGTTGGCAACAAGAACGGGGGAAAACCGGGGGAAAAGGGCTGATGGGTGAAAAGACACTATTACCAAAGAGACTATCCGTGCTAAATCTTACATGCCGGAAATCAGGGGGGGAGCATCTCAGAGGGGAAGGGGTTGACCCCTGCGACGGAGACTATCGAGGATCTTAGGAGAGCAAAAAGGCCAAATGCCAACGACTGTGGGAAAAAGGTTGATTCCCAAAAAAGTGCTCAAAATACCATCTAGGGGACATAGAATTAATCGGTCGGAAAAAGAAACTCCAACAAAATGAGTTGACCCCTCTCAGGGGAGTGCAAAAGGGAGGTCAACATTCAACGAACTTCCTATCGAGGATTCAATACTCAGTAAGAGGAAGCTGTTAGAACAATAATTGTGACGGGGCATGAAGAAAATGTCGGCTCGAGACAAGGGGGGATAAAATAGACGTGGGGCGCCTGGGACTCGAGACTGGAATATGGGAGAAACTCCTTGGGGGGGGTCCCTTCGGAGATCTGATTGTAAACGGGTGTCTGCTTGTCGGGGGGAAAAAGTGCCATCATTGGTTGTAAAAAGGGTGTGTCAGTTCACACGAAAAAACTTTCTGTAACCGGGGAGGGGAACAAGAAAGGCCCAATAGGGGGCCCATCAGAAGGAAGGTCCATCTGCCGCCCAAAGGAGGAGTCGGACAGAAAGTACGTGCGGACGGAGGAAAAAACTATGCCATACGACCCTTCCACTACCTAAAGCTGATTGATTCTACCTCGCGAAAAAAAAAACATATAGAGAAAGAGAGAGGTCGTATCAGGGTTGAGAAGGTTGAAAAGTTACCTCTGAAGTAATCGGTTTAATTAATTGTGAGCAAAAAGGCTTGCCTACTCCTACAGGGGTCTTCGGTAAAAACAAGAGTTTCAATTTCATTCGGTTAAGTCATATGGGCAGAAGCCAGGTGATCAAAAGGTGAAAAGATTCCCACAAAAGCTGGAAACAAAGGCTTTCGCATCTAAGAAGACAAGAAAACCATAAACAAACTCACTTTCTCCTCCGAAATCCAAAGGAGGAAATCATAACGGACCTTCCGAAGCGAAAGATAAAACAGCACACCTGTCTAGCTGCCTGACCGGACCCTAAAGAGAAGTTACTGAAAACAAAAAAAAAAAAAAAACCAACAAGGTCAAATATAACAAGGACGCGAGCGGAGGAGGGAAACTCGTAACTGGAGAAGTGAATTGATAATTTGAATACGGGGGGGGACGTCTATCGGGAAATGGACTGGGGCAGACTGAAACCAGTCGGACTAGGAGCACTTGACGAAGAAAATTTGGGGGGAATCAAAAGTACAAGAAGCGGTAGAATTGGCGCAAGAAGAAAGCATCAAGGGTGCTACCGGGGCAAATGAAAATACACGCGAGACGTTGTAACCGCATGGGGGACTCGGAACTATTCTAAATTATGAGGGGGTATAGTTGAGAAAAATAAGAAGCTCATGGGGGTGGGTGTGGGGGGGAGGGGTGGGTGGGGGGGGTCCAAAGTAATAAGCAAACGGAAAAAAAGCTGGAAGGTCGACCATCAGAGAGAACGGGTGGGGGAAGGGAGGGTGGATCTTTGCCATCAAAGGCGCAACGTAATGCCCGTCGGGGAGCAGAAAGGGGATGCAAAACGCTGTGACCGGAGATCGAGCAGGGAGATCTACAGGGGGGGAGGCGGGCGTTGCTAGTGGGCGACGCAACCGAATTCTAATGGCAAATATAAGTAAAGGGCGAAGATATTCTGGAAAGCACCACCGACAGCACGGGGAAAAGACGGCGTGGACCCAAATGTTTGGAGAAATGCAGGAGCGGGAAGAGACGCCCACGGTGAGCGGCTGGAAAACACATGAAAAAATCTTGCACGGGAGGAGCACGTGAAACCGCGGGTGGGGGGACTTGCCAAGACAGAAACGAGGCGGGGCAGCACAATCGCTAATTGGAACGAAAAAGGAGGGGGAAGGGGTGGCGGGCAGTTCTTGAGGGTAATCGTAAGATTCGCAAAGAGCAAAAGGAGCGGGCGAAGCCGGGCAATATCTTAACCTAAGAATGGAATGTTCGCCAGGGGGGTAGAACAGAACCGTCACTCTCGGAGGAAGCAGAAGTCGACTAGCGGAGTCAGAGGAGTCCTCAATCGAGAGAAACAACAAAAAACGGGGGAGAGAGGGGGAACTGACTCGACGCTTACTACGAGAGAGATAGCAGGAAGAGCAGACGGGGGATGTCTGACAACAGCGAAGTCGATCCGGAAAGGCTCATCCCCGAGCGACACGCGCTTCCGACGAGTACGGTCAGGATCGAGCATAAAGGATCAGAAAAAAAAAGTAGCAGCAACAGGTAGAGGAGTGGATTATCGCAAAGCCGGAGTCGAGAAAGAATAACCAAAGGATGCACCGTGACACCGGAACAGAAAATGGGGAGGTTTTTTAAAACTACCCGGAAAACGTCGAGGAATACAAGATTGTATATAAAGCTAACAAAAAAATCCCGGCGGAGAGGTTTCCTCGTCCAGAAAAGGGAGAATGGAAAAGTGGGGCCCTTGAATCTAATCGCTGGACTGGGAAAAGATCAAGGTAGGCAGCCTCGGGGGAATCAAAAAAGAAGAGGCCCTAAGGTAACACAAAGAACGTCGCTAGGAAGCTGGGAGGTCATCGTTAGGAAAGGACCGAGAACACAGAACTTCCAACGGTAAAAGAAGGTCTACCAACTAAGCGGGGAAAAACCGACAATGGGGCGATAGGAACGTGGCACCGCTCGGGATCGACACTATTTGAAACCAGCCTATCCTGAGCTTAACGCGCAAGGCGGGGAAAAAATCTCACTTTCAGGTGAAAAATGTACGGTAAGAAACATTGAATCAGCGAGAGTAGTCCGAAGAAAGCCGCTTGGTCTCAACGAAGGAATTTGAGGTCACCAAAAATTTGGGCAACCATGAGACGAACAGTCGGAAAAAAATCCCCAAACCGAGGGAACAGATCAACCAATCCAAAGCGCCATGAGTCCCCTGAGAAGAGAACACGGCTTTACACATATCAAAGAAAGGTCCGACAATCTTTACATTCACAGAGGCGATAAAGTCTCTGAAAAGCGGGTGGGGGGAATGCAGTCACATCCTATTGGGGGGGCCGGAGAGACACAGCACGTGAAAAATCTCAACGTAGATAAGCGGGAGGTAAAAACTCCCGTTTTGAGCCCTGTAGGAGGGAAATATCGTGATGAGGGGAGTCACTGGCGGGTCTTCGATGCTAAAAGAATTGTGGGTTAACATCCGATGGTGGGGAAGGGTGCACACGCCAGATTCTGAAAGAAAACAAAGCGGCGCAAAGCGAATTTCCGCCCGCAGCGGCAAGGCAATCGGCAATCCCAACGGCACTAAGGGCGGCCAGAAAGTCGGGAGGGGGATCAAATCCGTCCGAACAAAGCGAGTGAAAGCCGCGGGTCCTCCAAGAAGGGGCAAGGCAAAACCTAGCGCTCTCAAAAGACACAAAGGTCTTAAATACAGATCGTAGCAGGTGAGGGGGGGAAGGTAACCAGAGGAAGAAGCACAGTTCTAAACGGAATTTCTCGCAAAGACCGGGCCTGGCCAGGAACCTACGAGACTACTTGTCCTGGGGGGAGGGTTCCGTGAGGAAACCGGGTGTTCGGAAGAGGTATAAGCTGGGGCGGGTTTGGGGAAAAAACACGAAAACACTCAGGTCTGCAAAAATATTATCATCGATAAAAAAAGCGACAAAAGGGAGCAATCGATAGGTACAAAAAAAAGAAAAAAAAAGGAGAGGGACCAACCAAGAACGCCCCCTAAGGCGCAAGAAAAGGGAAGAAAAAAATAGGCCCTGAGAGACATAAATCTGCATCAAATTAAAAAACAAGAAAAATTGAAGAGAAAGAGGTTACCGAGGAAGATCAGAGGATCAGTTCGGTAGGGAAAACTGTGAGACTAAAACGAGCAGGGGGAAAGAAAGGGGAGGATGGGGGAAAAAAAAAGAAATTAGTCATCGGAAATCGACAAGGGTGACAACGGTCAAGAAGGGGGGTGGGTAAGAACCTTTAAAAGGAGGATGAGAGGATTGGGAGCGAGAGCGATGAAAAATTTGAGACCGTCTCAGGGAAAAGAAAAAACAGGTTTGAGAAAACGCATTGGGGCGGGGAAAGGTTACAAAAGGATAGTTGATGAGGTTGGTAAAAAATAGTTGCGAAAAAAGCGGGGGCCCACGTGAACGCGACAACGGGCAAGAAAAAAAACGGAGAAGGGGCAAAACTCGCGAACATGGGGGAGTGAGTTGAGTCGGGGAAGGAAAAGGACACTCGCCGGCCAAGATCGAAGGTGGGAGAGCGGGTGAACCAGCGGGCTCGAGCTGGAGCTAGCACAGAAAACGTTTTAAGGTTCGAACCTGTACGACTAAAAGTAAGGAGGAGCAAAACTCTTAGGGATCAAAAAACCTCAGCAGGGTCTGTCCTAAAACCCGTGGAAGTGGCTCTTCCTCAAACAGAAAGGATCAATCTCGGGCTTTCCACGCGCAGAGGTGAGGAGGCTGAAACATCCCATTGCTTTCAAAAGGCGAACACGGGTAAAGCTGCGTGGTCTGGGGGAAAAAAAACACAGACGCGGAGGGTTGCGAACGCAGGTCACTCACCAGGAAGGGAAAATTCAAGGGGGCTCATTCTGCGATAGGATAGAGCCAGGATCGCGGCGGGAAGCTGCAAAGAAATCGGAGAGCGCCAGCGGACGAAAGGGGAGCGTGGGGAAGAACAGAAGACGCTCGCGTACCATATCTACGAAGCCTATCTCTGTGAAAAACTAGCCAAGCCGCTAGAAAAAAAAAAAAGGGAAGGAGGATGAAAATAGAGAGGCTGAACTGAGGAAAGCTGACTAACGAATAGAGAGAAGGCTACAGCCTTTACGGCGTGTCAGACAAGCGCGAACAGTCATAGAAAATTACGCTCTCAACTCTTCAAAAGGGGGACGCGCGAGCTGGAAAAAGAACGAGCGCATAAATGAGAAAAAAAAGACCACTGAAAGAAAAAAGGGAATCCAGGGTATATGGGGTGAGAAAAAGGGCCTGCGTCTGGGGAGGGGGAAAAAAATACAACGCGGCTAAAAAGTCGCAAGAACCTCCCACAATTGGGATGGGTGGACAGAAGCGAAACCCAAGGGCCAGGTCAAAAGCGGACGACGAAGGGAGAAAAATAACGATGATGTGAAACGCCGGCGCCCATCGAAAAAATCATCAACAGAAGATGACGAAAGAAGGAAGATCGTACCTTAGAATCGTCTGAGGTCGATCACCCTCGACACGTCGTCAGAATTTAAGAGGAACAGCAGCAAGCGGTTTCAACAGAGGCCTCATCACTTAGCATGAATCTTCCGGGAAGAGGCAGTGGGATTTCACCTGTAAAAAAACTCAACTCCACAATTCAGAGAAACCAGGACTAGCGTGACAAACAGTCCGTGGGGGGAAGATTCACGGGGTAAAAAAAAAAACAAAAAGCCACTATGGGGGAAAAAAAAGAAAAACGAAACATAGACGCGAAGAGGAAAGCGCAATGCGGTGTCGACAAAAGAAGGCGCGTTCGGTCAAAAAAGGCGGAAACGTTTCGAACTTTACAACGAACGGGGGGCGATCCAAGAAGAGGGTAAAAGACGGACGACTGTAATGTTTGAGGTCCCCCCCATTGCTCACTGAGATAAAAACAGGCGTCAGGAAGAAAGACGCTCTCTTTCAAAAGGGAAAAAGACCAAGAAAAAGGATTCACCATCGCAGACATGAACGGGAGGTCAAAAATAATCAATCTGACTGCTCAACTCCGATGGGGCCCCTCTCCAGAATCTAGAAGGTCTAAGAAAGTCGTGGTGGCGGCATGGGACAGGAACATTTAACGATACCATCTGAAAAGGGTCGGCCGGTGTCGGGATAAAGGTGTACACGAAAATTTGGGGCAGGAGTCGGAACTATCGAGTGATCGTGTTATTCTTTGTATGGAGTCTGCTCCAGCAGGGGGTTTAAAGCCTGGAGGGGTAAAAAAATTCCAGCCAAGAGTTCTTAGCCGCTGCAAAAGGAGAGTTGAAGAATCGCCAAAAAAGTCGGGTGCAAATACCGAAAGAACAACATGGTGGAGGTAGGAAAAACGGAAGACCGGTCGAACACGGGGCTAAAGGGGGACTTAAAGAAGCAAAGAGACCGATCTCGCTAAAAGACAACAAAAAACTTGGAGGAGAAATATATCTGGGCAAGGGGTGAAGGAAGTGGAATGGAACAATGGAAGGCTGGAAGTATTTTGGGCACCAAGAAGGGCTGGAAGAAAGAATACAGTGTGAGGCGTACATTGCCGGGGCATGGGGGCGATGCGGAGATAAGTTGTCCGAAGAAATGTAATACAAAGAAAGCTGGAGTGAAAGGCGCACGAAAAATGTACAACTTCTGGGGGGAGAGGACATCCAAACAGAAAAAAGGATCAAGAAAGAGGGAAGACGACTAAAAAAAAAGGCCAGGCTACAAGAGGGCGAAGGGCCGAGGTCTCCAAAACAAAACAAAGGAGGCAGGAAGACCTGGTCTAGGTAAATCTCGAATCGGCGGGAAATGCAAGAAAAAAAAGAGTGGGTCAAGAGAACGCGGCGCGATCAGGAAAGTGTCAAGATCGAAAATTCAATGGAGGGGATGTAAAGCAGTGGGGGTCGGACGTAGAACTGGGATGGCGAAATGGGAGAGCACTGCAAAATAGGACGAGGAGAATTGGATACGGGGACTGGGTCGTCAGCACATAGCCAATTTTGGGTGGATAACAGTTAACAATTCGGGCGGAGAAGCGATTGATCGACCGAGGCGATGATAAAGGGAGAACCGCTCCTTGGACCGGGACGCTGTAGAGGGGGTTGGCGGGACAACCGCGGGCGGAGGTAAAGAGTACTTCAGGGGGGGGAATGATTTGTAATAGGTACCGCCGCGGCAACTTGGAAAGATAGGCAAAGGTCCGTGGGACGCCCTGTAAACTAACATCGCTAACGGGGGGAAAATGGGGAGGGGGAGCTGTTCCAACCCCCCAAAGTCTAGCTGCTTTACGGTCGAGCAAAAATTTCTTTTTTAAAAAATCTCGAGATGTTCGGAGAAAAAGCGGGGCTAGAAAGTTTGGGGGAGGAGGGGAGACTACCCGCGAGAGGCAAGGGCAATAGAGGAAACGCACCCTTCTGGGCTCCAACGAAACCGGGGCAGGCCGCGTTGGACCGAAGCCGGTATTTGCCTAAAAAACTCTCTGTCGTGCAAATACGCGAAACGGGTCGCGGGAGTAAAAATACATTTAGGAGAGTTCAGGGGGGAAAAAAGGGGGAGGAGTGGGTATTCTGGGAAAGCCAGACGCACAAAAAAAGCGAAATAGAAACACTGATGATGCTAGCAGGGGAGGGGTGGCTGGGGGCTTGATCTGATGATTCGGACCTATCTAGCTGGAGGGGGGAGAAAGAGGGGAGAGCGGTGAACGGAGCGACGATGAAAATTTGTCTCACCAGGCGACTAGCTTAACTTCTATAGGGATAGTAAGAGAAGGGAAGTAGGGAAAAGACTAACAAAAAGGAGAGGAAAAGAGAGAAGGAGGCTAGACTTAACCATCCTTAATACTCCTACGAGAGGCGTACGACGATCAGTGAAAAATACAAATCTCAGGACCGGGTCTGGACAGGGACAGGAGCTAAGGAGTAGAAAAAAAGGCGCTTCCGCTGAGATCTTTCTAACGATAAGAATCAGCAACCAAACTGGCAATAACTCATCCTTTTCGATGGGGTGGGAAGTAGAGAAACTCAGCGTCTGGCGTGGACCTCATAAATACCAAAAAACTACTTTCAAAAGTTGAGACCGGGGCTCCATCGCAGTGGGATGGTTCAGAATCGAAAAAAACATGAGGAGGAACGCCGCTCGAGTTGAAGTCAATACCGGCTGATGTACCTCCGGGGGGGGCGCCACCGGATGAGAGGGGAGCAAAAAAGGATAAGACTAAGTCCCTTGGGGAATCTAGGACCTTCGCACCACGAGAAAACTGGAGGCAGCAAGGAGGGGGGGGAAAAAGGCAGGTAAAAGAGATCAAAGCGGTCAAGCCGCAGCCGGCAGATCGACGCGGAACGCAGGGGTAACTCTGGGAGGGAACGCGAAAACGTAAACCACGTTCATCAAAATTCACCATGATACGAGGGAAAAAAAGGAAGGGGGGAGAGATTCACGGCACCGAGCGAGGGTCTCCATTGAAAACAAAACTCTTGCAAGAAGAATATCGGGAAAAATGAAAGTAGGTGTCTAACAACACTAAACGTGGCCGGCTTTTCGCACTGCAAAAAGGGACAGCACAGAAATGGCTAAGAGTTATAGATCCATCCGCTTAATCCTAAATTTTAAATTGAGGTAACCACAATTAAGTTAACACACAAAAAACGTCGAAGGAAAAGACGCCGATAGAGTCCGGGTGGCACCAATCCAGAGAATGGAGGACCACCCTCACCAAAACAAAGTTCCCCATACCCTGAATATCAGAAGACGCGATTCTGGGAACACTCCGTCTCTTTGAAATGTGATCTGACAATTTATTGGGGGGGCGTGCCTTTCACAGTAAAGAATTTTCCGGGGAAAAAGGTGAAGCTACATGTGAGGTGGAAACTATTCGACGGGAGGTAGAGGGGCAGTGAGTGGCCCTCTCCTTGGTGGAGTCCTATCGGAAGAATCGTGATCGGGGGGGTTTCGGTTGTGATGGATCGAGCGAAAACATTGGACAGCGGAGTGGGTGTCACTGGTCAGAAGACGGAGGAAACCGATAGGGCCAACTCCGGTCCTCAAGCAGAGCAACATGAAATCTGAAAGGTCAAAAGGGAAGACCAAACTTTGAGGACGAGGAGACAGGCCTGCGAACCTCCATCGAACCGGCCGAAGAAAAAAAAAGAAGGCGGGAAACGCTGGGAAAAAACTCCCCCATGGATACCG